>WNFK01224818.1_pt1 | contig 37676 bp, 24 predicted proteins | sample 5400281 | NCBI WGS metagenome assembly WNFK01 (sample SAMN13153350, study PRJNA577476) | soil metagenome | isolation source: 20 cm soil on Douglas fir-dominated hillslope | place: USA:California | collected 2013-09-17
CGCCCACCGCGGCTGCCTTCAGCATGATGATGTTGGCCACTACGCCCGCCGGCGACGCTTACACTTTTGCAGAGCTTGAGAGCATTTCGAAAAGCGCCGGCTTCGCGCGAGTTGAGCTCGCGCCGCCGGAGATCGGCCTTGATCGCCTTGTCATTGCGTACCGGTGAATTTCGGACGGAGAGGCGGCCCTTGAGAGGACTGCACCGCTGGGACGCCGCGCAGGAGGAATAGCCTCGCTCCCGTCGTTTGAGTCGCAATTCTCATCGAGCCGCATCGCATTCTTCTCGTCGATGATTTCCACGGGATCTTCGTATTTGCGCCCTTGCTTAGCGTGCAATGATATTTGAACTTTGTCCTTCGTTTATGCGTACTGAATCCTAGAGGCCCGGCCCGTCTTAAGGGTTGGCAGATCACAGTCTCCGCAATGGAGGGATCGCAAACCATGGATGCATTTCTCCTCGACCTGAAATACAGCGTCCGTTCTTTATGGCGCGACAAGGGCTTTGCCCTAACCGTGCTTCTCACCTTTTCCGTGTGCATCGCCGCCAACACCGCTCTCTTCGCCATCGTAAGCTCCGTCATCTTGCGTCCTTTGCCTGTATCGGACGCGAATTCCATCTTGATCACGTCCAACGAATACCCGAAAGCCGGTGTCACCGGGACAAATAACAGCAGTTCCGGTGATTACTTCGACCGCCTTCGAGAAATGACGGTTTTTGAGAGCCAGGCCATCTTCCGCCAGCGCGATCAAACTGTGGAGCTGAACGGCTCGCCTCAGCAGATTCGCGGGATGCTGGTCACGCCATCGTGGTTCGAGCTGCTGCGTGTTTCTCCCACTCTCGGCCGCGCTTTCGCGCGAGAGGAAGGCGAAATCGGCGCCGATCAAGAGGTCATCCTCAGCCATGGGCTTTGGCGGCAGTTGTACGCCGGAGACAAATCGGCCCTTGGCCGAGATCTGCGCATCAGCGGCCGGCCCTTCAAAATCGTCGGCGTGATGCCTCCCGATTTTACTTTTATTGACCCGGACGTTCGCCTGTGGATGCCGCTCGCCTTCACTGCCGAACAGAAGACCGTTCATCACAGCAACAACTGGTATCACATCGGACGCTTGAAGCCGGGCGCGACCCTGCAGCAAGCTCAGACACAGGTCAACGCTTTGAACAGCGAGAATCTCGAGCGCTTCCCGGAGATCAAAGAAATCGTGATCAACGCCGGATTTCACACCGAGGTAAAACCCCTCCAGGACATGCTGACCGCCGGCGTCAAAAGGACCCTATACCTCTTGTGGGGTGGCGCATTCCTCGTCCTTCTCATTGGCGGACTGAACATCGCCAACCTCGCGCTGGCTCGGGTCGCTCTGCGTCGCAAGGAACTGGCCACGCGCATCGCCCTGGGCGCAGGCCGCGCGCAGCTCATACGCCAGTTGATTCTGGAAAACTTGGGATTAGCTTTGCTCGGAGGCATGGGCGGCATCGCGCTCGGTGCGGGCTTGTTGCGGACTCTGAACGCCATCGGCCTCGAACACTTTCCGCGCGCCGGCGAAGTTCGCATGGACAGCACAGTCGTTCTCGTCTCTCTCGCACTTTCCCTAGCCGCTGGACTTTTTGTCGGGATCTTTCCCATTGCCGGAATTTCGAATATTGGCATCAGCGACGCACTGCATGAGGACAGCCGCACCGGCACCACAGGAAAAAAATCGCGCAGCGTCCGTCAGCTTCTCGTCGCCGCCCAAATTGGATTTGCATTCGCCCTGCTCGTGGGCGCGGGCTTGCTTCTCGCCAGCTTTCGCCTGCTCTCGCAAGTCGATCCAGGATTTAATCCCAACGGCGTGGTTACTGCCTCCGTCGCCCTACCGCGTGCCAGATATCCCAAGGCTGAAGTTTTGCGCGACTTCATGAACCGCGCGCTCCCCGCCGTCCGCGCCATCCCCGGAGTTTCCATCGCAGGCGCAACGGATGCCATTCCCCTTGGCGGCAATCATGATGACAGCGTGATTCTCGCAGAGGGCTATCAGATGAAGCCCGGGGAGTCCCTGATCTCTCCATTGAACATTTCTGTGACTCCCGGATATTTCGAAGCCCTGGGCATCCACATGGTTCGCGGCCGCAGCTTCGATGAGCGCGACAATGAGAATGCCCCGCGTGTGGTCATTGTGGACGAACGCTTGGCGCAGCATTTCTGGCCGGATCGCGATCCCGTCGGCCGCCGTATGTACATGCCTGGAGACGACAAAGATTTGCTGAAAATTGACGAGCACACCGTTTGGATAACCGTTGTCGGTGTCGCCCGCACTTTACGCTACGAAAATCTCGACGGTTCCGGCGCACCCGTCGGCGCGTACTATTTCCCCAATTCCCAGCAGCCCGCAGGCGGTTTTACGTTTGCCCTCAAGACGGCTGCCGATCCGGGCTCCGTCGTCCGCGCTCTTCGCGCAGATATCTCCCGCCTAGATCCCGACTTGGCGGTTTTCGACGTCCATTCCATGCCAGAGCGCATCGACCTTTCCTTGTCTTCCCGCAGGACCTCTATGCTTCTGGCCAGCGCCTTCGGAGGAGTCGCCTTGTTCCTTGCATCGCTCGGTATTTACGGTGTGCTGGCGTATCTGGTCGCCCGGCGCACTCGCGAAATTGGTATTCGTGTCGCGCTCGGCAGCACTCGGGCCGGCATTCTCAATCTTGTTTTGCGAGAGGGATTCGAACTCGTTGTCCTCGGCTTGGTTTTGGGACTCGCCGGCGCCTTATCCTTGCACAAAGCTGTCGCCAGCGAAATATACGGTGTCCGGCCGCTCGACCCGCTTGTATTAGCGAGTGTCATGGCCCTGCTGGCGATTGTTGCACTCGTTGCCTGCGCCGTCCCTGCTCGTCGCGCAATGCGCGTCGACCCCATGGTCGCGTTGAGATATGAATGATCCTTCGCACGACTGACCGACAGTTCTTACTTAGAGTAACCGCCTGCGCAGTCACACGGACACACACTTAGACGGACAGACGTTGAAATTTTTTATTGACGGCAGAAGCGGGCGCGCAGGGGACACAGCGCTGGCCGCGATACACTTATGGATCAGCTAGAATTTACTCCTCCTCATTTTCTTCTTCCTTTTCTTCTTTCTCGAATTGCTTGGCGTGAAACACGTTCGAGAGGTCGTTCACTGTAGCGTCGCGGAAGCCTAGAGAAGCGAGTCCGAAACGCTTCTCAATCGTCGCCAGTATCGAAGTCGTATCGTACTGCGTGTGGTCGATGACGAAGTTGCCCCGTAGGAAGGGCGAAATGATCAGAGCCGGAACGCGCGTACCGGGTCCCCATTGGTCGTGGGCGCCGGGAGCGCCGCCTTGGCCGGGCGGCGAGACGTGGTCCCATTGCCCGCCGAACTCGTCGTAGGTTACGATGACCATCGTCTCTTTCGCACAGCGGCCGCCCTCGATGGCCCGGAGTAGAGCTACGAGATGGTCGCTGCCGCGAATCTCGCTCGTGTAGCCAGGATGTTCGTTCTCCGGTGCGATCGGCTTGATGAAGCTGACGGAACTGAGCTTGCAGTCCCTCGTAGAAGCGTTCGCGAGTTGCATGAACTCCTGTTCGTCACGCAGGTGCGCCCGCCCCGCCGTACCGGGCGCAAAAGATGCGTAATAGTTGAACGCATTGTGGTGAAACTGGAACTGCCTATGCGGACAGTACGGATAGGCGGGGTTTGGGACCGAGTCCGGATCCGAGCAGGTCGGACCATTGCCATTCGTCCAGCCTGGTTCGCCGACTTCGCCGTCCGCGTTCGACCACCCGCCCGAATACCACGCCCAGCTAATGCCGTCCGCGCTCAATTCGTCGCCGATGGTCATCCCCGACTGTGGCGGTAGCTGCGCGCCTCCGCCGTGGGGCTGGTACGTGGGCTGGATCGTGTTGATGGCGTAATCGCCACACACGACGCCCGATACGGGCGACGGGCAAGCGACGGTGAGCTGGACGTCCCTGACGGGCCCGGTCGCGTAGTAAAGCAGGTAATTATTGGGCATCCCGTTGGAGTCCACGATGGAGTGGCGGTCGGCCGGTGCGCCAGGCCATGCCGGAGTCGCCGCCGCAATCAGCCACTGGTGATTGAGGAACGAGCCGCCGAACGCCGATTGGAAGAAGTTATCCAGGATCGCGTAGTGTGGATGCTCGTCACGGTGCAGGTAAGCGTAGATTGGCAGCGCCTGCGTGTCGTAGTAGCCCATCGTCAGGCCGACAGCATCGCTGCCGGTCGTATAGCGGTCCTGCCTCCCTCTGTTGAGCTGGTACTGTTCCTGATAAAAGCGGTGGACGAGGTCGCGCGTACAACCACCCGGCAGGTTGTCCGGGCTTGGAGGCAGCGCACTGGTCCCGGCCGAGGGCTTCGGGCAGGTTCGCGTAGTTGGTGGAATGTAAGAGTCGATCTGGAATGGTGAATTCGCGAAATGGCTTGCGAACGTCGTGGCCGTAGTTGCGTCAGTGCAGTCTGCTGATAATGGCGGCGAGGTTAGGCTGAAGTCGTTTTGCAGCAAACAAGTGTATGGAGCACCGGCCTGGCCGACCTGGATTGTATGGGCGGAGTCGGCATTGGCGCGCCCTTCTACCCCCTCCCAGCCACCGTAAAGGTTGTCGAAACTGTGGTTCTCCTGGTAAATGACAACGATGTGCCGGATCTTCGCGAGCTCACGGCCGCGCGAGTCGTGGTTTGTGTCGGACGCCGGGTTCGGCGTCACCGATTGCGAGCGGCTCGCGGCTGCCGTGACCGCCAAAACAACAGCGAAAACGACCGTCGTAGGTAAGAACCTTGAGTGGGTCATAACCACCTCCTTGAAGTCGATTCTTGTGATCACGTAGCGCTTCGAACAGCCTTGCAGATATCGTTTTTGCGGCCTGCCGAAGGAAGGGCCTACGAGCGTTTGCGCGTATGTGGAGACGCAAACCAAGGTCGCTGCGGGAGACGCTGAACGCTACCGCAAGCGATGGTTTCAAGTTCATTAATCAGCTTCCTGCATTTGATCGAAATGATTCTTGATGGCGCTCTTCGATAAGAGAGGCTATTTCCTACCCTGAGAAGATTGGGAGGACGTCGAGTTCTTGAAGCAGGGGAAAGAAGACCTAGCAGCGATACACGCAGACGAGATCAAGCAACTCCAACGTAATCAAACGTTGAGTAGAACCCGGGGGCATGGACAAAAGGAATGTGACAATTACGAGAATCGGGGATTGCGGGAGGGAAAGACTGACCAGTCTTTGCGCCTTGGCCGGATGATTCGGTCGCAAGACGCCGTTAACATCGTCAGTGAGATCCGGGCTGATCAGAACGTACGCAATCGAGAAAATAACAACCACAACCAACGCGACTCTTGCACCTCGCATCATGGCGAAACTTGATAGCACCAGTTCTTGTCTCTGTCAAGGAGCACGACAAGACCTGGCTGCGCGTGCAGAGAGAATGACGCGCTTAGTAAAAATCAACTTAGCTCGAATCCGAGGCTGAGGATGACATCGTTGCACGGTTTGTGCGATTCTTCTTCCGCACAGAAGCGCGAGGACAGGGAACGATGCTGAAAAAGTTCAAAGATCTGACGGAAAAAGAGATTCTGGCGATTGCGATCGCCGCGGAAGAGGAAGACGGGCGGATTTACGGGGAGTTTGCGGACGCGCTGCGGGAAGAGTATCCCTCGACGGCGGAAATGTTCGAGGAGATGCGCGAAGAAGAGGTGGGACACCGCGACCGCTTGTTTGCAATGTTCCGGCAGCGATTCGGGGAACATATTCCGTTGATCCGGCGGGAGAACGTGAAGGGATTCATGACCAGGAGACCGGTGTGGCTGATTCGGCCGTTGGGCGTGAAGGTGGCCAGGAAGCAAGCGGAATTGATGGAGCTGGAAGCGAGCCGGTTCTACGCGCGAGCAGCAAGCAGGACAACGGACGTGTCGACGCGGGAATTGCTGAACAAGCTTGGGGACGAGGAGAGAAAACACGAGCGGACGGCGGGTGAACTGGAAGAAAAACACTTGACGCAGAGCGCCAGGGCGAGCGAAGACGAATCGCACCGGAAGTTGTTCTTACTGCAAGTGGTGCAGCCGGGGCTGGCAGGTCTGATGGATGGCTCGGTATCGACGCTGGCGCCGCTGTTCGCAGCGGCCTTTGCTTCGCACAAGAGCTGGGAAGCGTTCCTGGTGGGACTGGCAGCTTCGATCGGCGCGGGGATTTCGATGGCTTTTTCGGAAGGGCTTTCCGACGACGGATCGCTGACGGGGCGCGGATCGCCGTGGCTGCGCGGAGGGGTGACCGGGTTGATGACCACGGCGGGCGGAATCGGGCATACGCTTCCGTTCCTGATCAGCAATTTTCATGTCGCAATGCTGGTGGCGGTGATTATCGTGGCGGTCGAACTGATGGTCATCAGTTACATCCGGCACCGCTACATGGATACGCCGTTCTTGCAGGCGGCGTTTCAGGTGATTGTGGGCGGCGTTTTGGTTTTCTTGACGGGATGGTTGATCGGCAGCGCGTAGTAATTTCCCTTGCAACCGGAAACGAGGTTGGAGCTATCGAAGGGCGGAGGCGCGTTCGATAGGTATGACGGATCAGTCCGTCTGTGTTGCGGGAACTGGTGCGGCGGCGTGGGAGCGCACGCCCCGGATCCAGGACTGCAGGCGATCCATATAAATGTAAACGACAGGCGTGGTGAAGAGCGTGAGCATCTGGCTGAGAATGAGGCCGCCGACGATGGTGATGCCCAGCGGGCGGCGCAGCTCGGAGCCGACACCCGCGCCGAGCGCGAGAGGCATGGCACCGAGAAGCGCGGCCATGGTGGTCATCAGAATTGGACGGAAACGCAACAAACAAGCCTTGTAGATCGCTTCGACGGGTGACAATCCCTCGTCCCTTTCCACTTGAACTGCAAAATCGATCATGAGAATGGCGTTTTTCTTGACGATGCCGATCAAAAGGATGATGCCGATGAGCGCGATGATGTTCAGATCGGACTTGATGAGCTGGATCGCGAGGAGCGCGCCGATTCCAGCAGAAGGAATCGTGGAGAGGATTGTGATGGGGTGAATGAAGCTTTCGTAGAGGATGCCGAGAACGATGTAGACGGCAGCGAGAGCGGTAAGAATCAAAATTGGCTGATTGGAGAGCGAATCCTGAAAGGCCTGCGCCGTACCTTGAAATGTAGCGTGAACGGTGCTGGGCACGCCGAGTTCGCGACGAGCCTGCTCGATGTGATCAACGGCGGGGCCGAGAGAAGCGCCGGGAGCGAGATTGAAGGAAAGAGTAATCGCCGGGAAGATGCCCTGGTGGTTGACGGAGAGCGCGGTATTCGTGGGCTCGTAGTGGGCGAAGGCGCTGAGCGGAACGAGCTTGCCGGATTTGGAGGACACATAAATTGACTTGAGCGCATCGGGGCTTTGCTGATGTTCGGGAGCGACTTCCAGCACGACGTGGTACTGATTCAGGCCTTTGTAGATGTTGGAGACCTGGCGCTGGCCGAAGGCATCGCCGAGAGCGTTGTCAATGTCCTGAACGGCGACGCCAAGACGGCTGGCAGTGTCGCGGTCGATGACGACGGAACTTTGCAAGCCATGCATTTGCTGGTCGGAATTGATGTCACGTAGCTCGGGGATTTTTTGCAGGCGCTGCATGATGATGGGGGCCCAGTGGGTGAGGTCGACGAGATTGTCTGCCTGGAGTGTGTACTGATATTGAGCGCCGCCGAAACGGCCACCCACGCTGAGATCCTGGACGGATTGCAGATAAAGAGCGGCGCCCGGAATCCTGGCGGTCTTCGAGCGAATGCGGCCGATGACCTGATCGGAGCTGAGTTTGCGTTCGCTGAGCGGCTTGAGCTGGGCGAACATGCGCGCGGTGCTACCACCGTTGCCGCCGCCGGCGAAAGCGGTGACGGAATCAATAGCGGGATCCTGCATGACGATGTCGGTGAATTCACGCATCTTTTGGGACATGGCGGCGAAGGAAAGATCCTGATCGCCCTGGATCAAACCATTGATGCGGCCGGTGTCCTGCTGCGGGAAGAAGCCCTTGGGCGTCCGGACAAACAGATAAATGTTCAAGCAGACCGTGCCGAAGGTGACAAGCAGGATGAGGAACTGGTGACGAAGAACCCAGCGGAGGGAAACATCGTAGGTGTGCAGCAGACGATTGAACGTGTTCTCGGAAAATCGATAGAGACGATTGTGCCGGCCGGTTTCGTGGCGAAGGAAGCGGGCGCACATCATGGGAGTGGTGGTTAGAGAAATGAAAAGCGAAACGCCGATGGCCACGCTGAGAACAACGGCGAATTCACGGAAGAGGCGTCCGACGACTCCACCCATGAGAAGAATGGGAATGAAGACGGCGACGAGGGAAGTGCTCATGGAAATGACGGTGAATCCGATTTCACTGGCGCCTTTCATGGCGGCTTCGTAGGGCTTCATGCCGTTTTCGATGTGGCGAGAAATGTTTTCGATGACCACGATGGCATCGTCCACGACGAAGCCGGTGGAAATGGTGAGTGCCATGAGCGAGAGATTGTCCACGCTGTAGTGGCAAAGATACATGACTCCGAAAGTGCCGATGAGAGAGAGCGGAACCGCGACGCTGGGAATGATGGTGGCCCAGACGTTCCGGAGGAAGGCAAATACCACGAAAATCACCAGGAGGATGGAAATAATGAGGGAGATTTCCACGTCATGGACGGAAGCGCGAATGGTGGTGGTGCGGTCGATGGCGACATTCAGATGGAGCGAAGGAGAGATGGAGGCGCGGAGAAAGGGGACGATGGCCATGATGCGGTCGACGGTCTCGATCATGTTTGCGCCAGGCTGGCGGAAGATGGCGATGATGACGCCGGGCTTTCCGTTGGATAATCCAAGATTGCGAGTGTCCTCGACGGAGTCGACCACTTCGGCGACGTCGCGCAGGCGCACGGGAGCGCCTTGATGGCCGGCGACTATGAGGGGCTGGTATTCGTAGGCCTTATAGCGCTGATCGGTGTCGGTGATTGCCCAAGGTTGTTTCGGGTCGCAGAGCGCGCCCTTGGCGAGATTGGCATTGGCGGCTTGCAGCGATTTGCGAACGGTTTCCAGACTGATGCCGTAGCTATTGAGCTGGTAAGGGTTCGTCTCGACGCGCACAGCCGGACGGGCGCTGCCCCAGGTGAAAACCTGGCCGACACCTTGCACCTGTGCGAGTTTCTGCGCGAGGACGGAATCCGCGGCGTCGTAAATCTGCGCGGGCGGGATGTTGTCTGAGGTCAACGAAAATATCAGGATCGGCGCATCGGCAGGATTGACTTTTCGATATGTGGGCTGGCCGGGAAGATCGGCGGGAAGCTGACTGCGAGCGGCATTGATGGCGGCCTGAACGTCGCGCGCGGCGGCGTTGATGTCGCGATTGAGATCGAACTGAAGAGTAATGCTCGTGGAACCGAGGCCGCTCGAGGAAGTCATCTGCGTGACGCCGGCAATGCGGCTGAACTGGCGCTCGAGGGGCGTGGCGACGGCAGAGGCCATGGTCTCCGGGCTCGCGCCGGGCAGACCGGCGCCCACACCAATGGTTGGGAAATCGACGCGCGGGAGAGGCGCGACAGGCAAGAAACGGAATGCGACAACACCGGAAAGAAAAATAGCAATGGTGATCAGCGACGTGGCGACCGGCCGCCGAATGAAGGGCGCGGAAAAGTTGCTCGAGAAATTCACCGATCAATCACCAGGAATGGCTCCCTGAGCCGGTTCTTCGACGGGGTTGCCAACATGAAATGCGAAGCGGCGCCCAAGCCAATCGAATGCCAGATAAACAACCGGTGTGGTGTAAAGGGTCAGCAATTGGCTGAGGATAAGGCCGCCGACGATAGTGATGCCCAGAGGACGGCGCAACTCAGAACCCACGCCGGCGCCGAGCGCGAGCGGCAAGCCACCCAGCAGCGCAGCCATGGTAGTCATCATGATGGGGCGGAAACGAAGCAGGCAAGCTTCGTAGATGGCATCGAGCGGCGTCTTCCCTTCCTTGCGCTCGGCTTCGAGGGCGAAGTCGATCATCATGATGGCGTTTTTCTTGACGATGCCGATGAGCAGGATGATGCCGATCAGCGCGATGACGCTGAATTCCGTGCGGCAGAGGAGCAGCGCGAGAATCGCACCGACGCCTGCTGACGGAAGCGTGGAGAGAATGGTGATCGGATGAATGTAGCTTTCGTAGAGAATGCCGAGAACGATGTAGACGGTAACCAGGGCAGCCAGGATCAAGATGGGCTCATTGGCCAAAGACTTGAGGAAGGCCGCCGCGGTGCCCTGGAACGTGGCCTGGATGCTGGGTGGCATGTTCAATTCCAGCTTCGCGCGGTCGATGGCGTTGACCGCGTCGCCGAGCGCGGCATTGGGGGCCAGATTGAACGAGAGAGTGACGACAGGAAACTGGCCCTGATGATTGAGTGCGAGGGCGGCGGCGCCGGGCTCGAAACGCGTAAAGGCGCTGAGCGGGACCTGTGTGCCGTTGGAAGACTTTACGTAAATGTCTTTCAACGAATCGGGATCCTGCTGGAACTGCGGATCGACTTCCATGACCACGTGATATTGGTTGAGTTGGGTAAAAATTGTGGAGACCTGGCGCTGGCCAAAGGCATCGTAGAGCGTGTTGTCAATGTCGGCAGGAAGAATGCCGAGGCGCGCAGCGGTGTCGCGGTCGATGGTGAGCGAAGCGAGTAGGCCCTGGTTCAACTGGTCGCTGGCGACGTCGCGGAGTTCGGGGAGCGATTTCAACTTGTCGATGAAGCGCGGAGTCCAGTAAGCGAGCTCCTTGGCATCAACGTCTTCGAGGCTGTACTGGAATTGCGTGCGGCTGACGCGGTCTTCAACAGTCAGGTCCTGGACCGGCTGGAGGAAGAGCGAGACACCGTCGACTTTGGCAAGTTCGGGCTGAAGGCGGCGGATAACTTCGGAGGCGTTGATATTGCGCTGGGCGAGCGGCTTGAGGTTGATCTGAATGCGGCCGCTGTTCAACGTAGTGTTCGTTCCGTCGATGCCGATGAACGACGAGAGACTTTCGACCGCCGGGTCCTTGAGAATGATGCCGGCGAGAGCCTGCTGGCGACGGGCCATGTCAGTAAAGGAAACGTCTTGCGGGCCTTCGGAGACGCCGAGAATGACGCCGGTATCCTGGACGGGGAAAAATCCTTTGGGAACGTAGACATAGAGAAGAATTGTGCCAACGAGAGTGGCGACGGTAACAACGAGAGTGGTCGTGCGGTAGCGAAGCACGAACTGCAGGGTGCGGCCATAGAATGCGATGACGGAATTGAAAGCATCTTCGGACTTACGATAGAACCAGCCCTCTTCTTCTTTCTTGTGAAGGCGGAGGAGCTTGGCGCTCATCATGGGAGTCAGCGTCAGCGAAACAAACGCGGAGACGAGGATGGTTACGGCCAGGGTGACAGCAAATTCGCGGAAGAGACGCCCAACGATATCACCCATGAAGAGAAGAGGAATGAGCACGGCGATGAGTGAAACCGTGAGCGAAACGATGGTGAAACCGATCTGCTCGGAGCCCTTGAGCGCGGCCTGAAGCGGCGATTCCCCTTCCTCGATGTAGCGGCTGATGTTTTCGATCATAACGATGGCGTCGTCGACGACGAAGCCGGTCGAAATGGTTAGCGCCATGAGGGAAAGGTTGTTGAGGCTGTAGCCGAGAAGATACATCACGCCGAACGTGCCAATCAGAGAAAGCGGAACAGCGACGCTGGGAATGATCGTGGCGCGGAAGCTGCGGAGGAAAAGAAAAATCACCATGACGACGAGCGCTACGGTGAGTACCAGCGTGAACTGCACATCCTGGACGGACGCGCGAATGGTGGTGGTGCGGTCGGTGAGGATATCCACCTGAACGGCGGCGGGGAGAGCGGCCTGAAGTTGCGGGAGAAGCTTTTTCACCCGGTCGACCACGGCGATGATGTTCGCGCCGGGCTGGCGCTGAATAGGATTCAGATTGGCCCAAGCTGCCTGCTTGGCGTTTTCCACGCCGTCGACAACGGCGGCCACGTCGGTCAGCCGTACGGGCGCGCCATTGCGGTAGGCAATGATCAGCGGGCGGTAGCTGTTGCTGGAAACGAGCTGATCGTTTGCTCCGATGGTGTAAGCCTGGTGAGGGCCGTCAAAAGTACCTTTGGCTTGATCGACGTTGGCTTGGCCGAGCGCGATGCGCAAATCCTCGAGACTCAGGCCGTACGAGGCCAGAGCCGTGGGATTGGCCTGGATGCGCACTGCCGGACGCTGGCCGCCACTGATGCTGACAAGACCGACACCGCTGAGCTGAGAAATCTTTTGAGCGAGTGTGGTGTCCGCGAGGTCTTCGACCTTGGATAGCGGCAGAGACTTCGATGTCAGCGCGAGCGTCAGAATGGGCGCGTCCGCGGGATTGATCTTGCTATAGATAGGCGGATTGGGAAGGCCCAGCGGAAGAAGGTTGGAAGCGCCATTGATGGCCGCCTGGACTTCCTGTTCGGCGATATCGATGTTCAGATCAAGAGCGAATTGCAGCGTGATGATGGAGCTGCCGAAGGAACTCGTGGAAGTCATCTGGTTCAGGCCAGGGATCTGGCCGAACTGGCGCTCGAGGGGCGCCGTAACCGAGGAGGCCATGACGTCCGGACTGGCGCCGGGATAAAACGTTTGCACCTGAATCGTAGGGTAATCGACCTGAGGCAACGCGGAGATGGGCAATTGGCGGAAGGCAACCCAGCCCACCAGGAGGACGCCTACCATCAGGAGAGTGGTGGCGACCGGCCGCAAAATGAACGGCCGTGACGGGCTCATCGCCGGGATCCTCCGCCCTGCCCTTTCGAGGGGCTCCCGGCTTGTGGCGCACCTTGGGCAGGAGGCGGAGACGCAGAGGTGCGACCCGCGCCATTCGTTCCTGACGAGGGGCTAGGATTGACCTTGGTCCCGTCCTGCAGTTTGTCCTGGCCGTCGATGACCACGACATCGCCGGGATTCAAACCAGCACTCAAGCCAACCCTGTCGCCGGTCGTCTGCGCAATGGTGACGGAATAAATTTTTGCAATCGCGTCCTTGGTTGAAACATCTTTCGCGATGGCATAGATGTAAGTACCCTGTGGCCCGCGCTGAATGGCAGCAGCCGGGACGATGGTGAGATTGCGCTTGGTGTCGACGAGAAGGTGGACATTAACAAATTGATTGGGGAAAAGAGAGTTGTCGGCATTGGCAAAGATGGATTTGAGCTTGTAGGTACCGGTCGTCATATCAATCTGATTGTCGATGGTCTCGAGTTTTCCGCTGGCGATTTTGGCGGTGTCGTCGCGGTCGTAGGCATCGACGACAAGTTGGGCACCGGAACGGAGCTTGGCGTTCACCTCGGGAAGCTGGTCCTGCGGCAGGCTGAAAATCACCGATATAGGCTGAAGCTGAGTGATGACAAGGAGTCCGTTGGCGTCTGTGGCATGCACGATGTTGCCGACATCCACAAGACGCAGGCCAATGCGTCCGTTGATGGGTGCAGTGATGCGGGAATACGTGAGCTGGAGTTTAGCGTTGTCGATCTGGCTCTGATCCGACTCGATGGCCCCATCAAACTGGCCGACCAGGGCGGCCTGCGTATCAAGCTGCTGTTTGGGAATGACGCCTTCCTTAAAAAGAAGCTTGAATCGTTCGAGATTCGCTTCGGCGTCTCTGCGCTGGGCCTGGTCTTTGGCGAGCTGCCCCTGGGCCTGCGCAAGCATGACTTGGAAGGGACGCGGGTCGATTTGTGCGAGAAGCTCACCTTCGTGGACGAACTGACCTTCTTTAAATGCAATACTGGCAAGCTGACCATCGACGCGACTGCGAACCGTGACGGTGTTGTAGGCGGTGACGGTGCCGAGTCCATTGAAGTAAACGGGCAGGTCGCCGCGCTGTGCGGTGGCAACCACGACCGGCACGACAAGCCCACCTGCGCCGAAACCTCCCTTGCCCTTGCCGGCAGCTCCGGGCGAGGCGGCGTCGGCAGCCTGGCTGGCGTTCCGCGAGTTGTGGTAATACCAGCCACCAAGAGCGACAACGCCAAGCACCAAGGCCCAGAGCCACCAACGGCTCTTGGAAGGCACTGCGGCCACAGTGCTGCGGGTCCCTGGGTCGGGAAGGTCTATGGAGTTGAGTTGGCCCATTCGGTCGCTCCTGTCATAGCACGGCTGCGCGAGCGAGTCTGTCTCAGACAGGACATTCGCAAATCGACGCTAGGGGCTGCTCCGAATGGCGCGGAGAGCCAGCTGGAAACTAGAGCAGTCTACGCTTTCCTTTGACGGATTTTGAGGGGGAAAGGTTACGAGGGGCACTGACGGCAGCGCGGGCACCAGCTGGGGTGTCGGTGGGCAAGCCGGCGTAGGAACTCGTGCAATTTTGGCATTTTGGGGCGTGCAGAAATGACCGAGAGAAAGTAGACTGTCGCGGAACGTAATGGCTCCGGAAAATGGGGCCGAAAATCCGGATCGCGAGGAGAGAAAAACGCATGGCCAAGGGCTTGGTCCTGGGGGTTTTGCTGGCAATACTACTGATCGCGGGAGGCGTCTACTTCTTCATCTCATCGGGGCACGCCCCGGTAGCCACTTCGGCACCACCAATCCCGTTTGAAAAGACGTTTGCACGCCTGGGACTGAATGCCTATCTAGATAAGCTGCCGCACCCGGAGCCCCAGGTACCGGCGGATGAAGCCAACATGGTTGCGGGGGCAAAGGTTTATAAGGAGCAGTGCGCTACGTGCCATGGGATTCCCGGTGAGCCCAAGGGCGCGATCGCGCTGGGAATGTATCCAGCGCCGCCGCAACTCTTTCATGGCGTTGGCGTGACGGACGACGATGCGTGGGAGTCGTACTGGAAAGTGGAAAACGGGATTCGATTGACGGGGATGCCCGGCTACAAGGGCCAATTGACGGAAACGCAGATTTGGCAGGTGGCCGTGCTGGTAAAAAACGCGGACAAAATTTCCGCGTCCGTGAAGAACGAGCTTGCGGCGGGCGTCTCGACTCCTATGTCGATGGCGATGCCACCGAGCAGCCCCGCGCCAGCGCCAGTGAAAAAGAAATAAATCGAATTTGCCGGACTAGGCGGCTGGTTTAGCGCGCTCCCCGGCGTGACGCAACTCAGGAACGCACCAAGCCCATAACCCAGTCACGACGAGTGGGCCCAGGAACGAAAACGGGCACGAGAACCATGGGAGCGTGGAGCAAGCGTTGGTTTGCGTCCGTGGAAAGCCTCTGGATTTAGTGACAGGCACCGCTGCCGGAATCGGTGAAGCTCTTCCCCTCTTGGGGAATGAATTGCCAGTCATAGGCGCTGGGCTTGAGCGTGAGCTTCAAGACGCCAAAGGCTGTCGCATCGCGCAATTCGCTGTTGGGTTTTGGCGAACCGAAGGGGCGGTGATTCTTGCCGCCGGTGCCAACGACAAATTCGCGAATGCCGCGCGCAGGATCGGCTGCGCCATCGGGCGTTTGCGGGGCGAAGCGCTCGTAATCGTGATCGTGGCCGGTGATCACGACATCGGCGTTGGCGTCGTAAAGCGCCTGGAAGAGCGGCTTAACGGTGAGGTCGTTGCCGTGCGCGCTGCCGGAGCTGAAGAGCGGCTTGTGCCAATAGGCGAGGGTGCAGGCGGCAGGATGCGCGGCGAGATCGGCACGAAGCCATTTTTCCTGGGGCGAACCGGCTTCGCAGCCGCCGACGTCCTGGCATTCGCTGTTCAGCACAATGATGTGCCACGTTCCGAGTTCGTAGCTGTAGTAGCCCGTCTTCGGGTCACCGGCAGCCGCTCCGAAATAGTCGAAGTAGGGCGTCCCGCCAGTGGAATGGAACTCGTGATTGCCCACCGCGGGGCGGGTGCGGGTTTTTGCGCGGCCCCAAGTCTTGTCATAACAGGTGAAATTTTCCTTGCTGCCGTCGGGATAGGCGAGGTCGCCGACGGCCATGACTGTGCCGGGGAGTTGGTCGAGGAGCTTGGCGGTGGCTTCGGCTCCGGAGAGGTCCTTGCAGTCGGCAATGTCTCCTGCACCGACGAGGATTGCGGAATGATCGTTAGCCGGCGATACGCTTGAGGATTTCGCACGCTTCAAGGGAAAGCCGGAGAAGAAGCATCCGATTAGAAGAATCGACACGGTCAGAGTTGACTTCAAGAGAACCTCGCAATCCATCAAAGGCTGATGCCTTAAACACTGCAACTAGCAATCTAAATAAAGCTTAAATCATGGCCGAATGATTCCTCATTCAGTAAAAGAGATCGGCCGAGAGGCGAAAAGAACCCGCGCTGAGATCTACCCGGAACCTCTATCGGGAGGAGGTGAAGCGGTAACGGTTTCATGTAGGCCGCAGTGGCCGTGGCGAAAACGCATTTGGTTTTCGCCACGGCTCTGCCGGTTCCTTATTTCTCGCGGGTAGGCGACCAGCGGAAGCCGGCGGCGACCGTCGGTCTATAGTATTCGCGCTGATTGAAGTATTGCGGACTGCCATTGTAGAAACCAAATACTTCGTTGTTGAGGTTAAGGCCGTAGACCACGAGACTAAGGCCGTGTGTCAACCGAAGGCTGCCTTGAGCGTCAATTTCGAGATGCGAGTACAAGTAATTGTCGCTGTCGGGGCCGTTGAGACCGCCGGCAGTTGCAGTCGAACCACCTGTGCCATCCTGGAATTGATAGGAGAAAATGTTGGCCTGATTGTAGGAGAGCCCGAGGCGCATGGAGAGGCGCCGGCGGTCATAGGTGGGGCTGACGTTCCACGTATTGGGCGCGGACCGCAAGAGTCTCGGGTGGTCGGAGCGTCCAGGCAGGCTGTTGGCGCGGGAGTAGGTATATCCGTAGTTGGCGGAAATTCCAAAGCCGCCCAGCAAGCCGGGCAGGAAGGAAAGGTGCTGCAAATAAGCAGCTTCGAACCCGGCAACTGTCGCGCTGCCCGCGTTGATCGATTGCGACACGATATAGGGGCCTGGCTGGGCGGAAGGCGCTGGGGCGTTGGGGAAGTTTTCCCTGAAGCTTTGGGAGACGATGGGGTCCGTGAGGTTCTTGTAGAAGACTCCGGCCGATATCATCCCGAAAGGCTTGAGCGTACGCTCAAAGAGCAAATCGATGTTGTCGGCGGTCTCCGCCTTAAGGTTTGGGTTGCTCAGTGATATGGTGCCGGGAGTGCTACCGGAAGGGTTCACAAAGGAGACGGACTGGGCGATGTCCGTTGGGTTGGGACGCCCCAGCCCCCGGCTATAAACCACGCGCAAGTCCGTGTCGTTGTCGAGTTTGAAACGCAGGGAGGCACTGGGNNNCCGCTGCTGAGGGCCAGGCCCTGGAACGTGTTGTTGGCATCAAAGGTGGGAACGGCGGTATCGAGACTGGTTTGCTCAAATCGAACACCAGCCACCAGCCGAATGCGATTGGTGAGATCCAGGGTATTCATTACATAGGCGGCCGAAATTTTCTCAATCAGGTCGTAGTTGGTCGAATTGAAACCCGGCCCGACCTGGCCACGGCGCAGCTTGAACTGCGACGGATTGGCGCTGAAATAATCCAGCACCTTGAGGTAGTCCACGAACGGCCCCTGTTGGTAGCCGCTGCCGTAATAATCGGAGTTCGTCACGCTGTTGGTGAACATGCTCAACGGGAGGGAAACGATGGGCGCCATGTTCGTCCTGAACGAATCGTCAAATTTGTGCGCGTTGCGGAACCTCCCGCCGACCTCGATGGTGGCGAGGCGCGAACCCAAGTGGTAGCGTTTAGCGCCGGCTCCGGTGATTTGCAGATTGAGCTGTGCCGATAGTCCGTGACCGAGCAGATCGACGTTCCCCAGTTCGAAATTTGCGGGGTTGCTAATTTCCGCGAAGCAGCTCGCTGACCATTGCGGGCGGAACGGGTCCGTGGTGCGGGCAGGGTCGTATTGGCAAGTGCTGCCGCCCGCCGCATTGAACGCAGCCGTGGTCTTAAAATTCGCTTGCGGGTCGCCGCGCTCAAGTTGCCGCGAACGAGCCGCCGAAACATCCCAGGAAAACCAGGTGGTGGCAAGAACGTGCTTGCCGCCTGCGACAAGGTTGGAGATGGCATAGTCCGGACGCCGAATCGAAGCGTTGAAGCTCGGATTGCCGCCGCTTCCATTGAATAGATTAACGCCTGGGGTATTGTCCTCGACGTTGTAGACCCAGCGATCGCCATAGTTCTTAAAGTCCGAGTAGAAACCGTGGATGTAGAGACTCGAGCCTTCGGCGATTTTGTAGTCCGCGCTGCCCGCGAGCCCCCAGCGGGTCCGGTAGTAACGGTAGTTGCGAAGGTCCGCGCCATCGTAGAAGGGAGCTCCTGGGGCCCCGTTATTGTTGATGGCATCCGGAGAAGGCTCCATATCGTTAATGCCGCGGCCGTTCCAATCGTAGGACCCGCCGATGAGCATGCCCAGGCGCTTGTTTGAACCAAAGCGCTGGCCCACCGTACCGGTGGTTTCCACCTGCCCGCGTCCGCCAATAATAGGCGTGTAGCCGCCCATCCCGCTGAGGTTGACTGTGGGACGCTCGCCGGCCGTTTTGGTGACCATGTTGACGGAACCGCCGATGCCGTCCGCGTCCATATTGGCCTGGAGGGTCTTGTTGATTTCAACGGATTCGACAATGTCGGCAGGAACGGCATCCAGCTTGATCTGGCGAGCGAAGTTCTCCGGAGAAGGAACGTTGATGCCATCGATGGTGACGTTGGTGAGGCGTGGCTCGGTGCCGCGGACTTGTACGTACTTGCCTTCGCCTTCGTCGCGCTCGAGAGTGACGCTGGGGAGGCGGCCGAGGGCGTCGGCCATGTTGGCGTTGGGAAGGCTGCGAATGACGTCCGCGCTGAGCACCTGAACGATGTTATCGGAGGTTATCTCGCGGTTGACCTGTCCGGCTTCGCCGGAGGCGCGCTCGGCAGTCACAAGGACTTCGAGATTTTGCGACCCGACTTCGAGTTTGACATCGACGGTGGCAGTCTGTCCGGACACAACGGTTACCTGCTTTGTGAATTCCTTGAATCCGACGTAGGTAATGCTGACGGTTAAACTGCCCGGGTCCAAGTCGTTGATGAAGAACTGGCCCTGGGCGTTGGAAGCGATGCTGGTTCCCAGCGGTTGGAGCTCGATCCGGGCGCCTTGCAAAACGCCGCCGGAATTGTCCGTGACGTGGCCGCTGATGCCACCTTTGCGTTCCTGCGCGAGAGAAGGCAGGCCAAGGGCAACCAAGGCAATGAGCACCAAGAAGATCCTCTTCACATTCAACATCTGCACACCCTCCACTTGAAAAACCACTAAGCTTTTGAAAGGCCAGCAGTTAGGACACTGGGGCAGTATCGGCACTCTGTGCAAACACGCCCCGTCCTTGGCCTCTATTTGGGGGGTGTAATGCTAATGGGAGATGAATGGCTATTCACGAAACATTGAAATAAGAATGAAAGGATTTTCAGATTCAGAACGAGCCATCGAATTGCAACCGGCCTAATTTTGGGAAGAGGGGACTAGGTTAGCGACTCGTAGCGATAGGGAGTGTAATTCGAAAGACAGAGCCATTGCCGAGTGTGCTCTGCGCTTCGATCGAGCCGCCATGCAGGTTCACGATCCAACGGGCGATCGCGAGACCCAAGCCGGAGCCGCCGGTTTCTCGGGAGCGAGCCTGATCGGCACGGTAGAACCGTTCGAAGATGTGCGGCAGGTCTTTGTCGCTAATGCCGATTCCGCTGTCGCGAATCTCAATTCGCGCGTTCCCCGCCCCATTTGAAAGGGTCATTTCAATCTTGCCGCCGGAGGGCGTGTACTTAACGGCGTTTTCGATGACAATCAGGAGAAGACGCTCGATCGCGCCAGGATCAGCGGAAACTCGCACCGGACCAGATGCAAGCGCGCTTGTGACTTGAATCCCCTTGCCCGCCGCAAGAATGCCGGCCTCCTCCGCAATCTTCTCCAGATGCGGAACGAGATCGATGTCGCCGAAGTGAAGATCCGCCGCCCCGGCATCCGCGCGGGCCAATGTCAGCAAGTTTTCGATAAGATGAGTGCTCTCTTCCGATGCGGCCAGGATGCGCGACAGCGTTTCGCGATATTCGTCGTCCGTCCGAGGACGGCGCAGCGCCAGCTCGGCGCTGGTGCGAATCAGGGCGACGGGCGTGCGCAGGTCGTGAGATGCGTCGGCCGTGAATTGGGTGATCCGTTTTACAGAAGCCTCTATGCGTGCGAGCATGGCGTTCAATGTTTCGGAAAGACGCCGCAATTCATCATTCGCCGGTGGTACTGCGAGGCGGCTGGAGAGGTTCTGAACGCCCACGCAGCGCGCCGTCTCCATGATGGCGTTGACAGGTGCAAGGGCTCGCCCGCTGAGCCAATAACCCGCCAGGGACGCGAGAACCACGAGAACGGGCAAAGTCTCTCTGAGGATGAGACGAAAGCGATCGAGCGCCTGATCGAAGGGTTCCGTTGGAACGGCGACCCGGACATGAAAAGTGTGGCCGTCGACTTCAACGGCTCGCATAGCGATGCGGTACTGCAGATGGTCAAGATTGGTAGTGAGAAAGGTGATTTCACTTTTTGAAACCGGGGAAAGCGTTCCGTATGGTTTCTTGAAACGCTCCGATTGGAATATCATTCTCCCATCGGCGTCCGCCACTTCGAGCAATGCAGCGTCGGCCCACACGCCATCGAGTTCGTTCAATTCTTCCTTTACCTCCTGCATTCCTTTTGGCGTGGTGCGCACAAGTACGCGTTGAACGCTCTCGAGGTTTGCCCGGGAGGCATCATTCACAGTCGTTTCGATGCTGTGCCGAAAGCCCAGATCGCTGATCCAGGCGAATGACGCAAAAGCGACAACCAAAACGGTGAAATACCAGGCGGTGATGCGGGCGCGAAGGGGCAGCTTCATGGCCGGGCTTCGGGGCCGAGAGAATATCCGAAACCACGCATGGTGTGAATCAATTTTACGGGCTCGTTCTCATCGATCTTCCGGCGAAGGAGGCGCACAAAGGCGTCGAGAGTGTTCTCTTCGATGTTTTCCGACGGCCCCCATACGGCGTCGAGAATGGCATGGCGGGAGGCGACGCGTCCTTCGTTGCGCATAAGGAATTCGAGCAGACGAAATTCCGTCGGGGTGAGCTGGATTTCCCGAGTTCCGCGGAAGACGCGACGCTGGGTGATTTCCAATGCAAGGTCGCAGACGCGCAGCGTATGAGTTCGCGGCTCGGCAACCCGGCGCTCCAGCGCACGGATACGGGCGAGCAATACGGCAAAAGAGAACGGCTTCGTCACATAATCGTCGGCTCCCGAATCGAGTCCCTTGACGATATCGGGGACGGAGTCGCGAGCGGTAAGCATCAAAATGGGAATGTCCTGTTGGAGTTCGCGGAACCGGCGCGCGACCTGAATGCCATTCATGCCGGGCAGCATCACATCGAGGAGGACAAGGTCGAAGTGCGTGTCCTGCGCAAGGGAAAGCGCCGAGAGGCCGTCGTGGGCAAGGCTTACGGCATGACTGTCTTCTTCGAGCCCTCGCCGGAGCACCTGCGCCATGCCCTTTTCGTCTTCGACTACCAGGATCTTCATTTGAACTAACTGCCTTCCGAGAATGCGTCCATCATCCGCTTCTGCGGCTTGAAATCAAGCCTCGGCGGATTTTTTCGGCTGCAGATAGAAATGGATGGCGGGCGTGAAGATGAGCGAAAGCACCATGGAGCTCAGGATGCCGCCGACTACTGTAATGGCCAGCGGCTGGAGCATCTGCGAGCCGGCGCCGATGGCGAAGGCTAATGGCAACATTCCGGCGATGGTCGCAAGCGCGGTCATGGCAATGGGACGCAACCGGCGGCGCCCAGCCTGAATCATGGCATCTTCGGCGGAAAAACCCAGCAAACGGAAGTTATGCTCGGCATCAAGGAGAAGAATACCGTTTTTTGCAACGATGCCGATAACCATGATCATGCCCATGAATGAGGCGACGTTGAAAGTCGTGCGGGTGACAAGAAGCGCGAGCAGCCCTCCAAAAGTGGAGAGCAAGGCCGAAGCCAGGATGGCGGAGGGCGCCGAGAATGTGCGGAATTCGAACATCAACACGACGAACAAAAGCAGGAGCGCAAGAAACAACACCATCACCAGGTCGTGGAACGATTTCTGCTGCTCCTGGTACAAGCCGCCATACTCGACGCGGATGGAAGAGGGCAGATGGAGATCGTTGACAGCCTTCTGAACGGCGGCGATGCCACTGCCAAGATCCGCGCCCTCCAGGCGAGCGGTCACCTGAACAACACGCTGAAGATTTTCGCGCCGAATTTCCGTCTGTCCGGGTTCGGTAATGAGCGTGGCCAACGAGCCGAGCGTGGCCGTACGGCCGGTGGAGCTGGTCACGAGCGTATTGCTCATGCGGTCGAGCGAAGAACGGCTCTGCTCGGGAAAGCGGACGCGGATCGTATACGCGCGATCATTGAGAATTACGGGCGTTGCCGCAGGCTCGCCTCCCAATATGGCGGCGGCGTCCAAAGCGATTTCCTCCGGCGTGAAGCCGGCGCGAGCAGCGACGGCGGGATTTACCTGGTACGTCACGGCCGGGCCGCTGGTGGTGTTTTCGATGCCGTTTAGGATGTCCACGACCGGGTGAGCTTTCCCAATTTGAACTTTGCCGATGGCATCCGCGACCTGCGGAGCCGTATCTCCGAGAAGCTTGGCATCCTGCGAAAAGAGTTTGATGACGATGGGTTCGGGGGCGCTGGTGAGGTCGCCGATCATGTCCTGCAACACCTGGATAAATTCTATTTTTGTGGCGGGTTCCGTCTGTTCGACTTGCGCCCTGACGTCAGAGATGATTTCGTCGATAGCGCGGCTGCGGTCGCGTTTAAGCCTGACGGTAAAATCACCCCTGTTGGCTTCGGTAACGGCAGCAAGGCCAAGCTGCAAGCCGGTGCGGCGCGAAGTGTTTTCGACTTCCGGCACGGAATGCAAAATCTTTTCGATGTGTTGAAGGATGCGATCGGTTTCCGCCAGCGAGCTTCCCGGCGGAGTGTCATAGTCCAGGATGAATCCTCCTTCATCCATTTCGGGGAGCAAGCCGCTGCCCAATGATAGGTAGCAGACAATCGAAAGAACAACGATCGCAGCAGAACTCGCGGCCAGAACCCAGGGACGTTTCAGCACCGCTTTCATCGTTCGCGCATAGAAGTTCACGATGCGCCCGAAAAAACCGGAAAGGTGCGCTTCTTCGGCGGCGAGAAGGGCCGCAACGTCGGGACCGCCTGCGGAGGTTGGTGCCGAGGCTCCAGCAGTGTCTTTTCGGCGCACCAAATACAGACTTAGCGTCGGAGTCCAGGTAAGCGCAAGAAGCAACGAGGTGAAGAGAGAAACAGTCATGGTAACGGCAAGGGCGCGGAAGAAGCTGCCGGTAACACCGGTCGTGGAGATGAGGGGCAGAAAAACGACAATCGGCGTGATTGTCGAACCGATAAGGGGGACCGTCAATTCGCGCAGCGCGCTCTGGATGGCTTGTGAGCGGTTCTGGCCCGCGTCGCGGTGCAACACGATGTTTTCAAGCACCACGATAGCATCGTCAATAACCAGGCCGACGGCGGCGGCGAGACCGCCAAGGGTCATGAGATTAAAGCTCTGGCCGGTAATCTTTAGCACGATGAAGGTGATGAGCAAAGTGGCTGGGATGACCAACCCAGCGACAAGCGAACTGCCCCAATCGCGCAAGAAAAGAACGAGAATGATCGAAGAGAGCACCAATCCAAGCAGCACGGCGTCACGTACGCTGGAGATGGAATCGTGGACAATGGTCGATTGATCGTAAAAAGGCTCGAGATGAACTCCTGGAGGAAGCGAAGCGCGAAGCTGCTCGATTTGCGTGTGAACTTCGTTCGCCACGTCGAGCGTGTTGCTCTCCGGCTGCCGATTCACATTGAGCAGCACCGCGGGTTTCCCGTTAGCCGTTACGATCGTGTAGACCGGCGCCGTGGAGGGCGCGATGGTCGCAACGTCGCCAAGCCGAATCGGCACACCTAGAGGCGAATTCTTGACGACAATCTGGCCAATCTGCTCGGGACTGCGCACCTGCCCGCTGATGAGACCAAGGACGAGGTGGTGCTCATGTTCGAGAAGTCCGGGAGAATCAATCAGATTCGTGCGGCGGATCGCATCCAGTATTTCTGTGACCGTGACGCTGGCGGCAAGCAGGCGCGCGGGATCGGGCATCACTTGAAATTCGGGAACTAGGCCACCTTGAATGATTACCGACGCGACGCCGTCCAGCCGGTTGATGCGTGGTTTCATGTCGTACGTCGCGATTTCCCATAGCTTGTTCGGCGGAACGGTGTCCGAAGTCAGGCTGTAGCCAATGATGGGGAACACGGCAAACGTGAGGCGATGCGTTTCCACCTTCGCGGTCTGTGGAAGTTCAGCTTGCAAGCGCGCCACAACCGCATCGACTCGTTGCAAAGTCAGAATCATGTCCGCATTCCAATCGAAGAAAAGATCGACTTCGGCGGAGCCGCGGCTGGTGATGGACTGAACCCTCAACAAACCAGGCACACTGTTGACGGCTTCTTCGATCGGGCGGGTGATCACCACGAGCATTTGGTCGATGGGCATGACGCCGTTGTCCACGCCGATGACGATGCGTGGAAAATCGGTGTTTGGAAAAACGGAGACGGGAATCGCAAATGCCAGATATCCGCCCACCAGGGTCAGGCTGACGATCAAAAACAAAATAGGGCTCGCCAGGCGTTGAAACCAGGGTACGTCTGGTTTGGCAGGGGAATTCGCGGTGCGAAGGGAATCGGAAGTAGGCTCCATCCGCGTCTACTCCTTGTCCTTTTCCGCGGGCTTCGCCGAATCACCGGCTTTATCTGCTTTGTCGCTCTTGGCGGCAGTATTTTCCGCAGGCGCGGGCGCTTCGATCTTGATCGCCGTGTTTTCCGGCAGCGCGTAACCGCCGGACGTGATCACCGCATCGCCAGCTTTGATTCCACTGACAATCTGGGTGTGGTCCAGTGCGCGCACGCCGATCTGCACGGGTTTAACATGCGCGTGGCCGTCCGAACCGGCGAGTAGAACGATGTCCGCCCCTTCGGGACTCTTAAAGACGGCAGAGGCGGGCACAACGATAGCGTCTTTCACAGTTTTCGCGGTGATGGAGAGATTGATGGTCATTCCGGGGCGCAATGTAGGATCAGGCTTCGACGCTTCGACCCACACTTCGATGGTGGTGCTTCCGGGATCGAGCGCCGGGCTGACGAGAGTTACGCGGCCCTTCACCGGCTCGTCAATGCCAGCGACTCTCAGCTCCGCGGGGTTGCCGACTCTAAGAATGGCCGCTTCGGACTGCGCGATGTGGGTCTTGGCGATCAACTTCGAAATGTCCATAACGGTGAGGAGCGGTTGATTGGCAGTGGCGAGCTCACCGGGATAAAGCGGGCGGTCAGTAACCACTCCATTGATGGGACTGCGAATTTCGGAATAGCTCAGTTGCGCCTCGGCGCCCTGATATTTCCCTGTGGCGGCGGAGAGCTGGCCGCCCGCAGATTTCAGAGCTTGCTTCTCGCCCAGATTTTTCAGGTCGTCGAGCTGTTTCTGCGCTTGTTGATACTGGCTGCGCGCCTGCGCCAGCGCGACTTGCGCGGAATCGAGATCGCGCCGCGGAAGCGCGCCTTGCTGAAATAGCTGCTTGCGGCTTTCATATAGCTTCTGTTGCGCGTCAAAGGCCTCCTTTGACGCGGCAGTGTCCAGTTCGGCTTTCTGAACCTGCTCGGGAAGCCCCGCACCAACGGTAGTAGCGTAACCGGCCTCGGCCTGCGCGAACTCGCCCTTGCTCTGCTCGGCCGCTGCGGCCAAATCCTTGTTTTCCAGAATGGCGAGCAACTGGCCCTGGCGAACGCGGCTCCCACGCACCACGAAGAATTGGCGGATGGGCGCAGTAATTTTCGGCGTGATGACCGCTTGCTGAACGGGGAAAACGACGGCCTCCGCGGAAATCAACTGCGAAATGAGAGCTTGCTCCGCCGGCGATGTCTGCACGGTAACTACTGGTTCCTTCTCTTTTGCCGGGCTGCCACAACCGCTCATGCCGAAGAGCAACGCGCCAATCGACGCGACGGAGACCAGCGAAAGTTTTTGCGTTTGCATGTAAGTCGTCATCGTAATCTTCATGGAGTCGTCAGCACCCCCGTAAGAGTTTGCAAACTTGCCAGCGCCACCCGATAACGCACGGCACCATCTTGATAAGCCGCATTGGTCAGCGCAAAAGTCGTCTGGGCATCGGCCACTTCCAGCACGGTAGATTCTCCGTTCCTGTAGCGCAGGATGATCAGCCGGAGGCTTTCCTCGGCCAGTTCCGCGGAGCGATTGAGGCCGCCGAGTTCGTTCAGCGCCGTTTCCGCTTCCGCATACAGCGATTTGCAGATAGGGATAACCAACGTTGCGAAAGCGGAGGAACCGAGGTTCGAAAGCTTCCGGCCGTTGACGTCGGTATTCGTGGCAAACCGTATGGCGTCGATACCGTACCAGTAATCGAGCGTCAGCGAAGGCAAATACCCGGCGCGCGCGCCAGTGACGTCAAAGCCGGCCGCGCGGACAGACTCCAAAGCGGCGCGGACATCGGGATTATCACGAGCAGCTTGCTGTTGAACTTCGCCCAGCGTAGGCAGAGGAACAGGAGAATGGAGATCGTCGGCAACTTCGTAATTCTCGTTGAAATCGGGAAAAATCAGTACCGCCAGATCAAGCCGCGCGTTTAGAAGACCAAGCTGAGCTTCTAGAAATTGGCGGCGGCGCTCCTGCATCTGCAATTCGGCCTTGATGACGTCGGAATGCGCTACTTCCCCCCCATGTTCAAGGTCCTGCGTAAGTTTGAAGAAGCGGTCGCCTTCGTCCGTCGCTCTTTGGGCGGACAGCAGTTTTTGTTGAGCGGCGGCCACAGCGTAATAACTCCGGACAACCGTAACGACCAATCCGCGTGAGGCGACTTCCGCTCGCGCGCGCGCGGCTGCGGCGACAGCCGAGACGCGACGAAAATTCGAAATACTGGTGAGGTCCAGAATTTGATGCACGTTACCCTGGCTGATGTATTCATGCACGGCATTGTTGGCAATGTAGCGCACGGGTTCGCCCGGCCCATTGCCTTGGGTATAGAGATACTGCGTGTTGTAATTCACGTTGGGGAGCAGTGCGTCGCGCGCCAGGCTCTTGTCCCCGCGGGCAAGCGCGGCGTCGCTCAATCCGGCTTGAAATTGCGTGCTGTTCTTCCTGGCGCGCGCAAGAGCATCTTCCAGCGTCAGGCGAAGCGTTGGAGACGTTGCGGGCGCCCCCTGCTGCGCATCTTTTGTGGGTGCAGTGTTCGCGGGAGCCGGCGTTTCCTGCGCCGCGGCAATACCCGCGGAGCACAACGAAAGGGCAGCAACCGAGGTCCACGACAGAACGAGGATGCGACACGATTTCATAAATCTCGACTCCTGGGCCGGACGGGAACATATACGCGGCAAGGATGAATGTACCCTAACGAAGGAAACATAAACGCAAGATTAACCGGATTAACCGCTAGATGCAGAGGAGGACGGCCCGACAGGGAGATAGGCAGTGAAGGTGCTTCCGATCGAGTCAGAGCGCGTCAGCTCCAAACGCCCGTGGTGGGCCTCCGCGATCCAGCGGGAAATGGATAGGCCCAATCCTGCGCCGCTTCCATCGTTTTCCGCCCGGGAACGGGCTTTATCAACGCGGAAAAAACGCTCGAAAATGCGAGGCTGCAGATCAGCGGGGATTCCTCCCCCAGTATCCGTGATGCTCAAGACATATTCCTCGCCTGCGCGACGGCAGGTCACAGAGACGCGTCCGGCTTCAGAGGTGTACTTAATGGCGTTATCCAGCAGATTGAGGATCATGCGGCGCAGGAGGGATTCGTCGGCGTGGATGGGAGATTCGGGGGCTTCTTCGAAATTCAGAGAAATCTTTTTTGCGAGCGCCAGCGTACGGGCGGAATGCACACATTCGCCGACAAGTTCATCGAGATAAAAATCGTGAGGCTGGAGCGGATACTGGCCGGCGTCCGCGCGCGTAAGCGTGAAGAGATCCTCCACGATGTGGGTGAGCCGCTCGGCCTCCTGGTGAAGTACTCCCAGCGATTCACGGTACTCCTCCGAAGAACGTGCCTGCTGCGAAAGAGCGACTTCCGCCTCTCCGCGCAAAATCGCAACCGGCGTCCGCAATTCGTGTGACGCATCGGCCATGAAGCGCTGCTGGCGTTCGAAAGATTGACTGAGACGGTCCAGCAGGCTGTTGAACGACCGAGCCAAGTGCCCCAGTTCGTCTCTGTCATTCTGTACCGCCAGCCGCTCGTGTAGATTGGCGGCCCCGATGCGCCCGGCCTGGCTGCTCATCGCCACGACGGGGGCGAGGCTCTTGCGCGCGAGAAAGTAACCGCCCACGCTGGCAAGTACAATGGCGATCGGGATGACCCATGCAAACGTTGAGGTGACTTCTTCGAGCATCTCCTCCTGTGGGTGGAGCGATTGCAGGATGATCAGAATGTACGTTTTCCCCCCGGAGGAAAAATGCCGCGCAAATCCCCGGTAGCCATCCTCGCCTCCTTTGACTTCGCCGAAAAGCCGGTCAGAACGGGAGGAAGCCTCGAGAAAACGCTGAAACGAATGCGAGGACAAGACTGCGGCGGCGGAGGAACCGGTCGGCGGCACTGGAGGCGCAACATCCTGGGAGCTGACAACAATTTTTCCCGAGGCATCAAAGATGGCGAAAATATGATCGCGAAAGCGATGTTCCGTGATGGCTACCTGACCGGCGAGTTTGAGCGAATCCGGGCCGCTCTGATCGTTCACTTCAGCATCCAGCGTGGTGAGAAATGCTTCGGAGAGTTCGGAGAGATTCACGTCGCTGCGCTGCAGCGTGCTCCGCCAGAAAATAAAATAAGTGATCAAGCAGAGAACAATCAGAACGAGCGTCAATACCGCCGTGTACCAGAGCGTGAGCCGGAGGCGGACGGAATCAAGCATGGTTCTTCCGGACGGAAGAAGTTGCCTTGGCGCGAGGCCGCGGCGAAACATTTTCGTCTCCCGCCTCCGCGACATCGGAATCGTTCAGAGGGCCAAACAAGTAGCCGGCGCCGCGGCGGGTATGGAGCAAGGGCTTGCTGGAATCCGCGTCAATTTTCCGGCGCACGCGATTGACGTAAACTTCGATCAGATTCGAGAAGGGATCGAACGTCTCATCCCACACGTGCTCCGCGATTTCCGCCCGCCCCACAACGCGGCCCGCGTTGCGCGCAAGATATTCGAGGAGTGCATATTCTTTGGCAGTGAGCGTCACACTCCGGCTTGCCCGGGAAACGCTTTGCGCGGCGGTGTCCAGGACGAGGTCGGCGACGACAATTTTGGCGGGGCGAAGCTCACCCGAGCGGCGCAGCAAGGCACGGAGACGCGCGAGCAACTCGCGGAATTCGAACGGCTTGGTGAGGTAATCGTCGGCACCGTGATCGAGGCCGGTGATGCGGTCCTCAACGGCATCGCGCGCGGTCAGCATCAGAATGGGCATGCGCTGGCCTGATTTTCTCAGCTGGCGGCAAACTTCAAAACCGTTGTGGCCTGGAATCAGCACATCGAGGATCACCAAGTCGTAAGTATTGATCGCTGCCTGATAAAGCGCGTCGTCGCCGCTACTGGAAACATCGACGGCGTAAGCTTGTTCTCGCAGGCCCTTGGCCACGAATCGCGCGATGCGCGCATCGTCTTCGACAAGCAGTATCCTCATGCGAGCATCATACGGCAGGTTCGAGGAAAAGTGCGATACTTGCTGGCGGCGCGCAATTCACGTCCGGCGTTCCTGCCGAGTTGATTCACGCGCCCCGTAGCAAGACACCAGTTCCCGGTTCACCGACAAAGTCGGCACCAAAGAAAGGCTCGTCAGCATCAAAATAGTGATGAAGTTCAAGAAGGTCGAACCCGAACAATTAGATTGCACGAAAACCGCAATGCGGCCCTTCGGCTGCATGGAGTTGTGGGCCGGCAATGAGAGAGTTCACCGCTCTCTGGAACTGGCAGGATTGCAAAGCGATGTCATCGCGGTGCCGTCCGGCGGCGACAAGGGCGGCGATCTTTCCGCGGTGTTCTCCTGCAGCGATAACATCGCCCGCGTGGTCCTCGCGGATTGCGTTGGACACGGCTACACCGCCAGCGGTGTGGCCCGGCACGTCCACCGCCTCGTGCATAGATTCCAAGACATTCGAGATACGGCAAAGTTGCTGGCGGAGCTCAATGACGCCTTTACGCTTTCCAACGAAAAATCGGCTAGTCCTCTTCGGCTGACCACGGTCGTCACGGGAACCTTTGACGGCACAAGCGGCGAATTTAATTTTGCTTACGCGGCGCACCCGCGGATGTTTCTCTGGCGGGAGCGCGAGAAGCGATTCCTGGAGCTGGGGGAAGGGCTGGAGGGCTTCCCGCTGGGATACATTACTGGTGAAATCTACAGCCAGCAGAGCGTGCGGCTGAACCACGGCGACATGATTCTCGCGTTCTCCGATGGTGCGACAGAAGTTCGCTCGCCGGCGGGTGAGCAACTCGCTTCAAGAGGCTTTTTGGAACTTGCGGAAAAGACGTTGCGCGGGCTGCCTGAGCCGCTTGTGCTCCAGAATTTTTCTCGTGCGCTGCTCGAAGGCGTGCAACTTTACCGCGGCCAGGAAGGCGAGTTGGAGGACGATATAACGCTGCTCACGCTTCGGCGCGTGACCTAGCGGCGCGGCCTGGGAAGTGGCACTGGAATTTGCAAGATGCCCTGCCCTATTTGACGGGATGGGACGCGAAGTACTGGTCCAGACTTTCCACAACTTCTTTCACAGCACGCTGGACATTCTTGTCCAATGCCGCGACTAGGGCCGGCACATCTTTTCCACTCGTCGGTTCGTCGTGGGTGTAGTAGTGAGTCCAAACGGTCGCACCACTCCTCAGGTCACGCATTTCCAATTCCAACGTGACTCTCGCTGACATTTGACGTCCATCGACCTCTTTGAAATCATATAGGCGCCCGCGAATCGCAAAGTCTCCCTGCATATTGCTGCGCCGGTAGTGGACAGCCCGGTAGCGGCCTGATGACCGCAGCTCTCGCAACAAGACTTCCTGGATCATTTCCGTGGGAGGTTCAGCCCAACGCTGATACTCGTAGGTGCCCAATTGCTCCGCACCGTTGCCGTAGACGATGCGATCCTCACGATACAGATGTGAGGTCATCAGCTGGCCCAAGAGTAGCGTTACAGGAACCACGCCCGCTTTCTCGACCGCACCCGCATCGGCTGGGACCGTAAGCTGGTAATACTTGCTTGGCCGCGCGGCGCTGCAGCCGCTGAGCAAACCAACCATCAGCGCGAACACCGTGATGAGAGATGTTCCGGCTGCTCTAAGTGCTGTTTCTTCGCGTCCCGTTGGGACTCTTTCCAAACGCCGCACTTCCAAGTCACCTCGCGCTCGGCTCATTGCCGCGCTCCCGGTTTGTGATCGGATGGGTTATTCGACCGAATGAGCGTGTAAGGCCTGGTCTTGATCGTGTTCGTGAATTCCTTGAGATTTTGACTCACGTGGCGCAGGTTATCAAGCAACTCATCTATGTTTTCGGAGTTAACGTCGAGCATCTGGTCCAGGCGTCCGGTTAGATCCCTTACCGTCGCAAGCGATCGCCGCAAATCGGTCACGGCTTCGCGAACGTCGGCGCGATTCTCTCCGATCAAAGAATCAACGTGATTCAGCGTCTCATCCGCCTGCGCCGACGTTTTTCGCAGATCCTCGAGCAACGGCTCAAGTTTTTGGCTGGCGGAATTCAGATTCTGTACCGTTGCCTTCACCGAGCCACGGTTTTCCGCAATCATTCCGCGAGTTTCGGCCAGCGTCTGCGCCAGGTTTGCTCGATTCGTATCGTTCAGAAGATCGTTCACGCGAGCCAGTGTAACTTGCACCTCGCTCGCGCGATCGTTGAGCGTCTCTAGAAGTTGCTGCGCTTGGGGCGCAAGGTCGTTGAGCTTTGCCGTGAGCGCATTGAAGTCCACATAGGGCTCGGACGGCAGGATCGCTCCCGCCGCGGCGAGCGCGGCTTTCTCGCTTCCCGGAACAATTTCTAAATGATTGTCCCCCAGCGGGCTCAAGCTCATGATCTTCACATGGCTATCCGTCTTGACAGGCAAACCTGGTTTCACGCTGAAGGTTATCTCGATGCGCGAAGAATCCTTCGGGTCGAGCTGTAGTTTCTCCACGCGGCCGACTTTCGGTCCGCCCGCGTAGCGCACCGTCGCGCCGGGTTCCAGTCCGCCGGCAAACGGAAAGTAGACGCGGTACGTCGCGGCCGCGCCGCTAAATGCGCCAGTGAGAGCAAAAACCGTGGCTACCAGCACGGCACCGGCGATCAGCACAAACAATCCCACCAAGGCTTGTTCGCGTTTCGATTCCATCATGTCCCTCTCTTCCCCGCTCTTCACCGGCCCGGGTGGCGGTGTTCTTCGGTCAGCATTTGCAGATAGTCCAGTTCCTGCGAAACTTCCGGCTCGGGAATGCGGTCGAGGAATTGCCGCACGCGCGGATGCGTGCTCGAACGCATTTCTTCTTTGGACCCGATGGCGACCACGTTTCCCTTGTCGATCAAAACCATACGGTCGGCAATCAGGAAGGCGCTGGCAAGCTCATGGGTGACCACGATGATGGTCATGTGAAATGCCTGTTTGAGTTCGAGAATGAGCTGATCCACGCCGGCGGCGATAATAGGATCGAGTCCCGCGGAAGGCTCATCGAAAAAAAGAATCTCAGGATCCATGGCCAGCGCGCGAGCCACCGCGGCGCGCTTCTTCATGCCGCCGCTCAACTGCGAAGGCATGTAGTTCTCGAATTTGGACAAACCCACCTGATCCAATTTCAACCGCAGGATGATTTCGATGGTCGAATCTTCCAGCTTGGTGTGTTCGCGCAGGGGCAGCGCCACGTTCTCTCCGACGGTCATCGAGCCGAACAAGGCGCCGCCCTGAAACGACATGCCGATTTTCTTCCGGATTTCGTCCATTTCACGCGACGAAATCGCTGCGATGTTTTTCCCTCTGAGCCAGATTTCACCCGAACTGGGCCTTTCCAGGCCCACCAGTGTGCGCAGAAGCGTGCTCTTGCCGGAACCGGAACCGCCCAGAATCACCAGCGTTTCGCCGTGCATCACATCAAAACTGATGCCGTGGAGAATCTCGAGTTCTCCATAACTGACGCGAAGATTCCGCACCGAGATCATCGCCTCCGGCTGCGTTGCCGCGCTTTTGGTCTGCTCCATGGCGATATTCCAAACCCTACCTTTCACTCATAAAGAAAAAGAGCGCCGTAAAGACGAGGTCCACCAGTATCACCAGAAATATGGAAACCACGACGGCGCGCGTGGTTGATCGGCCGACCTGCTCCGCGCCTGCGCCCGTGGAAAGCCCTTCGTGGCAGCCCACGGCTGTGATCGTGATGCCGAACATAACGCTCTTGATCAATCCCGTCGTGATGTCGCGCAGATAGAGCGCGTCTAAAGACGAGTCAATATAACGGACCAATGTGAAATCCGCCTGTGCCACGCCAAAGAGCGCTCCGCCGAGAATCCCCATGAAGTTGGCCCAGATCGTAAGGCACGGCAGCATCGCGATCATGGCGATAAATTTTGGCGTAACCAGGAAATCAATTGGATCGATCGCCATCGTCTCCAGCGCGTCGATTTCTTCCGTGACCTTCATCGTGCCGATTTCCGCGGCGAACGCCGAACCAGACCGCCCGATGACCACAATCGCGGTAATCAGCGGCCCGAGTTCCCGCGTCATGGAAATGGCCACGGCGCTGGCAACGTAGGTCAAGGCCCCGAACTTGCGCAGCTCATAAGCGCTTTGCAGCGCCAGTATCAACCCAATGAAGAACGTGATCAGGGAAAGAATAGGGAGCGCCCCAACGCCGGCCTGCATGGCCTGCGATACGGCGCGCTGCAGGCGGAGCGGCTTGCCTTGGAAAGGGGCGACGAATGTGAAGTACGCGGCCCGGCCGCCCAGCGTGGTCAGCGCTCCCAGATACGCAAGCCCGTCGGTCACCGATTCCCCAATTTGCGTCGTCAGTTCCACAATGATCTCGTCGGGCTTCCTCGGTTTGTGGGCTTGGCAGACTCAGGGCGCCACGGATTGCTCTTCGTTGTCGTAAATCTCAAAGATTTTCACCAACTTGGAGAGCTGCAGAACTTCCCGAATCGTTCGATTCAGACCGAACAGGATGAAACGCGAACCGACGTCGCGCGATGCTTTGAGGCCTTCCACCAGCGACGCCACGCCGGAACTGTCCATGTAACGAACCGCCCCAAGGTTGAGCACGACTCGCGGCACTTTCAGTTCGCGAAACTCACGCAGAAGCGCCTTCCGCAATACCGGTGAAGTCGCAAGATCGATGTCTCCCGAAATATCGAAAATGGTGATCTTGTCCAAATGGCGCGCGGCAATCTGCAAGTTGGGTTCTCCTCAAGAGCCTTTCTGGGGCTCGTGCAAAATCTTCACCAGGCGGAGCTGATTCCTGCCCTTCCTGCGGCTGAATTCTACCGTATCCATGCTCTCACGTATAAAGTGCAGGCCCAGCCCCCCGGGGCGCACATCTTCGAGCGCGCGCCCGCACATCTTCTTCGCATTCACCGTCACACCGCGATCTTCCAGGACGATTTCAAGAGCGTCACGGCCCCGGCCGTCCCGCGACACGTGAATCCGGCGGCAGGATACCTCGATGGGCCGTTCAGCGTCTCCGAGGTAGGCATGGCGAATGATATTTGTCAGCGCTTCGTCGACGGCGAGAACTACTGCATGGCATTCCAGTTCGGAAAATCCCAGTGTCGCCGCGAGCTGTCCCAAGACATTTCGCACCACACGGAGCATCTCCGGATCACTCCGCAATTCCATTCGCAGCAGCAAACGGCCCGAGCTCACGCGAGCGCTCCCTCTCGGTCTCCGAATCTGGATTTAACGCGTACACGGGGCCGACAAGTGATAAGCATGGATCCGTTTTCGAACCTGATGTTTTTCTGGGGACAGCCCGCCGATGCCACAACTGCCCCGATGATACACGCAATTTCGCCCACAGCAACCCGCAAGCCCGCGCCGGGCCTCTCAACGCGACTGAGATGCCTATCTCCCTGGTTTCTTGTGATTTGCAGAAGATTCTAGTCTGTGGAGGCGGCTTGGGAATTGTCTGGGAAAGAGATTAGGTGTATGTTGGTTCCCCGGCTAGTTTTAGCTTCCAGGGAAGTATGTCTGGCATGCGGAACCCGGCTCACCTGCTGACCTACCCTGCGTGGGATGTATCTCTACATGACTCGGGAGACCAATGCTATGAGAGCTCTCGCTGTGTATTGGATGCGCTTCCTTGTGCTTACTCTGCTCGCTCTGATTGCCGGAACTGTCTTCATCGGGAGTTTGATCCCCTCTCATACCGGAAATGGCCGCGGTCACCTCGAATCCGCTGAGGCGTTTGGGAGCGTTTATGCGGCGCCAACTCAGGTCAAGGTTGTGGATCTGATTCCGTCAAGCCTGAGTGGCGAAACCAATCAAGACAGCGAGCCCTTCCTGGCAATCCAGACAGCTAACCCCCAGGTTATGGTCGCGTCGGCGTTCACACCAAACCCGGTATCGAGCAGCGGGAATGCCCCTGTCTATGTTTCCCAGGACGGTGGCGACAGCTGGGTCCTGAACGCCATCACTCCTGTTCAGAGAATGACTTGCGACATCACCCATGCGCTGGCCCCTGGCGAAAATCACCCCCGCGGCGATCTTCATGCCGGCACACTGGCTTGCGCGGCATCCATCACTCTGAACGAATCGGAAACGACTGATGTTTCTTCCGGCACAGCCATGAGTGTGCAGTCCAGCCGCAACAACGTGGACCAGCCATTCGTGCGCGCGTTAGCCATTTCCAATAGCGACCACATCTATGTCGGACTTAACGATTTCAACCAAACTAACGGGCACACTGCAACGGTCGACGTGTCGCTCGATGGTGGGGCGACATACAAATCCTTTTCCGTCGAGGCGCGCACGACAATGGGACAGGATGGGCCATCGGTTCGTCCGGCGGTCGCCGGCGACAATACCGTTTACGCAGCTTTTTTCGGCTGGCGCAAGTTTGACGGCAAAATCGCCACTAGCGACGTCGTCGTTGTCCGGGATGATGCAGGAGGAATCGGCCCTCATGCTTTTCAGGCGCTGAAAGACCAGTCGGACAAATTACCGGGCCGGCTGGTTGTCAAACGCGTCTCCATCCCGTGGTCCAATTCGCCCACATTGGGGCAGGAGCGAATCGGCTCAACGCTTTCCATCGCAGTGGATCCAAACAACAGTTCCATCGTCTACGTCGGTTGGGCAGACCGTGGAAGCAAGAAAGACATTTATACGCTTCATGTGCGCCGCTCGGCTGACCGAGGCGCGACCTGGTCCAAGTCGGATTTACCCCACACGACGATCAGCAATGCCACGAACATCGCACTAGCGGTGGCCAACAATGGCGTCGCCGCTCTTCTTTATCAGCAATTAATGAACGGCCGGTGGGTCACCCATGTGGTGCAGTCGCACAACGCGTTCGTGAACGTTCAAGATACGATTCTGGCGAGTGTCCCCGCGAACGAGCCTGCTCAACAGTTCTTGCCCTATCTGGGGGATTACGACTATCTGCTTTCAGTAGGGAATGAGTTTCGCGGCGTTTTTTGCGCGAACAACACTCCGGACCGCGCTAATTTCCCCTCGGGCGTAACCTACCAGCGGGCGGCGGACTTCAGTGCGAAGACGCTCACTGACGGTTCCGGCAATCCCGTGGCGATTTCCATCGATCCGTTCTATTTCAGCGTTCCGGTGATTCCGTGAAGCGCATTTGTGTCATGTGGTGGGGGAAGGAGAGGCGCATGAATATTTCGCCAATCTTCTTTGGGGGCATCTTGTGGGCTCTCCTGCCGGCGCCGGCAGTCGCTGGGCGGCTGCAAGCGACGAGCAATCAGGCGGCCTTGATCAAACAATCGAGCATCGTCTTTACAGGGACGGTCAGCCAACTCGGAGCCACCTCGTTTGCCGACGTCCCGAAATCGGCGCAAACGATTGTCGTTCGCGTGGACTCTGTCTTGAAAAAGCCCCCAGCGGTTTCACTGAGGAAGGGCGATAAGGTCACCGTTGAGATGAAGGACCCATCGGCTCTCCAGGAAGGGACCCAGGCAACGTTTTACACGGAAGGATGGCTCTTTGGTTCAGGCGTTGCCGTCAAGGAATTGGGCCATGAGGTCTTGCCCAGCGGCGGGTCGGCGCCAGTAGAAGCCGGCTCAGCTGAAAAAACCTTCCTACAGGCGGACCAGCAGATCAGCGATCAAGAACTGCAAAACCGGATCGCCTCTGCGGACTATGTCGTCGTCGCCCGCGTCATGGATGTCCGCCGCTGGGTCGTGCCCAAGTCAGCCGGCGCACCTTCACACATCACCGAGCACCAGCCGGACTGGCATGAAGCCATTCTCGAAATCCACTCCGTCCTCAAGGGTACAAAACCCAAAAAGAACAAGATGGTCCTCCGATTTCCTGGATGCCAAGATGTAGCGTGGGTTCACTTTCCCAAGTTCGCGAAAAATCAGCAGGGGGTCTTCTTCTTGAAGAAGGATCAGGTTTCGGGTGCTCCCACGACCTATCCGGGGACCTCGCAGACG
>WNFK01214382.1_pt1 | contig 37630 bp, 32 predicted proteins | sample 5400281 | NCBI WGS metagenome assembly WNFK01 (sample SAMN13153350, study PRJNA577476) | soil metagenome | isolation source: 20 cm soil on Douglas fir-dominated hillslope | place: USA:California | collected 2013-09-17
TGAAGGGCGAACGGCTTCGTGAGGTAGTCGTCCGCGCCGGCATCGAGGCCCGTGACCCGATCATCCACCGTATCGCGCGCCGTGAGCATCAGGATCGGCGTCGTCTGCCCGCCGGTGCGGAGGGCGCGGCACAGCTCGAAGCCGGAGCCGCCGGGCAGCAGGACGTCGAGGATCAGGACGTCGTGCTCCTCGAGCCGCGCGGCCCGCAGCCCGTCGGCGAACGTGCCGGCGATCGAGACGCGCGCCCCCGCCCCTCGCAACCCGGCCGCCACCTCCCGGGCGAGCTCGGCGTCGTCTTCCACCAGGAGCACACGCATCAAGCGATGGAGTTCGGGACAGGCATGGGCGCGGCGACATTCGAGGGGATGACGAGCACGGACGCTCGCTCAACTTGCCGTCCGTGCGGTCGGCTCGCCATCGTTGACCGGCATCTACCTCCGGAGATTTCGTCATGTTCCATACGTCCTGGTCCCTCCTGCTCTGCGCGCTGGTAGCGCTACCCCTCGGCGCGCAGCAGCCGCTCGCGCCCCATCAGCGGCTCGCGCGCGAGGTGTACCGGGAGCTGATCGAGATCAATACCGCCGACTCGGTGGGCTCCGTGACGCGCGCCGCGGCGGCGATGGCGAAGCGCTTCCGCGACGCCGGCTTTCCCGCCAGCGACGTGCAGCTGCTCGTGCCGGCCGGCAAGCCGACGAAGGGCAACCTCGTCGTGCGCTATCGGGGGCGCGGCGGGCCCGGTGCCGGCAAGCCGATCCTGCTCCTGGCGCATCTCGATGTCGTCGCCGCGCTTCGCAGCGACTGGACGCTCGATCCGTTCGTGCTCACCGAGAAGGACGGCTACTTCTACGGCCGGGGGACGGGGGACGACAAGGCGATGGCATCGATCTTCGTCGCGAACCTGCTCCGGGATCGGCAGACCGGCTGGGTGCCCGACCGCGATGTCATCCTCGCCCTCACCGCCGACGAGGAGGGGGGCGACGCGAACGGAGTGGACTTCCTCCTCGACCACCACCGTGGGCTCATCGACGCGGCGTACGCGATCAACGAAGGCGGGGGTGGCTCCCTGCGCGATGGCAAGCCGTTCCTCAACAGCGTGCAGGCGGCGGAGAAGGTCTACGCCGACTTCACGTTCACGGCGCGCAATCGCGGCGGCCACTCGAGCGTGCCGCGCCCCGACAACGCGATCTATCAGCTCGTCGACGCGCTCGGCCGCGTGGCGCGCTACGCGTTTCCCGTGCAGTTGAACGAGGTGTCCCGCACCTTCTTCGAGCGGACGGCGGCGCTCGAGTCGCCGGAGGTCGCCGCCGCGATGCGGGGGATCGTCGCGAATCCCGGCGACAGCGCGGCGGGGGTCACGCTCGCGCGCGACGCGCGCTACAACTCGATGCTCCGCACCACCTGCGTCGCGACGCGGCTCAGCGGCGGACACGCGTACAATGCGCTGCCGCAGACGGCGACGGCGAACGTGAACTGCCGCATCGTGCCGACCTCCAACCCGCGCGAGGCGCGCGAGGCCCTCGCGCGCGTCGTCGCCGACACCGGCATCCAGATCACCGAGACCATCGCGCTCGGCGACCGCGGCGACGCCATCCCGAGCCCGCTGACAGCGGAGATCATGGATCCGGTGACGAGCATCACACGCGAGATGTTCGGACCCGGCGTGCCGGTGATTCCCGTGATGTCCACCGGCGCCACCGACGGTCGGCGGCTGCGTTCGGCCGGCATTCCGACCTACGGGGTGAGTGGTCTGTTCGGCGATCCGGGCGACGCGCGCGCCCATGGGCGCGACGAGCGGATGCTCGTGAAGTCGTACTTCGATGGGCAGGAGTTTCTCAACCGGCTCGTGCATCGGCTGGCCGGCGGCAAGCCGATCACCTGACGGCGAGAGCGGAAACCAACGAGCCCGCCGGAATCCAACCCGACGGGCTCTACGCCAGTGTCCTCTTACTCTCTTTCTCTCTCTCGGTGCTTCGCTCCGGACGGCGGCGCGTCACTGTCTCCTGCATGTCACGCGCCACGAGCCAGCCGGGTGCACGAGCCTCGTGCGGCCCCATATCATTCGCGCATGTCGTTTTCTCGTCGTACAGATGTTTGGCGGACGCCCCGCCGACTGGGCGTCGCGTTGCTCGTGGGTGGCGCCGGTTGCGCCCGCACCGCCGTCACCGCCGCGCCCGAGCCGGTCCGCGCCCCCGTGCTCGTCATCCCGAATCCCGGCCCCCTCTCGCCGCGGATCCCCACCGTCGATCGCCTCCGCCCCGCGCCCCCCACAGCCGTGGGCATGGATTCCACCCTGCCCGCGCGCCTCGACAGCATCGTCCGCGTCGCCATCGCTGAAGGCGCCGCACCGGGTGCATCGGTCGCGGTTGGGCGCTTCGGCCGCCTCGTGCACCTCAAGGGCTACGGCACCCTCGACTACGCCGCCGGCTCGCCGGTGGTGGACGCCGGCACGATCTACGACCTCGCGTCGCTCACCAAGGTCGTCGCCACCACGACGGCGGCGATGATCCTCGAAGAGACCGGCAAGCTGGATCTCGGCAAGCCGGTCAGCTCGTATGTGCCGGAGCTCAACGCGCCCGACAAGGCGGCGATCACCGTGCGCATGCTGCTCACGCACACCGGCGGCCTCGAGGCGGGCGCGCCCCTGTATCGTCAGGCTCGCGGGCTCGCGGAGTACGTGCGGGAGATCAACGCCCGCCCGCTCGCCAACCCCCCGGGCTCGCAGACGGTGTACAGCGACTGGGACATGGTGCTGCTCCAGGCCGTGATCGAGAAGATCGCCGGCATGTCGCTCGACAACTTCGCCGACGGACACGTGTTCAAGCCGCTCGGCATGAGCGACACCCGCTTCGACCCCGACACCACCGATCGTGCGTACCGGCGGCGCATCGCGCCGACCACCTCGGATGATCTCCGCGGCGGACCCCTGCAGGGCGTGGTCCATGACGCGAACGCGTGGGCGATGGGCGGCGTCTCCGGCCATGCCGGACTGTTCTCCACGGCGCGCGACCTCGCCGCGTTCGCGCAGTTCCTGCTCGACGGCGGCACCTACGGCAACGTCCGCGTCGTCGCCCCGCAGACGATCGCGCGCTGGACCTCTCGGCAGGAAGCGACCACGAGCCGCGCCCTCGGTTGGGACACCCCGGCGCCGGCGTCGAGCGCGGGCCGCTACTTCTCGCCGCGCAGCTTCGGCCACACCGGCTTCACCGGCACGTCGATGTGGATCGATCCCGAGCGCGGCCTGTTCGTGGTGCTGCTGATGAACCGCGTCAACTCGCGCGGCGAAGGAACGCGGCACGTGCAGCTCCGCCGCGACGTCTCCGATGCCGTGCAGCGCGCGGTCCTCGACGCGCCGCTCATCGACTGGGAGTCGCTGCGCTGACGCTGACGCCTGGGGGGCGACGAAAGGTTCGATGATCGCGACGAGCTCCCCGGCCGTACTAGGACATTCCAGACCCCTGCTTATTTCGACGGCGCGACGAACCTCACCCCCGGCAGCCGCTCCGCCATGTCCTTCAGCGCGGTGTAGCGCGCGGCGAGCGGGACGAAATCCTGCACGGTGACGTGGGCCGCGAAGCGGTGCACCTCGGCCCACACCGCGGGGTCGCGCTCGGCGAGCGTCGCGGCGCAGTCGGCCACCAACCAGGCCGCGGCGAACACGTCCATCGGCTCGAGCCGCTGATGGCGAGCGACTCGAGCAGCTCGCGCCCCTGGAACCACCAGTCGGTGCGGCCGGCGAAGATCTGGTAGGCCGAGTCGAGCGCCGCCTGCGCCGCGGGGAGGTCGTCGAGCCGCAGCGCGGAGAGACCAGCGCCCGCGTGGGCACCCACCGCGATGTCCTCCGCGCCGAGCTGGTCGGCGAGCGCGGAGGTCTCGCGGTAGAGCCGCATCGCCTCCTCCATGCCACCGCGCTCGCGTTCCAGGTTCGCGAGGTTGTACAGCGCGATCAGCCGGTTGGCGTTGCTGCGGAGCGTCGTGTACAGGCGGAGCGCGTCGTGCAGCGCCTCGTGCGCCGTGTCGAACTCGCCGCCGCGCAGCGCGTTGACTCCGAGGTTGACCGACGCGTGCGCGGCGATTTCGAGCGACTGGGCGTCGCGCGCGATGGCGAGCGCGGCGCGGAACGCCTCCGCCCCTCCGCTGTCGTCGCGCGTGAGCATGCGGGCGATGCCGAGCGACAGGTAGGCGCGTGCCTCCATGACGCGGTCGCCGCGGCTGCTCGCGCGCGCCACCAGCTTGAGCAGCAGCTCCACCGCGTCGGGCGGGCGCACGGCGTTGAGCGTCGTCGCGAGCCGGTGGATCGCCTCGTCGGCCAGCGCGGCGTCACCGCTGTCGTCTGCGATCTGGAGCGCCGCCTCGGCGATCCGGATCGCCTCGTTCATCTCGCCCATGCGCACGAGCGTCTGCACGAGCAGCGAGCGCGTCTGCACCACATCGGCGGTAGTGCCGACCCGCTCCGCCGCGGCGAGCAGCTCGCGGCACTCCTGCTCCGACTCGCGCGCCCCCTGGCCCAGGCGCACGCGCGCCTGCAGGCGGCGCAGCCAGGCGTGGCGAGGCGAGGATCGCGTCGCATGAGCGCTCGACGTCCGCCCAGCGCCCCGACTGCTCGGCGGCACGGGCGATCTCGTCGTGCACGGCGGCGCGCTCGTCGTCGTTCGCCGCGTGCTGCAGCGCGTGTCGCAGGAACTCCGCCGCCTCGTCCAGCGCGTACAGCGCCATCGCGCGCGACGCGGCGCGGCGGCACCAGACGTATGCCTTGGCCGAGTTGCCGCTGCTCGCGTAGTGCGATGCGATGCGGTCCACCGAGTCGGGCGACCGTTGCGCGAGCACGTCGGCGATCTGCTCGTGCTTCACGCGCTGGCGCGCCGGGCTCACCGAGTGCAGCACCGCGTCGATCAGGAGCGCGTGCGAGAACTGGTAGGTGTCGTCATCGTGCTCGCGCGCGGGCTCGATCACCGACGTGGCCAGGCCGGCGTCGATCGCGTCGAGCACCGCCTCCATCGAGACTCCCGCCGCCTCGGCCAGCAGTGGCAGCGGGAAGGTGCGCCCGATCGCCGCCGCGGTGACGAGGATCTTCATCGCGTCCGCGGAGAGCCGCGAGAGGCGGCGCCCCACGAGGTCCGTCATGCCGGCCGGCAGCGAGAGCGCGCTCGGGATCGTCCACGTCCAGGTCGTGCCGACGTAGCTGAACACCCCCTCCTCCGCCATCGTGCGCAGCAGCTGCATCACCAGGAAGGGGTTGCCCTCCGTGTGGCGCAGCACGTAGTCGAGCAGGTCGTTGCCGAAGTCCGAGCGGTGCAGCGCGCCCTGGAGCCACTCGCGCACCTCGGTGGCGGTGAGCCGCTCGAGTCTCAGCTCGCGCACGCGCTCGTCGCGCGACAGGCGCTGGCGCCGCTCGCGCACGGGACCGTACGCCGCCTCCTCGCTGCGAATCGTCAGCGCGATGCAGATGCGCTCCGTCGTGAGCTGCGCCAGCACGTACTCGAGCGCGTCCCAGCTCGCCGTGTCGGCCCAGTGCATGTCCTCGAGCACGATCGTCAGCGGGCGCGCCTCGCTGGCGCCGCGCAGGTACGCCACCAGCTCCTCGAGCAGGCGGTGGCCCTGCAGCGGATCGAGCTGCGCGGTCATCGCCGTCGCCGGCGTGCCCGCCCGGAGCGGCGTGATGAGGCGCGCGAGCACCGGCCACTGGCGGGCCGGCGCGATGCCGAGCTCGTAGATGCCGGAGAGCGCTTCGGCCCACACGCCGAATGGCGGGCGGCTCTCGCTCTCCATCGCGCGTCCCGTCACCATGACGGCACCGCGCAGCCGGACCTCGGGCAGGAGCTGCCGCACGAGCGTGGACTTTCCCACCCCGGCCTCGCCGATCACCAGGCGCGCCTGCGGGGTGCCGTGGGCGCTGTGGTCGAGGGCCGTGACGAGCGAGCGGAGCTCGGTGGCGCGGCCGACGAACCGGTTGAGCACCAGCTGCGGCGCGCCCTCGCTCTCCATGCCGGCCACGACGACCTTGTCGCGCCCTTCGCGCTTGGCCTCGAACAGCGCGCGGTCGGCGGCGGAGAACATCGCCTCGAAGCTCTCGCCATGCTGCGGCGCCGTCGCCACGCCGACGGAGAGCGTCACGCTCATCGTGCGCTCGGGCTGGTCGCGCAGCGGGATCGGCAGCTCGGCCGCCGTGCGCCGGATCTCCTCGGCGATCGCCTTGCCGCCGTCGGCGTCCACGCCGGGGAGCAGGATCACGAATTCGTCGCCCGCATAGCGGCCGACGTACTGGCCCGGTCGCAGCTGCTCGCGGATCACGCCCACCACGAGCCGGAGCGCATCGTCGCCGGCCAGGTGGCCGTAGGTGTCGTTGACCGTCTTGAACTGGTCCACGTCCACGACGAGCAGCGTCACCGGCGCACTGGTGCGCCGGCGCTCCGCCAGCACCGCGGTGATGACGTTGGTGAAAGCGCGCCGCACCAGCGCGCCCGTGAGGTCGTCTTCCTCGGACACCGTCACCGCGCCGTTCTTCCCCGATCGGCGCACCGGCATGGCGCGCTGCGCGGCCGCGGGAGCGTTGACGGTGCCTCGTCGAACCATCTCCTCGAACTTCACGAACAGCTGCGGGTCGAACTGCTTGCCGACCTCGCGCCGCATGATCTCGATCGCCTCGAGCTGCGAGAAGGCGCGCTTGTAGCTACGCTCCGTCGTCAGCGCGTCGTAGACGTCGGCGACACACAGGATGCGCGCCGGCAGCGGAATGGCCTCACCCGCCAGTCCGTCCGGATAGCCCTTGCCGTCCCACCGCTCGTGGTGGCTGCGCACCATCGGCGAGACGTCCCACGGGAACTGGACGTCGGCCAGCATCTGCTCGCCCGCCTCGGGATGCTTGCGCACGAGCGCCCACTCTTCATCGGTGAGCTTGCCCGGCTTGTTCAGCACTTCGGCCGGCACGATCAGCTTGCCGACATCATGGAGCAGGGCGCCGATGCGGAACCAGAACAGCGAGTTCTCGTCGAGCCCCGCCTTGGCCGCCAACGCGCCGGCGAGGTCGGCCACCCGCTCGCAGTGACCCTGGGTGTGGATGTCCTTCGATTCGATCGACTCGCCCCACTTCCGCACGACATCGAGGAAGTCGCCCTCGAGGCGCGCCATGCGGCGTCCCACGTCGGCCAGCTCGTGGCGCGCGCGGAGCTGCGTGAAGCAGGAGTGTGCGCGGTTGAGCGCCTGGAGGGTCTCGCGGTTGCGGCCCAGCCGGCCATACAGCTCGGCGAGCTCGCGGTTGGTGTCGCCCTCGAGCGCGAGATCGTTGGCGGCGGCAGCCATCGCGCGCCCCTTCACCAAGTGCTCTTCAGCCGCCGCCAGATCGCCCGTCTCACGCGCGATGATGCCGTACACCTTCTCCGCCTCGCCGTTGGCGCGGGCATCGTCGAGGTGCTCGGCCAGCGCCATCGCACGGTCGCAGCGGCGCTTGGCCTCGCCGAAATCGCGCTTCTCGATCTGCAGCGCGGCGGAGTTGACCTCGAGCTGGATGCGCGTCGAGAGGCCACCCAGCGCGTTCGCGATCGTCAGCGCCTCGGTGAAGGCGTCGTCGGCCGCGTCGTGCCGGCCGAGCGCCATGTTCGCCATGCCCAGGTTGTTGAGGGCGACGAGGATGTTGTCGAGCAGCGAATAGAGGCGTCCGTGGGCCAGGGCGTCCTGATAGTACCGGAGCGCCTCCCGGAAATCGCCGCGAATGCTCGCCAGCGTGCCGAGGTTGGTCATCACGTCAACCTGGAGCCGCGGATCCGTCGTGCTCGTGCCGCGCTCCAGCGCTTCGTGAAACAGCTGCTCGGCGTGGTCCAGGTCGCCCTGCCGCCAGCGGACCGCGGCCAGCACGTTCAGGGCGTGGCCGAGCGCGTTGCGCTCGTCGCCCAGCTCGGCGGTGGCCACGGCGGCGGTGGCGCAGTCCTCGGCGGCCTGGTAGTCGGCGTCCACCTCGTACGAGCGCGCGATCCAGCGCAACAGCATCGAGGCGAGCGACGGCGAGGGCGTCGTGATGCTGCGCAGCGCCTGCTCGTAGAGCGCGCGCGCTTCGCCGCGTCGTCCCAGCTTGTCGAGCGCCCTCGCATCCTCGATCAGCGCGCGCGTCGACGGATGCTCCGCCGGGGATTCCACCAGGCGGAGGTGTACAGCGCGCGCGGTACCGTCGGAGGACGTTGCCACGGAGAGGTACCCGGGCTGGGGAAGTAAGGGGGTGGAGCTTCAGTGTCCGGCGGCACACGCTGGGCGTGTCGCCGCCGGACACTGACCGGCCCGCGCGTAGCGGGCCGTCCAGCGGTCTCTTGCTAGACTCAGCTAGAGGCCACGATGTAACCGGACCGGCGGACGCTGTGCGCCGCCAGATCCATCGTGACCTTTCCCGCCGAAGCGGTGGAAGCGGATCGGCTCGCCATGTTCGGCAAGCTCGCTGCTCCAGCCAACACTGCGACGCCCGCGCAGAGCGTCAATGCGATGCGACGAATCATTAGTGGGCTCCCGGTACGGCAGTACACGACTTCGCGTACCGCCCGTTGAGTAGGATCAAGGAAGGAGACAGCGGCTTAGAAGAGACTGTCGAGGGCATTCTCCACGTCAGCGAACGTGCTGACGAGATACCCGCTGAAGTGCTTGATCCGACGGAAGGCCACGCGATTCTCGAGGTCCACGCTGGATGCGAGGCTCGGATCCGCGATCGACTCATCCACGCAGCCATTCGCGTTGCAGTACTTCACTACGCGGCTGGCGTCGAGGGTAGCGTCGTTGGTGACGAACAGGTACAGCGAGACCTGCTTGTCCGGGCTGAATCGCAGCGCCGGCTCGAAGTCCACGCTGGGGTGATCCGACGCGGCGTTGCGCACGACCGCGGTGATCGTGAACGTGTCGGTCTGCGCGGCGCAGCTCTCGTCCCAGTGGCTCGCGCCGTACGAGGACGTGGCCAGATCGCACACCGCGTTTGCCGGGATGTCGAGGTGGCTCGCGCCCAGCGTCAGCGACTGCGGCTGGGACGGGTCAATCACGAAGTGGTACGAACCATCGCTCACACCGACGAGCGCCTTCTGGGCGTCGGTCGGCACGAACGGCGACGTGCGCAGCTGCGCCGTCTGCTGAGCCGCGGGCGGACGGAGACTGTCGCCGGCGCAGCCGGTCAGCAGCATCCCCGCGAGAGTCAGCGCAGAAAGCGTCGAAACACGGGCGCGAGCCATCATCGGCAACGGAGCTCTTCGAAAAAGGGAGGGGAACGTGATATCACCACGTAAAAACACGTCCTCGTGGCGCTACCGCCTTTGGCAATGCCGAGACCACCCGCGGAGCTCGACAGTAGCTGTCATTCTGCCTTCTTCATTGCGCCAAGGCGCCCCGAATCGGACGTCGTGACCGGCTAATTCAGTGTTCCTGACCGACTGGATTTTCCGACCGGACCGTGCAGTACGCCACATTCGTTGCAGTTTGCCAGCAGCAATCCGCCGAATGAGGACTATCCGGAAAGTTGATCGGTCAGTTGGATACAAATACTCAGGCAGGTGCCTGCGGCGTATCGATTGACGACAGTTTCTGGAATGGGCCGCTTGAGCGGCCGCCAGACGGACGGTCGGCGAGGTCCCGCAGCGCGGTGAATCGGGCCGCGAGAGGCACATAGTCCTGGAGCGCCGGGTGGGCCGCGAAGCGATTCACGACCTTCCACACCCCGGCATCCTCCTGCGCCAGCTCGGCGGCGCAGTCCGCCACCATCCACGCGGCGGGATAGATCTCGAGCATCTCCAGCCGAGCCACGGCGGCGTGAAACCGCCGGCGGGCTACCGCCATCTCGCCATCCCGGGCCGCGATGCGGACCTCGAGCGATTCCAGCAGCTCCCGCCCCTGGAACCACCAGTCCGTGCGCGTTCCGAGCGCCTGTCTGGCCAGCCCCAGCGCGGCGCGCGACTCCGGGATCCGGTGCAGCCGCAGCGCAGCGATCCCCACCCCGGCGTGCGCCCCGATCGCGATGTCCACGGCCCCGAGCTGCTCGGCCAGCGCCGCCGTCTCGCTGTAGATGGTGACCGCCGCTTCGGCGTCGCCCCGTTCGCGCTCCAGGTTGGCCAGGTTGTACAGGGCAATCAGTCGGTTGGTGTTGCTGCGCAGCGTCGTGTACAGCCGGAGCGCATCCTGGCAGGCATCGGACGCCGCGACGAAATCGCCGCGCCGCAGGTCGCTCACGCCGAGGTTCATCGAGGCGTTCGCCGCCACGTCTAGCGCGTGCGCCTCGCGCGCCACGACGAGCGCGGCGCGGAAGGCCTCTGCACCCGAGCGCTCGTCGCGCGTGCGCGTCCGCGCCACGCCCAGTGACAGGAGGGCGCGCGCCTCGAGTGGACGATCGCGACGGGTGCGCGCGCCGGCCACCAGCTTCAGCAACAGCTCCACCGCATCCGCCGGCCGTACGTTGTTGAGCGTGACGGCCAGTCGCAGCATCGCCTCGCCGGCGAGCGACTCGTTGCCGTCCGCCAGCGCGAGCTGCACCGACCGCTCGGCGATGCGGATCGCGTCGTCCGTCTGGCCCATGCGCGTGAGGGACTGCACGAGCAGCGACCGGATCTGCACCACGTCGGCCGCGCTGCCGAGCCGTTCCGCGACAGCCAGCATCTCGCGGCACTCCAGCTCCGTCTCGCGCGCGCCCAGGCCAAGGCGCACGCGGGCCTGCAGCCGGCGCTGTTGCGCCGGCAGCGTCCGCGCGAACTCGTGGGTGAGCGCCGGCGAGGCGAGCATCGCGTCACACCACCGTTCGACGTCGGCCCAGCGGCCCGCGAGCTCGGCGGCCCGGGACAGCTCGTCCTGCGCCGCGATGCGCTCCCCTTCCGTGGTCGCATGCGCCAGCGCGCGCTTCAGGAAGTCCGTCGCCTCGTCCAGCGCGTACAGCGACATCGCGCGCGCGGCGGCGCTCCGGCACCAGGTGTACGCCTGCACGGCGTCGCCACTGAGCGCGTAGTGCGAGGCCACGCGGTCCACCGCCTGCGGCGTCCGCACCGCGAGCAGGTCGGCGATGCGACGATGCGTGAGCCGCTGCCGCGCCGGGCTCACGGTGTGCATCACGGCGTTCACCAGGAGCGCGTGGGCGAACTGGTAGGTGTCGTCGTCCTGCTCGTGCACCGGCTCGAGCACGGACGCCGCCAGCCCGCTGTCCACGGCGTCCAGCACCGTCTCCATCGACACGCCCGCCGCGGCGGCCAGGAGATCGAGTCGGAAGGTTCGCCCGATCGCCGCCGCCGTCACGAGGACACGTAGGGCCTCCTTCGGCAGGCGCGACAGCCGGCGTCCTACCAGGTCCGACATGCCCGCCGGCAGCACGAGGGCCGTGGGAATCGTCCACACCCACGCACTGCCGCTGTAGCTGAAGACGTTCTCCTCGACCATCGTGCGCAGCAGCTGCATCAGGAGGAAGGGGTTGCCCTCCGTGTGGCGGAGGACGAAGTCCAGCAGGTCGCCGCCGAGGTCCGTCCGGTGCAGCGCGCTCTGAAGCCACTCGCGTACCTCGGACTCCGTGAGCCGGTCGAGGTGCAGCTCACGCACCCGCTCGTCGCGCGACAGCCGCTGCCGCCGCTCGCGCACCACGCCGTACGCCGCCTCCTCGCTGCGGATCGTGAGCGCGATGCAGATCCGCTCGGTCGTCAGCTGGGCGAGGAGGTACTCGAGCGCATCCCAGCTCGCCGTGTCCGCCCAATGCATATCCTCCAGCACGATCGTCAGCGGCCGCGCCTCGCTCGTGGCGCGCAGGAAGGTGACGAGCTCCTGAAGTAGCTGGTGGCCATGGCTCGGGTCGAGCGGGGGCAGGGGCACGGGATCGAGGGTGCCGCGGAGAGCCGGCACGAGCCGCTCCAGCAGCGGCCAGGGCCGCGACGGCGCGAGTCCCAGTTGGTGCAGCCCGAGCACGACCTCCGCCCACGGTCCGTACGGCGGCCGGCTCTCGCTCTCGAGCGCCCGCCCCGTCACCATCACGGCGCCGCGCAGGCGCACCTCAGGAAGGAGCTGGCGGACGAGGGTGGACTTGCCGACGCCGGCCTCGCCGATGATGAGCCGCCCCTGCGGGTTGCCGCGCGCGCCGTCGTCGAGCGCCGAGACGATGGCGCGCAGCTCGCCGACGCGACCCACGAAGCGGCTGAATGCGAGCTGCGGCGGGCCCGCCATGCCCGTGCTGGCCACGACGACCTTGTCGCGCCCTTCGCGCTTCGCCTCGAACAGCGCGCGGTCGGCCGACGTGAACAGCGCCTCGAACGTCTCACCATGCAGCGGCGCCGTCGCGACGCCGATGGAGAGCGTCACGGACATCGCCTGTGCCCCCGACTCCCGCAATGGAATGGGCAGTGCCGCCGTGATGCGGCGCACCTCGTCAGCGAATGCCTGCGCTGCCTGTACGTCGAAGCCGGGAAGGAGCACCACGAACTCGTCGCCGGCGTAGCGCCCTACGTACTGACCCGGGCGCAGCTGCTCGCGGATCACCCCCGCGACCAGGCGTAGCGCGTCGTCGCCGGTGAGATGGCCGTAGGTGTCGTTCACCGACTTGAACTGGTCGACGTCGACGACGAAAAGCGATACGTGCGCGCCGGTGCGCCGACGCTCCGCCAGCACCGCGGCCGTGACGTTCACGAAGGCCCGGCGCACCAGCGCGCCGGTGAGATCGTCCTCCTCGGAGATGGTCACGGTGCCGATCGTGCCGGTGCTCCGCGACGGCATGGGCCGCTGCGCTGCGGGTGGCGTCTTCACCGCGCCGCGACGGACCAGCTCCTCGAACCGCGCGAACAGCTGCGGGTCGAACTGGCGCCCCACCTCTCGGCGCATGATCTCCATCGCCTCGAGGTGGGAGAAGGCGCGCTTGTAGCTGCGCTCCGTCGTCAGTGCGTCGTAGACGTCGGCGATGCAGAGGATGCGCGCCGCGAGCGGGATGGCGTCGGCGACAAGCCCTCGCGGATAGCCCTTGCCGTCCCACCGCTCGTGGTGGCTGCGCACCATCGGCGAGACGTCCCAGGGGAACTCCCCCTCCGCCAGCATCAGCTCGCCCGCCTCGGGATGCTTGCGCACGAGCGCCCACTCTTCATCGGTGAGCTGGCGGGGGCTGTTGAGGATGTCGGCCGGGATGATGAGCTTCCCGACGTCGTGAAGCAGCGCGCCGATGCGGAACCAGAAGAGTGAGCCCTCGTCGAGCCCCGTCTTGGCCGCCAGCGCCCCGGCCAGATCGGCCACCCGCTCGCAGTGACCCTGGGTGTGAATGTCCTTCGATTCGATCGACTCGCCCCACTTCCGCACGACGTCCAGGAAATCACCCTCGAGGCGCGCCATGCGGCGCCCGACGTCGGCCAGCTCATGGCGCGCACGGAGCTGCGTGAAGCACACATGCGCGCGGTTGAGCGCCTGGAGGGTCTCGCGGTTGCGGCCCAACTGGCCGTACAGCTCGGCGAGCTCGCGGCTCGCGTCGCCCTCCAGGGTGAGGTCGTGCACCGCGGCGCTCATGGCGCGGGCACGCTGAAGGTGCTGCTCGGCCGCCGCCAGGTCCCCCGTCTCGCGCGCGATGATGCCGTACACCTTCTCCGCTTCGGCGTTCGCGCGTGAGTCGCCGAAATGCGCGGCGAGCGACATGCCATGGTCGCATCGGCGCTTGGCCTCCTCGTAGTCGCGCCGCTCGATCGCCACCCTCGCGAAGTTCACCTCGAGCTCGATGCGGAGCGAGAGCCCGCCCAACGCGTTCGCGATCGAGAGCGCCTCGGTGAAGGCATCCTCCGCGGCGTCGAGGCGACCGAGCTCCAGGTTGGCGATGCCGAGGTTGTTGAGCGTCCCGACGATGTTGTCGAGGAGCGAATGCCGCCGGCCGTGCGCGAGCGCATCCTGGTAGTAGCGAAGCGCCTCGCGAAAATCGCCGCGGATCTTCGCGAGGGAGCCGAGATTGGTGTTGACGTCCACGTGCAGCCGCGGATCGGTGGTGCTCGTGCCGCGCTGGAGCGCGTCGTGGAACAGCCGCTGGGCTAGATCGAGATCGCCCTCGCGCCAGCGTGCCGCCGCAAGGACGTTGAGCGCATGGCCCAGCGCATTGCGGTCATCCCCCAGCTCGGCGGTGGCCACGGCGGCGGTGGCGCAGTCGGCGGCAGCGTGATAGTCCGCGTCCACCTCGTAGGTGCGGGCGATCCAGCGGAGCAGCATCGACGCCATGGACGCCGACGAGGTCTCCAGTCCGCGCAGCGCGCGTTCGTAGAGCACCCGTGCTTCGGCGCGGCGGCCGAGCTTGTCGAGTGCACGGCCTTCCTCGATCAACGCGCGCGCCGGGGCGTCCGTCTCCGCCGCATCGACGAGGCGGAGGTGCGGCGCGCGAGCCTGGGCGGAGCCGTCAGAGGACGCGGACACGAGGACGAGGCGTGGGGAACGAGTGGAAGTGCGTGAGGGCCAGTGGTGCGGCGTACGGGACGCGCGACCGCTGGCCCCCTTTACGCCCGCCCGACGGACGGCGTCGCGCCTGACCGGCTACGATTCGACGAAGTACCCGCTGAAGTGCTTGATGCGGCGGAACAGGGTGTGCTGGCGGTAGTTCGCCCGCGTCGCGAGACTGGGATCCAGCACCGACTCGTCGACGCAGTACATCTGCGTCACGGTCGGGCAGTAGAGGATGGTCCACTCGGGCGACGATGACCGCGACAGGGCCGGGACGGACATCGTCAGCGTGACCGTTGCCTCCGGATCGAAACGCATATGCGGAAACAGGTCGATCCGCGGAATGCTGTCCGACGTCTCGCGGAGGATCGCCGTAATGGTGACCTTGGCCTTCTCGGCCTTGCAATCGAGATCGAACGTCTCGAGTCCATAACCCGATTTGGTGTTGCAGATCGCGTTGGCGGGAATGTCGAGCGTGTGCGACCCGATCTGCAGCAGATTCGCGCGCTTCGGGTCGATGGAGAATTTATAGGTAGTGACGGGCGAGCCGGCGAAGCGATCGTCGACTTGACCACCCCGGCGGCCACTTTCGTAACCCTTCGTCATCGCGGCGCCCCCGGGCACTGCCAGCGAGGAGGGCGCAGTCGCGTCCATCGAACAGGCGCTCGAGACGGCGACGACGCCGGTCAGGAGCAGGCGGATTGGGCGAGGGCGCATCGGAGAGGGCCAGAGAGTGAATCCGGAGCTCACAGGCCCCGGAACCAGCAGAGACGGCGGCGGACCGGCTGTGGCTGCTGGACCTCGACATGGCAACGCTGAGGCCACGATTGTGCGCTCCGTCACTCCGGTCAACATGACCCTGATTCTGGCGCACCCGTGGGCGAATCGGCCGAAAGGACCGACGAGATCGGTCGCATCGTCCCGTCGCGAAAGTCAGCGAGCTCATGCAATATGCACGAAAATCCGCAGAACGCGACGCTCGCCATCGTTGGAGGATGGCGGTGCCGTTCGATACGGTCAGGAGTTCACTCGGAAGACGAGCAACGCGCAGAAGCGTTACATCGCCTTGCGCCCAGATCGAACCATGAGCGGCCAGCGCACCCGTCGAGCATCGGTCGCACCCCAGGCGGCCGCGACGCTGCTCATGAACTGGGGTAGCGGGTCCGCGCCGACCGCCTGCCGGTATCGCCCCACCGCCGACCAGGTCGAGAGGAAGCCCCCGAACTGGGAGAGGGACCAGGTGGCCTCCATCGTGAACTCGGGTGCCGTCCGCTCCGGATAGGGAAGCGAGATGCCGGCGTAGCCATTGTCGACGAGGGCCCGCCCCGACGGCCAGAAGGAGCCCAACGTTTCCCAATAGAAGCGGCCCAGGAGGGGGTCGATGACCGGATCGACGGAGATGAGACCATAGCTCCAAACGGCTAGCGTGCCTCCTGGACGCAGCACGCGATCGGTCTCGGCAAAGAACGTCCGGAGGTCGAACCAGTGCAGCGCCTGCGCGACCGTCACGACGTCCATCGAACGTGACGCGAGCCCAGCCTGCTCCGCAGTCATCGCCAGGTAGCTCACTCCAGCGGCTGGCTCGGCGCTCGCCAGCTGCGCGACACTCGGGTCGGTGGCGATCACCTGTTCGTAATGCCTCGCCAACGGCACAGCCGCCTGGCCGCTGCCCGTGCCGCAGTCCCACGCCCGCTCACGCGCGGGAGTCAGTGAGGCGATCCAGTCGAAGAGGGCGTCCGGATAGCGCGGCCGATAGGTGGCGTAGGACCGGGCGGCGAAGGCGAAGTGATTGGAGAAGGCTGACATCGCTCGGCGGATGAGCAGGACATGGAACCGCACCGTCGCTCGTGCGTATCCCGAGGCAAGATTGACGGGCGACCGATTCGTGGCGAGCTTGCGTGCTTCGCCGGAATCAGCCCGGCCTCGCCCTCGTGCGTGCCGCCATGTTGTCTTCGCCGAAATGACCGATCCCACAGAATCCAGCCCGTCGACGCGCCTGAAGAGCCCGGCCACTCCGGTGCGTGACTTCGTCGACGCCGACGGTACGCGCTGGCACGTGTCGGAGCGGCCCTTCGCCGACTATGACCGCCGGCGTGGGGTGTCGCTCATCTTCGCCAGCGATGCGGCCGTGCGACGGGTGCGCGAGTATCCCGAGAACTGGTTTTCGCTCTCAGACGCCGAACTGATCGCGCTGAGCTGGAAGGCCTGAGGCGGCGCGCTCAAAGGCGCGCCTTCTCGCCGACCGGTACGCGCTCCGGTTCCGCCGCCGGCAGGCCGGCGCCGAGCGCGGCTCCACCGCGCTGCTCACTCAGCAGCCGTGTCACGAAGCGCTGTCCCTCGGACACGCGCTCGATCTCGATCGCGATGGCGTCCATCGCCTGCTCCATGCGCTCCAGCCGCTGCGTCGATTCGCGGTCCGGGCCGGCTGCCTTCTGCAGCGAGCCGCGCCGCCAGATGTTGCGCGCGACGGAGATCGCGATGGGGAAGAAGACGAACACCGAGAGAATGGCGACGATCGGAATGAGGTCTTCCAACTTGTTCGATTGATTGGGGCCGAAGCCGAAGTTCGGCGCGTTGCTGGTGGATGCCAGGTTGGCCTGGGGCGAAGCGAGCAGCTTACCCGTCTCGTCGATGTCGGACTCGAGTCGAGCCAGGCGGGCATCGAGCACGCCGATACGCTGCTCCAGCCCGGCCTTGTCCGCCCCCGTGGCGGTGCGCACGAGCTTCGAGAGGTCCTTGCGGCGGCTGTCGGCCGATCGCAGCTGGTCGGACAGCATACTGCGCCGTGCCCTCAGCGCGGACACTTCCCGAGGGGTCAGCGGCGTGTTGTTGAGCACCTTCGACGAGATGGTCGTGCCCCCGGGGATGGCGGGGGGCAGCGGCGGAGCGGGCGCCTGGACGATGGCTTCTTGTATCATGCGTCTACCTACGGGAGGTCCAACGGGCCGGTGTCAAAGGAAGATCTACCGTAGGACGACCCATCGTGCCAGACGGTAGCCGGCTCAGCGCCTGGCAACGGAGCGCACTTCCTGCATCGACCGACGCGTCCTCCACCCACCGAATGATTCACCACATCGGTCAGCTGATCTCCGACTACGGCTACCTGATCGTCGGCCTGTTCATCTTTTTCGAGGGGCTCGCCATCCCCTTTCCCACCGACACGACGGTGGTCACCGCAGCGGCATTCGCGGCGCACGGACGGCTCTCGCTGACAGTGATCTTTCTCGTTTCCACCGTCACCGCGGCGGCTGGAACGACGGTCGCGTTCGTCGCCGGACGTCGGGGCGGCACCTTCTTCGAGCGGCACTCGCGACGCGTGAGCCCGGCCGTGCTGGCCCGCACGCGCGGCTTCTTCGACCGCCACGGCGGCACGGCCGTGATCGTCGGGCGCTTCATCCCGGTCGCGCGGATGCTCATCTCCCCCATGGCCGGGCTGTCGACGATGAGTCTTGCCCGCTTCACCCTGTTCAACGTCACCGGCGCGGCGCTCTGGTCGGCGGTCTTCTGCGGCGTCGGCTACTTCTTCGGCCAACATCCGCCCGCCTTCGGAGGGGGCCTTGCACGTGCCGCGGTCATCGTCGCGGTCGGTCTCGCGCTGCTGATCACGATCGCCGTGGTGGGCGGCTGGCTCGTGGAGGGAAGTGAGGCGGCCTGGCGCGCCGAGGGCACGCTGTGGCATCGGGTGCTGGTGACGGCGCCGTTTCGGTGGCTCGAGGCGCACTCGCCGCGCGCACGCGCCTTTCTCTTCCACCGCTTCTCTCCCGGCGACTACCTGGGGCTCAACCTCACGATCGGCCTCGGCCTGAGCTTCGTAGCCCTCGTCATCTTCAGCACGACCATGAACGCCCTGCTCGCGAACGATGCGGTGCCGCAGTTCGACCTCGCGCTGGCGAGCGCGTTGCGCGACGCGGCGACGCCGGGCGCGGACGCGACGTGGCGCACCATCAGCCAGCTCGGCCGCTTCCCGATCATGGTCGTGCCGGGCCTCGTCCTGGGCGTGCTGCTCGTGCGCCGCCAAGGGTGGATGCCGCTCATCGGGTGGACGGCGGCCATCGCGGGGGCGCTCGTGCTGGACGCCGTCGTGAAGCACTTCTTCGTGCACACGCACGCCGCGACGTCGGCCACCCGCGCCGCGGGCCTTGGCACACCCAGTGGGCAGGCGCTCGGCGCGCTGGTGGGTTACGGGATGCTCGGCTACTTCATCGTGCTGCTCGCGCCGTCGCGCCGCGCGGCGGCGCTCGTCGTCGCCGGCACGCTCACGCTCGTCCTGGCGATCTGCTTCGGCCGCCTCTTCCTCGGCACGCGCTACTTCAGCGACATCGTGAGCGGGCTCGCAGCGGGCGGCGTGTGGCTGTCGGCGTGCATCACCGGACTGGAGGTAGCGCGGCGAAGGACCGAGCGCGGCGCGCGCGAGGGAATCGGTCGCCGCAGCTCCGCCGAGGCGACTTCCGGCGGGTAGCGCGCACGCGGTCGGTGCGCGACGTTTCCTGTGCTCACTCCTGCCAACGCACCCGCCACACCGCTCATGACCGACTCGTCGTCCGTCCGCCACTTCCGCTGGACCGAGCTCCCCGAAGAACGCGTCACCGATGCCATCTCACGCCGGCTCATCACCGGCGACGACATGATGATCGCGCACGTGTACCTCAAGAAGGACGCGCTCGTGCCGCAGCACTCGCACCACAACGAGCAGATCACCTACATCCTCTCGGGAGCGCTGCACTTCTGGATCGGCGCCGACCGCGGGCGCGAGGTCATCGTGCGCGAGGGCGAGGTGCTCCACATCCCCTCGCACGTGCCGCACGAGGCGCGCGCGCTGGAAGACACGCTGGACGTGGACGTCTTCAGTCCACCGCGCCAGGACTGGCTGGACGGCACCGACAGCTACTTCCACAAAACCAAGTAGCGATGGATCTCGGGTTGCGGGGCAAGGTCGCCCTGGTCGCCGCGTCGAGCCGTGGTCTGGGGCGCGCCGTGGCCGAGGAGCTCGCGCAGGAAGGCGCACGCCTGGTGCTCTGCGCGCGCGGCGAGGCCGCGCTGCGCGAGACCGCCGATGCCATTCGCGCCACCGGCGCCGAGGTGGAAGCAATCGCCGCCGACGTCAGCCGGCCGGATGACGTCGCGCGCGTCGTCGATGCCGGGCAGCGTGCCTTCGGACTGATCGACATCCTCGTCACGAATGGCGGAGGACCGCCGGCCGGTCCGTTCGAGAGCCATTCGTCCGAGGCGTGGCACGAGGCGGTCCGCCAGAACCTCGACAGCGTGGTCGAGCTCACCCGCGCCGTGCTGCCGGGGATGAAGGAGCGACGCTGGGGGCGCATCGTCAACGTCACGTCCATCGCCGTGAAGCAGCCGGTGGACAACCTCATCCTCTCCAACAGCGTACGCGCCGCGGTCACCGGGTTCGCGCGGACGCTGGCGACCGAGGTGGCGCCGTTCGGCATCACCGTGAACAACGTCATGCCGGGCTACACGCGCACCCAGCGGGTGGACGAGCTGGCCGCGCGGAACGCGACGCTGCGCGGCACGTCGGCCGACGCCCAGCTGGCCGTGTGGGAGGCGCAGATCCCGATGGGACGATTGGGCCTGCCGGCGGAATTCGCGGCGATGGTGGCGTTCCTCGCGTCCGAGCGAGCGAGCTACACCACCGGGGCATCGATCCCAGTGGACGGCGGGTGGATCCGTTCGCTGGTCTGACGCGCCGACAGCTCAGGCGGCGGTGTAGATCTCGTCGACCCAGTGGGAGGCACGTTCCACCACCGTCTCGGCCTCCTGCTCGCGCAGCCCGCCGTCGTAGAGGACGAAGCGCATGTGCGCGCGGATGGCCGCACCGGCATGCGCGCGCTCGACTCCAGACGCGCGCATCGCCAGCGCCACGGATTCCACCTCACGGCGCATGAGATCGAACACCTCGTTCGTCTCTGCCCATGCCGAGCGAGTATCGGCCGCCAGCGACCGGATGCGGCGCGCCGACGCATGCGTCGAGCGGGCGCGCGCCTGCGATTCCCGGCAGCGCGTCGCCAGCAGCTGCGCCTGCGCACACGCCGACACGGCGCGATCGAACAGGCGTGAGAACCGCGACGCGTCGTCGGACCCGATCATGTGACGGGATCGCTGAAGTAGAGGGCGAGCGATTGCGTGAGCGCGACACGGTAGAGCGATTCCCACGCCTCACCGCTCAATCGCGGCGGTCGGGCCGCGCCCTGCCAGGCAGTCTTCAGCGCGACGACGAGGCGCTCCGGTGGGTATCCCCGCGCGCGCACCTCACGGCAGAGGGTGGCGAGCGGGGCCGTGAGGGCGGTGGGCGTGCCTTCGGCTGTCGCGGCCACGGCGAATGCCGTGCTCACCGCCGCCATCGTCTCCTGCGAGAAAGCGCCGTCGTCCGTCGATGGAGTGATCATGGCCGGAGTATGCGTGTCGTGGCGCCCGTTGATGACGCAGCGAATCGAGGCGAGCGCGTGCGTCTCCGTTCGACGCTTCCGCTCAGCAATTGCTCGCGCCTTGGAGAGTCGCGCGTCGAATCGGCTGCGCGCATCCTCCGCCGACTGCGACTCGCGATAGCGTTCCAGCATGAGCACTTCGTCGTCGTACCGCTTGAGCGTGCGGTACAGCGCGGCGAGCCGGCCGCACAGCCACCCCGGGAGCACGGGCGACGTGAGCGCATACGAGTCGAGCGTGGACTCGAGCATCCGAACGGCTTCGGCCGGATCGCCCGCGCGCTGCAGCACCTCGGCGAAACGAACGTGCTCCGCCGCGTCGCCGCTGAACTGATCAGGCAGTGCCTTGTATCCTGGCACGTCGGTTCGGAGTGAGAGGCGAGCCGCGTTCTCCCTCCCAGTGTGCACCGAGAACTTCGTTTGCGCTACGGGGACTCAGAACGGTAGGTCATCGTCGTCGTGCGGCGGGGCGTCGTCGCGCGGGGGAGCCGACATGGGCCCCGCGCTGGGCTTGCGCGGCGCGGACGCCGGATACGGGCTCGGCGAGCCGTCGCGTGGGGGCCAGATCACCCCTTCGCATCCCGGACCACCCCGCTCCTTCGGCTTGTTCCTGCACTTGAAGTCGGGGGCGCGGGGATTCCGCTTCGAGGTCCGATCATCCCACATCGGTCCGCCACAGAGGGGACACGCGGGCATACCGGGCGCCACCGTGCCCACCGGCGCGACGGGCGCGGCAACCCCCGCCGGCTGGGCGCCGCGCGGCGGCCAGACCACGCCGTCGCACTCGCGGTCCTTGCACTTGAAGTCGGGCGCCTTCGGGTGCTGTTGTTCGGTCATGACGGGCGGTGTGGACGGCAGGTGTGCGGCGAGTGCTCCAACATAGTGGGCGCGAGCGGGTCGGCGCGCGCCGTTGCGCTTCCGCCGGCCTCCTCAGTTTGATACATTAATATACCGAACAAACGCCGAAAATCCTCCCTCGATCACGTCGCGGGAGGGAGGGCGCTAGGCGACGGATGAAACACGGCCGCTTCGATTCGCGACGACGAAATGGATGGGACGACGAATGACCAGTGCTCCACACACCACCCCGCGCTTCCTCGATCAAGTCGAGGACAGCAGCCAGCTCGCCATGGGCGCCAAGATCCAGGTCTGGGGCGGACCCGAGACCGGCAAGAGCCACGACGCCTACGAGAACCTCCCGCGGCCCCTCATCGTCGTGGACTCGGACGTGTCGGCCGGTCTGTTCAACGACGATCGCTTCGAAGGCTTCAAGCGACTCGGCCCGGACAAGGTCCCGGACCTCGAGACGCTCGTCGCCTTCCTGGACGAGTTCACGAGTGACCCGCGCTGGTACCGCAGCTACAAATCGCTGCTCATCGACAGCCTCACCCAGTTCGTCGATCCGAAAGTAGCGGAGCTCGGGATCGACAACTCGTCCGCGGCGCCGGCGGCCAACGTCGACGAGCTCCAGGGCGCGTCACGTAGCCGAGCGATCGCGGATCAGGGGCGCGCGCAAGCCGACTGGGCGCGCATCGCGAAGGAGCTCACGCGGCTCATCCGCAAGGTGAGTGCGCTGGGCGTGCACATCTACGTGGTGGCCGAGGAGCGCACCAAGTTCGTCGGCAGCCGGCCAGGTGAGGGCGACGAAGGAGCCAAGTCGTCGCTGTCGCCCAAGAAGTTCACCCATGCGTTCGATCTCATCCTGCAGAAGACGTCGCGATCCGACGTCGTGGTGCGGAAGACGCGCTTCCGCGCCTGGAGCAAGGACCAGAAGCTGTCGAGCTATCGTGCGGCGAGCGAGCTCGCGCCGGTGTTCGGCGGGACGTCGCAGCGGGCGGCGGGACTGGGCGATTTCGATCCCGCGACGACGGCACACGAGGAGCTGATGGAGCTGCTCAAGACGCTCGGCTCGGATGCGCGCGGCGGGCGCATCCCGCTCGTGAAGATGCGCGAGTACCTCTCGGCAGCGAAGAACAACGAGCTTTCCGAGACGGAGGTGCGCAAGCTGTTGAGCGAGGTGCGCCGCAGCTACGGGACGGCGACGCGAGCGGCGTAGGAGACGGTCGGACGGTCGGACGGTCGGACGGAAACAGAGCTGTCGTCCTGAGCGCAGCGAAGGACCTGCACGTGCAGGTCCTTCGGTCACTGCGCTCCCTCAGGACGATCAGCTGTCGGACTGTCCGACCGTCATCCCGTCGTTCGCAGCTCGTACTTGAGCTGAATCGCCGCCATGCTCTCCACCATCTCGAGGAAGAGCTCCTGGGGCATCTCGCGGCAGATCGGACGGATGCGCGCGAGCAGCTCGGCGCGAATGGCGCTGAGGCGTTCGGTACGCGCCCGATCGGTGAGGTCGATGGAGGCCATGCGGCCGGCGAGAAGGTAGCGGTTGCGGGCCAGTTGAAGGCCACCAACAGGACAGTGCTCAATCTGAAGACGCCTCGTCGCGCAGCGATGTAACGGCACGGCTCGCCAATCATCCCGCCGGAGGGTGCTCGCGGGTCGGGTTCTTGCCTTCCACGCCATCCCACCACGAACTCGAGGAAGGCTATGCGCTTCGGCACGGGAGGACGCAGCTCGAACGTCGAAGATCGGCGTGGGCTGAGTGGCAAGGCTGGCATGGGGATCGGTGGTACGGTCGTCCTGCTCGTGCTGAGCCTGATCTTCGGCCGTGACTTCATCAGTGAGTCGGGCGTGCAGCCGGGAGTGACGTCGTCGTCCGATGGTGGGCTGAGCCCGGCGGACTCGGCGCGAGAAGAGCCTCAGGTGATCTTCGTATCCCAGGTGCTGGATGACGCGCAGCAGACGTGGGCGCGTATCCTTCCGAAATACGGCACGCCGTATCGCGACGCGAAGCTGGTGCTCTTCCGCGACGCGACAAACACCGGCTGTGGCGTCGGGCAGTCGGCGATGGGCCCGTTCTACTGTCCCCTCGACGAGAGGGTCTACATCGACCTCGGATTCTACGACGAGCTGAAGAACCGGTTCGGCGCCTCCGGCGACTTCGCGCAGGCGTACGTCATCGCCCACGAGCTCGGCCACCATGTGCAGCATCTGCTGGGCACCGACGAACAGGTGCGCCGCGCGCAGCAGAGCGATCCGGGCGCGGCGAACCAGTACTCCGTGCGGCTCGAGCTCCAGGCGGACTGCTTCGCCGGCGTGTGGGGACGCTCGACCGAGCAGCGCAACCTGTTGAGCGAAGGCGACATTCAGGAAGGGATGAACGCCGCTGCGGCGGTGGGCGACGACCGCATTCTCCAGAAGGCAGGACGGAGCGCGAACGCCGACTCGTTCACGCACGGCTCTGCGGCGCAGCGGATGAGCTGGTTCAAGAAGGGCTACGACACGGGTGATCCGAGGGCGTGCGATACCTTCGCGGCGCGCTGATGCGCCGCGGGATCACAGGGTGACCCGCTCGCGGCCTGCGGCCGTTGCTCGTCGGACGGAGTGACGGAAAGAAGGGCACACCAGATTTGGTCGGGTGTGCCCTTCTCCATCATCCCGTCATACCGCGTCCGACAAGCTCGTGAAGTTGAAATCCCGCACTTTGAGCGTCGGGAACACCACGTTGCCCCCGGACTCGGTGCCGGCGACGCGCTCCGAGCGGCCGAGCATCTCCAGGTTGTTGAGCATGAACAGCGGGCTCTCGTTGAAGCGCAGGTTCTTCACCGACTTCGTGATCTTGCCATTCTCGATCAGGAAGGTGCCGTCGCGCGTGAGGCCGGTGTAGAGCACGGTGCGCGGATCCACCTGGCGCAGGTACCACAGTCTGGTGACGAGGATGCCACGCGGCGTCGCGGCGATCATCTGCTCCGTCGTCGCGTCGCCGCCCACCATCTTCACCGAGCCGAGACCACCCGTGGGGCGCGCGTTCTTCTTCTTCGCCCAGAAGCGGGAGTAGTTGAGCTGCTTGAGCACGCCGTTCTCGATCCACACCTCGCGACCGAGCGGGAGTCCTTCACCAGTCCAGGGCTGGCCGAGGAGCTGCGGGTCGGCGGGATCGGAGAAGAGGGTCACTTTCGGGTCGACGATCTTCTCGCCGATCTTCGTGCCGCCGCCCTGCTTGGAGAAGGCGGAGCGTCCCTCGTCGGCGCTGCGCGCGTCGAGAGCGAAGGCGAGAAGTTGCACGAGATCGCCCACCGCCTGCGGCTCGAGGATCACGGTGTAGCGGCCTGGCTCGATCGGGACGGGATTGCGCGACGCGCGCGCCTTCTGGATGGCACGGTCGCTCGCCGCCTTGAAGTCGATCTGACGCCAGTCGGGGTGGTCGGCGCCGGCCCAGCCCGAACCCGTGCCGTCGTTGGTGCGCACGGTGAGCTGGTAGTTGGCGTTCGTGGACGGGAAGTAGGAGTACAACCCGGTGTTCGACGCGATGGCGTTGTAGTTCGTGCCGGCGATGATGAACCCGGCGGCGGCGAGATCGCCCGCCGCCTTGGCCGCGTCGATGGCGGTGCGGGCGGCGGCGGCGCGGTCAGCGGGGGTGAGATTCGCCGTCGCGTCGAACCAGGCATTCACGTCGTTGTACTGCTGCGGCGGCAACAGCGGCATGTTCTCCGGATCGTCCGGCGCCAGCTTGGCGATCGCCTCGCTCTGCCGGACCGCGCGCTCCATCCCTTCCGGCGAGAAATCGCTCGTCGTGACGACGGCGTGCTTCGGGCCGTAGCCACTCTGGACGATGAGCTGCGAGTTGCTCACGCCGCCCGACGTGCTGATCCGGTTGGCGGCGAACCGGATGTTGCCGGTGTAGCCGCCGTTGAGCTGCGCGCCGATCGTGTCCGCCTTCGACAGCTTGACGACGCGCTCGAGGAAGGCCTGGGCCTCGCTGCGCGACATCATGTCGCCGGACGAGAGGATGCTGCCGGCGTCGAAGAGACTTCTGGGGGCGCTCATGCCTTTCTCCCCGTGTTGATGACGTTGATGTTGCGGAACCGGCTTGGCACGCAGCCATGGCTCACCGCGTTGACCTGGCCGGGCTGGCCCTTTCCGTCGAAGAAGCTGGCGCCCATCTCGTAGCTCTTCCTGCCGCCGATCATGTCCATGGCGTTCCAGAACTCCGGGGTGCGCATCTGGTAGGCGACGTCCTTGAGCTGGCCGACGACCTTGCCGCCCTTGATCTCGTAGAAGAGCTGCCCGCCGAACTGCGCGTTGTAGCGCTGCTGGTCGATCGAGAAGCTGCCGTCGCCGACGATCGCGATGCCGCGGTCGGTCGCCGCGATCAGGTCGTCCCAGCCCAGGTCCTTCTCGCCGGGGAGGAGTGAGACGTTCGGCATGCGCTGGAACTGCACGCTGCTCCAGTTGTCGCCGTGGCTGCAACCGTGGCTGCGCACGGGACGCTGCTGGCTCGTGTACCACCAGTCGAGCATCGGCGCCTGCTCGCGCGTCGTCTGATAGTCGTTGACGACGCCGTTCTTGATGATCAGGAACTCGTCCGGCCTCACGCCGTCGTCGTCCCAGCCGATGGTCGAGCACCCGCCTTCCTGCGAGCGATCTCCCTGGATGTTCATCATGCTCGGCCCGTAGCGGAACGTGCCGAGCTTCTCGCGCGGCGGAGCGAGGAAGCTGGTGCCGGCGTAGTTGGCCTCGTAGCCCATCGCGCGATCGAGCTCGGTTGGATGCGCAATGCTCTCGTGGATGGTGAGCCAGAGGTGGCTCGGATGCAGCACGAGGTCGTAGCGCCCCACGTCCACCGGCTTGGCCCTGAGCTTCTCGGCCGCTTCCTCGCCCCACTGGCGCGCATTCTCCACGGGCCTGGCGGCGACGAGATACTCGTAGCCGCGCGCCATCGGCTGGATGACGTTGGTGCGCGTCTGGAAGTCGGAGAAGTCGGGCTTCACGGCGGTGGCCGCGAAGGGGAGCCAGCTGCGGATCACGGTCTGGGTGGTGAAGGTGCCCTCCGTGTTCGCGTAGTTCTTCTCCTCCTTCACGAAGAACATGTTGCTGTTCACGAACTTCACTCCCGACACCTTCATCGCCTCGGCGTTCGCGCGGATGAGCAGGTCGGCCTTCTGCTCGATCGGCACGGTGAAGGGATCGATGGTGTGCGGGGTGACGTAGCGTCCATCCGGCGTCGGCGTGGCCGGCGCGAGGCGCACGCGGTCGGCCTGGGGGAGGGCATTCGCCTTGGCGATCGCCAGTGCTTCCTTCGTGGCGGCGACGACGCCGCCCTTCGTGAGGTCGCGTGACGCGCCAAAGCCCCAGGTGCCGTTCACGAGCACGCGGACGCCGACGCCGAGGTTATCGGTGTCCACGACGTTGACGATCTGCTGCTCGCGCGTGATGACGAAGTTGTTCCGATACCGGCCGATGCGCGCGTCGGCGAACTCGGCGCCGCCCAGCTTCGCGGCGTTGAGCGCCTCGATGAGCAGCTCCTTCGTCGCGGGGTCCATTGCCGGCGGCTCGACGAGGGGCGTGGCACCTTCCACGAGGGACTGTGCGCGCCCCAATGTCGGCATCGCCAGCACCGCCACGCCGGCGGCACCACCGACTTTGAGGAAGTCTCGCCTGGTTGTCATGAGAGGGAGGGAGGAAGACGGAAGTACAGGAAGACAGGAAGACAGGAAGACAGGAAGACGGTTTGAGGGTGAGACAGTATGAGCGCGGACGAGGGTTGTGTTCTGCCTCCCATCATCCCGCCATCATGTCATTCAGTCATTCCGTCATTTCGTCATCCGGTTCTTCCGGTGTTCACCACGTTGACGTTACGAAATCGCGACGGCGGACAGCCGTGGCTGACGGCATTCGATTGTCCCGGCTGGCCCTTGCCGTCGTTGAAGGTGCCGCCCATCTCCCAGCTCGTCGGCCCGCCGAGCAGGTCGAGCGACGCCCAGAACTCCGGGGTACGCATCTGGTAGGCGACGTCCTTGAGCATGCCGACGACCTTGCCGCCCTTGATCTCATAGAAGAGCTGTCCGCCGAACTGCGCGTTGTAGCGCTGCTGGTCGATGGAGAAGCTCCCGTCGCCCATGATCGCGATGCCGCGGTCGGTGGCCGCGATGAGGTCGTCCCAGCTCTGCTCCTTGGTGCCGGGGAGGAGGGAGACGTTGGGCATGCGCTGGAACTGCACGTCGGCCCAGGTCTGACCGTACGAGCAGCCGTGCGATCGCATCGGGCGGCCACTCTGCTTGTAATAATCCGCCAGAGAGGGCGCCTGCTCGCGCGTGGTCTGGTAGTCGACGAAGAGGCCGTTCTTGATGATGTCGAAGCTCTCCGGCTTGACGCCTTCGTCGTCCCAGCCGACGGCCGAGAGAGAGCCGGGCTGCGACCGATCGCCGCGGACGTTCATGAGCGGCGAGCCGAACTTGAGCTTGCCCAGCATCTCCGCCGGCGGAGCGACGAAGGAGGTGCCGGCGTAGTTGGCTTCGTACCCGAGGGCGCGGGCCGAGATCATAGCGGCCCACCTCCACCGGCTTGGCGCTGAGCTTCTGCACCGCCTCGGCGGCCCAGCGGGGAGCGTTCTCTGCCAGCCGCGCATCGCGCACGTGCTCGTAGCCGCGTCCCATGGGAGCGATCTCGTTCGACTGCCGCGTCTGGAAGTCCGAGCCGTCGCTCGCGACGGCGGTCATCGTCATGGACGGCTGCGTGCGGTAGATCGTCTGGACGATGAAGGAGCCGTCGGTGGACGCGAACGTCTTCTCCTCCCGGAGGAAGAACATGCTCGAGTTCACGAAGCGCGCGCCGCCCTTGAGCGCCGCGGCGTTGGCGGCGAGGAGGACGCCGACCTTGTCCTCGACCGGCACGGTGAACGGGTCGATCTCGATCGTGGTGCGCCAGGCGCCATTCGGCGTCGGCGTCACGGGCGCGAGCACGACGGGCCGGACGACCGTGACACTGTTGGCGCGCGCCTGGAGCGCGGCCTGCCGCGCCACGCGCGCGACTTCGTCGCGGCTCACCTCGCGGCTGGCGGCAAACCCCCAGGCACCGTTGACGAGCGCGCGGATGCCGAAGCCCTGCGTCTCGTTGTCGATGAGCCCCTGCACGCGCTGCTCGCGAGTGAAGAGCGACTGGGTGCGATTGCGGTTGAAGCGGACGTCGGCATAGCTGGCGCCGGCGCCGCGGGCGGCATCGAGCGCGACGTTCGCGAGGTCCTTGAGATCGGCGTCGCCGAAGGCGGGCGACTGCGGGGCACCGAGAACAGCGGCGCGGGCGGCGGCGGGAACCGCGGCGAGTCCAGCGATCGCAGCGGCGGCAACTGAGGTGTTCCTGACGAACTCACGACGGGTTGAACCCACGCAGTACCCTCTTCACTCGTGAACCTGCAATGCGCGCCCGGACGAGATCGCATGAGCAACGAGCAACTGGCGCGAATATATGAACGCGCGAAATGCGACGCAATAGTGAATCGCGCGCGTCTCATTACAGACCGGCACGAATGACGCCGCCGATCGCGCCGCGTCCTGCTTCGCTCATCAGTACAATCGACAATTTCGCGGAGACCCGCCTGCGCAACATCTCACCGCCCGGCGCGATCGCCTCGCTCCTCCTCATGCTCGTCACGTGCGCCGGCAGCGACGCCCGCTCGCGCGGACTTCCCTCGCGAGAGGCGACCCGCGAGGTTTCCTGCTCGCCGCGCGATGGGCGCGGCGAGCAGATTCACTCCGAGCAGAGAGCGAGGCGCCTGTGAGAGCGCTGGTGAAAGCGACGACCGGTCCCGGTTTCGTCCTGCGAGACGTGCCGCGGCCGCAGATCCGGGACGACGAGGTACTGATCAAGGTGCGCCGCGCCGGCGTGTGCGGCACCGACGTACACATCTACGACTGGGACGCGTGGGCGCAGGGCCGCTGCCGCCCGCCCTTCACCGTCGGCCACGAGTTCGCCGGCGACGTGGTGGAGGTCGGCCGCCTCGTCACCGACGTGCGGGAGGGCGACCGGGTGACGGCGGAGGGCCACATCGTCTGCGGCCGCTGCCACCTGTGCCGCACGGGAAACGCGCACGTCTGCCCGAACACGAAGATCATCGGCGTGGACCGCGACGGCTGCTTCGCCGACTACATCGCGATGCCGGCGACGAACGTGTGGCATCTGGATGGCGCGGTCTCATACGAGATCGGCGGCATCCACGACCCGATGGGGAATGCCTTTCACACGGCCCTCGTGGGAACGGAGATGTCAGGGAAGACGGTGCTGATCACCGGCTGCGGCCCGATCGGGATCTTCGCGGTGGGGATCTGCCGGGCGGCGGGCGCGTCGCGGATCATCGCGAGCGACGTGAACCAGACGCGGCTCGCGCTCGCACGGACGATGGGCGCGCACGACGCGGTGACGCCGCAGCAGGCGGGCGAGGCGGTGAAGGCCGCCACCGGAGGACTCGGCGTGGACGTCGTGCTCGAGATGTCCGGAGTGCCGAGCGCGATCCATCAGGCGTTCGCCCTCGTGCGCGTGGGTGGACGGGTGCAGATGCTCGGCATTCCGGCGAAGCCGATGGAGGTGGACTTCGCCACGGAGATCATCTTCAAGGGGATCACCGTGTACGGCGTCGTCGGCCGGCGGATGTACGATACCTGGATCCAGATGACGCAGTTCCTGCGCTCCGGCCAGTTCGACCCGACGCCGGTGATCACGCACCGCTTCCCGCTCGAGCAGTTCGACGACGCCATCGCCGCGATCAAGGGCGGCGAGGCGGGCAAAGTGGTCTTCGAGGTCTCATGACGCTCAATTCAAAGTTCACGGCTGGCCTCGAGGCCAAACTCCAGCAGCTTCGTGACGAGAAGGTGTACAAGCGGCTCAACTATCTCGAGTCGCCGCAGGGAGCGCGCGTGAAGATGGAGGGTCGCGGCGAGGTCCTGATCCTGTCGTCGAACAACTACCTCGGCCTCTGCAGCGAGCCGGCGGTAGTGGCATCGGGGATCGAGGGGCTCGAGCGCTTCGGAGCCGGCACGGGAAGCGTCCGCTTCATCTGCGGCACCTTCACGATCCACCGCGACCTCGAGGAAGCGCTGGCGCGCTTCGTCGGGACCGAGGCATCGATGTCGTACGTGTCGGCCTGGAACGCCAACGAAGGGCTCACGGCGACGGTTGTCGAGGAGGGGGACTTCGTCGTCTCCGACGCACTGAACCACGCCTCGATCATCGACTCGATCCGTCTCGCGAAGGCGATCACGAAGTGCCAGACCGCGGTCTACAAGCACGCCGACCTCGACGACCTGCGCGCCAAGCTCGTCGCCGCCAGCGGCGCGAAGCGGCGGCTCGTCTGGAGCGACGGAGTCTTCTCGATGGAAGGGTCCATCGCTCCCTTGCCCGACCTCCTGCAGATCTGCCGCGACCACGACGCGGTGCTGATCATCGACGACTCACACGCAACGGGTGTGCTCGGCAAGACGGGGCGCGGGGTCGCCGAGCACTTCGGGATGCTGGGCGAGGTGGACATCATCACGTCGACGCTCGGCAAGGCGCTGGGCGGAGCGGCCGGCGGATTCGTGGCCGGTTCGGCGGCGCTGTGCGACTATCTCACGCAGCGCTCGCGTCCCCAGCTGTTCTCCAACGCGTTGCCGCCGACGGTGGCCGCCAGCGCGCTCGCCGCCGTGGAGTTCATCGAGGGGAACCCGGCGCGGGTGGCGACGCTTCGCGAGAACTCCCGCTACTTCCGCGAGCGGATCATCGAGGCGGGGTTCTCACCGCTCGCCGGAGAGACGCCGATCATCCCGATCATTGTCGGGGAGACGTCGGCGGCGATCCAGATGAGCAACCGGCTGCTGGACGAGGGCGTGTTCGTGACCGGCTTCGGATTTCCGGTCGTGCCGCAAGGTCAGGCGCGCATCCGTTGCCAGATCTCAGCCGCTCATACGAGAGCGGACCTGGACGAAGCAGTGGCGGCGTTCGTGCGCGTCGGCAAGAGGCTCGGGCTCATCTGAATATGAGCCGTTAACGGTGCACGGATAGTCAGACCTGCCGCACCGCAATCACGAGCCGCTTCCAACTGGCCGTGTCGGGCTCGCCGACGCTGCGCACGCGAGCGCCGTAGCGGGCACCACCGAGCATCCTCGGCGCCATCCACGCGTTCACGTCGGGGGACAGGTGACCGACAACGTCGCCTCCGGGCGCGTGCACCCAGACGCTCGGCTCTTCTACTCCCAGGACATGACGCCCCTTCGTCAGTCGCGATGGAAGCCGTGGGGCGTCCCCTCGGGCGGGGCAGCCGACGGCGCCAGGATACGCACCCGGCGTTCCACCGGCCAGCCCGGTCCGTGACGCCGGGCCCCGCCTCCTCGTCCCCAGCATGAGCCCGGGTGCCGCGGGCAGTTTCCGGGCAATATCTCATTTGTCGAGGTTTCCTGATATGCGACTCCTCCGTGTCCTCATGGTGGCGACGAGCTGCGCCGCCCTACTCGCCCAGCCGAGTGCGGCACAGGAAGGACGGCCGTTCCAAGACGCGTGGTTCTGGGGAGTGAAGGGTGGCATCTCGGTCTACTCCGCAAACTACGGGAGCGGCACGGCGCCGAGTCAGGCGCCGCCGGGCGCCGACTATGGCACCGACAACGCGGCCGCGCCGATGGTCGGCCTGGACTGGATGATCACGCGTACGCGCGGCGGCCTCTACGTGAGTGCCGATCAGGCGTTCCTGAGCACCGAAGGATCGTTCAAGGAGACCAGCGCGACGGGACTCGTCGATCGCGTCGTGGCGTTGAAGGATCTCCAGCGCATCCAGATCGCCATGGTCGGCTTCCCGCTGCAGACGCCGACACTTCACCCGTATGTGGGCATCGGCGCCGGCATGTACCGCGTCGGCAGCGTGAGCTATCTGACGCCCTTCGCCGGCAGCGGCCAGGTGAGCGTCGCCAACGACAGCGTGTCGGCGAAGAAGGTTTCCTTCTCTCCCTTCGTGCTCGCCGGCGCGCAGAAGCGCCTGCCGCAGTTCTCCGTGTTCGCGCAGGGAACGGCCTCGTGGCTCCAGAAGAGCTTCTTCCTCCACTACGAGCCCCCCAAGCGCAAGCTCGCCCTCTCGCTGGAGGCGGGCATCCGCTACAACATCGGCAGCTCGATCGACCGCGGGCGCTGAGCCGTTCCTCAGCGCGGATGCGCAAGGGGCCACGCGACGATCGTCGCGTGGCCCCTTGCGCGTCGTACCCAACCGCGCATCACGTCCGGTACGGCATGCGCGGGAAGCCTTTGGGGGTGGCGGACACGAAGGGATCATCGCGCACGAGGTAGCGTAGCGGCCACTCGGCCGCCTGCGTGATGCCGACGCGTGGTGTCACGACGACCTCGTCGTCGGATACGGGCTCACCCACGCGCATGACGACGGGACCATCGCGGAGCGAGCAACCGCTCATCGACCCGTCGATCCCCATGGCGAGGCAGAGCTTGCCCGGGCCATTCGTGAGATCGCGATCCTTCTTCACGTTGGGACGGCGACGGCGCATGAGCGCGAGTCCGTCGACCGGATGCACGGCCCGCACGAGCACCGCCGCGCCATGTCCACGCTCCCGGGTGACCGCGTTGAAGCACCAGTACATTCCGTAAATCAGGTAGACGTACGACCTGCCCGGCGGCCCGAAGAGATGTGTCGTGCGCATCGTGAGCCCGGCCGCGGCGTGGCAGGCGGGATCGTCGGGGCCGAGATACGCCTCGGTCTCGACGACGCGTCCACGCGTGATCCCCTCCGGCGTCGAGCTCTCGAGCACGGTGCCGAGCAGCTCGCGCGCCACCAGCTCGGTGGCGCGGTCATAAAAGCGCGTCGGGAGCGGGGACCCGAGACGAGAACGCCGCGCGGTGGGCGCGGCGTCTCGGTTCATCATGCGTTGGCGCGGGCCACTGTCTTCCTGGCTCGCGACTTTTTCGCTGCCGGCGCCTTCTTGGCCACCCCTCCTTTCTTCGCCGCTGCCTTCGCAACCGGCGGCTCGGCGGCCTTCTTCGCCGCGGGCTTTCGGCCCCGCGTCTTCGCCACGGCCGGTTCACGGGCCGGAGCCGGCTCTCTCGCCGCCGGCGTGACGAGCGTCGAGGCGGACGCCGCCGGTACGGCGGGCACCGCGGCGTGCGAGACGACAGGGGTAGCGCCGGACGACGGACCCACGACGCCGATGCTGAGCAAATTGCTCAACAGGTCGGCGGGCGGCGCGCCGGGACGGCCAACACGACTGCGTCCGCCGGTGACGCCACGCGGCCCCATGCCCCGCGGCACGACGGGGGTGCTCGGCGCGGCGGGAGCGTTGTTCGCCGCCGTCTTCGCGAGCTGCGCGGACACCGACTCCGCTTCCGCGGCGCGCGCGATCTCGAAGTCGTCGCCGCGACGACGCAGGTCGATCACGTCGCCGTCGTGCGCATCCTTGAGGATGCGCGGGAAGTTGCGATCGCTCAGGCTCTCGCTGTCGCGGCCGAGGAGCTCACGTGCCTTCGCGCGGACCTCGCCCGCTCGCACGGCTTCGTCGCCGGTGGTGAGGGCAGCGACCGAGCGGCGCACGAGATCATACGCCTCGTCGCGCGTGAGCCGCTCGCCGCTGGCGCCGATCTGCTCGGCCGACGAGTCCGTGCGGTCGGCACGGACGACGGTCTCGGGGCGCGGGGCGCGGTCGGGGCGTCCACCGCGCTCGCGTCCGCGGTGCGCGGGCGTGGCAGTAGCGGGCGTGGCGGTCGTGGGCGCCGCGACGTCGGCCACCGGTGCGGCGACATCGGGCTCGACGACGAACTCGACGTCGATCGGTACTTCGGCGCCATCCGCGCGCGGACGATCCTCGCGATCACGACCACGACCACGACGGCCGCGGCGGCCACGGCCGCTTTCGCGCTTGCCATCGCCGGCGGCGGCGGGCACTTCACCGCGCACGGCGTCGTCCGCCGCGGCGTTCTCCGCCGCGCGTACTTCGCCCTTGGCGCCGCTCGGCAGGCCGATCTCGAGCTGGCCGTTCTCCAGCTTGGTCGCCGAAAGGAGGCCGCGCTGCGTGGCGTCCTGGACGAAGCGCGAGAACTTGGCCATGCCGAGGTCCTTCTCGTCGAACGAGCTGTCGATCTCGACCATCACCTGCTTCAACCGGTCGGAGCGCATGACGTCGCCGTTGCGCTTCATGCGGCTGACTGCCTCGGTGACGAGCTCCCACGGATCCCACTTCTTCGCGGGTTCGTCGTCGGAGTTCTTCACCAGGCCGGCGAGGGCGTTGTAGCTGTAGTACTCGTCGCAGTTCATCACGAGCAGGTCGCTCGATGACTCGCGGATGCCGACGCCGATGACGTACTTGCCGTACTCCTTCAACTTGGTGACGAGGCTGGCGAAATCGCTGTCGCCCGAGAGGAGGATGTAGGTCCCGATCTCGGAGCGTGTGAAGACGAGCTCCATCGCGTCGACGGCGAGCCGGATGTCGGTCGCGTTCTTCTTCGACGAGCCGTACGCTGGGGCCATGATCATGTCGATCGAGGACTCGGCGAGCGGGACGATGTACTGCGGGTATCGGCGCCAGTCGGCATACGCGCGCTGGACGGCGACTTTTCCCTTGATGATGTCCGAGCCGAGGAGGGTACGGAGCTCCTTGCCGAGGTCGGAGCGGATTCCCATCGTGACGTTGTCGAAGTCGATGAGGAGAGCCGCGTTGGGGGCGTGCATCGGCGGCGCATAATTGGCCGCGGAGGCGTGGGGCGCGCTGAGCGCCTGGGGGCCGCGGTGGATGAGCGCGGCGCCGGAGCGCGACGGTCCATTCCGCGAAGAGCGTGAATTCATGCTGTCCCTTGCGTCATGCGACGCAGGTATGTGAGCGGGCGTGTCTGCAGCGCAGCGCATCACCCGTGCTCCCACCGGCGGCGGTCCGCCCGACCGAGGTTCGGTCGGCAAGCGCGGAACTCGCAGGCGAGGCGGTTCGCGGTGCGTACGTACACCGGCTCGCCCCACTGCGCATGGCGCAGTATTCGAGGGCGGCACCGATGACGCCGACACCGTCATTGACCGGTCACCCCTGGCGCCGCGGGCTCCTTGCTCGCGCCTCCCTGGGTGGCCAAGGACGTAATCTATGGTGGCCCAACGAGATACGTAAGGGCTAACGCCCCTGAGCCGTGAACGGTGAACGGTGACCGCAAAAGCGCCTGTGATTCGTGAACCGTGATCCGTGAACCGTGAAGCGCCGTAACGGTTCACCGTTCACGGCTTGCCGTTCACGGCTCAGGCGGCTCCCATGGCCTTGTACACCACCCGCTTGGGCCGCTGCCCATCCCATTCACCATAGAACACGCGTTGCCAGGGACCGAGATCGAGCGCGCCGTCGGTGACCGGCACGATCACCTCGTGTCCGAGGGTGAGGGAGCGCAGGTGTGCGGCGGCGTTGTCCTCGTGAGTGCCGCGGTTGTGGCGGTAGGCCGACGGATCCCAGGGCGCGATGCGCGTCTCCAGCCACTCGAGGATGTCGGCCCACAGTCCGGGTTCGTGGTCATTCACGAAGACCGACGCGGAGATGTGCATCGCCGAGACGAGCACCATCCCGTCGCGGATGCCGGCGCCGGCTCGACACGCCTCGACGTCGTCGGTGATGTCGATGATCTCCTGCCGCTTCGCGGTCTCGAAGGTCCGGTAGCTCGTGTAGGTGCGCATGACGGTTCGGATGTGACGTGGACGGGTGGTCGCTGCCTGGGGCGCCCAGTATGTTATCGCGAAACAACCCGTTCGCGCGCCCGTACGGAGACCCAGTGAAGCAGGTCGGTTTTCGCGCCCGTCTCTGTCCGCGCGCTTCCGTTGCTGGGCACGACGCCGGCGATGGAGCGCATCGCGGGGACGGGGGCGCGCGCCGCCGAGGCGGTCCGGAACGCCCCGCTCACCGAGGACCAGCGCGCGCTGCAGGCGGAGCACCAGCGAGCCCTGAGCGAGGGGCTGCTTCATGCGCGGCAGATGGAGTTCCTGATGACGCGCCGCGCGCCCGTCGTCGCCGCGCTCGTGGCCCTCGCGGCCGCACTCCTCCTCGGACTGGTGGCGTCGCGCGTGGCCGGCCATCTCAGCCGGAACCTGAGCCGTCCGCTCAGTGAGCTGGTTGGGTGGACGGCGATGATCGGCCGGGGCGAGCCGCTTCCCGAGGGACCGCCGCGAAAGGGAGCGCCGGAGTTCGTGATGCTGCGCAACCGGATGCGCGAGATGGCGACGGAGCTGCGGCTGGGACGTGTCCGTGCGCTCGAGGCGGAACGGGCGACCGCGTTGCGCGAGTCGGCGCGTCAGGTGGCGCACGAGCTGAAGAACCCGCTCACGCCGATCCGCTTCGCGATCGCGCGCCTGCGGCGCGAGGCGCCGGCGGCCCTCGCCGAAACGGTGGACGTGCTGGAGAGCGAGTCGAAGCGACTCGAGGAGATGGCGCGCAGCTTCGCGCAGTTCGGGCGGCTGCCGGAGGGACCGCAGGCACCGGTGGACCTCGCGGAGCTGGCGCGCGCGGTGACGCGCAGTGCCGTGCCGCCGGAGGTGCCGGTGGCGGTGATGGTGGAAGACGACGTCCCGATGGTGCCGGGTCACGTGGATGCGCTGGGACGTGCCCTCACGAACGTGCTGCTGAATGCCGTGGAAGCGAGCCGGCCCGGCGCGCCGATCAGCGTGTCGGTTCGGCGCGCGGAGCATGGGGAGCGCGCCATGGTCGAGGTGGCGGTGCGCGACAGCGGCTGCGGCATTCCGGCATCGCGGCTGGCGAGCATCTGGGAGCCGTACGTGACGCACAAGGCGGGCGGTACGGGGCTGGGGCTCGCCATCGTGCGCCAGACGTTGCTCGCGCACGACGGCGCGGTGGCGGCGGAGAGCATGCCGGGGGTGGGAACGACGATCAGATTACTCCTGCCGGTGGAGACGCTGGCGGTCACTCTGGAGATGGCGGCACATGGCGATTGATGGCGTATTGGTTCCGATCGTGTTCTTCAGCATGATTCCGGTCGTGGCG
>WNFK01105483.1_pt1 | contig 37542 bp, 38 predicted proteins | sample 5400281 | NCBI WGS metagenome assembly WNFK01 (sample SAMN13153350, study PRJNA577476) | soil metagenome | isolation source: 20 cm soil on Douglas fir-dominated hillslope | place: USA:California | collected 2013-09-17
GGTGCCATGGACATGCATGCGGTAGCGACATATTGGAGGGCCCATGAAAGCTCGTCCCTTCGCCATCGCCATAATTTGTGCCGCTTTGGTCTGCGGTGACCTCGCGGCCGCACAACAACAATCCACGTCGGCGAAGACGCCCTTGGAATATTTCGGGAAGTCGGTTCGGGGCGTTCCGGTTTCCCCTGCCGTCAGGGTCGGCAAGCTGCTCTTCGTGTCGGGGACTCCTGCCTTCGATAAGAACGGTAAGCTGGCCGTCGGTGACTTCCCCGCGCAGATGAAGCAGGTGATGGAGAACATCGCCGGGATCCTGGCCGCTTCAGGAACGGGATGGGAGCGCGTTGCGAAGGTCAGCGTATTTCTCACGCGTCAGCAAGATTTCGCCGAAATGAACCGCGTGTACTCGACGTACTTCCCAAGCGGACACTATCCCGCCCGGACCACGGTCGTAGTATCCGCCTTACCGCACCCCGACTTTCTACTCGAGATTGAGTGTGAGGCCCTGCTTGAATGAGAGGGATGTTGCGCGGCAAGGGTCGTTCCAATCGACCCGTTAGATCAGGCGCAGTGACAATGCCGGTGCTCGTACCGCCTAACAACAGGATGAACCTGACGGCGCTTCGCGCCGCACGTTATCCTGGCCGTTAGACGGCTAAGGTCCAATCCTTTGGGGGCGCACATCAGAACCTTCGACATCGCCGACGCGACCAGCGTCAGCAGCCTGATTTCCACGACGTTGAGGATCTCCAATGTGACGGACTACCCCGAGGAGTTCCTCTCCAAGGTGGAAGCGTCACTAACGCCGCCGTCTCTACACGAGCTCGCGAAGGAGCGCGTGATATTTGTCGCCGTGGAAGGGAAGGCGATCGTCGGGACCGCGAGCCTGGGCAGAGATCAAGTCCACGCGGTCTTCGTGCATCCCGCCAGGCAAGGTCGGGGTATCGGCAGGCGCCTCATGGAGGCAGTGGAATCAGAGGCGCAAGCCCGGGGGGAACGCGGGCTCATCCTATACGCCAGCGTGAGTGCCGTACCGTTCTATGAGGCTAACGGGTGGCGCACCGTTCGCGAGCACCGCGACGGGGACGCCCGGCTCGTGGTAATGATGAAACCTCTCGGCGAGCATCGTACGCGTCCTGGAAATGAGGCAGGCGGTGCAGATACGGCCGTCTACTAATGGCGATCGCCTTTCGGGCTCATACGGTAGACATCGCGGAAGAGGATTGGGGGATACGGGTCATTTTGAGCTTCGACGACACGCTTGTGGGCGAGCGTTATCTGATGACTCAGCGGAAGCACCGCTTCAGCGACGAGGACGTTCGGTTCGGGATGAATGACGTGTACATCGAGACTTGTGGCCAAGGGTGGTCATGGTACGGCCACATCGACTCATTTGAGCTTTTCGCCAATCGCATCCGGGTTCAGCTCGACGCGATGGCCGCGCGCGAAATCGGTGACGATGGTGTCATCGAAGTCAGCTTTGCCCTAACGAACGAGAAGCGTGCAGCACTTCAGGCTGCCCTGCGGGCGACGTTTGCTGATCGGGCCTGTTATGCCGACCGGGTGGTCTAAGTTCCGGCTGGAGCGGTCCGGCGCGGCACCGGCCGCTCAGCGTGGGCGTTAGCTGGGCGAGATGTCGTACGAAGATCCTATCGACGCGACCGGATACGACTACGAGGAGTGGGTACGTTTCGCGTTTGACCACCCCGTGTCGAAGACGCCGTGGTACTACACGGAAGAGATGCACTACCGATGCGACCCGAACGTCGTGATCAGGTACTACACGCGTCTGTTTCGTGACCCTCGACCGAGTCTATCGGCATATGACGACGCTTGCCTCGAGCAGGGCCTCTGGTTTGTGGTTGGAAGCCAGCTCGCCGAGTGGCTCTGGGACGACGGTATCCCCCTCGATATCCGGCTCGAGTGTATCGCCGCGATGCCGACGATGTTTCGCGAGTTTCTGGCCGAGCGTCCGCTCGAGACGGCATGCTGGATGTGGTGGGACATGCTTCGGAGGTTCGATGACCATCCGGACCATCGAATCGTCGAGGCAATGCTCCGGGCCCTCGAAGAGGTGCTTCGGCTTCCAGTCCGTCATTGCCGGATGAGCGCGCTTCACGGGTTGGGGCACCTGAGGCACCACCGGAAGGAAGAGATCATCGGGGCCTTCTTGTCCAATCGCGGCGACCTCGATGAGGAGATCGTCCGTTACGCTGCGAACGCAATCGAAGGGACGGTACTATGACGGGTGCGCCAGCCAACAACCCGTTCGACCGGACCGCTGGCTCGCATTCGCTCGGCGCGGCCGGTCAACGTGAGCGGTATCCAGTCGTGCGTCTATGTCTCGCGTCTTTGAGTGCGCACGATGAGTCCGCGCCGGGACAGTTCGTAGTGGGCTTGAGATAGGCGAGGTATGCCAGGCCTGTATCCCGAGATCGAACCGTATGCGCAGGGCATGCTGGAGGTCACGGGCGGTGATCTCGTCTACTGGGAGGTGTGCGGCAATCCCAGGGGCAAGCCTGCTGTCGTCTTACACGGTGGTCCCGGCTCGGGGTGTACGCCGTGGCATCGGAAGCTGTTCGATCCTGCTGCATACCGCGTTGTGCTGTTTGATCAACGTGGTTGTGGGCGGAGCCGGCCTCATGCGAGCTCCCCTGAGACAGAGTTGTCGGGAAACACCACTGGAAATCTGATCGCCGACATTGAGCTGCTGCGGGGGCACCTCAATGTCGAGCGGTGGTTGGTGTTGGGCGGATCATGGGGCAGCACGTTGGCGCTTGCCTATGCCGAGCGGTTTCCGACTCGTGTGACGGAATTGATCCTGTTCGGAGTTACGACGGGTCGGCGCGAGGAGTCCGACTGGTTGTTTCGTGACGGTCTTGGGGCGTTCTTCCCAGAAGAGTGGGAGCGTCGCCGCAACGCCTTACCGGTCGCCGATCGCACCGGCGATATCGTCGAGGCGTACTGCCGATTGCTGCAGGATGCTGATCCCGCGATTCGTGAACGGGCTGCTCTTGCCTGGTGCTTGTGGGAGTCGGCGACACCGGATTGGCCTCCAGTGTCTGGATTGGCACCCCGGTTCCGTGATCCGTCGTTCGCAATGGCCTATGCGCGGCTTGTCACGCACTACGTTCGTCACAATGCGTGGATTGGCGATCGGGGTGTTTTGCGTGACGCGGAAAGGCTTGCGGGAATTCCTGGGGTGCTCGTGAACGGGCGTTTCGATTTTCAGGCGCCGCTCGAGACGGCGTGGAAACTGCACAGCCTATGGCCTCGCTCGGAGTTGGTGGTTGTGAACGATGCGGGACATGCAGCCAGCAATCCTGGCATCACGGAGGAGTTGATTCGGGCTACGGACCGTTTTGCGAGCGGATGACGTTTGCTGCGGGTTCGGGTTGCGTCGCTGGATAATTCGGGCTTGCAGCCGACCACTCGCTACCCTCGTGGCGGCTGAAGCCAACGTTAGGCGGACACCGGAGGATCCCAGTACGGGATGATTCGCGCTGAGCGGCGCCTCGTGCCCGCTTTCGTCTTGATTCTTTCGGCCCTCACCCCGGAAGGGCGGGGCAGGTTACGATCGCGCCTGAAGGATCGTTCATGACCATGATGCCGACGACGAAGTATGCGAAAAGCGCCGATGTTCACGGCATTGCAGTCCACACGGGGGCGCGCGTCGCATCGCTGGCCGGCGCAGGCGAGGTGTGTCGGTATCTCAAGGTTCAACGAGCTTCCGGTCGTTATCTTTGCCCTGCGGCCGGAGTTTCAGAACGTCTTGACCCTGTACTATGCGTTGGCCTTGGCCAGGAACTTTGGACCGCATCTGAACTACCGAGGCGACATCGCCGCGGTGAGTCAGCCGATGGAGGTCCTGGTGGCCGACGGCGATGAGCAGTTCTATCCGGAGCGCTTCTCGTCTGAGTTCAGCGCCGCCCGACGGAAGGTTCCCGTGTCCATAGTGCCCGGCGTCGGCAGCCACATCGGCCTGACGCTGGCCCCCACTGCCATCCAGGCAACGGTGGCGGCGATGGGTCGCCTCAGCGCGAACTAGGTCGATCCGCCCGCGATGCGAGTTCGGCTGAAGAAACCCTCGGCGCGGGACGAGCGGAGGTTCCTCGAGGCCGCTCGACGTAGCCGAGCGTTTCTCCGTAGGTGGTCTCCACCTCCCGGCACGCCGGCGGCGTACCGCGCGTATGTGCGGCGCCTGGGGAAGCCCAGCCATGAAGGCCGGTTCGTCGTTCTCCGGGAGTCCGGGGACCTCGTCGGGGTGATCAACGTCAGCGAGATCGTGCGCGGATCATTTCGCGGCGCGTACCTGGGCTACTACGCGTTCGTGCCTCATGCCGGCCGAGGCTACATGACCGAGGGCCTCACCCTGGCGCTTCGCTGGGCCTTCCGGGGCTTGCGCCTTCATCGCGTAGAGGCGAATATCCAGCCGGGAAACCAGCCCTCGAGGGCTCTGGTCCGCGGTCTCGGATTTCGTCGCGAAGGGCTTTCGCGGCGGTACTTGAAGGTCGCCGGTCGGTGGCGCGACCATGAGCGCTGGGCACTGCTCGCAGAGGACTGGCGTCGACGCCGCAAGGGGGGATCGGGCTCGTGATGAGGGCGGGCGTTCGGGTCCTGCTGGTGGCGCTCCTGGTCTGGATCGCCGCGCCCGGCACGCTGGCCGCGGAGAACGACCACTGGGCCGAGCGCCTGACCTTCTCGACCGGCCGGTCGGTCGCGTACGTCGCCAGTGCGCCGCTTCGCCAGGCCCAGCCGCAGGTCCAGATCGCGATCCTCGTGGTGCATGGCGCGGACCGGGACGACGAGAGCAACTTCGCCCGGATCATGGCGGCCGCCCGGGCCAGCGGGAAGGCACCGACGACCCTGGTGATCGCGCCCCGGTTCAAGACCGCGGACGACCAGCCCGCCGCCGACGAGCACGTGTGGACCAACGACGGCTGGCCCTCGGGCGATCTGTCGCGTGACGGGAAGGACGCGGCGAGCCGCCTGAGCTCGTTCGCCGTCCTGGATCGGCTGTATGCCGAGCTGTCGGACACGACGCGGTTCCCGGGCCTCCGGCGAATCGTGCTGGTCGGGCACTCCGCGGGCGGGCAGCTCGTGAATCGGTACGTGGCGGTGGGCCGGCTGGGCGAGGACGCGGAAGGGGCACGTGGGCGGCTCGAGTATCGGTTCGTGATTGCCAACCCCTCCTCGTATCTGTATCTCGATGAGCGGCGTCCGGTCTCCGGCAAGGATCGATTCGAGCCTCCCGCTCAGCCGCCGCCGGGCTACAACGACTGGCGCCACGGCCTGGAGCGGCGGAATGCATACGCGGCCCGCCTCTCGGTCGACGAGATCCGGGCCCACGTCTTCGGCCGGACCGTCTACTACCTGATCGGCACCGCCGACAGCAAGCGGGATCGGTCCCTGTCCGTGTCGCCCCCTTCGATGCTCGAGGGCGAGAACCGCTACGATCGGTGGGAGAAGTTCCGCCGCTACGTCGGGTTGTTCCCCGAGTGGCGCGATCACGTGGTGTTCGCCGAGGTGCTGGGAGCCGGCCATTCGGGCACGCAGATGTTCGACTCGCGCCCGGCGCGCCAGGCCATGTTCGAGTGATCGCGCGGTGACACGCCTGCGCGTCAACCTCCGCGTGCCGGTCGGCCGGCCCCTGCCGGAGCTGGCCGCGTTCGTCGCCCGCTGCGAGGACGCGGGCCTCGACGGGGTCGGTATCCACGATCACCCCTCGAGCGGCCGTGACGTCTACCTGGCGCTCGGCCTCGCGGCCCAGGCGACGCGGCGGCTGCGGCTCTTCCCGGCCACGTCGAGCCCCGTGGTCCGCCATCCGCTGGTCCTCGCCTCCCTCGCCCACAGCCTGGACGAGATCGCGCCGGGCCGGGCGCTGCTCACGGTGGCGCCCGGCTTCATCTCGACGCGCAGCATGGGGAGGCCGCGCGGATCCGTGGCCGTCATGCGCCAGGCCATCGGCGAGCTGCGGCGGCTGCTGGCCGGCGAGGCGGTGGAGCTCGGCCCGACCACGACGCGCCTCCGCAACCGGAGTGCCACGCCCACGCCGGTCTACCTGCTGGCCGCCGGCCCGCGCATGACGGAGCTGGCCGGGGAGATCGCCGACGGCGCGTTTCTCATGGTCGGGCTCGATCCGGCGGCGATCCGCGCCGCGCGCCGCCACCTGGAGGAAGGCGCGCGGCGCGCCGGCCGCTCGCTCGCGGGCTTCCCGGTGGTCTTCGTCGTCACGCTCGGCCTGGGCGATCGGGCGGTGGGCCCCGCGTGGGTGCGGAGCTGGTTCGCGCCCGGCCAGCCGTTCCTCGCGTATCCGAGCGCGTCGAACCTGCGCTGGCTCGCCGAGGCCGGCTTCGAGCTCCACGAGCCCTTCGATCCCGCGGCGATTCCCGAGGATCACGCGCGCCGCATCGCCGACGCGTTCGGCCTCTTCGGCCCGCCTGAGCGCTGCGCCGAGCGTCTGCTCCAGGCGCGGGAGGAGGCCGGGGTCGAGGAGGTGTTCCTGTTCCCGGCGCACGACCTGGCCGGAGGCTACGAGATGCCAGAGGCCGAGGTGGAGGCCTTCGAGCGTGTGATCCGGCCCCGTCTCGGGGCGTAGCGCGCTAGGATCGTCGAGGGGACTAGGGACAACGCTCGACATCGGCGATCCGGTTGGCCGGGAGTACGCGGAGCTGAAGCGCCGGCTGCCGTGGCTGAACGTGATGGGGGGCTGCTGCGGCACCGGTCACCGGCACGTCGAGCAGATCGCGACCGCGTGCGTCCCGCTCTTCCGGTGAGTACGATGTACCGGTCGAGCTATTCATGGAGGGGAGGGTGCGATGAGTGACGACGACCGGCCGATCGGATCGGTGCTGACACGGCGCGAGGCCCTCGCGCTCCTGGGAGCGGGCGGGCTCAGCGCGCTGGCCGCGGGCCGCGGCGCGGCGCAGACGGCCGGGACGCCCACCTGCGTGGGGCGGCCCGCCCTGACCGAGGGCCCCTTCTTCGTGGACGAGAAGCTCAACCGCTCGGACATCCGCTCCGATCCGGCGGACGGCAGCGTGCGGCCCGGCGTGCCGCTCCAGCTGGCGCTGCGCGTTTCCCGGCTCACCCGGGGTGCCTGCGCGCCGCTGCCCGGCGCCACCGTGGATCTCTGGCACTGCGACGCGGTCGGGGTGTACTCGGACGTGCAGGACCCGGGCGGGGCCACCCTCGGTAAGAAGTTTCTGCGCGGCTACCAGACCACGGACGCCGATGGCCTCGCCCGCTTCACCACGATCTATCCCGGCGCGTATCGAGGCCGGGCCGTGCACATCCACTTCAAGATCCGGTCGGCGGCGGCGGGCGGGCGGGTGCACGACTTCACCTCGCAGCTCTTCTTCGACGACGCGCTCAGCGACCAGATCTATGCCCAGCCGCCGTACGCGGGGCGCGGCGAGCAGCGCCTGCGCAACGCGCGCGACGGCATCTTCCGCAACGCGGGTGCCCAGCTCACGCTCGTGGTGACGCCGGCCGCGCCGGGCTACGCGGGGGCGTTCGAGCTGGCGCTCGAGACCGGCTAGAATCCCGGCGTGACGCGCTACCGGATCAGGAGGGCCGGGCCCCGCTCCACCGAGCAGCTCGTGGAGGCCGGCGGGTACGGCTACGCGCACTCCTGCGTGACCTCGGAGAACTTCCCGTCGCGCGGGACCGCGGCGGGTCCGGCCGAGATCGTCCTCGTCGGATTCGACGGCGCGGCGACGGCGGGAGAGGCCCTGGCCGAGGCGGCGCGCCGAGGCCTCGCGCGACCCACCTACGAGGACGCGCTCCACTTCGGGGCCGAGCATCCGGAGGCGCAGCGGGGGCACGCCATCGTCTTCCTGCACGAGCCCTGGGTCGGCTACTTCGGCCGGCGCGACGTGCTGTGCCTCTGGAGCAACGCGGGCCGCCGCGAGCTCGGGCTCGAGGGCTTCGACGATCCGTACGGGCCGGACTACCGCTTCGCGTTCGTCGCGCCGCCGCGCCCGTTCTACGCGGAGTTCGCCTGGGCCTACGACTATCTGGTCGCGCGGCCGGTGGCCGAGGAGTGCGCCGGGATGGCCGCCGCGCTCGCGCGCCGGGGCGTCGGGCCCGGCGCGTCGCTGCTGGACGCCGGCTGCGGCACCGGGCGCTACGCGGTCGAGCTGGCGCGCCGCGGGTTCGTGGTCACCGGCATCGACCGGTCGCCCGAGCTGCTGGCCGAGGCGCTGCGGCGCCCCGTGGAAGCCGGCGCCCGTGTGCGCTTCGAATCCGGCGATCTGCTGACGCGGCCGGGCGGCGCGGGATTCGACGCGATCGTGTGCCGCGGCGTGCTCAACGATCTGGTCGAGCCGGCCGATCGCGCGGCGGCCTTCGGCGCGTTCGCGCGCGCCCTGCGGCCGGGCGGCGCGTTGCTGTTCGACGTGCGCGACTGGGACGCGAGCGTGGCCGGAAAGTCCGCGCAGCCCGTGTCGGAGCGGTGCGTGACCACGCCGCGCGGCCCGCTCGTATTCCGGAGCGTCACCCGGGTCGATCCGGCCACGCGGCGCCTGCTCATCGAGGAGTGCCACCGCCTCACGACCGCGTCCGGTGAGATCACCGCGAGCTACGACTTCGCCATGCGCTGCTGGGGCCGGGACGAGCTCGACGGGCTCCTGGGGGCCGAGGGCTTCGAGGCGATCGAGTACGCCGGCACTTACGAGGGCGCGCCGCTCGGGGTGGGGGATCGCCTCGTGGTCGCCGCCTCGCTGGGCCCGCGGTAGCGGCCGGATGCCGACGCTCCGGATCTCCGACGCGGACGCCGTCGCGTACGACGACGCGGGTCAAGGGCCGCTGATCGTGCTCGTCCACGGCTCGCCGGGCACGTCGCGGGCGTGGCAGCCGGTCGCGGAGCGGCTCGCGGGACGCTTCCGGGTGATCACGCCCAACCTGCCGGGTTACGGCGGGACCACGCCGCGGCCGGTCGATGGCCCGGGCGACAGCTCGTATGCGGCGGAGCTGATCGTGGCGCTGATCGCCTCGCTGCGTGGGGAGGCCGGCCCGCCCGTCGTGCTCGGCGGCCACTCCTACGGCGGCGCGGTCGCCCTCATCACCACGCTGCGCGGCCGGGTCACGCCGGGGGCCCTGGCCCTGTTCGAGCCGGTGGCGGTGCCAGTGCTGGCCGCGGTGGGCGACGCGGAGGCCTTCGCCTCAGCCCAGGCGCTGTTCGACGGCTACTGCGCGGCCTTCGAGGGCGGCGATCCCGAGGCGGCCCGGATCATGGTGGACTACTGGTTCGGCGCGGGCGCGCTCGATCACATGCCGGCGCCGATCCGGGAGTACCTGATCGCCCACACCGGCCACAACGTGGGCGACGTGCGCGCGACGCTTCGCGACCCGTACTCGGTGGCCGCGCTGCGCGGGCTCGGCATGCCGGTACTCTGTGTCCACGGTACGCGAAGCGTGGCGATGATGGTCAAGATCGTGGAGGCGATCGCGTCGCACGCCCCGCGCGGTATCATCAGGAAGCTCGAAAAGGCCGACCACGCCATGACCACGACCCATCCCGACGCCGTCGCCGCCCTGATCGCCGAGCTGGCGGACGGGAGCGTGTGAGTGTGGCCTCCCGTCGCGCCTTTCTCGCGGCCGCCGGGGCGCTCCTGGGCGCGATCCTGATGCCCCGCGAGTCACGTGGCCAGGGGCTGCTCGAGCGGCGCATCCCGAAGACGGGTGAGGCGCTGCCCGCGGTGGGCCTCGGCACCTGGCAGGTGTTCGACGTGGCCGGCGACGCCAAGGAGCTCGCGCAGGCGAAGGAGACCCTTCGGGTGTTCGTGGACGGCGGCGGGCGACTGGTGGACAGCTCGCCGATGTACGGCTCCTCCGAGCAGGTGACCGGCCAGCTCGCGGTGGACCTGGGCGTGCAGCCGAAGCTCTTCGTGGCCACCAAGGTGTGGACGAGCGGCAAGCAGGCCGGGATCCGCCAGATGGAGGACTCGATGCGCAAGCTGCGCGTCGAGCGCCTCGACCTCATGCAGGTGCACAACCTGGTGGACACGCAGACGCACCTGGCCACGCTGCGCGACTGGAAGGCGGCCGGGCGCGTGCGCTACCTCGGCATCACCCACTACCACGCGGGGGCGCACGGCGATCTCGAGCAGCTCGTCCGGAAGGGCGACATCGACTTCGTGCAGGTGAATTACTCGCTGGCCGAGCCGGAGGCGGAGCGGCGGCTGCTCGGCGCCGCCGCGGAGGCGGGCACCGCGGTGATCGTCAACCGGCCGTTCGCGGAGGGCGCGATGTTCCGCCGGGTGCGGGACCGGGCGCTGCCCGAATGGGCGAAGGAGGCGGGCGCGGGAACCTGGGCGCAGTTCTTCCTCAAGTGGATCGTGGCGCACCCCTCGGTGACCTGCGTGATCCCGGGCACGCGAAATCCCCGGCACGTGGCCGACAACCTGGGCGCGCTGGCGGGGCCGCTGCCCGACGCGGCGCTGCGCCGGCGGATGGCCGAGCACTTCAACTCGTTGTAGGGTTCTGGAATCCAGGAGGCGGTGATGCCGCGCAACGAGGCCGGGCGATATCGACACATCGAGGTGCAGCCGGTGGCGGGGGCGCTGGGCGCCGAGATCCGCGGCGTCAACGTGGCGGGCGCGCTCGACGACGCGGTGATCGCGGAGATCCGCCAGGCCTACCTCGACCACCTGGTGATCTTCTTCCGGGACCAGAAGCTCGCCCCGCACGAGCAGCTCGCCTTCGCGAAGCGCTTCGGCGCGCCGATGGAGTACCCGCAGCTCAAGGGGCTGCCGGAGTGCCCGCTGATCACCCCGGTGGTCAAGCTGGCGCACGAGCAGATCAACTTCGGCGGGGTCTGGCATTCCGACACGACCTATCTGGCCCAGCCGCCGATGGCGAGCATGCTCTACGCGGTGGAGATCCCGCCCTACGGGGGCGACACGATCTTCGCGAATCAGTACATGGCCTATGAGACGCTGTCGGACGGGCTGCGCGGCGCGCTCGATGGGCTGGTCGGGGTCAACACCTCGACCAAGGCGGAGGCGTCGAAGACGCGGGAGGACCGGCTGAAGGCGGCCGGCGCCGAGATGAAGGTGCTGACGAGCGAGCATCCGGTCGCGCGCACGCACCCGGAGACGGGCCGGAAGGCGCTCTACGTCAACCACGGCCACACCGCGCGCTTCAAGGGCTGGACCGAGGAGGAGAGCGCGCCGCTGCTCGACTACCTGTTCCAGCACCAGGTGCGCCCGGAGCTGACCTGCCGATTCCAGTGGCAGCCCGGCTCCATCGCCTTCTGGGACAACCGCTGCGTCCAGCACAACGCGGTCAACGACTACGCCGGCTTCAAGCGCCTCATGCACCGGGTCACCCTGGCCGGCGACACCCCGCGCTAACTGGGGTCAGGTCTTGAATTACGACATTTCCGCGCGCGAGGCGACTCCTCACGCCATGAAAATGTCGTAATTCAAGACCTGACCCCCTACTTGCCCGACCAGCGCGGCTTGCGCTTCTCCACGAAGGCCTTGGCGCCTTCGATGCGGTCCTCGGTGGTGCGCAGGAGGGTGGCGAGGTCGTTCTCGAGGCGGATGCCGTCCTCGAGGGGGAGGCCGATGCCGCCCACCACCGCTTCCTTGGCGTAGCGCAGCGCCACCGGCGCCTTGTCCGCGATGGTGCGGGCGAGCGCCTGCGCGGCGGCCGGGTGCTCGGCGAGCGGGACCACGCGCTCCACCAGGCCGATGCGCAGCGCCTCCGCGGCCGGGATGCGCATGCCGGTCATGATCATCTCGAGCGCCTTGCCGCGTCCCACGAGGCGCGGCAGCCGCTGGGTGCCGCCGCCGCCCGGGATGATGGCCAGGTTGATCTCGGTAAGGCCGAGCTGCGCGTCCTCCGCGGCGACGCGGATGTCGCAGGCCAGGGCCAGCTCGAGCCCGCCCCCGAACGCGTAGCCGCGGATGGCCGCGATGATGGCTTGCGGGCAGCGCTCCATCTCGCGGCGGAAGTCCACGCGCCGGCGCGCCTCGCGGAACTGGGTGGGCACCGGCGGCTCCAGGAACTCGCGGATGTCGGCGCCCGCGGAGAAGGCCTTGTCGCCGCCGCCCACGACCACCACCGCCCGCACCGAGTCGTCGGTGCGCAGCCGCGTGAAGACCTCGAGCAGCTCGCGGCGCATCGCCTGGTTCATCGCGTTGTGCACGTCGGGCCGGTTGAGCGTGATGGTGGCCACGCCGTCGCCCTGCTCGTAGTGGATGGCCTCGTACTTCGTCGCGTCGGTCATGAGGAGATGTCCTTGCCGGCCACGACGCCACGGCGGCGCAGCTCGGCGATCTCGGGGTCGGCGTAGCCCGCCTGGTGCAGCACCTCGGCGGTGTGCTGACCCAGCGTCGGCGGCGGGCCCGCGTCGGGGGCCTGCGTCTCGGAGAAGCGGAGCGGCTGGCCCATCAGCGAGAGCGGACCCAGCTCCGGGTGGTCGTACTGGACGATCATCTTGTGGTGCCGCACCGCGGGGTCCTGCATGAACTCCTGCAGCGACTGGGTGGCCGCGGCCGGAATGTCGTGGGCGGCCAGGATGGCGAGCCACTCCGAGGCCGGCTTCGATGCGAAGACCTCCTCGAGCAGCGGCATGAGCGCATCGGCGTGATCGCGACGGGAGAGCCAGGAGCCGAAGCGCGGGTCCCGGGCAAGCTCCTCGTGCTCGATCGCCTTGCAGAGCTTCGCCCAGAACGACTGGTTTCCCACGGCCAGGAAGAACCATTCGCCGTCGCCGCCCTGGTAGAGGCGATACGTCGGCGTGTTGCGGAGCACGATCTCGTGGCCCGGGTAGGACACCACGCTGCCGGACTGCAGCGCGAGCACGGCCTGCAGCAGCGAGGTCTGCACGCGCTGGCCTCGGCCGGTGCGCTCGCGCGCGAAGAGAGCGGCCAGCACCATCTGGCAGGCCAGCGCCGCGCAGTAGTAGTCGGTGGGCGCGATGCGCAGGTACTGGGGCGGTCCCCCGAAGCCCTGCAGCGCCATGAGGCCACCCATCGCCTGCAGGAGCGGATCGAACCCTGGGCGCTCCTTGTACGGGCCGTCGGAACCGAAGGCGGTGACGGTGGAGTAGATCAGCCTTGGATTGATCGCCCGCAGCGTCTCGTAGTCCACGCCCAGACGCTCGACCACGCCGGGGCGCATGTTCTCCATGACCACGTCGGCCTCGCGGGCCAGGCGGTGAACGATGGCGCGCCCGTCGGGGTCCTTCACGTTGACCGCGATCGAGCGCTTGCCGCGGTTCCAGCCGTAGAAGCCGGGCAGCTCGCGGAAGGAGTCGCCCTCGATCGCCTCCACCTTGACGACGTCGGCGCCCAGGTCGGCGAGCATCATCGCCCCGTACGAGCCCGCGATGTACGAGGTCAGGTCAACGACGCGAATGCCATCCAGGGGACCGGTCATTTGTCGGAAAGTAAGACCTGACCCCGGACGAGGAGCTCGCGGTGGTGGGCGGCGTCGCCGTAGAGGGGCTCGAGCGCCTTGGCGCGCTTGAAGTAGAGGTGGAGGTCGTACTCCCAGGTGAAGCCGATGCCGCCGTGGACCTGGATGGCGTCGCCGCAGACCTGGCGCGCGGCCTCGCTCACGAAGGACTTGCAGACCGACGCGGCCATCGTCGCGTCCTCCGCGCCCGCGCTGAGGGCCCACGCCGCGTAGTAGACCGCGCTGTGCGCCTTCTCCACCTCCAGCAGCATCTCGGCGCAGCGGTGGCGGACGGCCTGGAAGGAGCCGATGAGCTGGCCGAACTGCTCGCGCACCTTCACGTAGCTCACGCTCATGTCGAGACAGCGGCGCGCCGCGCCGAGCATCTCCGCGGAGGCGCCGACCGCCGCGCGGCGGAGCAGGCCCTCCAGCACCGGGCCCGCGCCGCCCGCCTGGCCGAGCAACTCACCGGCCGCCCCGTCGAGGCGCACCTCCGACCAGCGGTTGGTGAGGTCGATGCCGACCATGGGCGTCACCGTGACGCCGGCCGCGCGCGGGTCCACCAGGAAGAGCGAGACGCCCTCGGGCGCGCGCGCGGGCACGAGCGCCACGTCGGCCACGTGGGCCCAGGGCACGAAGCGCTTCACGCCGCTCAGGCTCCACCCGGCGCCGGTCTTCGTGGCCGTCGCGGTGGTGGACGCGGGATCCCAGTCGAGCGAGTCCTCCAGCAGGGCCGCGGTGCCCCGCGCCTGGCCGGAGGCGATGGCGGGGAGCCACTTTTCCTTCTGGGCCGCGCTGCCACCGGCCTGGAGCCCGAGGCCGGCCAGCACCACGCTCGCGAAGTAGGGGCCCGGATAGGCGGCGCGCCCCATCTCTTCCAGCACCAGGGCGAGCTCCACGAGGCCGAGGCCCGCGCCGCCCTGCTCCTCGGCGAAGGGCAGGCCGAGCCAGCCGAGCTTGGCCATCTCGCCCCAGAGCGATTCGCTGTACCCGCTGCCCGCGTCCTCCATCATCGCGCGTACGTGGGCGGGCTTGCACTGCTCGTCCAGCGCGGCGCGGACGGAGTTGCGGAGCAGGGTCTGATCCTCGCTGAACGAGAAGTTCATCGGGTACCTCCGACGCGATCGGCCCGGGATTCCTTCGGGAGCCCGAGGATGCGCTCGCCGATGACGTTCTTCTGGATCTCCGACGAGCCCGCGTAGATGGTGCCCGCGCGCGACCACAGGAACGCATAGGCCCAGGTGCCGTGATCGCCCACCGCGGTGTCGACTTCCAGCCGGTATTCCGCGGGCACGCCGTCGGTGAGCTGGCCGTACGGCCCGAGGATCTCCTCGGCCAGCTCCATGAAGCGCTTCTCGAACTCCGAGTAGGAGAGCTTGGTGAGCGAGCCGCCCGCGCCGGGATGCTCGCCGCGCTCCAGCATGGTCAGCACGCGCAGGGCGCCGTAGCGCTCCACCTCGAGATCGGTCCAGATGCGGCCGAGCTTCTGGCGGGTCACCGCGTCGTCCAGGATCGGCCGCCCGTTGCGCTTGAGGCGCCGCGCCGCGTCCATCAGTTGCTTGTACTGCGAGGCGTAGGTGGTGATGCGGGCCAGCGCGCGGCCGCCGCGCTCGTAGCCGAGAGTGGTCTGGGCGATGCCCCAGCCCTCGCCGAGGCGCCCGATCTGGTTCTCCTTCTCGACGCGCGCGTTGGTCATGAAGACCTCGCAGAACTCCGAGGAGCCGGTGATCTGCTTGAGCGGGCGCACGTCCACGCCGGGCTGGCGCATGTTCATGAGGAAGCAGCTGATGCCCTTGTGCTTGGCCACCGACGGATCGGTGCGCGCGAGCAGCAGCCCCCAGTCCGCGATGGCACCGCCGCTCGTCCAGATCTTCTGGCCGTTGACCAGGAAGTGGTCGCCCTTGTCTTCCGCCGCGGTGCGCAGCGCGGCCAGGTCCGAGCCCGCGTTCGGCTCGGAGTAGAGCTGGCACCACATCTCCTCGGCGGTGAGGATCTTCCGCAGGTAGCGCCGCTTCTGGGCGTCGGTGCCGTGCACCACGATGGTGGGGCCGACGATGCCGACGCCCAGGCTATTGGTCGGGGCGGGCGCGCCCGCGCGCGCCATCTCGTCGGCCACGATCGCCTGCTCCATCGGCCGCGCGCCCTGGCCGCCGTACTCCTTGGGCCACCCCATGCCGAGGTAACCGGCCTCGTAGAGCCGCCGGTGCCAGGCCTTGCGCTCGTCGAGGTTCCGGATCTGCCGCGGCATGTTCTGCTCGAGCCACGAGCGAACCTGCTTGCGGAAGGTGACGTCCTCGGCGGTGTAGTTGAGATCCATGGCGGGGCCTCCTTGCCGGGCCGGCGGCTGGCGCTACCGTTGGGGTAAGCCGCTTGTAGCACGGGCCGCGCGCGACGGTCAACCGGCCCTCCGTGCTACCTTTTGCTCGCGTGAACCGCCGGGCCTTCGTGAAGGGTGGGGGAGCCATCGCGGTCGTGGCCGCCGGGGGACTGGTCTGGCGCGCGTACGATCAGGGCGTCTTCTCGCCCGGGGCGGGCGCCGCCTACGAGCCGTGGACGGGCTGGCGGAGCGACCCCGCGCCGGGGCCGCTGGCGCTGGTGCGGGCCGGCATCCTCGCCGCCAATCCCCACAACACCCAGCCGTGGCTCTTCCAGGTGGGCGCCTCCCGGATCGAGCTCTTCGCCGACACCCGGCGCAGCCTCGGCGCCTTCGATCCCTACCTACGCGAGATGCACATCGGCCTCGGCTGCGCGCTCGAGAACATGCGGCGGACCGCGCGCGTGCAGGGCTACGAGGTCACGGTGACCCTGCATCCGGGCGCGCTCGTGGCCGCCGCCTCACCCCGCCCCCAGCCGGTGGCCACCCTCGAGCTCTCGCCGGCGCGGACGCGGCCGGACCAGCTCGTGGACGCCATCCCGCGGCGGCACACCGATCGCGGCGCATACGCGGCCGGGCGCCCGGTGCCGGGCGAGATGCTGGAGGCGATGTGGGCCGCCTTCCAGGACGATACCGACGTGCGCCTCTTCCTCTTCTCCGCCCCGGGCGAGCGCAAGCAGTTCGGCGAGCTGGTGCTCGCCGCCACCGAGACGATCATCGCGGACCCCGAGATGGTGGCGGCCAGCGACCGGTGGTTCCGCCATCGCTGGATGGACGTGGAGCGGCGGCGCGACGGGCTCACCCTGGACGCGGCCGGCCTCGGCCCGTTCGTGACCACGATGGCCAAGCTGCTGCCGCCCGCCTCCGGGGAGACGACCCATCGCTACTGGCGCGATGCCACCCGCGACGTCCAGATCCCCACCACCGCGGTCTTCGGCCTGATCGCGGTGCGCGATCTCTACGATCGCCCGCAGGCCCTGCGCGCGGGGCAGCGGTGGCAGCGCCTGCACCTCATGGCCACGGTACGCGGCGTCGCCATGCAGCCGATCAACCAGCCGGTGGAGATGGTGGACCGGGAGCGTGAGCGGGGGAAGCCCCCGCGCGCGGCCTCGGCGCTCGCCGCGCTGACCGGCGAGGCGGGATGGAAGCCCACCTTCGCGTTCCGCGCGGGGCTGCCGACGCGGTCGCCCGCGCCGAGCCCGCGGCGTCCGGTGGAAGCGGTCGTCCTCGGCTGATCCGCCGGCTCAGCGCCGACGCTTCGCGGCTTCCTGGAAGAGCAGCCCGTCGCGCACACCGCGGGTGCAGATCACCAGGCGCAGGTAGCCGCCGAAGACCATGACGTCTTCCACCACCATGGCCCCGGCCAGGATGATGTCGGCGCGCTCGCCCCGGAGCCCGCGGATCTTCCGGCGGCGCCGGGCCGAGAGGGCCTCGAGCCGCTCGCGGATCGCGGTGACGTCGGACTGGTGGAGCACGAGCCCGTTGCGGTGCTTGCGCTCGCCCGGCGTCGCCCGCAGGTACATGCTGGCGAGGGTGCGCATGGTGCCCCCGAGGCCGACCAGCTGCGCGCCGCGCGCGGCCGCGGGCAGGGCCGGGCGCAGCCGCTCGCGGATCACGTCGCGGAACACCCGCAGCTCCTGCCGGGTGGGCGGGTCGTGGCGCAGGAACTGGTGCGTGGTGCGCACCGCGCCCAGGGGCAGGCTGGCCATCGAGACGATCCGGCCGCCTCGAACCTGGCTGAGCTGCAGGCTCGCCCCGCCCAGGTCCGCCACCAGCGCGTCGCTGAACGAGAGGCTCTCGCGCGCGGCGGCCACCCCGAGCCGCGCCTCGTCGCGGGCGCTCAGGATGCGGACCTCGATGCCCTCGTCGCGCCGCAGCGGATCGAGGAGACGCTCCCGGTTGAGCGCGTCCCGCACCGCGGAGGTCGCGATGGCCACGACGCGCGGCCCCTCGCGGCGCTGCGGCGAGTAGCGCGCGAAGAAGCGGTGCACCGCCCGGATGGTCTTGGTGATGGCGCGCGCGGGCAGCTTGCCGGGGGCGCCGCCACCCAGCCGCGTGGGCACGCGCTCCTCGACCACGATGTCGTAGCGGGCGCTCGGCCGGATGCGCGCGATGATGAAGCGGACCGCGGCGGAGCCCAGGTCCACGATCGCGACGAGATCCGTGCGCGGGCGGCCGTTCGTGCGTCCGGGCATGATGGGCGGGAGGCTACGCGCCGCCGAGCGAGCGGAGGATCCGCGGCTTGACGAACCAGCGGAGCTGGCCGGCGGCCGCCGGCCCGTCGGGGAGATCGAGGAGCGCGGCGCCGCCCTTCTTGAAGGCGAAGCGGTCGTCGTCCTGGTGCACGCCGAGCATGCGCGCGAGCAGGCGCGAGAGCGTGGGCTCGTGGCCGACCACCGCGACCGTTGCGTCGCGCGGGCACTTCTTCAGCGCGGCCACCACCGCGTCCAGGTTCTCCTGGCCCAGCGCCGGCTCGACGCGCGGCGTCACCTTCCTGAAGGCGGCCGCCGCGATCTCGGCGGTGGCGCGCGCGCGGACCAGCGGGCTCGTCAGCAGGACGTCGGGGCGCTCGGCGATGCGGGCCAGCCCGCGGGCCGCCACGCGGAAGCGCGCGCGGCCCCGAGGGGTCAGCGGCCGCTCGCCGTCACGAATGCCGGCCGACCCGTTGCGGACCGCGGGGGCGTGCCGGATGAGCAGCAGCTTCACGAGCGCCCGTCAGGCGATCCACGCCTCTCGGCCCCGGCGCTTGAGCTTCGGCCACTCCTCGAAGAAGGCGGCGCGGGCTTTCTTCCGGCGCTTGCGCTGCCGCTTGACGAGGTCGCAGATCGCCAAGGATGTCTTGCAGCTTCTTGGCCTGGTGGACGAATCGCTTGCCCCGCTCTCCCGCGGCCGCGCGCGCCAGCTCGGCCGCGAAGCGGGCGCGCTTCACCTTGATGCGGACCGCGTGGAGCTCGTCCACGCTCGGGCGCCCGGGGAGCTTCTGGACCGCCTTGCGGAGCCGCTTCCACTCCGTCGCCGCGACGTCGGGGAGGGAGACGTCCGAGGCCGACGCGGGCGGGCGGGAGAGGAAGGTCTCGAGCTGCTCCAGGATGCGCGGATAGCGCGGGCTGTCGAGCGCCTCGTTGAGGCCGGCCCGCGCGCGGGTCCGGTCCGCCGCGAGGCGGCGGAGCACCCGCTGGCCCGCCCGGTGCTCCGCGCCCTCGAGCGCGGCCAGCCGGGGCTGCAGATAGGCGTGGAGCACGTCGAGGTCGCGGACGAGCCCGAGGGCGGCGCCGAGCCAGTCCAGCTCGCTCCGGAGCGCGACCCGCATCTCGTGGACATGCTCGGGGTCCTGGCCCGCGCGGGTCCCGGCCTCGTGCGCCCGGAGGGCCTGCACGAGGCCGGACATCTCGTCGAGGACGTGGCGAAGGCTCGAGCTCGGCATGCGTGTGCCCCGGCGGCCCCGGGGCAGGCGGACCCTACCACAGGCCACACATTCGTCGCCAGTCCGTCATCGAAACGTAACCTCCGCGTCACCGATGGTCGCGACCTTCCGGGGATCGTGCTACCTTCTCGGCCATGACGACCCAGGCCGTGGCCGTGCTGCCCGGGCGAGGGGTCCGCGCCGCGCTGCTCGCCGCGCTGGCCGGGCTCGTGGCGCCGCAGCTCGTCGCCCTGGCCTGGTCGCTCCTGGCCTCCGTGATCTGGGGCCCCGGGCCGCGCCTCGCGGCCTTCATGGATCCCTCCGCCTTGCCCCCGATGGGGTACCACGTCGGCGCGCTCCTCTTCGCGGTGGCGCTCGGCGGGCTGCTGGGCGGGGCGCTCGCGTGGGGCCTGACCCGGCGCGCGGCCCTCGTGTGGTGGGGGCTCTGGGCCGCGTTCGCGGTCGGCGTCGTCCTGTCGGCCGGGGTCGCCTCGCTCCGGCCGCCCGTCCTTCTGCTGTTCATCGCGGCGTCGGCGCTCGGCTTCCGCGCGGGCGCGCGCCGCTAGCCGCCCGGAAAGGATCCGTCCGATGGCCGACGCCCCCCTGCCCAGCCGTGACCGCGTCGAGGGCTACTTCAAGGAGCTGAACAACTGGGGCCGCTGGGGCCACGACGATCAGCTCGGCACCGTGAACCTGATCACCCCGGCCAAGCAGGCGCAGGCGCAGCGGCTCATCAAGAAGGGCCGCACCGTCTCCCTCGCGCGCGACGTCATCCCGCGGCCGGTGTACATGTACCACATGACGTTTCCGTCCAAGCGCGAGCGGGTGGACGTGGTGCTCGACCGCTTCGACATGGTCTACCACGGCTTCCTCACCGTCGAGGGCGCGCTCTGGTGCCCGATCGACCCGATCTTCGAACGGGGCATCACCACCCGCGGCGTCTTTCTCGACATCGCGGCGGGGCGCAAGGAGGGCTACGTCACGGTGGGCCATCCGGTGACGCCGCGCGAGCTCGACGAGGCGGAGCGGCGCGCGGGCGTGAAGGTGGAGCCGGGCGACGTGGTGGTGGTGCGCAGCGGCGACGAGAAGTTCCGCCTCGAGAACCCGGACTGGAAGCCGCGCATCTCGGAGCACCCGGGCCTGCACCTCTCCTGCCTCGAGTGGTTCCGCGCGAAGGACATCGCGGGCATCTCCTGGGACATGATGGACGAGCGCCCCAGCCGCTACCCGGGTTTCGGCATGTCGGCCCACCTGGCCATCCCGTTCCTGGGCCTGGCCCTGATCGACAACTCGGACCCCGAGCGCCTCGCCAGGGCGTGCGCCGAGGAAGGGCGCAACGAGTTCCTGTTCACCGCGACCCCGCTGCGCCTGGTCGGGGCCACCGGCGCGCCGGCGCACCCGCTCGCGATCTTCTAGGTCGCGCGCGGGGCGCCGGCGGCCGCGCCGCGCTCAGCCCTCGTAGACCTTCTTCAGCTCCGACTCCCCCCACTTCACCGCGTCCGCGGGCGACATGCCCTGGACCGCCTTCGCGAAGATATCGGTGATGATGTACTTGGTGTAGACCTCGGTGGCCTTGGCGGTGGCCGGGCCGGCGTGGCCGATCATCCGCGAGCCGCGCGCGGCCACCCGGAAGGACTTCAGCGGGTCGTCCACCGTGTCCCACATCGGATGGTTCTCCCAGACGGTGGTGGCGCCCACGCTGTAGCCGTTCTCGACCGCGAACCACTTCCCGAACGTCTCCTTCGAGTGCAGCCACCGGAGGAATTCCTTGGCCGCCTTCTGGTTCTTCGAATACTTCATCAGCCCGTGCGAGAAGGGCACGAAGTAAGGCGGGGTGGGACCGTTGGGGCCGGCCGGAATCCCGAAGTGCGCGATGTCGCTCCACATCGGCTGCCCGGCCTCGTTCTTGACCTTGTCGGGATTGCGCTTGGCGAAGATGTAGATGGAGGCCCCGTTGAGCGTGGCCGAGATCTCGTTGGCGTGGAAGGCGCGGTTGTTGTTGGTGTCGTCCCACGCCAGCGCGCCCTCGTCGCAGCACTCCTTCCAGAACGCCACCATCCACTTGACCGCCTCGATGGTCTGCTTGGAGTTGAGCACGACCTTCTTGCCGCTCGGGTCGGTCTCGGCCCCGCCGAAGGACCACACGAGCGGGTAGGTCCAGGTCGGCGCGTCCCCGAAGGTGTGGCCGAGGGTCTGCCCGATCGGCTTGCCCTTCTTCTTGAGCGCCGCGCCGATCTTCCGGTATTCCTCGAGCGTGGCGGGCGGCTGGTTCGCGCCCACCTCGGCGAACCACGAGCGCCGGTACGCGATCAGGCTGCCGCCCGTGCTGTAGGGCAGGGCCAGCCAGCGCTTGCCGCTACGGGCCCCGGCTTCCGAGTGCGAGTAGTAGCCGCCCTGGTCCTTGGCCTTCCACTCGCAGAGGTCGGAGACGTCGGCGAGCCCGCCCGCGTAGAGGTGGGGCCAGTTGTGGAGCATCATGATGATGTCCGGGCCCGAGCCCGACTGGATCGCCGCGGTGATCCGCGCCTGCAGGTCGTTGGCGTTGATCGTCTCGAGCGTGACCTTGACCTTGTTCTGGGCGCTGTACTCGGCGAAGAGCTTCCGCAGCTCGACGTCGCCCTCCGGGATGAAGTCCACCCACTGGAGCAGGTGAACCTCGGCGGTCTGGCCGAAGGCGGGCGCGCGCCGGGCGGCCAGGATGCCTTCGAGGCCCGCGGCGACCGCGGCGCCGCCGGCGGCGCCCTTCAGGAACGCGCGTCGGCCGATCGGGTGAACGGACGGATCATGAGGATGTGCCTGGGGCATGGATGTACCTCCCCCGCTCGGCCGCGAGCGCGGCCGAGGGCCACTTGGAAGAGTTGTCCGGGGACCCGGTCCTGGGGGCGTCATTGCCTCCGTCGAGGGCTGGACGGTTGAGCTACCGGAAAGTGGCGGGAGTATGGGCGCCCCGCCCGCGCGCTGTCAACCGCCCCACTTGACGGGACGCGCCGCGGGCCCTACGGTTCTCGCCATGATCACTCCTCGTTCGCGCGGGCTCGCCCCGGTCTCCGTGCTCGCGGCAACCTTGGTCCTGGCCAGCTTCTGCGTTGCCCGCCCCACGCCCGCCGTCGCCGCCGAGGGCGAGATGCGCTGGGGGCTGCACGTCACCCTGGCCGCCCGCTGGCTCGATCCCGCGGAGACCGAGGCGTTCAGCACGCCCTTCATGGTGCTCTACGCGGTCCACGACGCGCTGGTGAAGCCGATGCCGGGCGGGCTCAACACCCCGAGCCTGGCCGAGTCGTGGCAGGAATCGAAGGACCACCTGAGCTACACGTTCACCCTCCGCAAGAACGCGCGCTTCCACAACGGCGAGCCGGTCACCGCGGAGGACGTGAAGTTCTCCTTCGAGCGCTACAAGGGCGCGAGCGCCACGCTGCTCAAGGAGAAGGTGAAGGACGTGCAGGTGCTGGGGCCGACCCAGGTCCGCTTCGTGCTGAAGGAGCCGTGGGCCGACTTCATGACGTTCTACGGGACGACCGCGTCGGGGGCGGCGTGGATCGTGCCGAAGAAGTACGTGCAGCAGGTGGGCGAGGACGGCTTCAAGACCGCGCCGGTCGGGGCGGGGCCCTACAAGGTGGTGTCGTTCAAGCCGGGCGTCGAGATCGTGATGGAGGCCTTCGACGGCTACTGGCGGAAGGCGCCCTCGGTGAAGCGGCTGATCATGCGCTCGATGCCGGAGGAGACCACCCGCGCGGCCGCGCTGCGCAGCGGCGAGGTGGACATCGCCTACCTGCTCACCGGGCCGACCGCGGAGGCGATCCGCAAGACGCCCGGCTTCACCCTGAAGGCGCCGCTGCTCTCGGGTGCGTTCTGGCTCGAGCTGCCCGAGCAGTGGGATCCGAAGTCGCCCTGGCACGACCTGCGGGTCCGCCAGGCGGCCAGCCTCGCCATCGACCGCCAGGCGGTGAACCAGGCGGAGACGCTCGGCTTCTCGCGGCTGACCGGCAGCATCGTGCCGCGCATCTTCCAGTACGCGGTGCACTACGAGCCGCCCGCCTACGATCCGGCCAAGGCCAAGAAATTGCTGGCCGAGGCCGGCTATCCCAACGGCTTCGACGGCGGGGACTTCTATCCGTTCCCGCCCTACACCTCGATGGGCGAAGCCATCCAGGGGTACCTGCAGGCGGTGGGCATCCGCACGACGACGCGCACCATGGAGCGCGCCGCGTACTTCACCGCGTGGCGCGAGAAGAAGCTCCACGGGGTGATCCTGGTCATCACCGCGGCGTTCGGCAATGCGGCCACGCGGCTCGAGCCCTACGCCACCAAGAACGGCATCTACGCGTACGGGAGCCTGCCCGAGATCGACGATCTCTACTCGCGCCAGGGGCGGGAGATGGATCCGAAGAAGCGCGAGGCGGTGCTCGCGCAGATCCAGAAGATCCTGGTGGACAAGGCGGTCAACGTGCCGATCTACGAGCTGGCCTTCATCTGGGGGATCGGGCCGCGCGTGGAGGAGGGCGGCGCCGGCCTCATCCCCGGGTTCTCGTACTCGGCCCCGGCGGAGGACCTGAAGCTCAAGGTCCGGTAGGGGAGCCCGCGCGGTGGCCCAGTACTCGCTCGGCATCGACATCGGGGGAACCTTCACCGACCTCGTGGTCTACGACCACGACGCGGGCACGAGCGTCAGCCGCAAGGTCCTCACCACCCATGACGACCCGGCGCGCGCGGTCGCGGCCGGCGTCGCCGGACTGCTGACCCAGGCGCGCCTCGACCCGGGCTCGTTCGCCCGGACCGTTCACGCGACCACGCTCTTCACCAACGCGCTGATCGAGCGCAAGGGCGCGGTGACCGGCCTCATCACCACCGCGGGCTTCGCGGACACGCTCGAGATCGGGCGGGAGCGCAAGTACGAGCTCTACGACCTGGCCATCGCCAAACCCGAGCCGCTGGTGCCGCGCCAGCTGCGTCTCGAGGTGACCGAGCGCACCCGCGCCGACGGCCGGATCGCGCGCCGCCTCGACACGCGGATGCTGGCCGCGCGGGCCGACGCGCTCGCGAAGGCGGGCGTCGAGGCCATCGCGGTGGTGTTCCTGCACGCCTACGCCAACCCGCGTCACGAGGCGGAGGCGGCGCGGCTGATCGCGGCGCGGCATCCCGGCCTCGCGGTGACCACCTCGCACGAGGTGGCCCCGGAGATCCGCGAGTACGAGCGCGCCTCCACCACCGCGGCGAACGCCTACATCAAGCCGCTCGCCCAGAAGTACCTCGCCCTGATGGCCCGGCGCGTGGCGGAGCTGGGAATCCCGGCGCCGCTCCTGCTGATGCTCTCGAGCGGCGGGCTCACCCACGTGCAGGAGGCGCAGCGGGTGCCGGTGCAGATGCTCGAGTCGGGGCCGGCCGCCGGCGCGATCGCGGCCGCCTTCTTCGGCCGGCCCGACAGCGCGGGGAATGTGCTCGCGTTCGACATGGGCGGGACCACCGCCAAGCTCTCGCTGGTGGACGGGGGCGAGCCCCTCACCGCCTACAGCTTCGAGGCCGCGCGGCAGCGGCGCTTCATCGAGGGCAGCGGGCTGCCGATCCGCATCTCCACCATCGAGCTCATCGAGATCGGCGCGGGCGGCGGCAGCATCGCGGCGGTGGACGAGATCGGGCTGCTCAAGGTCGGGCCGCGCAGCGCCGGCTCGCATCCCGGCCCGGCCGCCTACGGCCTCGGCGGCCGCGAGCCGACCGTGACCGACGCCGACTTCCTGCTGGGGTATCTCAACCCGGACTACTTCGCGGGGGGCGAGGTCGCGGTGGACATGGCGGCGGCGCTCGCCGCGGTCGAGGGGCTGTCGCGCCGGCTCGGGCTCGAGTCCACGAAGGTCGCGTGGGGCATCCACGACATCGTCAACGAGAACATGGCGGGCGCCGCGCGCGTTCACATCGCGGAGCGGGGGCGGGATCCGCGCGACTACGCGCTGCTGTGCACGGGCGGCGCCGGGCCGGTGCACGCCTTCTCGGTGGCGCGCAAGCTCGGGATCGGCCGCGTGATCTGCCCGCCGTCGGCGGGCGTGGCCTCCGCGCTCGGCCTGCTGGTGGCGCCGGCGCGGGTGGACCGGGTGGCCACCGTGGGGATCCGGCTCGACCAGGGCAGCATCGACCGGCTCGAGTCGATCTTCGCCGGTCTGGAAACCGAGGCGCGCGCGGTCATGAGGGAGACCGGGCTGAAGCTCGAGAGCGCGACCGTGCAGCGGCTGGCCGACGGCCGCTTCCTCGGCCAGGGCTTCGACCTGGTGGTGCCGCTGCCGCCCGGGCCCTATGAGGACAGCGCGCCGGGGCGGGCCGTGCTCCGCGGCGCCTTCGAGACTGCGTATCGCGGGAAGTTCCAGCTGACGCCGCCGGGCGTGCCGGTGGAGTTCATCAATATCCGGGTGGCGGTGCGGGCGCCCGTCTCGGGGAGCGACGTCGTGCTCGAGGGCCGCCGCGGCGGCGGGGCGCGCGCCGCGCTCAAGGGCACGCGGCGGGCCTATTTCCCGGGCGCGGAGGGCTGGGTGGAGACCGCGGTCTACGACCGCTATCGACTGGGGATCGGCGACGAGCTGGCCGGGCCCGCGGTGGTGGAGGAGGAGGGCTCCACGCTGGTGGTGGGCCCCGGCGCGACCGCGCGCGTGGCCGCGAGCGGCAACATCGTGATGACCCTGGGGGAGCCATGAGCACCGCGTTCGACGCGATCACGCTGGAGGTGCTGTGGACGCGGATCATCTCGGTGGTGGACGAGGCCGCGAAGGCCATCGTGCGCACCTCGTTCTCCACGCTGTCCAACGAGGCCAACGACTTCGCGTGCGTCCTCACCGACGCGCGCGGATTCGCGCTCGCCCAGAACTCCGGCAGCATCCCGTCCTTCATCGGCACGCTGCCCGCGACCGTCCGCCATTTCCTGAACGGGATCGGCGCCCAGCACATGCGGCCCGGCGACGTCTTGATCACCAACGATCCGTGGCAGGGCACCGGCCACATGAGCGACGTCTGCCTCGTGAAGCCGATCTTCCTCGTGAAGGACGGGGCTCCGCCGCGCCTGGTCGCCTTCTCCGCGACCACGGCCCACATGCCCGATATCGGCGGCCGCATCCGGGCCATCGAGGCGCGCGAGCTGTTCGAGGAGGGCTTTCACATCCCGCTCACCCACCTGATCCGCGCCGGGCAGGTGGACGAGACGCTCCTCGGTCTGCTGCGGGCCAACGTGCGGACGCCCGACCAGACGGTGGGCGACATCTGGGCGCAGGTGAGCGCCAACGAGCTGATGGAGAACCGGGTACGCCGCCTCATGGAGGAGTACGCGCTCGACTCGCTCGAGGGACTGGCCGACGAGCTCTTCGCGCGCTCCGAGCGAGCGATGCGGGGCGCCATTCGCATAGTCCCCGACGGCACCTACCGCTACGGGATCGAGACCGACGGCTTCGAGGCGCCCTACCGGTTCCGCGTCGCGCTCACCGTGCGGGGCGACGAGATCGTCGCCGACTTCACCGGCACCTCGCCCGCGCAGCCGCGCGCCATCAACTGCGTGATGGCCTACACGTACGCGATGACCGCCTACGCGGTCCGCTGCGCGCTGCTGCCGGGGCTGCCCAACAACGAGGGCATGTACCGGCCGGTGAAGGTGGAGGCCCCCGAGGGCTGCCTGCTCAACCCGAAGTTCCCGGCCGCGGTGGTGAGCCGCGCGCAGACCGGGCACTACGTGCCGATCCTGATCCTGGGCGCGCTGCACCAGGTGATCCCCGATCGCGTGGCGGCGGCGGCCGGCTCGCCGCTCTGGGCGGTCGCTCAGTCCGGGGTGCGCGACGACGGGCGCCCGTACACCACCGTGCTCTTCTTCAACGGGGGCATGGGCGCGACCGCGGGCAAGGATGGCGAGCACGTGCTCTCGTGGCCCAGCAATATCTCGAGCACGCCGGTCGAGGTGGCCGAGCGCAACAGCCCGCTCTTCTTCCACTACAAGCGCATGCGGCCCGGGTCGGGGGGCGGCGGCCGCACGCGCGGCGGGCTCGGCCAGGACATGCTGATCGAGAGCCAGTCGAAGCGGCCCATCGTGCTGAGCTTCATGGCCGAGCGCACCCGCTTCCCCGCGCCAGGCCTCGCGGGCGGCGGGGCGGGCGGGCTCGGCGACGTCCAGATCAACGGCAAGAAGGTGGATCACCGGCGACAGCACGTGCTGGAGCAGGGAGATCGCGTGCTCGTGAGCACGCCGGGCGGCGGGGGGTATGGGCCGGCCGGCCAGCGGGCGCGCGCGCTGCGGGAGCGGGATCAGGCGCGCGGGTACATCGGCCCCCTCACCCTGCCCTCTCCCCGGAGGGGAGAGGGGGGGAAGGGGAAGACGGCTACTTCAGGGCGATCGAAGGGTTCGCCAGGTAAGCGTCGAACGACAGGCCGGTGACCAGCTCGAAGGCTTCGACGTAGCGCCGGCGGGTGCCGGCCACCACGTCGGCGGGCAGCTCGGGGCCCGGGTAGGTCTTGCCCCAGCCGATCTTCTCGCAGTAATCACGCACGTACTGCTTGTCGTAGGAGGGCTGCGTCCCGCCCGGCGCGTACTGGTCCGCGGGCCAGAAGCGCGAGGAGTCCGGGGTCAGCGCCTCGTCGGCCAGCACGAGCCGGCCGGCGCGGTCCACCCCGAACTCGAACTTGGTGTCGGCGATGATGATGCCGCGCTCACGCGCGTAGGCCGCCGCGAACCGGTAGAGCGCGATCGAGAGCCGCTCGGCCTCCGCGAAGCGCTCGGCCCCGACCACCTGCGCGGCCCGGGCGCGCGTGATGTTCTCGTCGTGGCCGCTCGCGGCCTTGGTGGCCGGCGTGAAGATCGGCTCGGGGAGCTGGTCGGACTCGCGCAGGCCCGCGGGCAGGCGGTGGCCGGACACCTGGCCGGTGCTGCGGTAGTCCTTCCAGGCGGAGCCGGAGAGGTAGCCGCGCACCACGCATTCGATCGGCAGCATCTCGAGCCGGCGGCACTCGGTGGAGCGGCCGTCGGGCCGGAGCGCGAGCAGGTGATTGGCGCAGATGTCGGCGGTGCGCGCGAACCAGAAGGCGGACATCCCGGTCAGCACGCGGCCCTTGTCCGGGATGGCGGTCGGGAGCACGACGTCGAAGGTGGAGATGCGGTCGGAGGCCACGAGCAGGAGCCGCTCGTCGTCGAGGGCGTAGAGCTCGCGGACCTTGCCGCTACCCAGATGTACGGCGTCCGGCATGGGGATGAGCCCTCCTTTCCGAGCGCACTGTAGCATAATGCGCGCATGCCAGGCGGGGCCACGACGGGCGCGGCGGCTCCGATCGTCCTCGAGGCGATCGGCAAACGGTACGAGACCGCGAGCGGAGCGGTCCAGGCGGTGGAGTCGGTCAGTCTCACCGTGCGCGCCGAGGAGTTCGTCACCCTGCTGGGTCCGAGCGGCTGCGGCAAGTCCACCGTGCTCGGGATGATCGCGGGCCTGGTGCGCCCGGACGCGGGCCGCGTGCTGGTGGCCGGGGTGCCGTGCGCGGGCCCGAACCCGGAGCAGGTCGCGCTGGTGTTCCAGGACGGCGGTCTCTTCCCGTGGCGCACCGCGCTCGACAACGTCACGTTCGGCCTCGAGCTGCGCGGGGTGCCCGCGGCGAAGCGCCGGGAGATCGGGCTCGGGCTGCTCGAGCCGATGGGCCTGCGCGGCTTCGAGCGGAAGTACCCGCGCGAGCTGTCGGGCGGCATGCGCCAGCGGGTGGCGATCGCCCGCGCGCTCGCGCTGGACACCCCGATCCTCCTGATGGACGAGCCCTTCGGCGCCCTCGACGAGCAGACGCGCCTGCTGATGGGCGAGTGGCTGGTGGGCATCCGCCGGCGCGCGCGCAAGGCGGTGGTCTTCGTCACCCACAGCCTGCACGAGGCCATCGCGCTGTCCGACCGCATCGTGGTGATGACCGCGCGGCCCGGGCGGATCAAGGACGTGGTGGACGTCACGCTGCCGTTCCCGCGCGACCTGAACGCGCCCGAGGTCACCGACCTGCGGGCCAAGCTCTGGGAGCAGGTGCGCGAGGAGTCGCTGAAGGCGATGGGGACGCGGCCGTGAAGGTCCTGGCCTGGCGGCTCGGCATCCTCGTGGCGATCCTCGCGGTGTGGGAGGCGGTGGCGGCCCCCCTCAACCCCCTCTTCTATATCCGGCCCTCGGTCCTGCCTGGCGCGCTGCTCGGGATGTGGCGGGTGCCGGACCTGCCGCCCCTCGGCGAGCACGTCTGGCTGACCCTCCAGGAGATCGCGGGCGCCTACGTGCTGGCGGTGGCGGCCGGGCTCTGGCTCGGCTTCCTGCTCGGCCTGCGCCGCACCGTCGGGCGGATCTACGAGCCGCTGCTCGCCGCGCTCTACGCGGTGCCGAGTGTGGTGTGGTACCCGTCGCTGATGCTGTTCTTCGGGCTCGGGTCCGCCTCGAAGATCGCGTTCGGGGTGGCCCTCGGCTTCTTCCCGATCGTGCTGTCGGTGCTGGCCGGCATCCGCCAGGTGCCGGCCACGCTCGTGACGGTGGCGCAGTCCATGGGGGCGCGGCCGTTCACGGTGTTCCGCAAGGTGATGCTGCCCGCGATGGCCTCCACGATGGTGGGCGGGCTGCGGGCCGGCCTGGCCCTCTCGGTGGTGGGCGTGCTGGTGGGCGAGATCCTCGGCTCGCGCGCGGGCATCGGCTACGTCATCAACTACGCGTACGGCCTCATGATGACGCGCGAGTACGCGGTGCTGGCGGTGATCGCGGCGGCCGCGGTCCTGGCCATCGATACCGCGGGCGCGCTCGTCGAGGCGCGGGTGAAGCGATGGGCCGGCTAGGCGTCCTCGCCTGCCAGGCCGCCTCGCTGGCCGCGGTCGTGCTGGCCTGGCACGTGGCGGTGCGCACCGGCCTGGCCGACCCGCTCTTCGTGCCAGCGCCGGCCGCCGTCGCGACCGCGCTCTGGACCACCGCGCGCGAGGCGCTGCCGCGGCTCGGCGATACCCTGCTGAAAACGCTGGCCGGCTACGCCCTCGCGGTGGGGCTCGGCGTGGCGGGCGGGCTCGTGCTCGGCTCGCGCCGGCTGGTGCACGCGGTCGCGATGCCGTACGTGGTGGCCGCCTACGGCGTGCCCAAGATCCTGGTCCTGCCGTGGATCGCGCTGACCCTCGGGCTCGGCACGAGCACCGCGGTGCTCACCGGGACCCTGTTCGCGGTGTTCCCCATCCTGCTCATGGTGGCCGCGGGCGTCCGGGACGTGGACCCGACGCTGGTCACCGCCGCGGTGTCCATGGGGGCCACGCGCGGGCAGGTGAGCCGGAAGGTACTGCTGCCGGCGGTGCTGCCCTCCGTCCTGGCCGGCATGCGGGTGGGGATCGTGTTCGCGATGCTGGGCGTGCTGCTGGCCGAGATGTTCGCGGGCACCCGCGGCATGGGCTTCCTCATGCAGCGCATGGCGATGGCGTTCAAGGCCTCCGAGCTGTTCGCGGCCACCCTCATCGTGTCGATCCTGTCCATCGTCGTGGTACTGTCTCTCGAACATCTCAACCAGCGCCTCTCTCGCTGGCGCTGACACAGGAGGCCGGTCAATGGCGACGACGCGGCGGAGCTTCCTCAAGACGATCGCGGGCGGCACCGCGGTGGCGACCAGCGGGGCCTGGCGCCCGGGGCCGGCGCGGGCCGCGACCGCGGTGAAGGTGGGCTGCGTGGTCCTGGGCGATCTCGGGATCAACGCGCCGACCATGATCGGCATCGAGAAGGGCTTCTTCAAGGAGAACGACCTCGACGCCGAGATGGTCCCGTTCAAGGGAGGCCCGGATCTGCTCAAGGGCGTGCTGTCGGGCGCCGCCGACATCGGGCTCACCGGGGCCACCGACCCGCTGGTGTTCCGCGAGCGCGGCACCGGGATCCGGGCGATCGCCACCATCCTCGAGAAGAACCACTTCACGCTGACCGTGGGGCCCCTGATCAAGAAGGTCGAGGATCTCAAGGGCGGCTCCATCGGCGTCACCGTGGTCGGCTCCACCACCTGGGTGTTCGCGCGCATGCTCGCCAAGAAGATGGGCTGGGATCCGGAGAAGGACATCAAGATCGTGGGCGTGGGCGGCCTCGACGCGCAGGCCGCGGCCCTGCGGCGCGGGGAAACCCAGGCGTGCATCTTCGGCGACGCGGGCTCGGTCCTGGAGGCCCAGGGGGTCGGGCGCATCCTGATGCGCCTCGACGAGGTCACGCCCAAGTGGATCAGCCTGGTGGCCTACGCCACCGACGATCTCATCAAGACCAAGCGGGACACGCTGCAGCGCACGCTGCGGGGCATCTTCCAGGGTCACAAGTTCTTCCGCGACAACCCGGACGAGTCCATCCGGATCGCGTCCAAGGGGATCGGCTGGCCCGAGCCGGCCGCGCGGCGTGCCTACGACCTGGTCAAGCCGCTCCTCTCGGTGGACGGGCGCATGGACCTCGACGCGATGAAGGTCATGCAGGACACGCTGCTGGACCTGGGCGTGCTCAAGCAGCGGCTGCCGCTCGACCAGCACTACACGACCGAGTTCGTGCCGGTGAAGATTTAATCCCTCCCGGGGGGATAATGTCGGCATGAGCCGACATCCCGCCTCGCATCAGGTCGTCCTCATTCCGGGCGACGGCATCGGGCCGGAAGTGACCGACGCGGTCCGGCGCATCCTGGGCGCGGCGGGCGCGCCCGTTGAGTGGGTGGAGGGCCGCGCGGGCCTGGCCGCGCTCGAGCGGGGCCAGGACGTGCTGCCCCGGGAGACGATGGACGCGATCACGCGCCACCAGGTCGCGCTCAAGGGGCCGTGCACCACGCCGATCGGCGAGGGGTTCACCTCGATCAACGTGCGGCTGCGCAAGGAGCTCGATCTCTACGCGGCGGTGCGGCCGGTGCGCAACCTCGACGGGGTGCCCACCCGCTTCAGCGGGGTGGACCTGGTGATCGTGCGGGAGAACACCGAGGGCCTCTACTCGGGCATCGAGGCCACGCTGGCGGACGGAGTGGTGACCACCACCAAGGTGGCGACCGAGAAGGCGTGCACGCGCATCGCCCGCTGGGGCTTCCGCTACGCGCGGCAGCGCGGGCGCAAGAAGGTCACCGTCTTCCACAAGGCCAACATCATGAAGCTCACCGACGGGATGTTCATCCGCTGCGCCCGCGCGGTGCACGACGCCGAGTTCGCGGAGATCGGCTACCAGGAGATGATCATCGACGCGGGCTGCATGGGGCTCGTGCAGGATCCCACGCGGTTCGATCTGCTCCTGCTCGAGAACCTCTACGGCGACGTGCTGAGCGATCTGGGCGCGGGCCTGGTGGGCGGGCTCGGGGTGGTGCCGGGCGCGAACATCGGCGATCAGTGCGCGGTCTTCGAGGCGGTGCACGGCTCGGCGCCCGACATCGCGGGACGGAACCTCGCCAACCCGCTCGCGCTCTTGATGTCGGCGGTGATGATGCTCAACTACCTGGCCGAGACCCGCGAGGATCCGGCGTGCGCGGAGAGCGCGCAGCGGGTCAAGGACGCCTACAACCAGGCGCTCGCCCAGGGGCAGAAGACGCGCGATCTGGGCGGCACGCTCGGCACCGCCGAGTTCGCGGCGGCGGTCGTCGCGCACCTGGCCTAATTTTGTAGGGCCCGCCCCGGCCCGGGCGCATAGTAATGCGTTGATGCTCCTGTTCGCCAAGATGCTAAGGGTGGGAATGGCGACCGTGCCGCTCGGGCCGTCTCTTCCCGGCGAAACGGAGCTCCTCCACCTGGTCCGCGAGGTCGATCGGGAATCCCGCCGTCTCTTCGGCCGCGCCCTCGCCATCCGCGAGGTGGACGCGGGCTCCTGCAACGGCTGCGAGGTCGAGATCACCGGCCTCACGAGCCCGGTGTACGACAGCGAACGGTTCGGCATCCACTTCGTGGCCTCGCCGCGCCACGCCGATCTGCTGCTCGTCACGGGTCCGGTCACCCGCAACATGGAGGTGCCCCTCCGCAAGACCTACGAGGCCACCCCGTCGCCCAAGCTGGTGGTGGCGGTGGGCGACTGCGCGCGCACCTGCGGCGTGTTCAAGGGCAGCTACGCGGTGGCGGGCAGCGTGGATCAGGTCGTACCGGTGAACGCGTTCGTGGACGGCTGCCCGCCCGAGCCGGCCGCGATCCTGCGCGGGATCCTCACCGCGCTGCGCCGGCCCTTGCGCGCGTAGCCCTTCGTGGCCTCCGCCGTCTTCATCGCCATGGTGGCCGCCTACGGGGCGGGCGCCGCGGTCGCGCTGCTCGCGGGCTCGGGGCCGGTCGCGCGCGCGCTGTCCGCGGCCGGGGCCATCGCGGGCGCGGGCGCGGGACTCCTGCTCGGCCTGCACGCGCTGGCCGGCGCGGGCGCCTGGACCGTCGCGGTTCCCGAGGTCGTCTCCGTCGCGGGCGGGCTGCTCTTCCGCCTCGACGCGCTCGGCGCCCTCTTCCTGGTCCTGGTGAGCATGGTGGCCGCACCCGCCGCGCTCTACGGGGTGGGCTACTCGGCCGCGTACGCAGGCCGCTACTCCCTCCGCTGGCTCGGCGCGATGCTGAACCTGTTCCTGCTCGCCACCAGCCTCGTGCCGCTCGCCGACAACGTGGTGACGTTCCTGCTCGCGTGGGAGGCCATGTCGGTGGCGTCCTACTTCCTCGTGCTGACGGACCGCGACGAGCCGGAGACGGTGGGCGCCGCGAACTGGTACCTCGGCATGACCCAGGTCGGCCTGGCCTTCCTGCTCGGGTCGTTCCTGCTCCTGGGCGCGGCCGCGCCGACGCTCGATTTCGCGGATCTCCGCGGCGCGGCCGCGTCGCTGCCCGAAGCCGCGCGTGGGGTCGTCTTCGCGCTGGCGCTGGTGGGCTTCGGCTCGAAGGCCGGCCTGATCCCCCTGCACGTGTGGCTGCCGCGCGCGCACCCCGCGGCGCCGAGCCACGTCTCGGCGCTCCTCTCGGGCGTGATGATCAAGCTCGGCATCTACGGGCTGCTGCGCGTCGGCCTCGACCTGCTCGGCGGCGGCCCCGCCTGGTGGGGCGTGGTGCTGATCGTGCTGGGGGCGGGCTCCGCGGTGCTCGGCGTGCTGTATGCGCTGATGGAGGACGACATCAAGCGGCTCCTCGCCTACTCGAGCGTGGAGAACATGGGCATCATCACGCTCGGGGTCGGCGCGGCCTTCCTGTTCCAGAGCCTCGCGATGGAGCGCGCGGCCATGCTCGCCCTGGCCGCCGCGCTCTATCACGCGCTCAATCACGCCGCGTTCAAGGGGTTGCTCTTCCTGGGCGCCGGCTCGGTGCTCCACGCCACCGGCACGCGGAACATGAACCGGCACGGCGGCCTGATCAAGAGGATGCCGTGGACCGGGCCCTGCTTCTTGCTGGGCGCGGTCGCGATCGCGGGGCTCCCGCCGTTGAACGGCTTCTTCAGCGAGTGGCTGCTCTTCCAGGCGCTCCTGCCCGGGATCGGCGTCGCCTCGCCGCTGGTCGCGGTGGTCATGGTGCTGGCGCTCGGCATGCTCGCGCTGACCGCCGGCCTGGCCGCCGCGGCCTTCGTGAAGTGCTTCGGGATCACGTTCCTCGCGATCCCGCGCTCGGACGGCGCCGCGGCGGCACACGAGGCGCCGGTCTCGATGCGCGCGGGCATGGTCGCGCTGGCGGCGGCCTGCGCCGGGCTGGCCGCGGGCGCGCTGCCGGTGCTCGCCACCACGGGGGCGGTGGCCGCCGGGCTCTTCGGCCTCGCCACCGAGCCGCCCGCGTTCCGGCTCTGGCTCACCTTCCAGACCCCGGCCGGCCTGGCCCGGATGTCGCCACCCGCGATCATCGCCGGCCTGCTCGGCGGGCTGGCGGTGGTGTGGCTGGTGGTCCGCGTCCTGGCCTCACGCCGTCCGCTGCGTTACGCCCCCACGTGGGGCTGCGGGCGCGTCGAGCAGACGCCCCGAATGGAGTACACCGCGACCGCGTTCGCGGAGCCGCTGCGCCGCATCTTCTCGGCCATCTACCGTCCGTCCGAGGACGTCACGATGGACCACCATCCGGAGTCGCGCTACTTCGTGCAGGCCATCGCCTACCGCGCGAGCATCGTGCCGTGGTTCGAGCGCTATCTCTACGAGCCCGCGCTGGCCTGGGTGCGGCGCTGGGGGTGGCGTGCGCGCTCGGTGCAGTCCGGCTCGGTGCACGCCTACCTGGCCTACGTGGTGGGAGCGCTCGTGCTCCTGCTCGGGGTCCTCCTGGTGACGGGCGCGCCGTGAGCCTCGGGACGGCCGGCTACGCGCTGGCGCTCGGGCAGGCCGCGCTCTGCCTGGCGCTGGCCCCCGGGCTCATCGGGCTGATCCGCTGGCTGAAGGCGCGCATGCAGAACCGGCGCGGGGCGCCGGTCTGGCAGCCGTATCTCGAGCTGCGGAAGCTCTTCGCCAAGGAGGTGGTGGTCTCCACGAACGCCTCGTGGCTCTTCCGCCTGGCGCCCTACGTGGTCTTCACGAGCACGCTCGCGGTGACCGTGCTGCTGCCGATCCTGGCGGTGCCGCTGCCGCTCGACGGGGTCGGCGATCTCCTGGTGGTCGTCTACCTGTTGCTCCTCGGGACGTTCTTCCTCGCGCTCGCCGGGCTCGACCCGGGCTCGGCGTTCGGGGGCATGGGCGCGAGCCGGGAGATGACGGTGGCCGCGCTCGCCGAGCCCACCATCGCGATGGCGATGTTCGCGCTGGCGCTCGGGGCGGGCTCCACCAATCTGGGCCAGATCGTGGCGCGCGCCATGGAGCGCCCGGCCGAGGCGGTGAGCCCGGGCTATCTCCTGGCCTTCACCGCGCTCTTCATCGTGACCCTCGCCGAGACCGGGCGGCTGCCGGTGGACAATCCGGCCACCCACCTCGAGCTGACCATGATCCACGAGGCGATGGTGCTCGAGTACTCGGGCCGCTACCTCGCGCTGATCGAGTGGGCGGCCGCGCTCAAGCTGCTGATCTTCTTCTCCCTGCTCGCCAACCTCTTCGTGCCGTGGGGCGTGGCCGCGGGCCCCGGCGCGGGCGGCCTGCTCCTGGCCGGCCTGATCTACGCGGGGAAGCTCGCGGCGCTCGCCGCGGTGGTGGCGGTGTTCGAGACGCGGGTGGCCAAGCTGCGGCTCTTCCGCGTGCCCGAGCTGCTGAGCGTCTCCTTCGTGCTGGCCCTGCTGGCCATCACCGCCTCGTTCCTGTCGAGATAGCGCGATGGACGGCGCGTTCGCCCAGCTCTCGATGCTCGGCTCGAGCCTCGTGCTCATCACCGGCTTCCTGCTGCTGTGGCGCCGGGGGCTCGCCGCGCACATCGACGCCTTCACGCTGCAGTCGGTGGCGCTCGGGGGGACCACCGCGCTGGTCGCCTACTTCACCGCCGACGCGGAGCTCTACTGGGTGGCCGGGCTGCTGATCGCGCTCAAGGGCATCGGGATCCCGCTGCTGCTCCGCCGCATGGCCCGGCGCTTCGGCACCGAGCGCGAGCTGGCTCCCTACGTCAACACCGCGACCTCGGTGCTGATCGGCGGCCTGCTCGTCCTGCTCGCCTATGTCGTGATGCGCCCGATCGTGCAGCTCAGCCACCTGCCCACCCGCGCCGGGATGCCGCTGGCGATGGGCCTCGTGTTCGTGAGCCTGTTCGTCATCGTGAGCCGCAAGAAGGCCCTCACCCAGGTGATCGGCTTCCTGATGCTCGAGAACGGGATCGCCCTGCTCGCGGTGCTGGGCACCCACGGCATCCCCCTGATCGTCGAGATCGGGGTGTTCCTCGACGTGCTCATGGGCTTCCTGGTCATGCAGATCTTCGTGTACCAGATCCACGAGACGTTCGAGAGCCTGGACGTCGAGCAGCTCAACCGGCTGCGGCGATGACGATGCCCGTCTCCGTCCCGTTCGTCGCGCTGCTCGCCCCGCCTCTCCTCGCCGCCGTGCTCGCCCCGGCGGGCCGGACGCATCCGCGGGCGGCGGCCGGGCTCCACGCCCTGCTCGCGCTGGCGCCGGTGGCGGCGTCGCTGTGGCTGGCCGCCCTCGCGGTCGAGGGCGCGGTGCCCACGTGGGGACCGGGCGCGCTGTTCCGGGTGGACGCGCTGTCCGCGTTGCTGGCGGTCTGCGTGGCCTCCGTGTCGGCCCTCGCGGTCCTTCTGGGGCTGGGACCCGGCCACGCGCCGGCGGGCGAGACGTGCCGGTTCCGGCTCTTCGCGAGCCTCTTCGCCTTCACGATGCTGGTGGCGGTGACCACCGACAACGTGGCGGTGATGTGGGTCGCGATCGAGGCCACCACGATCACCTCCGCGGTGCTGGTGCCGCTGCACCGGAGCCGGGCGTCCGTGGAGGCGTCGTGGAAGTACATCCTGATCGGCTCGGTCGGCATCGCGCTGGCCTTCGTGGGCACGGTGCTCGCCTACTTCGACTTCGTCACGCT
>WNFK01206390.1_pt1 | contig 37486 bp, 33 predicted proteins | sample 5400281 | NCBI WGS metagenome assembly WNFK01 (sample SAMN13153350, study PRJNA577476) | soil metagenome | isolation source: 20 cm soil on Douglas fir-dominated hillslope | place: USA:California | collected 2013-09-17
CGTCAGACCGTCCGACCGTCATAGCACCGGATTCATCGAACTCCACCGTCACCGGCTGCGGCTCGTTTACGGCTCGTAGTCGATCAGAGCGTAGCGGCGTTCGGGCAGGCGCGACCATGGTTGTACCTCGATGACGTGATAGAGATTGGCGCGCCCCCCCTTGACGTGCATCCGGATTTCGCGCGCGGCGCTCTGCAAGGCGCGCTGCTGTCCCGCGCGGGCGGCGGCTTGCGCATCGCGCGCGAACAGCTGCAGCTCGGTGGTCCCGGGAGCGAACGCGGTGAACTCGAGGATGAGACGCTCGACAGCGCCGGTAGGCGGCGACTGCTCGAGCCGGGTCTTCAGCGGTGCGCCGATGCGGCCGGCATCGGCCGTCGGGTCCTTCAATAACACATTGACCAACCATGAACGATTGGTAATGGCATGATATTCATTTGTAGGGGCGCAGCATGCTGCGCCCCTACCGGCGTCCGAATCCATCTGACCCGATTCCAGATCGGCGCGCAGGCGGACGGCGTGCACGCGCCAGCCGATGCGACGCGGATGCTTGAGCGCGCGGGCGATCAACTGGTCGAGCGAATGCACCAGCAGCTCACGCTCGCCGATCGGTGTGAAGAACGTGAGCGCGGCGACGATCGGCTCCGGCGCGTTCCGCCCTTCAACCGGCTCGGCGATGCGGCCGGCCGCGAGCCGCCACAGCCGTCTTCCCAGGGCACCGAACTGCGCCGTGACGGCCGCTTCGGGGAGCGCCGCGAGTGCGCCGAGCGTGCGCAGGCCGAGCAGGCGCAGTCGGCGATGGATATCGGAATCGAGGGGCAGAACGGCAATGGGCTGTGAAGCGAGAAACTTTTGCTCCTCACCGGGGGCTACGACGATGGCATCGCCCGGTTTGGCGCGGCTCGCGGCTACCCACGCGGTGAACTTGCCGCGACCGAAACCCAGTCGGACGGTCGGACGGTCTGACGGTCGGACGGTCTGACGAATCGCCTCGATGATCTTGTGCCGTGAGCCGTAAATCCCCGCCAAACCATCAGTCCCCAGGTATGCGAGACCAAGTTCGGCTGGTTCCACCACGGGACTCACGTCGTTGAGTGACGAGAGCAGACTCGAGAAGCGCTCGTCGTAATGGACGGGATCGGGCTCGATGAGCCGCAGCGTCGGACAGAGGCCGATCGCCTGGCTGACGGTCATCCCCGGCTTTACGCCCGCGTGGCGGGCGAGCGAAGAGACCTGCCACAGTTTTCGCGTTGTATCGGGTGCGAGCAGCGCCGTGGGATAGTTTGCCAGTCCACCTTGACGAGCCTCTTCGCAGCGGAGCGGGAAGAGGGGAATCCAGACACAGGCGGCGAGCGAGCTCGTAGACGATCGTGACATTGACAAAAGCCTCAAGGGGACCCGAATATATCCCGAAGATATCACCACTCGCAAGCCAAGTTCGAGAGAGTAAACTTTGAGTATGACTCAAGCGGATCTCTTTGGGCCTGAAGCACTTCCGGCACCAAGCCCCGAGGTTGCCGAGCTCGCTCAGGGAATCCCGTCGAACATCCGATTTGGGACGTCTACCTGGACCTATGACGGCTGGTTCGGCGACGTCTACCATCGCCGCTATCGGGGGCCGCAGCCCGCCAGCCGCCTCGAGGAGTACTCTCGCTATCCGTTGTTTCGCACCGTCGGGATCGACAGCGCGTACTACGATCCGCCCTCGGAAGCGGAGCTGCAGTCGTATGCCCGGGCCCTGCCGCCCGGTTTCCCCTGCGTCAGCAAGGTCTGGGATCGCATCACCGCCAAACGGCTCGGCCAGGACGCGCCGCAGCCGGGCCTCGCCGGGATGCGCAATCCCGACTTTCTCAACGCCGGCCTGTTCAAAGACAACGTGATCGGTCCCTACAGCCGGGTGTTTCACGATCACGCGGGGTGCTTCGTGTTCGAGTTCCAATCCATGCGTGGCAAGGATCTGCCCGATCCGCTGCAGTGGGCGGATCAGCTCGATGATTTCTTGAAGGAGTTGCCGCGGGACTTTCGCTATGCGGTCGAGCTGCGCAATCCCGAGCTGCTCACCGGCGTGCACGGCGAAGTCCTGAAGCGGCACGGTGTGGCGCACGTGTTCAATTCCTGGACGGAAATGCCGTCGATCGGCGAACAGGTCGATCTAGGCTGGACCTTCCCAACAAACTTCACGGTCGCGCGGGCGCTCCTGAAGCCGGGTCGCCGCTATAGCGACGCCGTGAAGCAGTTCCAGCCGTATGACCGCGTGCAGGAGCCGGTCCCGAGTCTGCGGAACGATCTCGTGCGTCTCGTGAGCCAGGCCCACCAACGACGGGTCGAGGCTTACATCCTGGCGAACAACCGGGCCGAGGGAAATGCGCCCGGGACGATTCGCGCGGTCGCGCGCCTGTGGCTGGAAGGTGACCCAGGGGCGGCTTCCTAGGGTAGGTATCCGGGAAGTCTGTTTCGAGGAGGAGCTCTATGCGCCCTGCAATGTTCGCCGCGATAGCGCTCGGCCTGCTGGTCGCGTGTGACGAACCAAGCGGTAAAGTCGACCCGGTGTCGGTGCAGTGGATGGATTGGCCGGCCGAGGTCAACGCCGGTCAACCGTTCCGCACGAGATTGGTCGTCTGGGGCGTGTGTGCGTTGAACCCGCGGTTCCACTCCGGGACACACGTAGACCAATCGGCGGTGACCTTCGAGCCGTATTACGTGGTCGACAGGGACCCCATTTTCTGCGCGGATCTCCGCGAAGCGACCCTGCTGGTGGTCGCGCTCGACACCGCGGGCACGGCGCCAGGGTTGGCGGGGCCAGCTTCCCGCACATACGAAATGCGCGCCGGGGCGGAGGTCCTCTTCGCCTCAGCTGCGCAGAGCATTCCGGTGCGCCGGTTCGGTGACGTCACCGTGCGACCGACGGGCGCCGATCCCTCACAGCGCAACGGCGGCGGCGCCGTGTACCTGCAGGTGGACTCGCTTGGATGTGCTCGCCTCGCGCCGCTCGGTCTCTACAACCCGAACTCGGCGCTCGTCCTCGAGGACCAGGCCGATACGGCGGGACTCTCAGGGGTGTTCGTTACCGGCTACACGCACGACGCTGCGGCACCGGTGTGTGGGGAGACCAGAGTTTTTCACGTCGTGACGCGGAACCGATTCATCGCGCCAGCTCTCATCGTGACAGAGAACTGAGCATGCGCTCCTTCTACTATCTCGCGATGCTCGGGGGAGTCGCCGCCTGCGATTCCGGTCTCGACGTGCAGCCGGCCATGGTACAATGGATGGAATGGCCCGCGGAAGTGCAAGGAGCAACGCCGTTCGCCGTGCGACTGCTGACGCCCTTTCCCGCTTGTCACCGGTTCGTATTCAAACCGGCGGTTCGTGCAGTCGATTCGGTCGTGACGGTCGAGCCATATTTTCTCGTGGAGCGAGGCGATCCTGTTTGCCTTCCCTCAGCCGCGCTGGACGTCGCACCGGTGCCTTTCCTCGCTCTGGACACGGTGATCACCGCACCTGGCCTTGCCGCGCGTGCGTTCCAGATGCGCGCGACCGCAACAGACGCAAGCGGAGTCCGCGCATTTGGCGACGTTACGGTCCGTCCCTCCAATCCAGATACGTCGCGCCGCAATGCAGGAGGGATCGTCAGGCTGTGGGTAGACAACGCGGGCTGCGCACGGATCCTGGCCGCGGGCTACCCGCAACCCCCGCAGGGTTTCGTGCTCGAGGATCAGGCCGACACGACCGGCCTCAACTACGCGTTCGTGCGCGGCTATATCCACGAGGTGGCAACGCCAGTGTGTGGGGAGACGAGAATCTTCCACCTCGTCACCCGAAACTAGGGTAGCTACTCAACGAAAAAGGAACCGGCCGGGAATGACCCGGCCGGTTTTGCGACTACGGCGTCAGGTGGCGCCGAATCATGGGGGATTCGGTCCCGGCGGAGGAGGTGCATCGCACGACGTTCCGCCCGGCGGACAGTTCGGGTTTGCAGTTCCACCACCCGGATTGCCGTAATAGTGGGGATCGCCGGAGCCGCCGGTGCAACAGCTGTTCGATACGTCACAGTACCAGGAGTCATCCAACGAGCCAGCCTGTGTCCCTCCGTCCAGCCAATAGTTTCCGCACGAACTGCCATTACCCGGAGAACTCACGCAGCTGGGTCGCGGCGCCGCCGAGCCTGGCTCGAGCGTCTTCTCGACGCAACACGAGTAGCCGTTCCAGTCCGGCCTCAGATGGCAAAAGTCATACGAGCAGCTCCACTCGGCGCAGTAGACGGTACCCGCCGTCTGCGCGTTGATCGTCGGGATCGCCGGTCGTGTCGCCTGACCTGGGTCCGAACAGGCGGTGACGATCGCCACGCTCACGAGGACGATCCCGGCCAGTGGAACGATTCTGCGGACCAATCGCATAGTTCCCTCCATTTTGGAAAGTGACGACTACTGGACAGCCAACCGAGGTTCGGCGAGCGCTGCGTCGATCGCTTGTTGAAAAAGGGCGAACGGGTACGCGCCGCGGATCACGACGCCGTGGACCGAATCGCCGGCGGCGCGCCCAATGACGAAGCCGGGAGTGCCGTTGAAACCGGCACGGCGTCCATCACTGGCGTCGCGCTCCACCAGCGCCGCTGTCAGAGGGGAAGCCGTGCAGGCGCTGAACGCGCTGAGGTTCAGGCCCGCTTGACGGGCAAGTCGCGCGAACAGGGCATCGGCAATCTCTTTTTGACGCGTGAACAAGGCGTCGTGGTAGCGCCAGTAGCGCTCCGCCCCCTGCGCGGCCGCACAGCGCGCCGCTTTCGCTGCTCTTAGGGCATAGCGATGGATGTCCGTGAGCGGCATGTCCCGCACCACATAGCGCACCTTGCCAGTGTTCACGTAGCGCGAGCGGATCTCGGGCAGGGTGGTTTCGAAGTGCCGGCCACAAAACGGGCACTGATAGTCGGTGAATTCCACGATCACGACGGGCGCCCGCGGATCACCGGCAACTGCCGCGCCGGCGAGCGACACCGTGAGCGACTCGGACAGCGCCGGCGCGTCGCCGCCGCGTTGCCGCGCGCTCACGAGCGCGGTTACGGTGATCGCAAGACTGTCGACGCGACGCTCGAGTTGCGCCACTCGTGCGTCGCGGGCGCAGGCGACGAACGGCAAGACGGCGGAAACGGTAAGGAGAACGCGGGAACAGCGCAGCATGGAGACCTTCCGCGAAGAGTTACGCGGACGGTCTCTCGTGATGATGTGTCCTGTCAACGAAGCGCGCCCTAAACATCACAGTGGGCGCGCCAGAAGACACAAATCGGCGATTCCAGGAATTATGGCACGCTGCCCCGCAACTCCAGCTCGCCCTGCACCGGCATCCCGGCCGGGGGATAGCGATCGATCATTCCCGTGTGATTCTTGAATCCATGCTTGCGGCGCAGCTTCTCGATACGCCGGCTCAACGCCTGGGCGTACAGTTTCGGCGCATTCGTCTGGCGCGCGTACGCGCGGGTGTAGCGAGGCACGAGATCCGGAAAGTGCTCGCCGAGCACGGCCAGGAAGCGCTCGCGCACGGCGACGTAGAGTCGGAGCGCGCCGGCATGAACGAATCGCGCGCCCGTTTCGTGCGCGGCGGCGAACAGCGTGTCGAGATGAGCCACACCGTCGGTGATGCCGGGCAGCACAGGCGCGATGATGAGTCCGGCATTGATGCCGGCATCCACGAGTTTGCGCAGCGCCCGGAGCCGCGCCGCGGGAACCGGTGAGCGCGCTTCGAGCTTGCGCGCGAGCCGGGCATCGGTGGTGATCAGCGAGATGTGCACCTGGAGCGCGTTGCGGTCCTGCACCCGAGCCAACAGGTCGCAGTCGCGCGCGATGAGCGGACTCTTGGTGATGATGCCGAACGACAACCCTTCGCAGCGCGTCAGCCGCTGCAGCACCGCCCGCGTGATCCGGAACCGGCGCTCGGCGGGCTGATAGGGATCGGTCGCGGTCCCGATGACGATGCACTGACCGAGCGGGACGCGCTTGAGATCGGCGTCGAGCGCGCCGACGACGTGCTCCTTTACAAAGATCCGCCGTTCGAACGCCTCCCAGCCGTGCGCGCCGCGGTAATCCGCAAACTCGGCGTCGCTGAGCTTGCCGGCATCGTGGGCACGCTCGACGACGTAGCGATGCGTATAGCGCGCGTAGCAGTAGCTGCAGCCGAACTCGCAGCCGACGTACGGATTGAGCGACCAATAGTCCATGCCGGTCGCCGCGGGCGGGTTGAGGACTCGCTTGGCCGCGAGCGAAACGAACCGAGTGCCACGGAGGCGCTCGTCGAGAATGACGGGCGGACGGCCTGACGGCCGGTCGGTCGGCAGAAGCGGCAGCTGCTTACCCACAGCGTCCCCACCCACACTGCAGGCACACGACACATCCGGACTGGTGAGCGGTTTTGGAGCCGCATTCGGGACAAGCAGGGGCTTGGGGAGCCGGCTGTGGCGGGGACGCCTGGGCATTGCGGACAGCCATACGCACCCGAATATAACCCGAAGATCGTGCTCAGCAACTCCGGCTTCAGGCCGGCTTTACGTAGCGCCTCCACCCGAAGTACACGGGGACGCCTAGCAGCACGAGGATCAGACCCAGGAACGCGTACGTGCGGGTCGAGTCCTGTACGAGCAGATCGACGGCGATGAGGCCGGTCAGCACAACGTAGAGGGCAGGCAAGACGGGATAGCCTGGGGCTTTGACGGGTCGCGGGATGTCGGGCCGTTTTTGTCGCAGCCGGAAGATTCCAATCGCCGTGACCGTGTAGAAGACCACCGCCGCGAAGATCACGAAGTTGAGCAGTTGTCCGTAGGTGCCCGACAGACAGAGGACGCAGGTCCAGATCGCCTGGACGATCAATGCCAGCGCTGGCGTCCGATACGTGGGATGCAGATTGGCCGCCGACTTGAAGAACAGGTTGTCGGTCGCCATTGCGTAGTACACGCGCGCCCCCGACAGAATCAGCCCGTTGTTGCAGCCGAACGTCGAGATCATGATCGCGATCGCCATGACGTACAGGCCCGGCGTGCCGAACATCGCCTGCAGTGCCGCCGTTCCGACGCGGTCCTGTGCCGCGTGGGCGATGGCGTCCTGGGGCAGCACGACCAGGTATGACAGGTTCGCAAGGACGTACAGCGTCGTCACGATCAAGACGCCGGCACCCATCGCGAACGGCACGTCCTTCTCGGGATTCTTGAGCTCGCCGGACGCGAAGCCGACGTTATTCCACGCGTCCATCGAGAACAACGAGCCCACCATGGCCGCACCCACGACTGGTAGGACCGATAGCGTGAGGGCGCCGCCGGCCCAGAAGTTCGCGCCCCAGTTGGCGGCGATCGCCTCGGCGTTTCGCCCGATCGTGATCCCCAGCAGAATCAGGACGGCGAGGGACGCCGTCTTGACCGCCGTGAGGGTGGTCTGGATGAACGCCGCCGTCCTGACTCCGCGCACGTTGATCCAGGTGAGCAGCACGATGGAGGCGATGGCGAAGAGGCGCTGCGGTGAGATACCGACGGCGATGTCGCCGATCGGCTGCGGCAGATGCACCGTGGTGCCAAGACCCGGAAGCACATCCGGCGAGAGGCCCGGCCAGAGCACCGAGGTAAAGCGGGCTAAGGCAACCGCGACCGCGGCGATCGTGCCGGTTTGAATCACGACAAACAGCGTCCAACCATAGAGGTAGCCGAAGAGCGGTGAGATCGCTTCGCGCAGATAGATGTAGTTGCCGCCCGCTTTGGGGTACATCGCCGCAAGCTCGCCATATGACAGCGCCCCCAGCAGGGTCACGACTCCCGACAGCACCCACACGAACAGCAGCACCCCGGGGGAATGGACCTGCCGCAGGATATCGTCGATCCGACGACGAGGGCGGTGGCGTCGAGGCGCGAAATCGCCCGGACGAACTCGACCCGCTGAGGTTGCACCGGGGTGGCAGTCATGAGGTTGATAACCTAGTTGTCATTCCACAGGGCCGCTATCTTTGCGGTCCACCACGCTCCGGAGATACTGTGCGTCTCCTGCCGCGCGAAGAAGAGTTTTTCGATCTGTTCACCGAAGTCGCCACTCGCAACAAAGAAGCCGTGGAGCATTTGCGGCAGCTCTTCCAGGCGGCGCCCGACCGCCGCACGCCCCACGTCGAAGCGATCAAGCGGCTAGAGCATGAAGCCGATCAGGTCACGCATGAGGTCGTCAACCGTCTCGACCGCACGTTTATTACGCCGCTCGATCGCGAAGACATTCACCAGCTCGCATCGGATCTCGATGACGTCATGGACGCCATGGATGGCACCGCGCGGCGGACCCAGATCTTTCGCCTGGGCGTCGCGCCGCAGGGCGTGCTGCGACTGGTCGACGTGTTGAGGCGGATGATGGACGTGCTGTGGGAGGCGGTGAGCCGGCTCAAAAAGGGCAACGACGTAATGAAATACGCCGTGGAGGCGAAACAGCTCGAGGAAGAGGGTGACTCGATCTATCACGAAGCGCTGGGGCAGCTGTTCGAGAAAGAGCGCGACGCCATCGAGCTGATCAAGTGGAAAGAGATTTACGACAATCTGGAGGGTACGCTCGACCAGGCTGAGGACGTCGCGAACGTGGTCGAGTCCATCACGATCAAGCACGCCTGATGGGCGCCTCCGTCTGGTTCGTGCTGGCGATTCTGTTCGTCGCCCTGATCTTCGATTTTATCAATGGATTTCACGACGCCGCCAACTCGATCGCCACCGTCGTGTCGACGCGCGTGCTGTCGCCGAGTGCCGCGGTCGTGTGGGCGGCATTCTGGAATTTCGTGGCGGCGTTCGTGTTCGGCACCGCGATCGCGAAAACCGTCGGCAAAGGCCTCATCGACCTCAACGCCGTCGATTCCACGGTGGTGCTCGGCGGCCTGATCGGCGCGATCGTCTGGGATCTCGTCACGTGGTGGCTCGGCCTGCCTACCTCTTCGTCGCACGCACTGATCGGAGGGTACGCGGGCGCCGCGGTGGCGAAAGCGGGATTCTCGGCGATCATCGCCAGCGGCTGGACCAAGACGCTCATCTTCATCGTGGTGGCGCCGGTGATGGGATTCATGCTCGCGTTGCTGCTCACCGTGGCCCTCTCCTGGATCCTGCGCCGATCGCTGCCACGCAGAGTCGATAAGACCTTCCGGGTGCTGCAGCTCGTCTCCGCTGCCGCGTATTCGCTGGGGCACGGCACGAACGACGCGCAGAAGACGATGGGCATCATCGTCGCACTCCTGGTGTCGAGCCAGGCGCTGTTCGTGAACTTCCCGATCCAAGCCTTTCATCTCACCGATCCCAGTCAAATTCCGCCGTGGGTCATTGTGGCAGCGGGGGCCGCAATTGGGCTGGGCACTATGGCCGGCGGGTGGCGCATCGTGAAGACGATGGGACAGCGCATCACGAAGCTCACGCCGTTCGGCGGCTTCTGCGCCGAGACGGCCGGCGCGATTACACTGTTCGTGTCGTCGCATTTCGGGATCCCGGTGAGCACGACCCACACGATCACGGGAGCGATCACCGGCGTCGGCGCCGTGCAGCGCTTCTCGGCCGTGCGGTGGGGCGTCGCCGGAAGGATCGTATGGGCATGGGTCGCGACGATTCCGGCGGCCGCCGGCATCGGCGGGCTCAGCTACTTGCTGCTGCGGGCGGTCGTTTAGTCGAACCTCCGTCACTGCCCTAGTCTGTAAAGAGCCGACGAAGTCCCCGCTCCGTTTCGGCGAGCGCCTCCTGGAACTGCTGCAGCTCGCCGCCGAACCCGAACCGCAGGAAGCCCGGCATGCCGAAGTGATCGCCCGGACACAGCAGCACGCTGTGCTGGGCGCGCAGCTTCTCGACGACCTCCAGCGCAGGGATCGCGCCGCGGTAGCGGGCCCAGCAGATCGCGCCGGCGTGCGGCGCGTGCCAGCTGAAGGTGTCGCCGAACGCCTTGAGCCACGTTTCCATCACGGGAAAGTTCGCGTGCAGGATGCGGCGGGTGCGGTCGATGAGTTTCTCGCGCACGTGCGGGTCCAGGGCCACGGCGGCGAGGTGATCCGACGCGCCCGATGGGCCGATCGTCGTGTAGTCGTGCCGGGCCCATGCCTCCTGGCCGAACGCGGGCGTTGAGACGATCCAGCCGATGCGGAGGCCCGGCAGGCCGTACGCCTTCGGCCCCAGAAGGACTGCGTCGTCTTCCCGCCGCGCTCCGCGCCCTGGTAGACCTCGTCCACCAGGATCCAGGCGCCGACCTCGGCCGCGCGGTCGAGGATGGTCTTGCGGGCGGCATCGCCGAGGACGTGGCCCGTCGGGTTATGCGGATTCGTCACCACGACGAGCTTCGTACCGGGCGCGATGGCGGTGCGAATCTCTTCGGCGTAGGGCTCCCACCCTTCTTTTTCATGGAGCTGAAACGCCTTCGCCTGTGCGCCGAAGTTCTGTGCCAGGCCCCAGGTCTGCAGGTAATTCGGCATCATCACGGCGACCTTGTCGCCGGGCTCGAGCAGCCGCCAGCAGGTCACGAAGTTCGCTTCGGAGCTGCCTGTCGTGACGAGCACCTGGTCGGGTGAGGCGCCGGGGTAGAGCGCGGCAATACGCTCCCGCAAGAGATCGCTGCCGTTCGACTGGGCGTAGCCGAGGCGCACCTCGAGCAGCGGCACGGCGGAGGCTGCCGCCAACCCGAGCAGCTCCTGGACTGAAAGCGGATGGACGCCGGACTCGGAGAGATTGAACCGCACCCGGTTTTCCCAGGTGCTCTGCCAGCGTTCGAGATCGAAGGGGACGAATTTTGGGCTCATGGGTCGTAAAGCTCGCGTAAGTCCTGGGGTTTCTCCAGCCAGTAGTCAGGTGACGAATCCTCGAGGTCGGCGCGGTCGAACGGACCCCACAGGACCGCGGCGGTTTTGACGCCGGCCGCGCGCCCGCTCTCCATGTCGTGGCGCGAGTCACCCACAAAGACGGTGCTCGCCGTTTTGGCGCCAAGCTTCTCCACGGCTTTCAAGACGGGCTCGGGGTGAGGTTTGGAGTGGGTAACGTCGTCGCAGCCGATGACGACGTCGAACGCCTGGTCGAGTTCGGAAACGCGGAGACCGCGCATTGCGCCGTCGCGCAGCTTGCTGGTGACGACGCCCAGTCGCTTCCGGTGCTGTTTCAGGCGCCGTATTTCAGCGACGATTCCTTCGTAGGGTTGAACCAGCGCGTCATGATGCGTGAGGTTGTAGGTGCGGTAGGTCTGCACCATCCTCTCGATCTCTTCCTTGTCCTCGGTGATCTGTCCGAACTGTGCCCACAGCGGCGTGCCGAGACCCTGGATCCACATGTCGTCGGGGGGCATCGGCTCGTTGGCGCGGTGCAGCTGCATCGTGTGCCGGTAGGAGCGGAGGATCAACTCGATCGAATCGATGATCGTGCCGTCGAGGTCGAAGAGGAAGGTGTCGAGAGTCACGCCATGAATCTACCCTCGCCACAGACCATCAGTGCAGCCACAAGCTCAACGTTGCTGGGTGAGTCTCCCACGCGCGCGGGTGGTAGCGCGTGATGCCACGCCAGCAGATCGTGCACCAGCAAGGTCTGCGGCCGCGCAAGTAAATCCTCGAGCAGCAGCTCTTCACCCGCGGTCATTCCCGAAGCCAGCCGTGAGACCAGGGCATCGAGCGCGGTGAGTTGGTCCCCATCCCCCCGTCGCGCCGCGCGCCGCGCCGCCGACAAGACCCAGGGGATGAGCCGCCTCGCGAAGCGATCGCGGTCGCTCGCCCGCCAGCGCGCGTCCTGCACGGCCGCGAGTCGTGACCGGATCAATGGCGCGGCGGTTTCGAGCGCCTGCTGCAGCAGCACGCGATCGACACGCGTGGGCTCCACTCCGCCAACGCTCGAGAGGATTCGCGTCGCGGCTGCGGGGTTCGTGCGCGCCGTTCCGGCCTCGACAACGATCGCCTCCACCAACTGTGCGATCCGGACTACGAGAACGGTGCCGGGCTGTTCGCCCATGACCGCGGCGCAGGCGCCGGGGGGCGCCGTGCAGGGTGATGCGGCAAGCGCGGCGAGTTGATCGCACCAGTCGAGGCGGCCGTTGCTGCCGGCCACCTGCTGCGCCCCGATTTTCGTCGCGAGACGCTCCTCGATCGCGAGTGCTCGGGCGAGGGGCGGAGACGGCAGGAACGTGACGGTCGTGATCGATCCATGCGTCGAGCCGAGCCGGTCGATGCGGCCGACGCGCTGCGCGAGACGTGCGGGACTCCAGGGCAGATCGTAGTGCACCACGCGCTCGGCGTCCTGGAGATTGAGCCCTTCGCTGAGCAGATCGGTGGCGATCAGGACGTCGGTCTCCAGTGCCGCAGTCGGCCGGGCGCCGCCTTGCGCGCGCGGCGCGAACGCCCGCAGCACGTCCTGCCGGGACGCATCGCCGGCGGCGAAGCGGCCGACGTGCCCGAACACCGCGGCCACACGCCGGTGCCGCAGGCGCTGCAGCAGGTAGCGCACAGTCGGTTGGGCGTCGGTGAACACAATGGTCTTCCCCGGCCGAGCTGCCAGCAGCGTTTCCAGCGCGTCGGCCTTGGGGTCGCCTGCCGGCGCGCGCGCGAGTAGCTCCCGCAGTCTCGTGACGACGCGGGCGTCGTCCGCGAGTGGCGCCGGCTTCCCGTTGCCGTCCAGGAGCAGAGGAAACAGCACCAGCTGGATGTCGGACTCTGCCGCCCGGGGAAAACAGTGCTGAAACTCCGCCGGCGTCAGCGCGCGCCCTTCAGATGCGGCGCGGGCAGCGAGATCCAAATAGGCGTCGTGACGCGCGAGCGCGGCGCGGAACGCCGTGAGGCTCGATCCCAGACGGCGCAGCAGCATCAAGCGGAGCAGGGGGGCCGCGCCGCCTCCCGCCCGCAAAGACCCAACACCCGCGGTGAGGTCCGCCAGGAGTGCATCGGGCGCCGGGCCCGCGCGAACCGCCTCCGTCGTGGTCCGCGGGAACACCATGCTGACGGGACCCGCGTCATACCCGCGCTGCACCCGATCGCGTGAGCGCGCGACAATGACCCGCGCGACCGCGGCCTGCGCCAGCGACTGGTCCGCCTCGCGCCGCGCCGCGTTGCGGAGCGAGGGGACGCCGAGTGCTGCCAGGGCGTGATCACGAAGGAAGAGCCGGAGTAAGTGCAACAGGTCGGCCACGCAGTTGTGGATCGGCGTGGCGGTCACCAGGAGGACCTGACTACCCACAACGTGCCGGGCCAACGCACGGTACCGGTTGGTGTCGGGGTTTCTGAACCGGTGCGCCTCGTCGACGACTACAAATGCGGTCGGGCGGTCGGACGGTCGGGCGGTCACCACACTGAGCGATTCGTGTGTGATGATCGGCGCTTCCTGCACGCCGAAGCGATCCAACAACGCGCGCCACTGCGCGACCAGAACGGCCGGGACGATCAGCGTGAACGGCTCGCGCCGGGCGAGGGCAACCGCGAGCGCGACGTACGATTTGCCCAGTCCCACTTCATCCGCGAGCAGCGCACCGCCGTGGCGTGCGATGATCGCGTTCAGCCGCGCGGCGGCGGGGACCTGGTGCGGCGCCAGCCAGGCAGGCCATGTCGTTGCGCTTGGCGCCACCGCCGGCGCGTCGAGCAGCGCCCGCGCTGCGCTGGCGACGACGCCCTGCGGCGGCGCTTCGCTCGCCCTCTCCGGCGCGAGGGCGACGGTGAGGGGTTCCGCAACCGGAACCAGCTGCTCAGATAGAATCCGAGGCCAGCGCGCGGCGGTCGGCAGCATCGAGTTGGAACGCGTCGGCTACGAGATCATCGGCGGGCTCGCAGCGCTCCCCGCGGCGCGTGAGCTCCGCCCAGATGGCGGGATCCCCCGAGGGTATCGGCAGGCCGCCGACCACACGCGCATTGAAGCGACGGAAACCACCGCGTGCCGGATCGGCGACGAGGCGCGCCAGCGCGGTCAGCCAGCAGGAGTTGAACAGCGCGGCCAGCGCCGTCGCGTCGGCTCTGTCACGGGTCGCGATGCCATAGACGGTGTTGAGCGGCACCAGCTCCGGTGCCGGCACGGCAGCAGCGAGGCGCCGGCCCAGGTCGGGCCACACGACACGATGCGCGGCGCAGCCGAGGCCCGTCCGGAACAGCTGCCAGGGTGGGCCGGCTCGGTAGTCGGCCCGGCGGCGCAGACGCTCCTCGTGAAGCGAAAGTCGCGCGCGGAGCTCGACCGTGAGATGCGCGAGCGGCAAGCCATCGGTCCCGTGAGTCCAGAGCAGATGGCGCCGCGGTTCGCAGCGCCAGGCGGCGATGTCCCGCCCGCGAATCGCGGGTCGTGTGCCGGGACACTCCTGATCGACGACGAAGAGGTCGTCGGCGCCCGTCTTCACGCCGAGCTGCGGCGTCCACCGATCGCCCACGGTCGGAAACAGAGTCCGAAGCCGCCGGCTGATGGGCTCCACGCCTGGGATGAGGATCCATGGACCATCACACTGCAGCTGGCGTTGTGGGACAGCGGGCGCGCGCGGCTTCGGGCCGAGGCTGGTCGCTGTCTGCTCGGTTCCGCCGGGATCGGCTCGCGCGGCGACCAATGCCATCGGGTACACGGCCGCGCCAAACGACCGCGCCACCGGCTCCGGCAGCGGCGCGGCCCGCTCGATGCGCGACGCGTGAGCAAGGCGACGGCGCAGCGGCTCGGCGTAGCCGCTCGTCGCCAGTTTAGCGGGCACGAGTAGCGCGACGACCCCGTCCGGACGTGTCAGCTCCAGCGCACGCTCGGTGAACGCAACGGCAACATCGGGCAGATGCGCGAACCCACGAGTCCTGGCCGCAGGACGCCAGCAGGTGTAGCGGCTTGCGAGCGTCTCGCGCACGCGCGGCGCCAGACGCTCGGCGCGCACCCACGGCGGATTGCCGGTCACCAAATCGAAGCCGCCTGCGCTCACGACTTCGGCGAAATGGGATTCGAAGGAGAAAAATGGCGCCGCGCCTTCCTGGCGCAGCCTGCGCCGCGCCGCGCGGAGCTCGCGCAAGCCCTGGCGCAGACGCGCGAGCCGTGAACGCTGGCCCTGATCGAGCCCCCGCCGTCGTCCAAAGAGGTCACGATTACGCGCGACGCTGAGCAGCTCGTCGATCGCCACTTCGACCGAGGCACAGCCGTCATCCAGCAGCTGCCTCGCCAGCGCTGCCTCCGCTCGACTCAACTCCCGCTGTGCCGCCCGCTTCTCGGGACCGGCGAGCCGGAAATGCCGGTGCCGCGCCTCGGCGAGCCGCCGTACCTCGGCGGTGCCGCCGCGAAACGCGCGGCCGCCGAGGGATGCGGCCAGCATCAACGGGTCGAGGAGCGCGTCCCCCTGCAGCACATGTCCGTCGAGGTTCGGGAGCGGGGCGATTTCGATCGGCTCGGTGTGGTCCTCGTCGGCGACGAGGGCGAGCCACAGCCGCAATTCGGTCAGGCGCACGGCTGTCGGCGTGAGATCGACGCCGAACAGCGAGCGTGCGAGGACGTCGCGCTTCACGGCGAGCGCAGGGCCGTCGCCCGCGGCCCGCCGCAGCGCAACCAACTCATCGAGCGCGCCCAGGAGGAAGGCGCCCGATCCCGCCGCCGGATCGAGGATCGTGAGGTTGCGCAGGTCGGGTGCGGGGTGCGGCGCGATGCCTTCGTGCACCCACTGGGCGGCGGCCGTCGGGGAAAGGCCGAGACGATGTGTGAGGGCGGCTTCGAGTCCCGCCCGTACCATCTCACGGACGAGCGCGGCCGGCGTGTAGTAGCTCCCGCTTGCCCGGCGTTCATCAGGGTCCATCACACCTTCGAACACGCGGCCCAGCATGTCGGGCGCGATGAACTCGCCGGCGTCGTGCTCCCGCACGGAAAAGTGAAAGCGCTCGAACAGGTCGTCGAAGGCGGCACGCCAGTCGGCGTTGCCCCAGACCGCGGGCCCGTGGCGCCGTTCGAGCGCCGTCGGCTCGAAGAGGCCGCCGTTGAGGAACGGGACCTTGCCCAGCGCCCGGGCCGACGCGCCGCGCTCTGCCGGTGGTCGATTCAGCGCACCAAAGCACAACGCGTGCAGGAACGACCGGTGGAAGTGCCGTCGGGCTCCGAGTGCCCGGTCGAGCAGGTGTGCGACGTAGCGTGGGTCGCCGTCGAGCCAGCCTTTGGACTGGATGAAATAGAGAAAGAGCACGCGCGTGAGCGCGGTGAGCGCGAGCGCGTGGCGATCGACACGCGAGCGTGGCGTGCGGAGCCGTTCGGTCAGCCGGTCGAGTGTGCCACGGAAGGCACGAAAGAAACGTGGCGTGACGCCTTCGCTCGCCAGCACTTCGCCGATTCTGAGCGACAGCGCCAGGGCAGACTCGGTTCGTGCCGGCGCGAGGCGCTCGAGCGTCGCCAGGGCCGAGCCCGACGGCCTGGCGAGGGCGATCGTCGCCAGGCGGAGTCCCACGGGGCCGGCCCCGCACACGAGCCGAAGCGGCTCGCCGCCGAGGGCGCACGCCAGGCCGCGTTCGGCGCCGGCAGAGAGCCTGCGGGCCGCCGCGCGTGCCGCGGCTTCAGGAGAGGACGCCTCGAGCGCAAAGACTCGAAACGCGCCGTGGCGCGCGATCAGGGCGGCACGAGCGATGCCCTCGGTCTCGCCAAGCCATGCTTCGACCGGCACCGGTTCCCAGACCGCGTCGTAGCCGAGTGCCGCGAACAGCTCGCGGAGACCTTCGATCTCGGTCGTGCGGGCGAGAATGTCCCGCAACACCAAAAGCCCCTCGTGAAAGAGGGGCTAAGGTGGGATGACGGTCCTGAGGATTCGGTATCTAAAGACTGCGGGGGGTACCTATTCCACGCCCTTCTTCAGTCTGATTTCACCGTTCACGGTACTCAGGCTCAGCCCGCGCCCGCCCGCGCCGATCGTGCCGTGGAGCCGCCGCTGGCTGAAGCGTCCTGAAACAGTGAGGGGCCAGTCGGTCTCGATGTCGCCGTTCACCGTGTTGGCCCGGACCTCGGTGTCGAGCTTGCCATTCGGAAGGATCAGCGTGATCCCGCCGTTCACGGTGCTGAACTCGAGATCGTTGGTCCAGTCCGCCCGGCCCATCTGCGCGTACACCGAGCCGTTCACCGTCGAGGCTTCGGCGAGTCCGGTCGTGGTCACCTTGACGCTGCCGTTCACCGTGCTGGCCCGCACATCGGCTTTCAGTCCCTCGGCCGACATCTCCCCATTCACGGTCTGGCCATTGAACTCGATCCCGGCCGGGACCTGTACTTCGAAATCGACCGTCACGTCATTGTTGTCGGTGCTGGAGCTCCAGTGATCGCCCGGCTCGCAGCTGTTCTCCCGGCGGGCACGGACCGGCGTGGGATAGACGGCGCAGATCGTGATGCCGTCGGGGGACTCCACGACTTCGATCTTCACCTCATCGGGATCGGAGCGGCGTGAATGCTTCCGCGCGTTCACCACCGCCTCGCCGCCGCTGGCCAGCACGGCGCGAACGTCGCCGTTCACACCCTTCACTTCCAGCCGCTTCCCCGCGGCGAGGCGGCCATGCCAGTTGAAATCCTGGGCGGTCAGTGCGGCAACGGCACCGACGCACAGCGCGCTCGTAAGCAGGACGGTTCGCATTTCGGCTCCTCTGTTAATGCGTGTTCAGACGGTAGGTGGTCTTGTACTGCCGGCTGTACAGCTTCGCGTACTGACGCGCGTATCTCGGTGCGTACAGCGCCGCATACTGCGCGGCGTATTTGGGTGCGTACGCCGCGGCGTAGCGTGTGGCGTATGCGCTCACGCTGCCCGGATCCCAGCTGACGCTCGTGTCCGTGTCGGCGTCGTGATCCTTGTCGTTGTCGTTGTCGTAGTCGTTGTCGTGCTCATCGTGGTTGTGCTTGCGCTCGATCCGGTCGCGCATCTCCTGCGGCCGGCGCAGCTCGATGTCGCCCTGGAACGATTCCAGCTCCATCCGCGCGCTCCCCGAGCCGATCTTGAACGTCTTGCGATGCTTGCCCGTCGGGCTGGGCACCATGGGGAGCGGGAAGCTCGAGTCGATGTCGCCATTCGCAGTCGCGGCGGTGATCGTCACGTTCGTGCCCTCGGGCACGGACACCGTGATGTCGCCGTTATGCGATCCCAGGCTGTAGGAGCCGCCGTCAGTGACCGTGCCCTCGTACAGCACGTCGCCGTTGATCGTGCCGGCGTCGACGCTCGATGACTTGATGCCTGTCAGGATGACCTCACCGTTCGTCGTCTCGACTTTGATTTCGCCGGTGATGTTGCTCAGCGCCACGTTTTCGTTGACGGAGTTCACCTCGATACGGCCCGAGGCGTCCGTGAGTGTCACGCTACCCTGAATCGAATGCAGCGTGACGATCCCCTTGCCGCCCCGGACATTGACCTCGCCGTTGACCGTCTCGGCGCTGATCGCCCCCTGCACACCATCGACCGTGATGTCCGCATAGGTGCCACTGAGGGTGAGCGCCATGGACAGTGGAACCGTGATGTCGAGATCGATCACCGACGGCGCACCTTCCCGGCTGCCTGTCTTGACGACCACGGTGCTCCCGACGAGTGAGACCTCGACGCGTCCGCGGCGGCCGGTTTCGCCGTGCACTTTGACGCGATTCTCGCTCCAGCCGTGGACGGTGATCCCGCCCCCGAAATTGTTGACCGAAAGGCTAGCGCCGGCCGGCACGGCGAAGGTCGTATCGGATTGTCTTTGCGGTGCCAGTGCGACCAGCATCGCGGCGGCCAGCGTTGCAACCATGTTCGTTCTCCTCCTAGGATCGAGCCGCGGCCATGTCGTTTACACGCCGCAGCAGCTCCACCTTGCGCCGCTTGGTATTGGCGAGGTGAAGGTTCAGGTACGCGTTGCCGGGGTCCTTTTGAAGCGCGATGCGCGCGTCAGCAATCGCCCGATCGATGATCGCGAGGTTCTCCCGCACGATACGCACGGTGGTGGTGTCGAGTCGCTTCTCATTCTGCGTCAGGGCGGTCTGCAGGTCGGCGATCGCCGCGTCGGTATGTCCGGTCCAGGTGACCAGCTGCCCCACGCGGGGCCGCTGTGTGGACTCGCCTACGGGCGTCAGCTCAGTTGACTCGCGCGATTGCAGGGCCAGCCACGCACCGCCACCGGACAGAAGAACCAGCGCGATGCTCGCCGCAAGGAGCTGCGGGACCGAGAAGCTGAAGCGACGGGCCGACGGCCGGACGGCCTGACGGCCGGCGCCACGCACCGGGGTCATGCCGGCCCGAATTCCCGCCCAGAGATCCTTCGCCGGCTCGCGATCCTCGAGCGACTTCGCCTGCGCCAGCACCTGGCGCAGCTCGCCGAGTGTGGCGAAGCACTGCCCGCAGGTCGCGAGATGTGCCTCGAGGCTCGCGCGCTCGGTCGAGTCGAGCTCGCCGTCGATGTACTCCGAAAGCCGGTTCGTCCACTGATCGTTCATCGGTCCAAGTGCCTCCGCAGCGCCATCCGCGCGTGATGCAGCTGCGATTTCGATGTGCCCGGCACGACGCCGAGCATACGCGCAATCTCTTCGTGACGATACCCTTCAACGTCATGTAAGACGAACACCTGTCGGGCGCCTTCGGGAAGGCTCGCCAGTGCCTCTTCAAAATCCAGCGACAGCTCCGGCGTCACCGGTTTGCCCGTAATTCCCTGCAGCGGCTCTTCTTCGTTAATAAACCGGCCGCGCTCGATCCCGACGCTTTTGCGACGGGCCAGGACGACGTTGACCGCCAGCCGGTGCAGCCACGTCCCGAACGCCGACTCGCCGCGAAACGTCGACAGCTTCTGCCACGCCCGAATGAAGACGTCCTGCGTCACATCGTCCGCTTCATCGGCGTCGAGCATGCGGCGCACCAGTGTATGGACCCGGGCAACGTGGGTCCGGTACAAGCGCTCGAATGCAGTGGCATCCCCGCTTGCCGCGAGTGCCGAGTCGGCAGCTATGGAGTCAGCAGTCAGAGTGTCCTCGAGCACCTGTCTGGGCATGCAGGGAGTTGGATATGCAAGCAGGGCAAAAGGTTGTAGTTAGATTTGGGCCTCGGCATGACCCCTTCCATTGTAGCCGTTCTGACCATCGGCGGCCTGCTGGGCCTCAGGCATGCCTTTGAGCCAGACCATCTTGCGGCCGTCTCGACCCTGGCGACAAGGCCTGGCGGGAGTCGCCTATGGAGCGCCGCCCGGCTGGGGCTCATCTGGGGGCTCGGTCATACGGTCACCGTCGGCGCCGTGGCCATGCTCGTGCTCGTGCTGGGGGTGCAGCTGCCTGCCAGGCTCTGGCCCACCGCGGAGCTGCTCGTGGCGGCGCTACTCATCCTGCTTGGGATGATGGTGATCTGGCGGTACGCCCGCGGGCGCTGGCATCTGCACGCCCACACCCACAGCGCGGCTGCTCCGCATCTGCACTTGCACAGTCACGCTGCCGATCCGAGCCACGGGCACGCGCACGCGAGCGTCGATGCACGTCGCTCGCTCGGTTTCGGCATTGCACACGGACTCGCGGGAAGCGGCGCCATTGCTGCGCTGCTCGTCGCCGCGGTTCCCGATACGATGTCGCGGCTGGTTTACTTCGCGGCGTTCAGCGCGGGGACGATTGTCGGGATGCTCAGCGTATCGCTCACACTCTCGGTGCTCGTGCGATTTGCCGCCGACCGTGGTGCGCGGTGGGCGACATACCTCCATGTCGGCGCCGCCGCAGGAAGTGTCGTGGCTGGCATCGTGCTAGCCGGGCAGGTGATCACGACGTTGTAATTGTGTCTCTTTTCTAGGACTCGCCGTACGTACGACCGCGCCATTCGATCAGTCGCCGACCGCGCCAGGCCGACCGCAGCATAATGAACGCGACGAAGGCCGCGCCGATCGGGTAGAGCAGCGCGTACCAGAGCGGCGCGCCCTCGAGTGCGTAGACCAGGATCCAGGTTGCGAGAGACGCGACCGTTGCGATCGCGGCGACATGCCAGCCCGTCACGAGCCAGACCACGGGCGGCACGACCCAGCACAGTGCCGGCAGCCACATCAGCCAGGGCAGCACCGCGCGCAGTCCGGGGATCGGCGGCGCCGTGAGCGGCGCACCCGACGCAAGATTCTTGGTCCAGCCGGCCAGGATTTCGCGCAGCGACGCGTACATGCGCGTCGCCATGAACGCGCGCGCTTCGACAATGAAGATGTCCTTGCCCGCCCGCACGTATGCCTGAGCCAGCAAGAGGTCGTCCGTGACGGTGTCCTTCACGGCCTCGTGCGTCCCGGCGGCCTCGTACGCGGCGCGAGTCGTCAGAATGAATTGCCCGTTCGCGATCGCATTCCAGTAGATGCGGGTGCGGTTGACCGACGGGAGATACACGAAGCGGCTCTCGAGCGCGACGAAGACGTGCGGCTGAATCAGCCGTTCCCAGAACGTCAGCATCTCTTGCCGAGGCAGCACCGTGAAGAGATCGACGCGCTCGTCTTGCAGGCCGCGCACCGCGCGCGGAATCAGTTCCGGCTCGTGCTTTGTGTCGGCGTCGGCGAACAGCAGCAGCTCGCCCCTGGCCACTTTGTAGCCCTGCACGATCGCCCACTGTTTCCCGAACCATCCACCCGGCGGCTCGACGCCGCGTACCAGCCGAACGCGTGTCTCAGCCGCCTGGGCGACGATGCCGGCCGTGCCGTCGGTCGAGCGGTCGTCCACGACGATCACTTCGATCGGCGCGTACTTCGTGGCGAGCACCGAACGAACGCAGCGCTCGATATTCCGCGCCTCGTTGCGTGCGGGGATAATGACCGAGACGAGCGGCCCCGACCACAGCGGCTTGTAGTCGCGTAAGCGCGTCCGCGGCACAACGTAGCGCGAGGCGATGAGCAGCAGCACCAGAATCCAGGGTGCCGCGAGGAGCCAACTCATTGTCTGGCTTCCCATCGGATGTCGGCTATTATATCGCCATGCCAGACACCACACACGCGCAAACCAAAAGCCCGAAATGGGCGCTGATTCTGGGGGCCTCCAGCGGATTCGGTGAAGGCGCGGCGCGGGCGCTCGCCCAGGCGGGATACGACATCGCCGGCGTCCACCTCGACCGCAAGGCAGGCCTCGAGCACGTGGCCGAGATCCGCCGCGACCTGGAGAAAGCCGGCCGCAAGACGCAGTACTTCAACATCAACGCCGCCGACGAAGAGCAGCGCAACAAGGTCCTGGATGAGCTCGCCCAACAAAAGCTCAACATCGCCGTGCTGCTGCATTCGCTGGCGTTCGGCACGTTGAAACCCTACATCGGCGACGAAGTCCTGAACAAGGCAAATATCGACATGACACTCGACGTGATGGCCCATTCACTGGTCTACTGGGCCCAGGGCGTCGTGAAACGCGGGCTGATGGGGAAAGGCGGGCGGATCTTCTCGATGACCTCGTCCGGCTCGACCCGGGTGTTCGCGACCTACGGCGCCGTTTCGGCGGCGAAAGCCGCGCTCGAGTCTCATACGCGACAGTTGGCGCTCGAGCTCGCCCCCCACGACATCACGGTGAACGCGCTGCGAGGCGGCGTCACCGACACGCCGGCGCTCCGGAAAATCCCCGGCAACGAGAAGCTCGTCGAGATCGCGTCGCAGCGAAATCCACACCACCGGCTTACGACCCCTGCCGACCTCGGCGGCGCGATCGTGGCCCTCTCCAATCCCGGCGCCGACTGGATCACGGGCAACGTCATCAACGTCGACGGCGGCGAGGAGGTGTCTGCCTAGGGGCTCGGGGCTAGGGGCTCGGGATTAGGGACTCGTGAAAACCCTCCAGGAAGCACGGATCAAGCTGCGCGACTACCAGCCTGTTGAAATTCCGTTTGAGAGAGGGATGATTGCGGCGGCGGTCGCCGTGGTGTTGCACGACGGCAACGATGGCATCGAGGCGCTGTTCATTCACCGCGCGGTCCGCGCCGGCGACACCTGGTCCGGACAGATCGCGTTTCCCGGCGGGCGGCGCGAGCCAAGCGACGCCGATCTCCGTGCTACGGCGATCCGCGAAACACGCGAGGAGATCGGCGTCGACTTGTCGAGCGCTGAGCGCCTCGGCGTTCTCGACGACCTTTACCCGCGAACACCCGTCCTCCCCCCCGTCGTGGTTCGTCCATTTGTATTCGCGTTGACAGCGAGGCCCTCGATAGTCATCAACGCAGAGGTCCAAGACGCCTTCTGGGTGTCCTTCGGGGCGCTACAGGCTCCGGGGGTGTCGGGGTCGATCACCGTCGATCATCCTGGCATTCCCCCTCGGGTATTGCCTGCTTATAGACTGGGGAATCACACTATCTGGGGGATGAGCGAGCGCATTCTCACACCGTTAATTAGCCTCGCTTCTTAGTCTTACAAAATCCACATTTTTGCTTGACAATATCCGAGACTTAGGCTAGCCTAACACCCTGTCTGGTTGACAGTGGTCACTTGGGAGAGCCCATGAACGCCGCGATTCGGTCGCCCCAGCCTCAGCCCCCGCTGACGCGCTCGGTCGAAGACTATCTCAAATCGGTTTTTCATCTGACGAGTCAAGGCGGTTTCGCGACGACCAGCGACATCGCCGAGATGCTCGAAGTCGCACCGCCGTCCGTCAGCGGCATGATGAAACGGCTTTCCGAAACGGGACTCATCGAACATGTGCCGTATCGCGGCGTGCAGCTGACGCCGCAGGGGCGGCGCGCCGCGCTGCAGATGATCCGTCGCCATCGCATCCTCGAATCGTATCTGACGGGCAAGCTCGGCTACGACTGGGGGGACGTGCATGTCGAAGCCGAGCGATTGGAGCACGCCGTCTCGGAGAAACTGATCGAGCGCATGGCCGACGCGCTGGGCGAGCCGCGCTACGATCCGCACGGCGCCCCGATTCCGACCGCCGCCCTCGAAATCGAAGAAGCCGAGCTCGTGACGCTTGCCGAGGTCACGGTTGGCAGCAGCGTGATGTTGCAGGAAGTGGGCGACGAACATCCCGCCCGGCTGCACTACCTCGCCGAGCAGGGGCTGACGCCCGGCGTGCGGTTGACCGTGATCGAGCGGCAGCCGTTCAACGGGCCGACCATCGTGCGCCTCGCGGACGGCACGACCCGCGTGGTGGGGCAGGAGCTGGCGTTGCTCCTCTTTTGCAAGCCGATCGATGGCGAATAGCACGATCGAAACAGGCTGGCGGCAGCCGCGGTTCGCGCCGAGCCTGGCCGAGGTCTATCGCACTGTCCCGGTCAAGCGTGGCGCATGGTGGAAGACGGCGCTCGCGTTCGCGGGCCCGGGATATCTCGTCGCCGTCGGCTACATGGATCCCGGCAACTGGGCCACCGACCTCGCGGGCGGCGCGCGCTTCGGCTACACCCTGCTCTCGGTCATCCTGCTGTCCAACCTGATGGCGATTCTGCTCCAGGGCCTGGCCGCGAAGCTTGGCATCGTGAGCGGCCGCGATCTGGCGCAGGCGTGCCGAGACCACTACTCGCGGCCCGTATCGTTCTTCCTGTGGGTCATCTGCGAGATCGCGATCGCCGCCTGCGACCTGGCGGAGGTCATCGGCTCGGCGATCGCGTTGAACCTGCTGTTCGGCATCCCGCTGGCGTGGGGCATCGTGATCACGTCCCTCGACGTGCTGATCGTGCTCTACATGCAGCACAAGGGGTTCCGGCTGCTCGAGGCGCTGGTCGTCGCACTGATCGCGACGATCGCCGGTTGTTTCCTGTTCGAGATTCTGATTTCCAAGCCGGATGCCGGCGCGGTGCTCAGCGGGTTTTTGCCGAACGCGACGATTCTGAAGGACCCCGACAAGCTTTATATCGCGATCGGCATCCTCGGCGCGACGGTCATGCCGCACAATCTGTACCTGCATTCGTCGGTCGTGCAGACGCGCAGCTATGAGGAGACGGCCGCCGGCAAACGCGAGGCGGTGAAGTACGCATTTCTCGATTCGACCGTCGCGCTCTCGTTCGCGCTGTTCATCAACGCGGCGATCCTGATCGTCGCGGCGGCGACATTCCACCGCGCCGGTCAGACGGGCGTCGCCGAGATCCAGGATGCCTATCGCCTGCTGACCCCCTTGCTCGGCGTCACGGGCGCCAGCGCCGTGTTCGCGTTCGCCCTGCTCGCGTCGGGCCAGAATTCGACCCTGACTGGGACGCTGGCGGGACAGATCGTGATGGAAGGATTCCTGAACATCCGGATCCGGCCCTGGCTGCGGCGCCTCATCACCCGCCTGATCGCGATTGTGCCCGCGGCGGTGACGGCTATTTTCTTCGGGGAACACGGCACTGCCCAACTCCTGATCCTCAGCCAGGTGATCCTCAGCCTGCAACTCTCGTTCGCGGTCTTTCCGCTGGTGCGGTTTACATCGGACCGCCTGAAGATGGGCGAGTTCGTGAACCCCACCTGGCTCAAGCTGCTCGCCTACCTGGTGGCGGTGGCGATTGCCGCCTTTAACGCCTGGCTTCTGGTGCGGATCTTTGCGGGTTGGATCAGCTGATGTACAAGCGCATCCTCGTCCCCCTCGAGAACAGCCCCGCCGATGCCGCCATCCTGAAGCACGTGACCGGCCTCGCGAAGCTGCTCGCCGCCGAAGTCGTGCTGGTACACGTGGCGGACGGGTGGGCGGCGCGCAACATGGAGCAGCTCAACCTGCGCGAGTCACAAGAAATGAAGGAGGACCGGGCGTACCTGGAGCGGATGTCACAGGACCTGCGGCAGGCGGGGATCGAAGTCGACGCCGTGCTGGCGGCCGGTGATCCAGCCGAGGAAATCGCGGCGACGGCGGAGCGAGAGCAGGTGGATTTGATCGCGATGGCGACGCACGGGCACTCGCTGCTGAGCGATGTGGTTCACGGCACCACCGCGACAGCATTACGACACGTCAGCCGGATTCCGATCCTGATGGTGCGCGCGCCTGCTCCAGGGCCTTGAGAATGGCGCTCAGGCGGCGGTCTCGCGCCTCCCGCAGGAACTCGACCTTCCCCTTGTAGGCTCGTTCGATCGACTGGATCAACGCCCGCTGCTGGTCAGTGTCGAGCTGCGCCCAGTGCGCGAGCTGCTGCCACCAGCTCTCGAAGCTCGCCAACAAGTGCTGCGTGAAGCCGCGGATGCCGCCCTCGCCTGCCGCGAGGTGATAGGTCAGGTGCGGGCCGGCCGCAGCCCAGCCGATCGCGGGACCGAGCGACACCGCGCGGTCGAGTTCGTCCACGCTGATGACGCCGCGCAGCACGAGGTCGATGCACTCGCGCCAGACCGCGGCGGAGACGCGACCGACGACGTAGCCCGGGATCGACTTCTTGAGGACGATCGGGAAACGGCCCAGGGAGCGCAGATACTCGACCGCGCGGTTCATGCTGGCAGCGGACGTACGACCTTCCGCCGGCACCACTTCGACCAGCGGAATGAGCTCGGGCGGATTCAGCGGGTGGGTTACAAGACAACGATCGAGACGCCGCATCCGGCCGAAGATCTCCATCGGCGGCAGGCCGCTCGATGACGAGCTGATCAACGCGTCATCCCCCGCCTGCTGTTCGATCGCGGCGAGGAGCTTTTGCTTCGCGGTCACGTCCTCGTGAATCGCCTCGATGATCCAATCGGCATCCTGGACCGCTTCGGAGAGGAATTGCGCCCGCACCAGCTCCGTGAGGCCCCGCTCGACGATGCTTTCGGGGGCGCGGTCGAGCGCCACGAGCGCCCGGGTGCGCCGCTCCACCTCGATCGACGCGCGCTCCATCGTCGCAGGATTCAGATCGAAGATCGCCACGGGCCACCCGGCCGACGCGCACAGCGCCGCCCAGCCGACGCCGATGTCGCCTGCCCCGATCACGGCAACCTTCCGCGGGATCGTCACGCCATCGCCTCCTCGGCCAGGGCGACGGCCGGGAACACGCGCTCGAACAGCATGCGCCGCACCGGCGGCGCGTGCACTTCCATCGCGACGCGCGTGAACGAGCCTTTGGCGTCGAGCTTGGTGCGGCCGCGGGTGTTCCCGTCGTCGAGACCGACGGTCAGGCGCAGGTCGCTGAATGTCAGCACGCCGGGCTGGACCAGGTAGGCGATCGCGAGCACGTCGTTGATCACGGCGCCGTCGAGCCCCTCCTGCTTCTTGTGGAACTCCACGTAGAACCGGAGCGCATCGTACAGCCAGGGCGACTGGTGCGCGAGGCGCTCGACTTCATTGCCCTTGATCACGACCTTCCGCGTCACGTCGAGTCCAATCATCTCGGTCGGGATCTCCGCGGCAAGCACCGTGGCGAGCGCCTCGGGATCGCACCAGGCGTTGAACTCGGAGAAGCGCGTCGTGTTTCCCGGCGCCTCGATGTTGCCGATCATGGCGACGTGGCGGGCCACCTTCTCGCGGACCAGGGCGGGATTCGCGCGCAACACGAGCGCCAGGCTCGTGACCGGGCCAAGCGTCACGAGCGTGACGGGCGCAGGTTGGGCCTCGAGGAGCCGCTCGAGCGGGCGCACGTAGTCGAGAATCACGCCCGCGACCGGCACCTCGGCGTAGCCGAGCCCCGAAGTCCCGTGCGTATCGTCGGCGACCTGGAGCTGCCGTTTGAGCGGCCGGCGCGCACCGATGCCGAGCGTCACGCGCACGGGGTGTTTCACCTTGCGCAGGATTTCGACGGCGTTGCGGTACGCATTTTCGACCACCGTGTTGCCGTAGGAAATCGAGATGCCGCGGACGTCCAGTTCTGGAGAATTCAGGGCCAGGAGAATCGCGAGACAGTCGTCGATCCCCGGGTCGGTATCGATGATGATTGGTTGGGGCACGCTCTAGGTTAGGCTGGTCACTTCGGAAGCGCAAACGCGATGATGGCATCGCCGGTGCCCCAGACGTCGCTCCCACCGGCCGCGATGACGACGAACTGCCGTCCACCGGCCTCATAGGTCATCGGCGTCGCCCGCGCGCCGGCGGGAAGTGCAGCCGTCCACAACTCGCGACCAGTCTCGATGTCGAGAGCGTGGAATGAGCGATCGAGCGACGCACCGATGAACACCAGGCCGCCGGCCGTCACGATCGGGCCGCCGAGTTGCACCGAGCCGGGCACGCCGCCGAAGGTTCCAAGCGGCACGGTCCACTGAATGGCGCCGGTCCCCAGGTTCACCGCCACAACGGCGCCGAACGGCGGGGGCGTGCACGGCAGGCCCGCGGGACCGAGGATGATGCGGCGGCGCATGATGTACGGCGTCCCCCTCATGCGGCTGTACTCGAAGTTCGTGATGCCGCGGGCCGCATCCTCGCGAAACAGGCTGTCGCCGTTGAACCCCTCGGCTGGGATGAGCTGGATCATTGCCGGTACGCGGTTCACGGGCACAACGACGACTCCCCGCCTTTCATCTGTAGCCACGCCGCCCCAATGCGCCCCGCCTATGTTGCCGGGCTGTTGGAGCGTCCCCTGGGTGCTGGGAGGCGTAAAGGGCCCGTCATTGCGGAGCGCCGCCAGGATCTCGTGACAGGCAGCCTTGGCCTCGGGCGTGGGACCCCAGGCGTCGGCGGCGGAATACTGCAGCGGCACAAGCGGCGGGACGACCGCGGTAAACGGCTGGGTCGGCGAGGCGACCTCTCCGGGCACGCTGCTGGAGGGGACCGCTCGTTCCTCGACCGGAAAGATCGGTGTTCCGGTGGTTCGATCGAACACGAACAACATGCCCGATTTGCCTGTCTGGATGACGGCGGGGATGCTCGCGCCGTTGCGGGTCACCGTAACGAGCGCGGGCGGCGAAGCGTTGTCGAAGTCCCAGATGTCGTGGTGCACCGTCTGGAAGTGCCAAACCACTTTTCCCGTGGACGCGCGCAGCGCCACGATCGAGTTGGCGTAGCGATTGTCGCCGAGGCGCAAGCCCCCATAGTAGTCGGGGGCCGGGCTGGTGGTCGGCAGGAAGACGAGATCGCGCTCCGGGTCCACGGCGATCACCGACCAGACGTTCGCGGCACCGGTGCGCTTGGCGCTGCCGGCCTGCCAGGTCTTGTAGGCGGGGTCGGTCGAATCTTGTGGGATCGGATCGAACGTCCATTTGAGGGCGCCGGTCCGCGTGTCAAAGGCGCGGACTTCGCCGCTCGCGGGCGCAAGATTGGCGTTGTCGGCCACCCCTGATCCGACAATGACTAGATCGCCTATGATCGCGGGCGGCGAGGTTTCCTCGTAGGCCTGGAACTCGAACGGGGGCACGCGCAAACCAACGCGCAGATCGACGGCGCCATTCGCGCCAAACCCCGCGCACTGCTTTCCCGATGTGGCATCGAGCGCGAATAGGCGCGCGTCGATCGTCGCCACGAAGATGCGGCGCGCGCACGCGGCCCCAGGCGTCGCGCGAATGTCGCGCCAGAACGACACGCCGCGACTTACGAAGTCACCGTAGCCACGGTGCGGATCCACGCCTGCATCGAAGCGCCAGCGTTCCACGCCGGTGGCGGGATCGAGCGCCGCGACGATGCCGGTTGGTGTGCTCACGTACATCGTGCCGTCCACGACGATCGGCGTCACCTCGAGGGCTGGCGGCCGGTGGCCCATACCCGTCAAATCCGGCATGCCGGTGTGATACGTCCACGCCACCTGCAGTCGCGCGACGTTGTCGCGCGTGATCTGGGTGAGCGGTGAGAAGCGTGCGCCGCCGGGATCGCGGCCGTAGGCCGGCCAATCCCCTGGGGACTGGAGGCTAACGAACAGCAGCAGTGTCAGCATGGATCTCTTTCGCGATGGTTTGGCGCAGGTGCTGGAATTCAGCGTCGCCACCGAAGCCAAAGATGCGCTCGATGATGCGTCCCTGCTGGTCGAGCAGGACGGAGTAGGGCAGGCCTCGGTAGTGATAGACGGCTTTCATGTTGCCGCGGCCCACCAGAATTGGGAACGGCGGGCGGAATTCGCTGATGAACGCCCGCATCTTCGTGTCGCTGACGTCGTCCGAGATGGCTGCGATATCGAAGTCCTTGTGGTCGAGCGCCCGGTACAGCTCGGCCATGTGCGGGAACTCGGCGCGGCAGGGCTCGCACCACGACGCCCAAAAATTGACGAGTGTGACCTTGCCGCGATAATCCTCGAGCCGCACCGGCTTGCCGCCGAGGTCGGGGAGGGCGAACGCAGGCGTAAAGAGGTCGCGCCCGCGCGTAGGAATTTGCGCCAGCAGGCGGTTCGGATCGAGCACGCGGATCGTCCCACGGCGGTCGACGGCGACAGCCGTCGCCCTCGTCCCGATGGTGCGGGTCGTGTCGATGTGCCCGCTTTCCGCATCCAGCACGTCCAGGCGCAGACGCGTCGCCGCCGAGTCTTCTGCGCCGAGTACATACAGACGTCCATCCGGCCCGACGGACAGGGCGATGTTCACCAGGGCATGCGCGACCCGAATCTCGCGCCCCTTTTGAGGCAGGAAGTGCGGATCGGGCTCTTCACGGAACAAACCGCGCTGGGTGTGCCACACCGTCGCGCCCGTCCGGTCGAGCTTCAGGATCTCGTCGCGCACCAGGGGAGCGAAGTAGATGGAGCCGTCCTGCCCAATCGCCACGGCTCCCGCGTTGGTGAGCTGGGCCAGGTAGGTCACTTCGGGGACGTGGATCACGCCCAGCCCGTGGCTCGTGTGGCCGAGCGTGTCCAGGAGCCAGAGCAGCGGCTGGCTGCCGTCCTCGCCGACGAACTGGACCAGGTAGGGAGAGCGCGCGGCGACGATCCGATCGTCGCCGGTGGCATACAGCGAGGCGGGAAACGGGCTCTGCCACTCCCGCACCGGTTTGCCCGCGGGGTCGAACACGACGGCTTCGCCGGTGCGTTCTGTGACCAGCAGCCGGTCACCGAGCGGCGCGACGGCCAACGGTGTAGCGAGCCGCGGGTCGGCGATCGTGCGGACGACGTGCAGGTCGCCATCGAAGCTCACGAGCCGGCTGTGGTCGGGGTCGGGCGCCCACGAGAGGTTACCGACGCGGGCCGCGGGGGAGCGACCGAGGAAGAGGAGGGTGAAACCGCTGGGGGCAGAGTCGGAGCGGCAGGCGATCAGTGTCAGGAGTGCGACCGCAACCGCCGTCCCGCCTGCCCCCAGCGGGCGTCGCATCAGGTCGCGGCGGCGATCGTCTTGATCTCGATCGTATGCATGCCGTGGCTCATCCGGTGGACGCCGGTGACCTTCACCTGCCCCTCGGCGAACGGCGCGAGCTTCGCGTTCTGCGGGTCGCCGGGTTTGGAGCTGACCGGCATGTAGATCGTGCCGTCCGAGCTCAGAATCGCGAGCGCAACGCCGGCTTTGGCGCAGGCGTCGGCGCACTGTTTGTGGCCGGCGCCGGAGGCGCCCATGGTCGTGTAACAGTTGACGTCGATCACCTGGCCGGTGAGCGTCATGTCGTTACCCGCGTTCGCCGCGGGCGCCGCGGGCTTCGGCTGTTGGGCTGCGAGCGGCAGCGCGCAGATCGCGAGCAACGCCGCAGATGCGAGTGTTCGTTTCAGCATGGTGCACCTCCGTGATGGTGGTGAGGACATTACGTCCGAAACGTCATACCCGGAACGGCTATATTTGGGCGCCATGAATGAGACCTTTCGTAGCCTGATCGACACCTTCGGCAAAGGCTGGGACCGGGGCGACGTCGATACTATTTGCTCCGTGTTTACCGACGATGCCGTCTTCCTCGAGACGCCGTTCAGCACTCCAGACACTGGTATAGCCGCGATTCGGGCGTACTGGAAGGACATCCCGCTGCATCAAGCTGAAACGGACTTCTCGTCGGGGGAGATCTACGCCGCAGGGCCGTGGTTTGCGACGGAATTTCGGTGCACGTTCCGGCGGCGGCGCACAGGAGAGCAAGTAGACGCACGGGGTGCGATTTTCTGTGAAACGAAGGATGGGAAGATTACTGAGATGAGGATGTACTGGCACCGATATGCAGGAGGGAAGGAGGAACCGAAGGCGTGAGACGTTGAGGCAGACGCCGAGAGGCCGAGCGGCTGAGGGGCTTTGAGGAGCGAGTTTTTAGGAAGAACTCATCCTGACATACTCCAAAGCCAATTCCATTAGCTCTGCGCTTCGAAGACCACCTTTCATCGCCGTTTCGACTGCAGTTTCCTCGTCCATCTTCTCGTCAATCATCAGGTAGGGTATCAACGCTGCCGACGTGCGGTTGCCTGACGAGCAGTGCAGGAGCGCCTTTCGTCCTTCCAACTTTTTCAGTGTCTGATACATCAGCTTCATGGTATCCGTCGTGACGGCGCCGTGCACGATCGGCAGACCTATGTACTCGAGCCCAGCGGCGCGAACGGTTGCCGGCTCGTCAAAGGGCCGAGGCTCCATCGGGTCGCGACTGTCGACCACGACCTCGCCGCCCGCTGCTTTGAACGACTTGATCTGCTGCTCGGTGGGCTGACCTCCTGTAATCCATCCAGACACTGGCTCGGCTGCGTTGGGGAGACCGGCTAAGCCTGAGAGTAACGCCGACACTATGGAAGCCACCCTCCGGTAAAGCCTGCCCGTTTGAGGCCGCGGATAATGTGCGGGTTCGTGCGCATCACGCGCCACACCAAGTCGGTGCGGTAGTTCTCGATCATGGCCAGGATGGGTCCCTGATCGATGCCAAGGTAGTCGACATCGAACCAGCCGAGCGTGGGATCTACGGTGCCGGTCTCTTGTTGGCCAGTCGCGGTAAACGTGGGGTTGAAGGCGTCGAGGAAGCCATAGGTCGAGAACAGCTTGGCGCCGTAAGTGGTGCGCATCGCGAGCAGCGCCGGGATCGTGAACTCGGGGGCGAACGGCACGGCCCCGCCGACGGCGGTGGGACACAGGGTGCCGTCGTCGCGCTCGTCGCCGAGGGCGACGCCGCGGGCGTTGTAGGTGTGGAATTGCCGGCTGCGTCCGCCGATCGTCAGTGTCTTGTTGGCGGGGCCGTCACACGCGGTAAGGCCCCAGACGTTGGCGGGATAACCTGCCCAGCCTCCGAGGTTCGCAATCGCGTACGCCCGCTGTGACAGCGCGGCGCGGCGCGAGTTCTCGAAGTAATCGATGCCGTGGCTGCGCATGTAGTCGTCCGCGATATCACGGAAATCGATCCACACGTGCGAGTACTCGTGGCCGAACAGCGGGGCGAACTGCACGAAGCTCTGACCGTAGTACGTGCCCCACTGGTAGCCGCTCACCCAGGCGCTCCACGCCGCTGAGTCGGCGGGATGCGTCGGTGACGCGAGCGCGAGGATGTTGAGGATCATCCCCTCGTTGTAGCCGATCCAGTCGGCGTTGATGAACCCGCTCTCGGGGTGCCAGCCCATGCTCACGGCGGGCGGCCGTGCTTCGGCCCATTTCCAGTCGACGCGGAAGTAGATCGAGTCGGCGAGCGCGCGGATCCGCTGCTCCGTGGTGTCGCTCCCGGCGTAGTAGCTCTGCGCGAACAGGATGCCGCCGAGCAGGAGCGACGTGTCGATCGTGGACAGCTCCACGGTCTGGAACCGACGGCCGGTGCTCATATCGAGGAAGTGGTAGAAGAAGCCGCGGTAGCCGGTGGTGTTCGGGCCGGCCGAATCCTGTGGTGCGGTCCAGAAGAACCGCAGTGTCGCCAACGTACGGTCTGCGGCCTGGGCGCGGGTGATCCAGCCGTGCTCCACGCCGATCGGATAGGCGGTGAGCGCGAAGCCGACGGCGGCGATGCTCGAGAACGACGGGGTGGGCCAGCGGTCGGGGGTGAGGCCGTTGGACTCCGGCGTCAGGTCCCAGAAGAAGTTGAAGGTGCGGTGCTGGAGGGTGTCGAGGAATGCGGCGGTGTCGGGCGCGACGCCCGGGCCCCCGGAGCTACCACCACAACCTCCGAGGGCCAGGGCGAGAACGACGACTGCGAAGCGATTATGTGCTCGACTCAAAAAGTGTACTCTGCGCCGATCTGCAAACGACGCGGGTCGCTGACCACGCAATTCGGCGTCGTGCCGCCGAAGGTGCAGCCGAAGTTCTGATAGTTGAACGCGTTGAACAGATCCGCCGTGGCCCCGAGTGAGCCCCCGGAAAATGTCGGGAAGTCCTTACGCAGGCGCAGATCCACGTTTCGATATGCCCAGGCGCCCGGCAACAACGGGAAGCTCCTCTGCGGCAGCGTAAAGCCACCAGGCCGCCAGTTCCTCGGGTCGAACCGGCCGGAAATGTCCTGAACCGGTCCCGTGCCCAGGTTGATTATGCCGCTGAACTGCACCCCGGCGACGTACGGAAGATCGAGAATCCAGTTCGCGGTGACGTGACTCTTTTCGTCGTTGGCCGGGTGCTTTGGAATGAACTGGACGTTCGGAAACGCGAACTGCTCGCCCGGATTGTCGACGTCCGAAACGGAGCGCGTCGCGTTCGTGTACGTCACGCCGGCGCCCCAGGCGATTTTCCCTGTCCTCCGGTACGGCCGATTCAACTGGATTTGGAGCGCATCGTACCAGGTACGGCCGCTGTTCGTCGTGTAGAGAATATTCGTGAACCCGTGGAAGGGGCTTCCGCCGGCACAACACCCGCTCGAGTCGGTGCCGTAATTCCTCCACGAGAAGTTTGCCCAGTTGAACACCAGCTGGTCGTACCCCCGAACTCCCGCGTACGCGACGGACGCCGTAAAGGACCCGAAGTCGTGACGAAGTCCAACGTTCCACTGCGTGGAGCGCGGGGCTTTCGCCTTGTTCGAGATCAACCACACCTCGCCGAGACTCCCCCCCGAGCTCGCGATGAGCGTTTTGAGGACAGTTGTGTCGGTGGTCAAGTAGTTGTTGCTCCAGGCCACCTCGCCCGCGTGAGGCGCTGAATCGGGATCGGCGAACAAGACCGTGAATTCTGGTCGACGCAGCTTCAGGGTCTCATCGACCGAGATATCGAACAAAGACCGATCGTAGAAGATGCCCACGCCGCCGAACAGCACGGTCTTGCTCTCGGCGTCCAATCCGTAGGAGAAGCCCACGCGCGGCTGGAAGGCGCCGTAGAACTTCTTGCGCTGGCTGCCATTCGTGAAATACACGCTCGTGTCTATGGGGAATTGGAGTTGGTTGTTGTAGAGCCGGATCGTGTCGCGCACGTTCTGCGGCGTGACGTAGTCGTAATTGAGCATGTGTGACTCAAAGTCCCACCGGACGCCCAGGTTCAACGTCAAACGCTGGCTGAGGCTCCAGTCATCCTCCAGGTACGCGCCGACCTTCGTGTTCTTGGTGCTGAGGCCCGGATCGCCAAATTGCCACACCAGCTGATACGGGTTGCGAAAATTGAAGGCGAGAACGCGCCGCACTGTATCAGGGGCCTGCAATGTTCGGGGAATGGTGTCCGTGTAGAAGAAGTGCGGTGTCTCAGAGTTGCGCTTGATGACGTCGTAGCTCACGAACTCGACGTTGGCGCCAAGTTTGAATACGTGATCGCCACCGGCGTGAAATCCGGTGTACGTCAGGTCGTCACGGAACCCCGGTCCCTTCTGAGTGAAGTCCTGGGTGCTCAAGTTGCTGCCGATTCGCCCAATCTCAGCGCAGCAGCCGGTGCTCGTGCCGTTTTGAAATTCGCGCGCGGGAAGGTTGACAATGTCCGGAGCCGGATTACGCCGGAAGCGTTGATACGTGGCGCTGAATTCGTTGAGCCACGGACCGTTGAAGTACGTGTGTTTGAGGATTCCCAGCGTGATATCCTGGCCGTAGTTGATCGCGGCCTGTGCCGAAACCTGGTCGCCGAAGTCTCGGACGTCCGTCTCGTGACGGTCGTTGATGCTCAGCTCGAACGAGGAGTGATTGCCGGCGGCGTAGTTCAGCTTGCCGAACAATAGCGTCTCGCGAAACGGAGACGTCAGGTGGCCGGAGTAGCTCGCGAGATTGACGGAATCGAGCGCCGTGCCGAACCCGCTCGGGGGCGTGATCGTGACGGTATTCGCGCGGTTCTGAATGTTGCCTTCATACGATCCGAAGAAGAACAGCCGGTCCCGAATCACCGGCCCTCCGACGCTCAAACCAGCGAGATAGCGGCTGTAGTCAGGTTTCTTGAACGTGGACGGGTTTGCGTTCCGGTTCTTGATCTGGAACGTATCCAATGCCAGCAGCTGCTTATTCTGATAACCAACGAAGGCGTTTCCGGTCCACCGATTGCCGCCGCTTTTCGTCGTTGCGGTGATGATGGCACTCGAGGCGTTTTGATATTCCGCCTTGAAGTTTTGGGTGACGACGCGATACTCCTGAATCGCGTTGCGCGGGAATGGGTTGCCCCGGCTCGCATCCTGACCGACGACGCCGCCGCCCGTGAGGTCGTTCTTCAGGCTGGCGCCGTCAATAAACAGGTTGACGTTATTAGCACCCTGCGCGCCCGCGGAGAATGTTCGGAAGCCCGCTCCAGAGTTGATGCGGTCCTCCGTAACGGTGACTCCGGGCGCCAAGCCGGCGAGATCGAGGAAGTTGCGGCTGTTGCTGGGAAGCTGTTGGATCTGTTGCTGAGTTACGTTCGTCGCGATTTCGGAGGTTTTCATTTCAACAGCTGGCGTCGCCTCGACCGTCACGGCCTGGAGCTCGACCGCGCCGGCCTGCAGCGTGAAGTCCAGCGTCTGTGTTGCGCCGATCTGCACCGTCACCGAGCGCCGCTGCGGCGCGAATCCGATCTTGCGAACCGCAAGGTCGTATGCCGCCGGAACGAGGCCCGGCAGCACGTAGGATCCATCCACGCGACTCGCGGTCGACCGAGTTACACCGTTCGCCGGATTCGTGACCTGGATGTCGACATCCCCGACCGCCGTGCCGTTCTGATCCTTGACGTAGCCGCGAACGGTGCCGGTGGTGGTTTGTGCGCTGAGCGACAGAGGGAAGGAAAAGAGGGTGAGGCAAACAAGCCACAGCCAACGATGACGCGACATGGAGGCGCTCCCGATGGGGTTCGAGTCAGTGGCCGAAAGTTGCCAAGATGGTGCGGCCAAATGCTAGGCCGTAAGTTTCCAGACTTCCGCTCCTCATACCCGGAGACTCTGTTCTATGTTGCATCGCAGCATCACCTTTTTGGCCGCGCTGTCTGTGTTTGCAAGCGCCGCCCCCGCGCAGAACCTCGACTCGCTCCTCGCCCGCATGACTCTCGAAGAAAAACTCGGCCAGCTCAATCTCCTGTCGGCCGGCGGGCGCGCCTCGCCGCAGCAGATCGAGCTCGTGCGCGCGGGAAAACTCGGCGGGCTGTTCAACGTCATGGGCGCCGAGAACACGACCGCGGTGCAACGCATCGCCGTGACGGAGTCGCGTCTCAAGATCCCGCTGCTGTTCGGCCTCGACGTGATCCACGGCTATCGCACCATCTTCCCGATTCCGCTCGGCGAAGCGAGCTCGTTCGACCCCGATGCCGCCGAGGCGACGGCGCGGGCGGCGGGCCAGGAGGCCGCGGCGTTCGGGATCAACTGGACGTACGCGCCGATGGTCGACATCGCGCGCGATCCGCGCTGGGGCCGGATCGCCGAAGGCTCGGGTGAGGATCCCTATCTCGGCTCGCTGCTGGCTGCCGCGCGGGTGCGCGGCTTCCAACAGAACATCTTTGCCACTGTGAAGCATTTCGCGGGCTACGGCGCGGCGGAGGCCGGCCGCGAGTACAACGAGACCGAGATCTCCGAGCGCACGATGCGCGAGATCTACCTGCCGCCGTTCAAAGCCGCGGTGGACGCGGGCGTGGCGAGCCTGATGTCGGCATTCAACGACATCGCGGGCGTGCCGGC
>WNFK01094380.1_pt1 | contig 37416 bp, 36 predicted proteins | sample 5400281 | NCBI WGS metagenome assembly WNFK01 (sample SAMN13153350, study PRJNA577476) | soil metagenome | isolation source: 20 cm soil on Douglas fir-dominated hillslope | place: USA:California | collected 2013-09-17
CCCAGACATACCCCAGCGAGTAGTCGGGGCGCGGCGGGCAGGCGGGGCCCAGGTGTGACGTGCTCGCGTAGAAGATCCGCCGGTCGGCGTCGAAGAAGTAGCCGCAGGTCGTCCGGCCCGCGCCGCTCGACACGCGGTGCAGGTCCGTTCCATCGACATTGATGATGTACTGCTGATCGCACCCGGTGTCGGCTTCCTGACGCTGGAAGATCAGCTGGCGGCCGGAGCGGGAGAAATAGGCCTCGGCGTTCTGCCCACCGAACGTGAGTTGGCGAATGTTGGTGAGATGCCCCTCACCGGAGTCCGCGGGGGTCACCGTGGCCGTCTGGAGGAGCGCGGCGAAAACGAACGGAAGCATAGGAACCCGCAAACTAGAGGCCGACGGAGCTTCGGGCAATCGGTCCGACAGGCTTCAGACTGGGACGACGGTGTTAGATTACCCGCTCCGATGCCCGACCCACGACGCTCCCGGCAGCCATTGATGGACGCCCTCGGCAAGCTCTGCGCCGACGGCAAGGCGTCAGCGGAGTATCTGTGGCAGGTGCCCGGCGACAGCCAGGTCCGCCTCAAGATCGTCGGCATCCTCGAGCAGATCGGCGTGGAGGCCCACAAACAGAACCGCAAGGAGATGGGGCGCATCGTCGAAGGGCTCGCGACCGCCGCCAAGGCCACGCCCAGTCCTCAGCAAGTGGATCTGCTGGTGGACGGGTTCGACCGCTTGACGAAGCTGTGGCAGGCGGCCAAGTCGGGCTTGATGTAATGGAGCAAACCGCCCTCGATCGACTCTGCATCGACACCGTCCGCACGCTCGCGATGGACGCGGTGCAGCAGGCGGAGTCGGGCCATCCCGGGACCGCGATGGCGCTCGCGCCGTTCGCGTACGTCCTGTGGCAGCGGCACCTGCGCTACAATCCCGCGAACCCAGACTGGGCCGAGCGCGACCGCTTCGTTCTATCGTGCGGGCACGCGTGCATGCTGCTCTACAGCACGCTCTATCTCACCGGCTACGACCTGACGCTCGACGAGATCAAGCAGTTCCGGCAGTGGGGTACCCGCACCCCTGGTCACTCGGAGCACGGCGTGACGCCCGGCGTCGAAGCGACCACCGGACCCCTCGGTCAAGGCACGGGGAACGCCGTCGGTATGGCGATGGCCGAGGCGCAGCTCGCCGCGCTGTTCAACCGGCCAGGCCATGAGATCGTCGATCACTACACGTACTTCCTGGCCTCGGACGGCGATCTGATGGAGGGGATTTCCCACGAGGCCTGCTCGCTCGCGGGGCACCTGAAGCTCGGCAAGTTGATCGGGTTCTACGACGACAACCACATCACGATCGACGGCGACACGGCGCTCACTTTCTCCGACGACACGGCCAAGCGGTTCGAGGCCTACGGGTGGCACGTGCAGCGGGTCGCCGACGGCAACGATCTGGACGCGCTCGACAAGGCCATCAGCGCCGCGAAGCGGGTCGCCGACCGACCCTCCCTGATCATCATCCGGACCCACATCGCTTGGGGGAGCCCCCACAAGCAAGACACCGCCGAAGCACACGGTGCGCCCCTCGGCGTAGAGGAAGTCAAGCTCACCAAACAGAATCTCGGCTGGCCCACGCTCGAGCCGTTTCACGTCCCCGACGAGGCGTTGACCCATTGGCGGCGCGCGCGCGAGCGCGGCGGACGGCTCGAGGCGGCGTGGCGCAAGCAGTGGGATGCCTACCGGAAGGCGCATCCCGGTCTCGCGGCCGAACTCGAGCGCCGGCTCGCCGGCGCGCTCCCGGACGGGTGGGATGCGGCGCTGCCGACGTTCGGCCCCAAGGACGCCCAGGCGACCCGTGCAGCCTCGGGGAAGGTCCTCAACGCCCTCGCGCCCAAGCTCCCCGAGTTGATCGGCGGCTCTGCCGACCTCGCGGGGTCGAACAACACCGACATCAAGGACGGCGGCCCCGGGGGGGGCCGTAACTTCCACTTTGGTGTCCGGGAACATGGGATGGCTGCCGCCGTGAACGGCATGTTGCTCCATGGAGGCTTCATCCCATTTTGCGGAACGTTCCTGATTTTCTCCGACTACATGCGACCGTCCATCCGGCTGGCGGCGCTCACACATCTAAAGCCGATCTACATTTTCACACACGACTCGATCGGCCTCGGCGAAGACGGACCGACGCACCAGCCCATCGAGCAACTCGCGACGCTGCGCGCCATTCCCAACATGACCGTCATCCGGCCCGCCGATGCGACCGAAGTCGTCGAAGCGTGGCGCGCGGCGATCTTGCACACGCGCGGCCCGGTGGCGCTCGTGCTGACGCGCCAAAAGGTGTCGGTCGTCGACCGCGCGAAGTACGCAGCCGCCGCGGGCCTGCATCGCGGCGGGTACGTGCTCGCCTCCACCCCAGGCGGCAAGCCTGACGTCGTCCTCATGGGCACGGGGTCAGAGGTCGAGCTGGTGCTGGGAGCGTACGAAAAGCTGAAGGCCAACGGCCAACAGCCAAGTGCCGTCTCGATGCCCTGTCTCGAGTACTTCGCCAAGCAGCCGCAGGCCTACCGCGATAGCGTGCTGCCGCCGGGTGTGCCGCGCGTCGCCATCGAGGCGGCGGCGCCACAATCCTGGTATCGCTGGGTCGGAGAAGGAGGCACGATCCTCGGCATTGAGCGCTTCGGAGCGTCGGCGCCGTACCAACGGATCTATCAGGAGCTGGGGATCACTGTGGAACGCGTCGTCGACGCGGCCCAGCGGCTCCTTGCAACGTCCCGCGGTCCTCGATAAGTTCTCGAGACAATGAAGACATTTCAGATGGCGCTGCGCTGTTGTCCTCCCTGCCCCATGTGTACGTGCATGAGGGAGCGGTCGACCGCATGACGTAAGCGCCATCCGTCTGGGACGGACGTCACATGGTCGGCCGCGACTCGAGATCTCCGGAGTCGCGGCCGATTGGTTTTTCAGGAGGCAACACGAATGGCCACATTCGATGGACTTGTAGTCGTCGGCCTGTCGGGGAGCCCCGGCAAGACCTCGCGCTCCCGCACGCTGCTCGAAAGCGCGCTGGGCGCTTTCGAGCGGTACGCCGCCCGGACACGCCAGATCGATCTGGCGGCGCTCTCCGCGGACGCGCTGCTGGGGCGACGCCAGGATCCTGCCGTTACGGACGCGCTCGGCGCGGTCCAAGGCGCGCGGATCATCGTCGTCAGCACGCCGGTCTACCGCGCCACGTACAGTGGCCTGCTCAAGATCTTCTTCGATCTGCTCCCGCAAGACGCGCTCGCCGGCAAGGTGGCCGTAGCGATCGCGACCGGCGCGACGCCGGCGCACTTCCTGGCCGTGGACCACGGCCTGCGTCCCCTGCTCGCCAGCGTAGGTGCGCTCCCTGTTCCCACAGCCGCGTACGGGACCGACGGACAGTTCCGGAACGGCTCCGCGGAACGTGGTCTGATCGAGCAAGTGGAACGGGCCGTCGCCGAGGCGGCAACACTCGCGGGTCTCGTTCCCGCACTGGAGGCGTAACCCGATGGCTGCCTCCTGGAATCGCCCGATCGCGATCTACTACGAGCACCCCCACTGGTTCGGCCCGTTGTTCACCGAGTTCGAGCGCCGCGGGACACCGCACGCGCGCGTGCACGCGGCCACACATCGTTTCGATCCGGCGGACCGGCCCCCCTTCGCGCTCGTCTTCAACCGCATGAGCCCGTCGGCGTGGCAGCGGGGCCACGGCCACGCCGTCTTCTACACGCACCATTTCCTCGGCCACCTGGAGCGGCATGGGGTGCGCGTGGTGAACGGTGCCCGCGCCTTCGTGGCAGAGACTTCGAAGGCCCTGCAGCTCTCACTGCTCGATCGCCTCGGCTTGCCGTACCCGCGCACGCGCGTGATCAACCATCCGGCGGAAGCGCCCGAGGCAGCTGCTGGCCTCCGTTTTCCAATCGTCGTCAAACCCAACGTCGGGGGAAGTGGCGCGGGCGTGCGCCGGTTCGACACGCCCGAAGCGCTCGCCGCCGCATCGGCTAACGGCGGCCTCGAGCTCGGTCCCGATCAGACGGCCCTGGTACAGGAGTTCATCCCGGCCGAGGAGGGCCGGATCACGCGAGTCGAAGTGTTGGGCGGCCGCTTTCTCTATGCGATCCGCGTCTACTCGCCGGGCGACACGTTCAACCTCTGTCCTGCCGACGTGTGCCAGACGACGGATGGCGCCGAGCTGGCCCGGGCGGCGTGTCCCGTGGATGCGCCGCGCAACAGCCTGCGGGTGGAGGGCTACACGCCGCCGCCCGATGTGGTGGCGAGCGTCGAACGCATCGCAGCGGCATGCGGCATCGAGGTCGGCGGGATCGAGTATGTGATCGACGCGCGCGATGGCCGCCTCTACTACTACGACGTCAACGCGCTCTCGAACTTCGTCGCGGACGGGTCGCGGGTGGTCGGGTTCGATCCATTCGCCCGTCTCGCGGATTTCCTCGAACAGGAGGCGCGCTGATGCGTTTCGGCTATTGGCTTCCGGTGTTCGGCGGCTGGCTGCGCAATGTCGAGGACGAAGGCATGCCCGCCGAGTGGTCTTACGTCCGGCGCCTGGCGCGAGCCAGCGAGCGCCTGGGGTTCGATCTCACGCTGATCGCCGAGTTGAACCTCAACGACATCAAGGGCGAGAACGCGCCATGCCTCGACGCCTGGTCGACGGCGGCGGCTCTCGCCGCCGTGACGGAGCGGCTGGAGCTGATGGTGGCGGTGCGGCCCACATTCCACCCGCCCGCGCTCCTCGCCAAGCAGGCCGCGAACATCGACCGGATTTCCGGCGGCCGGTTGTCGCTCAACGTGGTCTCGTCGTGGTGGGCGGAGGAGGCGCGCCAGTACGGCGTCGAGTTCGACACCCACGACGCGCGTTACGCCCGGACGGCCGAATGGCTGCGCGTCGTCAACGGCTTGTGGGCCGAGCCGCGATTCAGCTTCTCGGGCAGCCATTACCGCGTGGAGAACGCGGCACTCGAGCCGAAGCCGCTGCGACGCCCGCGCCCGACGCTCTACGCGGGGGGAGAGTCCGGCGCCGCCAAGGCGCTCATCGCCGGGGCGTGCGACGCGTACCTCATGCACGGCGACCCGCCGGACCGCATCGCCGCGAAGGTGGCGGACATGCGGGCGCGACGGGAGGCGCTCGCCTTAGAGCCGATGACCTACGGCGTCGCGGGGTACGTCGTCTGCCGAGCCACCGAAGGCGCGGTGCAACGGGAGATCGCCCGGATCACCGACGTCCGGCAGAGCGCCGCGGGATACGCGAACTACGAGCAATGGATCGCCAACACGCAGCTCGAGCAGCGCGTGAGCCTCGAGGACTACTCGGTCTCGAATCGCGGGCTCAAGGCCGGCCTCGTCGGTACGCCGCAGCAGGTGGCGGAGCAGATCCGCGCCTTTGAGGGGGCGGGGGTAGACCTGTTGCTGCTCCAGTTCAGTCCGCAGCTCGAAGAGATGGAGCGGTTCGCCGAGGAAGTGATGCCGCTGGTCCGGTCTTCACGTCCCGAGCCGTCCCAGCAGCACGCGGGCCGCCTCGCGACCCGAGCGCACGCAGGCTGACACGCCCGCTCCGTCGTACCCCGCCCCGGCGATGGTCAGGGGGCCAAGGCGCGCCAGGCGGTCACGCACGTCCGCCACGTGCGCCGCGTGGTGTTCCCGGTACCGCGGCAGCCCCCTCGTCCAATGGAAGGCCCGGGACCACAGGGGTGCGCCGCGGATCTTGAGAATCGCGGTGAGTTGCCCGTGCGCGAGCGACTCCGGGTCATCGTCTACGGGAGCGAGAAACGCGCGCAGCAACACGTGCCCGTCGGGAGCGCGGCCCGCGAATTTCGACGAGGCGTAGGTGCACGCCTTGATTTGTAGGGGCGCAGCATGCTGCGCCCCTACCACAAACCCCGTTCCGTCTAATGCGCGACCGATCTGATCCGCCCGATATGCCAGCGACACGGTGATGCTGGGCGCGTAGAAAACGTCCCCGAGCGCACGAGCGCCCGCCACGCCGATCTGCTCGAGCCAGCGGCCGGCGGCGTACGCGGGGAGGGCAAGGACCAAGCCGTCCGCCTCATGCGCCGAACCTCCGGTGAGCGCCACGCGCCACCCCGCTCGAGCCGGCGCGATCCCCGTAACACCCTGCGTGAACCGCAGACCGTTCACGACCCCCTCCGCCAGTGCCGCAATCGGCTCGGCCATGCCGCCCGCAAAGCTTCGGAATCCGGCCGTGAGACTCGAACCGCGTGTTTCGATCCCCAGCAACTCGGCGGCGCGGCCTTCCTCGAGCGGCTCAAAGGCCTTCCCGGTCCAGAGGGAGGTACCGCGCGCCTGCTGTGCCACGATACGCTCCGTGATGCCAAGGTCGGCGGCGAGGGCCGGAAGCTCAGGCTCGGAAGCGAGAAACCCGTCGGGGCCCCCTTCAACGAGGAACCCATCACGCTGCTCGGTGATGATCACTCCGCCTGGCCGCCGCTCGCTCTCGAGGACGGTCACGTCTGCGCCTGCCCGGGTGAGGTCCCACGCCGCTGCCAGTCCCGCGATACCGGCGCCCACGACGACGACGCGGCTCATTCCCAGCCTCGTACCCGCGCCGCCGTCCGCACTACGTCGGCCACGGCCGCGACCAGCCCCTCATCGTCGTTCAGGGAGGCAGTGCGCTCGAGGTCGACACCGAGGCGCTCGGCGAGGGCCCGGTACTCGACGTCGATGTCGTAGAGGATCTCGACGTGGTCGCACACGAATCCGATGGGGACCAGCAGGAACGCCTTTCGCCCCGCGCCAGCGAGCTCGGTGATCACGTCGCCCGCGTCGGGACCGAGCCACGGGTCGGTGGTCGCGCCCGCGCTCTGATAGGCAAAGCGCCAATCTTTTAGACCGCGGCGTGCCGCCACGGCCGCGGCGCTGACACGCAGCTCCTCCGCGTAGGGATCGCCCGCGGCCACGATGCGCTCGGGAAGGCTGTGCGCGGTGAAGATCACTTGGACCGCCGACGGACTGGGAAACCGTTGCAGCGCCTGCGCGACCCGATCGGCCACGGCATCGAGGAACCTGGGGTGATCGCCCCAGCTCCGCACCAGCGCGGTGTCGAGGCGGCTCCCGGCCGCCTCGAGCAGCTTCTTCTCGTACGCCCCGACCGACAGCGCGGAGTAGTGGGGCGCCATCACGACGCCGACGACGCGTCGGTGGCCGGCGCGCGCGATCTCATCCATCACGTCGCGGATGTAAGGATGCCAGTGGCGCATCCCCATATAGACTTGAAACGCCGCGCCGAGCGCGCGCTCGACGGCGGCCGCCTGCGCGCGAGTCAGCTCGAGGATTGGGGAGCGCCCACCAATCCGCGCATAGCGATCGCGGATCTCGCGCAGCAGCTCGGGGCTCGTGGGCCTGCCGCCCCGCACGTCCTGCAGGTAGGGCTCGACGTCGTCCAAGCTGGCAGGCCCGCCATAGGCCATCAACAGTACGGCGACGGGGTCAGCCGCCATGCACCAAATCCACGACGGCGCGGACCGCGCCGACGTCCGTTTCGGGCAGCACGCCGTGGCCGAGGTTGAAGATGTGCCCAGGCCGCCCACCCGCTCGCGCCAGAATGTCCCGCACTTGGGCGTCGCGTTCCGCGGCGGGCGCGAGCAGCGCGGCCGGATCGAGGTTTCCTTGAACCGCTCGGGACTCGCCGATGCGCCGCCACGCTGCGTCGAGGGGGATGCGCCAGTCGACGCCGACCACTGCTCCGCCCGCCCCCGCGAAGTCTTCCAGGAACGACGCAGTGCCTGTGCCAAAGTGAATGACCGGCACGCCGGATTCGGATGCGAGCGCGAGCGCGCGCCGGCTGTGCGGCAGCACGAAGGTGTTGTAGTCCTGGGGCGAGAGGCAGCCGACCCAGCTGTCAAACAACTGGAGCGCTTGGGCGCCCGACCGCGCCTGCGCTGCGAGGTAGCGGCCGACCAGCTCCGCCAACTTGCCCAACAACAGGTGCCAGGTGTCGGGGGCCTGGTACATCAGCGTCTTCGTCCTGGTGAACGTGCGGGTGGATCCGCCTTCGATCGCGTAGCTCGCGAGCGTAAACGGCGCTCCGGCGAATCCGATCAAGGGCACGTCCTTGGGGAGCGCCGCCCGTGCGAGACGCACCGCTTCGAGCACGTAGCCCAGGTCCTGCTCGGGATCGAGCACAGGCAGGCGTTCGACGTCGGCCTGCCGTCCGACGGGGTTCGCGATGTGCGGGCCTTCACCTGCCGCGAAGCTCAGGCCCAATCCGAGTGGCTCGAAGGGGAGCAGGATGTCGGCGAACAGGATCGCTGCATCGACGCCGAGGCGCTCCACCGGCTGGAGCGTCACCTGGGCGGCCAGCTCCGGCGTGTGACACAGATCGAGGATGGAATACCGCTCCCGCAGCTTGCGGTACTCCGGCATGTAGCGTCCGGCCTGCCGCATGAACCACACCGGCGTCACGTCGGTGCGTTCCCGGCGGCAGGCCTTAAGAAAGCGCAGCTTCGCGAGCCTCGGCGGGAGCGATGAAGATCGTGCCGTCCTCGAGCTTCACGCGGTAGGTGACCACGGGATGCACCGGCGGTCCGCCGAGCACGCGCCCGGTCTCGAGCGAGAAGACCCCTTCGTGCCACGGACAGGTGACGGCGCAGCGCGGGGCGTCGACGGTTCCTTCGGACAGGCTGGCGCGGGCGTGGCTGCAGCGGTTGGCGATGGCGTAGACGGTGCCGTTGACGTTGAACAGGGCGACCGCCTCGTTGGCGGCGTACACGCGTTTGGCGCTCCCCGGCGGCAGCTCGGCCAAGGTCGCGACGGGCGTGAAGCCGTCGGCGCGCGCCGGCCGGCGGGCCACGGCCTGCGCCGAGCCTGCCCCACCCAGCGTGTCGAGCATGTCCCACAGGGACATCTGGACGCAGGTCAGCGTGGGAGTGTCGCGCAAGGTGTACGACGACGCTTCGCTCTCGCGCAGCTCCATCACGAGATCGAGGAATTCCCCCGGGTTGTCGCCCTCGAACGCCACGATGAACTCCTGGTCGTCGAGTCCGTAGGAGTACGTCGTGTTGAGGCGGATCGTCGGGTACTTGCGGCCGACGCGGACGTGCTCGTCCATCATGCGTTGGCGCTCGGGCTTGGGGAGCGAGTACCAAGCGCGCGTCTTGACGAACGGATACACGAACAAGTACTTGGCCGCGCTCGGCCGCATGACGAGCCGCTGCTCGTGCTGCGGATCGGCGGGGAACTCGTAAATCGAGCGCCGCGTCATGGCCAGGTAGCTGTAGGGAATCGAGAGGTACGCGCCGAGGTCCGTGCGATTCAGCGCCGTCTGCAGCTCGACGAGGGCGTCGAGATCTTCAGCCACCTGCCAGAGCAGGAAGTCGCAGTCGCCGCGCAGTCCCACCAGGCCGTAGGGCCGCAGCAACAGCCGGCCGTGGTAGCGCTCGAGCGTCTCGCCGAATTCGATCTTCGCCGACGACTGCCGTTCGGACGAGAGCCGCCGCCAGGCGGGGTCGAGCTTGTAGAACGCGTAGCGGACGACTTGACGTTTTTCGTTGGCGGCAGCGGTCATGGGAGAGAATCTAATGTGAGGCGCTGCGCTTGCGCTCCTTGCGGTATCCCTTCCACAGCTTGTAGCCGATGGTGACGAAGATCGAGATCGGGAGCAGCACGATGAGGATCGCGCTCCAGAAATAGATGAGATCCATGCGATCGTCGCCGCCGTGCAACAGTACCAGGAGGGCCAGGTTCATCATCGCCCGATGAAGCGTTTCAGGTTGGCCAGATAATACGCCAATCCCACGGCCAGCACCGCAAAGGCGACGCCGAGGGTCATCGATCCTCGCCAGAGCGACCAGGCGGCAAATCCAGCGCAAAACACCACGCCGGTGCCGATCAGCACCCTATGAAAGGGAATCATGCGCGGCTAGGCCGCCACCTTGTCGAGCACCATCAAGGTGAGCAGGGCGGGCAGGTACACGATCGACACGAAGAACACGCGCCACGCCCGCGCCGCCGTGGCCGCGGCGAGCAGGGTCGCGCCCACGGCGGCGTAGACGAGGCCGAGGCCGAGCGCGCCGAAGAAGTAGGTCGAGCCCGTCACGCCGAGCAGGGTCGGCAGCAGGCTGATGGGGAGCAAGGCGGTCGCATAGAGCAGCACCATCCGGCCGGTGTCGCGCCCGCCTTCATCTCCGCCGCCCAGCATCTTCAGACCACCCGCACGATAGTCGTCGCGATACAGCCAGGCGATCGCCAGGAAGTGCGGCAGCTGCCACAGAAACAGAATGGCGAAGAGCGCAGCCACGCCGGCGCCGAGGCTCCCTCCCGCGGCGGTCCATCCGCCGACGATCGGCAGGGCACCGGGAACGGCGCCGATCAGCGTGTTGAGGGAGGTCGTACGCTTGAGCGGCGTGTAGAGGCAGACGTAGCTCACGAACGTGAGCGCGGCGAGCCCTGCAGTCAGCAGGTTCACCGTCGCGGCCAGATAGGCGACCCCACCAACCGTAATCGCGGACGCGAACCAGGCCGCGGCGCGCGGCGTGAGGCGCCCCGACGGGAGCGGGCGGCGCATGGTCCGGCGCATCAGGGCGTCGACGTCGCGCTCGCGAATCTGGTTCCACGCGTTCGTCCCTGCCGCCACGAGAGCAGTGCCGATCAGCGTGTGCACCAGCAGCCACAGGTCCACGCCCCCGCGCGCGCCGAGGTAGAACCCGGCGGCGGCGGTGACGAGGACCAGCTGGGTGATGCGCGGTTTGGTGAGCTCGAGAAAGGCTACCAGATCTTCTCCGTAATCACGGCCAACACCAGGATGATGGCGAGCGGGATCGGGACCATGAAGATCGCCCGCAGGCGCCAGCGCTCGAACTTGAGGTGCATGAAGAACATCGCCACGAGCAGGGCCTTCCACACGGCGAGCGCCAGCAGGAGCAGCAGCTTCAAGTTCCGTGAGATCGGCAGCTCGAAGGCGAGCGCCACCTCAGCGACCGTCAGCAGGAACAGGTACAGCCAGATCAGAACGTAGTTCGGGCGAACGTGGTCGGTCATGGTCGCGTGCGCCTCAGATCAGGTAGACGATCGTGAACAGGATGATCCACACCAGGTCGACGAAGTGCCAGTACAGGCCGATGACCTCGATGCCGCGATAGTCCTGGGGCGAGTACTTCTCGGGCAGCACCTTGGTGAAGTACAGGTACAGCATACTCACGACGCCGCACGTCACGTGGAAGCCGTGGAAGCCGGTCATCGTAAAGAAACTCGACCCGTACAGGCCGCCCACGGCGGCGCCGAACTTCACGGGATCGGCGAGCGCGTGCTCGGCCAGCAGCGAGCCTTCGCGGTAGCCGGTCGGTGTGAACCCTTCGCCCACCAGCTTGATGTACTCGATGACCTGGACGCCCACGAAGGCGGCGCCGCAGATGATCGTCACCAGCATCCAGAACTTCAGCCCGCCGTCGCGCAGCATCTTCCCCGGAACGGCCCGCAAGAAGTACTTCTTGCCGTCGACGATCGCCGCGTAGGCCTTGACCATCGAGACCGACGAGCAGATCAGCAAGAAGGTGTTGAACGCCGTGAGCGGCACGTTCAGCACGGCGTTGGGCTTGGCCCATTCGCCGGGAGCCCCGAACCGCAGGATGATGTAGGACCCGATCAGCGCCGTGAAGAACATCACGTCGCTGGCCAGGAAGATCCACATGCCGAGCTTGTTGCTGTATACGCCGGACCCGGGCTCGGCGGGGGGGCGGAGGGGGGGGCCGTCGCGGCGGCCGGATCACGGTCGGTCGGCAGCTTCACGTTTTGCGGCAGGAAGTCGGCGTTGCCGGCTTCCGGCGCGCTGAACTCGTAGGGTCCGCGGTACACGTTGGGCGCGCGCTCCCAGTTCCCGTGCGGCGCGGGACTCGGCAACGTCCACTCGAGCCCGTTGTCCTGCCAGGGGTTCAACTCCGCTTTCTTCCCGCGCTTCAGGCTCCACAGGAAGTTGAAGGCGAATAGGAGTTGCGAGGCGAACAGGGCGAACGCCGCAATCGAGATGAACTCCCTGAGCGGCTGCAGGCCCCTCAGGAAGTCGTACTGTGTCGGGTCGTAGAGTCGCCGCATTTCCCCGTTCATCCCGAGGATGTGCATCGGGAAGAACACGAGGTTGTACGTGACGAACGTCAGCCAGAAGTGCCACTTGCCGATCGCCTCGCTCATCATCCGGCCGAACATCTTCGGGTACCAGTAGGGAATCGCGGCGAACAGCGCGAACAGCGATCCGCCGAACAGCACGTAGTGCAGGTGCGCGACGATGAAGTAGGTGTCGTGGATGTGCATGTCCACCGGCGTCGCCGCCATGAACACGCCCGACAGCCCCCCGATCGTGAACATCGAGACGAAGGCCACGGCGTTCAGCATCGGCACGGTAAAGCGCAGATTGCCGCGCCACATCGTGCCGAGCCAGTTGAAGACTTTGATCGCCGAGGGCACCGAGATGAGCAGTGTGGACACCATGAACGTCGACCCGAGGGTCGGGTTCATGCCGCTCATGAACATGTGGTGGCCCCACACGATCCAGCCGAGGAACGCGATCCCCACGATGGCAAACACCATCGAGTGATAACCGAAGATCGGCTTGCGGCTGCCGTTGGCGATGATGTCCGACACCATGCCCATCGCGGGCAGGATGAGGATGTAGACCTCGGGATGTCCGAAGAACCAGAACAGGTGCTGCCACAGCAGTGCCTGGCCGCCGGCGATCGGGTCGAAGAAGTGCGTGTGGATCGTCTGGTCGAAGAGCAACATGATCGCGGCGCCCTGCAGCACCGGCAACGCCAGCACCGCGAGGATCGCCGTGATGAACAGCGCCCAGACGGACAGCGGCATCCGGAACCAGGTCATGCCGGGCGCGCGGTGGTTGATCACCGTGGTGATGTAGTTGACGGAACCCATCACCGAGGAGAGGCCCAGCACGACGATCGAGACGGACCACAGGAGTTGCCCGTACGTCGCGCCCGACAAGTCGGGTCGCGCCGACAGCGGGGCGTACATCGTCCAGCCGGCGCGCGCCGCGCCGTCGGGCACGAAGAATCCCGCCACCATGATCAAGCCGGCCAACAGCGCCAACCAGAACGACCACATGTTGATGCGCGGGAACGCCATGTCGTGGGTCCCGATCTTGAGCGGGATCAGGAAGTTGGCGTACACGCCCATGAGCAACGGCATGATGGCGAAGAACACCATGAACGTGCCGTGCATCGTCACGAGCTGGATGTAGTACTCGGGGAGAATCACCCCGCCATTGGTCATCGCCTCGGGCAGCAGCGTGCCCAGCGGCATGGCGGTGTTGGGGAACCCGAGCTGCCAGCGGATCTGCATCGCCAGCACTCCCCCCAGCAGCAGGAAGAAGAGGCTGACGAACAGGAACTGGATGCCGATGATCTTGTGGTCGGTCGAGAAGATGTACTTCTGCCAGAAGCTCATTGGCTCATGGGGCGCGTGCGTCTTGGGGTGGGCGACCGCGGTCATTCGGAGCCTCCGGCGGCTTGTTGGGCCATCCAGGCGTTGAACTCTTCAGGCGTATGCACGAACACGCGAGCGCGCATCTTGTAGTGCCCCATCCCGCACAACTCCGCGCAGCCGATCTCGTACTCTCCGGTCTTCGTCGCTTGGAACCACGCGTTGATGGTCAAGCCGGGCACGGCGTCCTGCTTGATACGGAATTGCGGGATAAAGAAGGAGTGAATCACGTCCTCCGACGTCAGATGCACCACGACGGGTTGGTTCACCGTGACGTGCAGCTGGTTGCGCAGCGTGAAATCGTCGCCCGTCCCCAGCTGCCCGTCGGGCCCCGGGTACGTGATCTGCCACTCGAATTGCTTGACGTGCACGCCGATGGCGTAGGCGTTCGGGGGCACGCTGTTGCGGCCCTTGATCTGCACCCAGTAGTGATTGCTGACGAGGCCGAGCGCCACGACCGTCACCGCCGGGATCGCGGTCCAGATCACCTCGGCGCGCGTCGAGCCGTGCGTGTAGAACGCCTTCCGGCCCGGGCGCGCCCGGTACTTCACGGAGAACCAGACCAGCCCGACCTCGACGATGACGAGCGCGATCCCGGTGATGATGAGAATCGCCAGGAACAGCCCGTCGATCGGTCCCGCGAAGGTCGACGCCGCCGTGGGGAGCCACCAATGCATGATGCCCGATCTCCTCGCGCTTAGTGCGCGGCGAAGGTGAAGTCTTGGGTCTTGGGAGCTGCGCCCGCCACGGTCACCGTCGCCGTCTGCGTGCCGTACTTCTCATGCCATGCCTCGATCGTGTACGTCCCGGGCGGCAAACCCTTGATCGAGAAGCTGCCGTCCGTTCCGGTGACCGCGAAGAAGGGGTGCGGCAGGACACCCACAAACGCATTCATCCAGCCGTGCACATTGCACTCCAACGGCACCATCACCTCGGGCGCAGTGAAGGTCGGCGGAGACGACGAAGGGGTCAGGGTTCTCTTCATGCCCGCACTCGGCTGGCTGATGTTGAAGGGCCGGTTCGCCTTGGGTTTGGCCTTGATGTTGTGTAGGAGGGGGTCGCTGTTATCGATCTCGAAGCTCTGACCGACCATCATACCGAGCACATGCGGATGATACCGACAGCCGCCCTGGTTGAGCACCACGGGAGTCGCCGGCACCGGATAGGTGGCACCCGCCGGCAGCCCCGCCTTCACGTACACGAACACATTGGCGAGCGTCCCGTTGGCGTTCATCATCACCGTTTCCTCGGTCGGCGCCGTCGGGTACTTGGCCTTACACGCGGCCTCTTCGCTCATGTCGATCTTGGGATTGGTGGGCCGGACACCCGTGAACTTGACCTTGCCGCTGATCGTCGCGCCGGCCTGAACGGCCTCGGCCGTCTGCCGAGCCGCCGACGACGCCACCACGGCGAGCACCACTGCACCACCGATCATGCCGAGCAGTCTGCGATTCATTTCCAACCTCCTGAAGGATCTATTTCGGTCGCTGCGCGCGCCACACCATCAGCATGCCCAGCGCCAGGGTCAGAGCCATGGCGATCACCGGCGAGATGAATACCCGCGCCGGCGTCGGCTCGTCGAGGGCGAGAAAGTACCACGTGCTGACGGCCATCCGCGTGCCGTGCTCTCCATTGGACCCGTCCCAGGCGAAGAAGGCCACCGGAATCGCCCGGCCGGTTCGGACCTGAAGCTCGTGTGCCGTGTCGGCCGTGGCAAGGGCGCGGGTCAGCACGACCCGCCACTCGCCGTGGTCGTAAACCGCCTGCGCACCGACGCTTCCGCCGCCGGCCAAGGGATCGAACCGCTCGAGCCCGCGCGCGAGCCCCGCCAGCGCACCCCCCTGACTCGACCAGCGCCACTGGTACACCGGCGCGGTCGCGTTGCCCATCAGGAAGTACGGCCGCTCCATCCCTTGAGGGATCTTGAGGGGGAACTGCACGGCCAATTGGTCCGGCCAAAAGCCAGGCTGAGCCGGGGCTGAAACGGAATCGTCGCTCGCCAGCGCGGCGAACACACGGCCGATGTGCGCCAGCCAGGCAGAGTCGGGGCTCTGAGAGCGGTCGTCCCACGCCAGCCGCAGCGCGATGGAATCACGCGTATGGACGGCTTGGACACGCACCCCGGTGATCGCCGGCGCGAACCACCGCGTCTTCTTGATCACCTGGCCCACGAGGGGGAACCAGTAGGAGTCGATGCGGCTCCACGCCGAGTCGCCCGGCGAGCGCGGCAACCTGGCTGCGATCTGCGGCGCGTGGATGACGTCGCGCACCACGGGCGGCTCCGCGGGCGAGAGGCTGCGCACGTACTGGGCCACCCGCCACAGCTGCTCGTCGGTGAGAAACTTCTGCTCGAGCAGGTCGCTGAACGACGGCATCGGCGTGCCATCGAGACCGGTGCGCAGGCGATGGTAGATGTCCTCGACGCGCTCGCCGCCGTTGAAACGCCAGTTCTGCGTCAGGTCAGCCGCGAAGATCGGCCGCCCCGCGTCGTCCTTCAGGGTGGGCGCGGAGGGTCCATCCCCGCGGCCCAGATCGCCGTGGCACTTGCGGCACCCGATCGAATCGTAAAACTGGCGTCCCACGCGCAACGCCTCGGCGCCGGTCCCGCCGCCCGGCGCCCGGCCGAAGTCGAGCGGCTTCGAATGCACGCTCGTGTCCGCGAAAAACGTGGACAACGTTTTCAGATACGCCACGACGTCGCGCCGCTCCCGGTCGGAGAGCCGCGTCTTCCAACCCGGCATCGCGGTCCCCGGGAGCCCCTGATCGATGGCGCGGAGCAGATCGGCGTCGGTAGGCAGCTCGCCACTCGCGGTCGAGCGGATCTGGTAGATCGCGCCCGTGAAGTCGCGCGGGTGGGGCAGCATGTAGCGGGCCGCTTCGCCGTCTCCTGCTCCGCCTTCGCCGTGACATCCGGCGCACCATTTGACGTAGACGGCCCTGCCGGCGGTGGTGTCTTGGGCGGCTAGCCGGTTGGCCGGATAGGCGGTTAGAAGAAGCGCACTGCTGATCGCCAAACCGCCAAACCGCCTAATCATGCTCCGCTCCCGACTTCTCCCAGGTTCTGGGCTTCCACCCCGTCTGGTCGTACAGGAACAAAATGACGGACCAGATCTCCTCTTCGGAGAGGAAGTCTTCCCACGCCGGCATCGCCGAGTTCCACGGCGTCGCTTCGCGGGGCAAGCCGGGACCGCCCTTGGCGACGCGCCAAAACACGAAGCTCTCCGTGAGCTGCGCGATGGTGCCGTTGTCCTGGAAGTTGAGTGGGATCGGATTGAAGCCGTTCGCGTAATGGCCCTGCCCGTCGAGATGATCGCCGTGGCAGGGAACGCAGTTTTGGTAATAGACGCGCCGGCCTTCGGCGAGATGCTGGGCCAGCTCGGCACCTTGCGCGACGCGCAGCGGATTCTCGAGCCCCGCGAGCGTCATGGTCTTGCCCCGGAACGTGATCGAGCTCGGGGGCGCCGGATGGATCGACCGGAGGTTCGGGGGCGCCGCGACCGACGCCTTCACCTGACCGTAGGTGAGACCGCCGACGAGCAGCGTGACGACGCCCAGGAGGACCGTGCGGACGACCTTGAGGCGCGGCTCGATCAAGACGGCGTGCAGCGGTTCCTTGAACAGGGTCCAGCGCGCCTCGTCATCGCTCACCCAGATGAGCAGGCCGACAAAGATCGTGGCCATGTACTGCAGCACCACGCTCTTCGGCACGACGGCGCTGCCCGGGAGGAGCGGGATGCCGAACACGACGACGACGTAAGCCAGCACCAGGAGGCCGGCCGCCTGCCAGAACGGGTGCCGGAGTCGCTCTCTCATTTCCGCCCCGCCAGGAAGTTCACGAGGGCCTCGAGCTGATTGCCGGTGAGCTGGTCGCCGAAGACCTTGGGCATGACGCCGGCGAAACGCTCGAATCCCTTGGTCACCTTGGCGTTGGGCAGGAGGATCGCCTCACGGATCCCCGCGGGACTGAGTCGTCCACCCACGTGCGTCAGGTCGGGCCCCACCGCGCCACCTTCGGCGCCGATCTTGTGACACCCGATGCATCCCGCGCCGCGGATGATGGTCATCGGATCGGTGCTGCCACCGGCGATACCTCCACCCCCCGTTGGCGAGGGTGTGGAGGTTGTGGAGGCTGCCGGCACGTCCGACGCGCTGACTGTGATCGTCCCGCCCTGTGACTCGAGGTACGCGATCACGGCCCAGATCTGCTGCGGCGAGAGCGTGCGGGTCATGTCGGGCATGATCGGCTCGTAGCCGGCGACGACAAACGCCCCCGGCTGCGTCAACGCTTCGTGGAGATAGGCTTTGCAGTCCTTGCCGGACTCGCGCTTGCCGCAGCGCGCGCCGATCGGTCCCTGGCCCTTTTCGTCGGTGAGCAGGTTCGGCGCGCGGGTACCGAGTCCGTGACAGGTGGTGCAGCCGCCGATGCCCGTGAAGACTTGCTCGCCGGCTTGAGCCAACTGCTCGGGAGTGACATCGGCGCCGAGGCTCAGCGCTCGCGGCACCTCGGACTGGACCTGCGGGATGCTGTTCGCGATCAAGGTGTAGAGCGCGAGCGTGCCGAGCACGACGCCGAGGATCTTGAGGTTAGTGGTCCACATAAGTCGACTTCTCGGCGAGGCCCCCGAGCCAGAAGATGAAGCCCACGAGCGACAGGAAGATGAGCACGCACACGCTGATCATGATCGCGGCCTGACCGAGCGCCGGTGTCGCGGCGTACTTGGTCGTGTCCTGCAGAACCTGCCACACGTGCCAGTGCTGGCGGATGCCGCTGCGCGCGAAGCCCATCAGGCCCATCAGCCACGTGAACGTGACCGCGAGGATGAACAGCGCATACTGCGAGCGGGGGGGCATCTTCCCCCATTGGATCGCGCCCAGCGACTGCGCGCCGCGCGCCATCAAGACGTCGATCACGGTGACGAAGATGATGCAGGCGAGCACGGCGCCGACCTGGTACACCGAATAGCCGATGCGGACGATCGCCTCCACGAAGTAGCCGCGGATGCCGAAGAACAACACGATCGCGGCGGCGACGCCGAACATGCCTCCCTGGATCAATGTCCCGGTGCGCGCCCAGGGCACGACGGTACGGATGTTGGCCCGCCGGTACAACAGGAACGACAGGAACGTCGTGAGGATCATCAAGTTCACGGCGGTGTTCTTGGTGTTCTTGGCGCTCATCACGCCCAGCGCGCCGAGGAACGGATGGTGCGAGCCCCCCATCGCGGCCAGCTCGCGCGAGTCGGCGATCATCGTGTGCGGCGTGCCCCACACGATCGCGCCGAGCACGAGCACCACGAGCAACCACTTGGTGTAGGGCCGGAAACGCTCGGCGCCGGGAATGCGGCCCATCCCGACCCAGAGGTAGTAGTTGCCCGTGAGGAACAAGACGGCGATCAGGAACGCCTGGATCACCCACAGCCAGCTCATGAAGCCGCCCATCATCGTGATGCCCATCGACTGGTCGTACTGGTAGATCTCGCGGCCCAGCCAGTAGCCGGCGAAGGGCAGCACGATCAGCGCGGAGATGGCGATGAAATTGCCGACGTAGCCCATCCAGTCGTAGTGGGCGCGCTCCTCGTCGGTCTTGGCGACCAGGAAGCGATAGCTCGCGTACGCACCGACGATGGCGCCGCCGAATACGACGTTGCCGATCAAGCGGTGGATGTTGATCGGCATCCAGGTGTGGTTGAGGATGGCGTGCCAGAGTTTGATGCTGGTGGGCGACGTCGTGGGTGTGATGTCGCGGGGCGGAGTCATCATATACGTGAGCCACGAGTCGGCGATGAACATCACCAGCGTGCCCCACAGGTTCAGCAGGATGCCGAGCCCCCAATGGCCCAGCTTGGCCCGGCCGACCTTCCAGCGGTCCCAGCCGTAATAATAGAGGTACAGGGTGAACGACTCGAGGAAAAAGATCGAGACGTAGATCCACATCGACACCCCGAAGATCGCCGTCAGGTAGGCGAAGAACTTCGGGTAGAGTGTGGCCAAGAGGAACGTCAGCACTGCACCCCAGATCGCCGTCGCGCTGTAGGCGATCAGCAGCAGCCGCGTGAACTCCTTGGCCAGGCGGTCGTAGCGCTGGTCCTTCCCGAAGATCCCGATCGCCTCGGCCACCACGGCGAACATCGGCACACCCAGCACGAACGCCGCGAACATCAGGTGGATCTCGGCGGCGATCCACACCGCCGCGCGGCTCCCGATGACCGGGAAGTCGCGATACGCCGGCAGGCTGTCGGTCGCGGCCTGGAGCAGGTGGACGGCGTCGATCATCAGCTGTCAGCCACGAAAAAGGGGCGTTTCTTCGAGAAATCCACGGGCATCGCGTCGCGGATCTCCGTGAGCAGCTCCGGCGTGACCTCCGCCAAGCCCCGCTCGCGCGCCCAGTCTTCCACGCGCTTCATCACGACACCGCGAACGAAGGACGGCACGCGGTCCATGCGCGCACGCGCCGCGTCACTCCACCGCAGCGCGGGGGCGAATTCGCTTCCATAACTGACGCTGGCCGGTTCAATCACCCCGATTCCTCGAGGTTCATACGTGCATGAGGGGTCGGCGGCGAGTACATCTCCTTCGAGCGCGAAGGCCCGGGCGCGGCACCCGCCGCAGAGCTTCTGGTACTCGCAGCGCCCGCATTTGCCGCCCAGTGTCCCCTCGCGCAGCTGACGGAACAGCGGCGCCGAGTGCCAGATGTCGCCGAAGCTCTGCGTGCGCAGATCGCCCGCGACTTCAGGGAGATAGGGACACGGCGTGAGCTTGCCGTCAGGCGTGATGCGGCAGTACTGCGTCCCGCAGGGGCAGCGGGTCTGATAATTCAGGATCGGGGAGTCAGGATCCAGGGCATGTACATGCCGCATGAAATGCGGCGCGCACTTGGAGCGCACCATCATCCGGCCGCGGTAGTCCTTCTGCCAGCGCGCCAGGTCCGCCAGCACGGCTTCGTACTCGGCCGGTGCCAGGTCGGACAGGCCGGCGCCCCGCCCCGTAGCCACGAGGAAATAGCAGTTGAACGCCACCGCTCCCTCGTCCGCCGACCAGGCGACGAGCCCCTCGAGCTCGGCGCGGTTCCCCTTGGTCACCGTCGTCTGCACGATGAAGTCGAGCCTGTGCTCGCGCAGCCGTCCCAGCGCCGCAACGGTATCGTCGAGCGAGCCGGTGCCGTGGCGGAAGCGGTCGTGGTAGGCGGGCCGCAACGAGTCGATCGAAACGGCGACGCCGCGCACCCCGGCCTCCTGCAGAGTCGTAATGCGCTCGTCCGTGAGCAGCGTGCCGTTCGTCCCCACGACCACAGTCGCGCCGCGCCGCGACGCGTAGGCGGCGATTTCCGCGAGGTCGTCCCTGAGTAACGGCTCGCCGCCGGAGAGGATTAGCATCGGCGCAGGGTTCACCGCCAGCAGCTCGTCCACGATGCGCAGGCACTCGGCCGTCGCCAGCTCCGAGGTGGCGCTCTCGTGCGGGCCCGCGGAGATATAGCAGTGGGCACACTCGAGGTTGCAGCGCCTGGTGAGATTCCAGGCGACGACGTGCGGGAGGACGTTCACTGCAGCAGCTTCTCCACCGCCCGTTTGGCATCCTCCGGGGTCACGGCCTTCATATCCACCGGGCACTTGTCCATTTTCTCTTCGATGTCGCGGATCGGGCAGCGAGTGATCCCCTGCGCCTTGGCTTCTTCGATGAACGCCCGCATCTCGGGTGAGAGCGCGTCTTTCCCCTCGGCTTCGGCGCGGATCTGCTTGGCGCGCAGCTCGGTGAACATCACCATCATCGTGTCGATGTCGAACTCGTCGGCTTCGATCATCGCCTGCTTGTTGTCGTCCATCACGTGGGTAGTCACGCGCCAGATGTCGTGGTTGCGCGCGAAGCGCTCGACCGTGTTGCGCGCCAGGGGACGCGCAATCAGCGGCACGAGCTGCAGCCGCTGCCAGCCTTCCTCCGTCCAGACGATCGGATCGGTTACCACGCGCTCCCGCGTGCTGACGTTGCCGGTCACCGGGCACTTCGTCTCGATCATGGGGACGGCGGGGACCGGATCGGCGTCGGAGCCCTGGACCTTCGTCGCCTTCATCTGCTCGGTCGCCTTCACCTCGGCGAGGGCGATCTCCTCGGCGTTCCCGATCCCCATGATGAGCTGCATGTGGGTCGGGAGGAGCTTCTGGATCGCTTCGTCGAGCCACTTGTTCGTCACGGTCGGCGGCGGGCCGGCGTTGCCGACCTTTTCCAGCAGGTACTCCTCTACCGCGCGCCGCGCGATCCCCTGCGCGAAGGGCGGCACCCGCAGGATGCGGACTTCGGCCTCAGGCGCCCAGGGGAGCCCCGCCTGGCCGTCTTCCTCTATCCAGGGGATGTCTTCTGGCCTCACCCCAACGACCCCCGCCAGCAGCACGTTGCACGAGGCAAGACGCACGAGATTCTCGGCTTGAGACCCGAGCTCCGTGTCCTCGATCCGGTGAGCCCCGTGACGACCGAGCACGAGCAGTGACGGCTTGATCTCCTCGACCCACTGCATGATGACCTGGAACGGCTTGCCGATCAGGATCTGCGTCTTGATCGGCACGTCGGGGAACTGCTGCGCCATCACTTCGGCGCGCTTCAGGTTCGCCTGGCAGAGCTTGAGGAGGCCCTTGTCGATGATGTTGTTGTGCAGCTCTTCCTGCTCCTCGAACTTGAAGACCTTCGAAGCCTGGTACGACAGCACGTCCTTGATGTTGTTGAACACGACGTGGTGGTACTCGACGTCGAACGCGCTGCAGATGAAGAGCGAGCCGCCGAACTCCTGGGCCAGCTCGAGCGCCGACTTCATCGCCTTGTAGCTGTAGGACGAGCCATCCACGCAGACGAGGAAGCGTCCGCCCTCGAGGGAGCGCTCGTCGCGGACGATCAGCACGTCCTTCTCGACGCCGCGCAGCACACGCGCCACGACGCCGCCCAGCTGCGAGAACTGCTGGCGGCCGAGGCCATGAGCGCCGACCGCGAGCAGATCGTATTGGCGGCCGGAGGAGCCGACCAAGCGGGCCGCCGCGTCCTCGTCTTCGGCCACGAGCCGGCCGTTCTCGCCCAGCTTCACGTCGCTCCGGACCTTGTCGCCCCCGTCGTAGCCGGCCGCCCGGTTCGGGTCGAAGCCGATCAGGCCGGGGAGCCGTCCGGCGCCCCGATTCACTTCGTTGACGATCTCTTCGTAGTTGATGCCTTCGAGGAGCTGCCGGGTGAGCGGCACGCCGGCGGCTTCGCAGCGCTTCCCCATCTGATCGAGAAAGCTGTCGGCGATGAGCTGCAGACCCTTCTCGATCAGCTTGTCATGGATCTTGCGCTGCTTCTTGATCTCTTCGGGAGTCTGGAATTGCGCGGGGAGGCCGGTCTCGAGCTGGCGGAAGCGAACATCGTGGAGGCGCGCTGCATAAACGTGATTGCCGGTGATGCGCCCTCCCGACTTTCGACACATCTCGAGGGCTCTATCCACCGCCCAATCGGAGTGCTGCGAGTTATCGACCGGAACGAAGATCTCGCGATACACCGGCGTCTCCTAGGGCGATGGGGAGGGGACGGTTCGGCATTGCATATGCGACACCGAAATGACGCTGTCAAGGAACGATCTGTCCACCAGTGTCGTCCCAAACTGTAATCGCATCCACTGGGCACACGTCGCACGCGCGCAACAATCGCTCTCGATCTACTTGCTCGGGAGTCACGAACACCGCTGTACCGGTGTCATCGAGGACGAACGCCTCGGGCGCTTCCGTGACGCAGTCGCCGAATCCCACGCACAGGGTCCTGTCGATGCGGATGCGGAGACCCCCGACGATGCGTTCTTCGAAGTCGCTCACATCCCTTCCAGACCTAGCTCGTTGCGCGCCGTGTCCATCACCGCCGGGGTGATCTCGGCGATGCCGCGCTCTTTGGCGTAGTCGGCGTAGATGCGCTTCACCATTCCGCGCACGAAGTTCGGGACCCGCGCAAGGCGCTCCTGGGCGTCGGCGGACCACGATGGCCCCGCGGCATGGCCGCGGGGGTCGCCACCCTCTGAGAAGGCGTCGTCCCGGCCCGTCGAGACCATCTTGCGCACCGTCTCGAACGGCTGCTCTGGCACCGTCCGGCCGCCGATCTCGACGCCGAGCGACGACACGAGCTGCGTTTCCATCGGATTGGTCAGCATGGCCACCACCCGGCCACAGGTGGGACACTTGAACGTGGCCGCGAGAGTGCCGTCGCCAGGGAGCTGACGCTCCTCGAAGGCCATCTGCTTGTCGCAATCGACGCAGAGAAACTTCATAGCTGGGCTCCGAGCGCCGCCCAGGAGTCAGGAGTCGGGTGCCAGGGAATCCTGGCGAGAACGGGAACCGCGAACTCCCTGGCGAGGTCATCGCCGGCAGTCCCCTCGAAGCCCTGCCCCGTCATGTTCTCAATCACGCCCAGGAGCTGGGAGCCTCGCTCTGACGCCGCTCGCATGGCGCGACGTACGGCGTCACGTGACTCCGGCGTCGGGATCGTGACGGTCAGCACCGCGGGCGGAGCGCCGAGGATATCGCATAGCTCGATATAGCGCTGCATCCCGGGCGGGAGATCGAGCAGCAGCGTGTCGAGGGAACCCCAGACCACGTCGCCGAGCAGCTCGCGCAGCGTCGAGGCTTCCATCGCACCGCGCCACACGAAGCTCTCTGCCGCCGGTCCTTTGAAGGCGAGGGGGGCGCCGTCTTCGAGCAGCATCGCCATGGAAATGCACTTCACACCGTCGGCACCCTTGGCCGGCTCGATGCCGTTCGGGGACGTGGGGCGTGGGGCGTGGTCGATTCCCAGCAAGCGCGGGATCGTGGGGCCATTCAGGTCCGCGTCGAGCACGCCGACCGCCTGCCCCGCCCGGGCCAGCGCCCGCGCGAGGTGGGCGGTCACGTAACTCTTCCCGACCCCCCCCTTGCCGCTCATCACGGCGATCATGCGCCCCACACCCGCCAGGCGCTCGGCCACGCGCTTGCGCTGGGCGCCGATCTGCTCCGGCAGCCCGGACCGGTCGGCGTCCGTCAACTCGTGATAGGTACGAATGGGGGGCATGGGGATAAAAACTAGCCGGTTAGGGGGTTAGCCGGTTAGACCACCCTCCCTAACCGACTAACCGCCTCACCGCCTATCTTTTTCCTCCCATGATCGAAGCCCTGAAGGACAAGCTCCAGGCCGAGGTCGAGCGCCTGAATCACGAGATCAACTTCGTCTTACCGAAGGAGATCGACAAAGCGCGCCAGCACGGAGACCTGCGGGAGAACTCCGAGTACAAGGCCGCGCTCGAGCGGCAGCAGTTCGTGGCCTCACGCCTGACCCACCTGCGGATGCGCCTCGGCAAGTTGTCGAGCGTGTCGGAAGCCGAGATCCCACGCGACCGCGTCGGATTCGGGTCCCGAGTCACCGTGGAGGACGTCGACAGCAAACGGAAGGAAGTCTACGCGCTCACGCTCGGCGAGTTCATCGAAGGCGCCGAGGACGGTGCGGAAGAAATGCCCGTGTCGATGGCCTCACCGCTTGGCAAGGCGCTCATCGGGAAAAAGGTCAAGGAGCAAGTCGAGATCGTGCTGCCGATGGGGAAGCGCAAGCTGAAGGTCGTGGAGCTCGAAACGGTCCACGACATCGCGGAGGGGAAGGCTCGTCACAAGCGCAAGTGAAACACCATCGGGCCCCGCGGCGCCGCTGAGTCGGCCGCCGCGCGCCGCTCGATGCTCATGGCTGCGCCTGTCACCGAGCCAACATCCGCGGGAACATCGAAGGCCATCGCCATGACCGTGGATTCGGCTTCGTCCATCGTCATCGCCGCCGCCCGCTTCATGCCTCCCTCCGTGACGAACCACAACTGGTAGGTCTCGTTCGGCTCGTTCGGGGCCATGCCCTCGCACCGCACCAGCCAGCGTCGGGCCGCGCTGTCGGCGAAAATGGTGACGCCGCCGAGGCGGCCGTTCGTGGTCACGGGGACCCACGTGACGCGCGTCGCCGGGCCGCGCACGAACCCGAGCGTGTCGCGCACCGCAGCCAACTCCGCCGCCAGGAGATCGCGCTCCGCAGAAACGGCGAGGATCGTTTGGCGCGCCCAGTAGCCGGCTCCACCCAAGGCTGCGAGCACGAACACGGCAGCCGCCGCACGCCATACCCACCGGCCCCGAACACGCGGCCGCACCGCGCGCGCCAGCACCTGCGCCCGGAGCTCGGGGCGCGGGTCGCGGGGCTTCGCAGTCATGCCGAGCCAGTCGGTCATCGCAGCCAGTCCTGCACGTGTTTCAATACCTCCGCGAGTTTGGCGTGCGCGATGCGCAGTCGCGTCTTCACCGTGCCGAGGGGCTGCCCCGTGCGCCGGGCGATCTCCGAGTGGGTCAAACCCTCGAAGTACGCCAGCATCACGACGCGCCTTTGATCCACCGGCAGCGCGGCCAGGGCGGCGTGGACCTCCTGGTGCACCGGCCAGCCGGGCACAGCCGCGTCCGCCGGGTCTGGGGCCGGCACCGCCCCATCGTCCTCGAGCCGCTGCGCCGCCCCCCAACGATCCGCCTTGCGCCACCACCGCCGCCGCCGCCGCAGGACGTCGAGCGCGCGGTTGCGCGCGATCGAGAGCACCCACGGCACGAGTGGGCCACGGCTCGCCTCGTGCTGGTGGATGCGCCCCCACACCTGCACGAACACGTCCCCCAACACCTCCTCCGCCTCGCCGTCGTCCCGGAGGATGCGAGCCGCGAGGCCAAGGACCCAGGGCGCCAGGGCGTCATACAGCTCCGCCAGGGCGCGCTCGTCGCGCGCCTTGAGGCGCCGAACCAGGGTACGTTCGTCCTCTTGACTAAGACGTTTTGGCTGGGTCACTTAGATTCCTTATTCTAGTGTCGCTCCGGGTGGGCGACCACCGGAGCCCTCCTCTTTTCGAGGCGCAGCCATGGTTTCGACTCGTTTCGTACTCGTGCCGGCGATCCTCGCCCTGTCCGCCACGACACTCTCCGCCCAGGCCGACCCCGACCGCACCGTCGCGGGCGGCGGCAGCTTCCCGGCCGGGTGGCACGTGCGTACCGAATTGGCCCGGCAGACGGGCCAGCCGGCGCCGCTGGCCAACGTCAAGTTCGGGGCGATGGGCGACGGCCTGCACGTGACGGTGGGCCCGGCCGCCATCTACTGGCGCGACGCCGACACGATCTCGGGCAACTACCACATCGTCGCGAAGCTTACCCAGATGCAGAACCCCGCCCATCCCGAGAGTTACGGCATCATCTTGGGCGGCAAGAGCCTCGCCGATTCGGGCCAGAGTTACACGTACTTCCTCGTGCGCGCGGTGGACGGCATGTACAGCATCCGGCGCCGGGCAGGCTACACCGCCCGCCCCACCGCGGTAGTGGAGTGGACGGCGAGCGACGCCGTCGTCAAGTCCGACAGCAGCGGGAAGGCGACGAATGAGCTCAGCGTGGAGGTGCGTGGCGGGCGCGCCAGGTTCATGGTCAACGCCAAGGAAGTGTACGCCGCCGATGCCGCCGGGCTCGACACGCGCGGGGTGGTCGGCTATCGGGTGAACCACAACCTCGACGTGCACCTCGGCCCGCTCGGGATTCACAAACTGTGACCGGGATGGCGCACGCCGACGACGAACGATTCTCGTTCACGCCGTTCACGCGGCACCCCTTCTTCACGCAGGTGAACAGCTGGATCATCGATAAGGTGATCTGCCCGGGGCGGCACGTGATCGTCGACTTGGGCTGCGGTCCGGGGGCCGTCACCAAGCTGATTCTCGAACACGTCTCCGGGGCGGTGCCGCCGCCGCGCGTCATCGGCGTCGATCCGTCACCGTCGGCGATCGCCAAGGCACGCGCGGCGATTTCCTCGAAGGTCGCCGAATTCATGGAGGGCAGCGCGGAGCTGCTGTCGCGGCTCGTCCCCCCCGCCGACGCGGTGGTGTTCCTCAACGCCATCCATCTGATTCAAGACAAGCACCAGGTGCTGGGCGAGATCCGGAAGACGCTGAAGCTCGGGGGCCGGCTCGGCTTCAATTCGACGTTCTTCGCCGGCGCCTACGTCGAGGGCACGAGCGGTTTCTGGCGGCGTTGGGTCGTCCGCGCCGTGCAGGCGCTGCGTGAGAAGGGGATTTCTGTGAAGCACGACGGCCACGCCGCGGCGATGAAGTGGTTCTCGGCGGACGACTATGCGCAGGCGTGCGAAGCGGCAGGCCTCCGTCCCACGAACGTCGAGCTGGTGAAGGTCGAGATGACGCGGGAGAGCCTCGCGGACATCGGCCAGTTCTCGTTGTTCATCGAGGGCGCGCTCCCCGGCGTACCGCTCGAGGAAGGGTCGGAGGCGCTGATCAAGGGCCTCGACCGTACCATGGAAGAGCTCAAGGTGCCGAGCGTGTCTCGGAACTGGCTGGAGGTAGTCGCGGAAGCCGTCTGAGGAGCAAGACGCCGAGTCCCACCACCAGTAGCGCGCCGAGCGTGATCGTGTTGAGCGATTCGAGCACCGCGGCCGTCTGTCCCCCGACGACGGCGGGCGCGCTCAGGGAGACGAGCAGCAGCGACGCCCCTAAGAGTCCCAGCCCCCAGCGCCGCCCCGGTGTGCCCGGCGGCAGCTGCCGGAGTCCCCACCAGACGCACCAGTAGCCCGCGAGCAGCGTGACGTAGTGCGCCTTCCACGCGAGCGGCGTCACGAGTGTCATCGCCACGAGCGAGATCGCCCACTCCCCCGCGGCGCGGCGCGAGCGCAGCTCGGTCGACCCCCCACGGAACGCCAACGCGAGGCCCACCGCGAGCAGTCCAGCCACTCCGTAGAACGCGAGCCTCCCCACCTGCGGATCGGCGACCAGGCGATTCACCGCCGCCAGGAGGGATTGGTTGAAGCGGTGGGCGGATGCGGGGTCCGCGATCTCTCGCGCCGCCAGGGCGCTCCAGCTGTGCCACTGCTCGCGCGCCTCGGCTGGGCCGAACGCGATCGCCGGCACAACGACGTTGAGCATCACGAGCCACGCCGCCGTCCAGGCCGTCTCCCGCCAGCGCCGCCGGTACACGAGGTAGCCAATCAGCAGCACCGGCGCCGCCTTGACGCTCGCCGCCGCGGCGAGCGCGAGGCCGCCCCATTGGGCCCGGCCGGCACGGAATCGATCGAACGCGATCAGCGCCAGCAGCAGCAGAAACAGGTTCACCTGGGTGTGCTGGAGATGCTCCTGCAGGATGCGGGCGGAGAGGAGCACCGGCACGAGCACGGCCGAGGAGACGAAGCAGAGGCGATCCGGCGTCGTCGGCCAGAACGTCAGGGTGTCGCCACCATCCTCGAAAGCTCTGGCCAACAGGCGGCAGCAACCCCAGATCGCGAGGACGCTGCCGAGCTGCCAGAGAAGCAGCGCCGCGTGGATGCCAAGCACGCGCGTGACGAGCGCGAGGGCGGCGGCGACCAATCCAAAGAACGGCGGCCACGTGTTCAAGTGGATGTGATACGGGTCGCGGCCCGCGAGGATGGACTCGCCGAGCTCCAGGTAGCCGCTGAAGACCACGAGGTCGGCGCGCCACAAGCTCCGCGCGATCTCGAACGCCAGATAGAGGAGCGTCCCGCCGTAGACCGCTATCTGCCACGGCCGGAGTTTCGGCATCAGGCGGGAGCTGGTTTCCGGGCGAACCACAACGATGCGCCGAGCATGAGCAGCATCATCCACACGATCAAACTGTAGCCACCGATGGCGTGATGCAGCGTGTCGCCCACCAAGTCCCGGCCGGTGAGGCCGACGATCGCCATGAGCGCGAGGATCGCCCACGTCACGCCGCGGGGCCGGAGCGACAGAAATGCGTAGTTCACGAAGAGCAGCGTGACGAGGTGAGCCTTCCAGGTCAGCGCCGACAGCAGGTGACCCACCAGGAATGCCGCGCTCAGCTCGAACACCGTGAGCGGGGCGCCGTGAGCGCGCAGCCAGACCAGGGCGCCCAGGAATGCGGCGACGACGAGGGCCGCCGCGACCCGGTAGACGAGGCGAGCCGTATCTTCGGAGGTCGCCACCACCCGGTAATCGCGTTCCGTCGGTTCGGTGGGGAGACGCGTGAACCGATAGACCGATGCGGCCAGGTTCTGATTGGTGTAGCGCTGCTCGACGCGGCCCTTGCCGAATCCCTCGAGCACGGTGTGGTAGTAGTCGGCGAGGTCGCGCGCGCCGGTTGCCGGACCGCGCTGCACCATCGGCAACGCCACGCAGGCGAGCCCCAGCGGTACTACGGCGAGGGCGGCGCGCCGCCGGCCGCGCACTACCAGCCACGCCACGAGGAACACGGGGACCAGTTTGATCGCCGTCGCGGCGACGAGTGCGGCGGCGCCCCGCACGTCGTGGCCGGCGAGGTACCAGCGGATGCCGAGCAGGCACAGGACGAACAACGCCACGTTGACTTGGACGAGGTTCAGGTTGTTGAGGAAGAACTGCGCCGCGAAGACGATCGCAAGCACGAGGCGCCACTGATCCTTTGGGCGGTCCGGCCAAAGAGAATCAAAGACATCGGTCGTCAAACGCACGGCGACGGGAATGAGCAGCAGGTTGCAGAAGTAGAACAGTCCCGCCGCGACCTTGAGCGGAAACAGCGCGAACACCTGAAACACCATCGCCGCGAACGGCGGGTAGGTGGGCTCGCGAACGCCCGGGAGATATGTGTAGAGGGGCTGGCCCTCCCAGAACCACCGCCCCGCCAGCCAGCGCGCGTGAAAATCGGTCCCCGGACGCTGGCTCTTCGCCTCGATGACCGAAAGCACGACGCACACGCCCAGGAGGGCGACGGCGATGAGCTTGCGCTTCATGGGGCCAGCACGAACGACAGACGGCGATGCGATTCGCGCAGCGCCGCCTCGACCGCCGCCGGCGTCGTGCCGCGGGCGAAGATGAACCCGGGATAGCGCGATCCCTCGGGGAACGGCACGAGACGCTCACCGGGGTGAGCCGTGATCTGTACGTCCTCGACGAGCGGCACGGCCTTCGCCTCCGCAACGCCGCGGACTTCTTGCAACACGCCGGCCCCGGGGATCGGGATCATCATCACGCCCGCGGCGATCGCCTCCCGCGTGAGCGAGGGGATCGGCATCCCCAACGCGTGGCGCAGAATCAACTCCTCGAGCGCGACGCCGTCCCCAAAACGCAGGACCGCCGAGCAGCGTCCCCCGATCGGCCGCGCGGCGAGCTCGATGAGCCAGGGACCGCGCTCATTGTAGCGCAGCTCGGCGTGCACCGGCCCTTCTACAAGACCGAGCGCGCGTATCGCGCGCTCGGTGCACTCCGCGATTGTCTTCTGTAAGCCGGCCGGCGCGCGCGATGGCGTGACGTAAATCGTTTCCTCGAAGAACGGACCATCGAGCGGATCGGGCTTGTCGAACAGCGCCAGGACGTGCAGGCGCCGGTTCACGAGCAGACCCTCGAGGGCGACCTCGTAGCCGGGAACGAAGTCCTCGACGAGGAACTCTGTGTCACAGCCGCCGAGGATGCTCGATAGCCGAGCATGGGCCGCGACGAACGCGGCTGGATTGTCAGCGCGGATCACGCCGCGTGATGCACTCAGGCGCAGCGGCTTCAAGACGCAGGGATAGACGATCTGCTTGGCGAGCTGGCGCGAGTCTTCATCGAACCGGTGCAACGCGAATCCCGGGACCGGCACCTGCGCCGCCGCGAGTAACTGGCGCTGCCTGTGCTTGTCGCGCGCAGCGACGGCAGCCGTGAGCGCATTTCCCTTGAGCCGCAACCGCGCGGCCACCGCCGTAGCCACGACCACGCTGTCGTCGTCCACACCGACGACGGCATCGAGGGGATGTTGGTGCGCGAAGGCGAGCGCCTCGTCGGCGGCGCACTCAGGCTGCTGGAAGTCGAGAGTCAGGAGACCGGCGGGGTTGGCGGCTTCGAAGGTACTGGGTCGATCCGAGGCGACCGTCAGCTCCGCGCCGATGCGCCGCGCCGCCTCCACAAACGCCGCGGTGCGGTAGGTCGTGGACGGCAGTAACAGCAGGAGGCGCGGCAATGCCGTGCCCCTACTTCTTCGACGCCTGGAAGTAGGGGTTCGCGCCCGACGTGTGATCCGTGATGTCCACGATGCCGCGGACCTCGGGGATATGCTGGGAGAGCATGCCTTCGATCCCCTGGCGCAGCGTGACGTCCGCCATGCCGCAGCCCTGGCAGCCGCCGCCCATGCGGAGCATCACGACGGCGTCTTGCACGTCGATCAGCTCGACGTTTCCGCCGTGGCGCGCGACCATGGGATTGACCTGCTCGTCGAACAGCCGCGCCACGCGCTCGTACAGCGCGTCGTCGTCGACGGCGCCCGTCGCGGGAGCCGCCTTCGACGCGACGGGCGCGGCGCCAGACGCAGCCGCCGTGCGAATCGCGGCGCCGACGGCCTTCCCCATCGCCTGCCACGGCGCGGGATTGTCCTTGACGACCGTGACGATGTTGCCTGAGACGATGACCTCGGTGACTCCGCCGCCAGGAATAGCGAAGATCGATTCCGCGAGCGGCGAGCCCTTGGCTTCTTCCGCCGACGCAAAGCGCCGCACACCCGCCGCATGCAGCGGCTGGCTCACCACGAACTTGCAGCGGTGGTTGTCCACCGGCTCGGCCGTAATGCGTATCGTCTGGTCCATATCCGGCAACCTAAGCCCTCACGGCGTATACGCCAAGTTCGCGGCCAGCCACCGCTCCATTTCGTCCGGCGCCATGCCCTTCCGGCCGGCGTAGTCCAACACCTGGTCCCGGGCGATGCGTCCCAGGCCGAAATAGCGAGCCTCGGGATGCGCGAAGTACCAGCCGCTCACCGACGCGGCGGGCAACATCGCGCACGATTCCGTCAGCGTGATACCCACGGCGGTCGGGGCGTCGAGCAGGTCGAAGAGCGTCCGCTTCTCCGTGTGGTCCGGACAGGCCGGGTACCCAGGCGCCGGACGAATCCCCTGGAACCGCTCCGCGACCAACGCCGCGACGTCGTGCCGCTCCTCGGGCGCGTAACCCCAGAACTCCGTGCGCACGCGCTCGTGCAGCCGTTCGGCCAGGGCCTCGGTCAAGCGGTCGGCGAGCGCTTTCGCGATGATGCTCGAGTAGTCGTCGTGATCCCGCTCGAACGCGGCGCACACCGCGTCCAGGCCGATCCCCGCCGTCACCGCGAAGGCACCGACCCAATCGCGCTTGCCGCTGTCTTTGGGCGCGACGTAATCGGCGAGACACAGGTTCGGACGACCAGGCCCTTTCTCGAATTGCTGCCGCAGCCCGCGCAGCACCGCGCGCAGTTTGGCGCGGTCTTCTCCGGCGTAGACTTCGATGTCGTCGTTGCCCACCGTGTTGGCGGGGAAAAGGCCGAGCACCGCGCGCGCCCGCACGAGCCGCTCGGCTACGAACCGCTTGAGCAGTACCTGCGCATCAGCGAACAGTTTTTTGGCTGCCTCGCCCACGGCGCCATCCTCAAAAATGGCGGGATAGGTGCCCTTGAGCTCCCACGCCTGAAAGAACGGCGTCCAATCGATGTACGGGACGAGCTCCTCGAGCGGGTAGTCGTCGAGCGCGGTGATGCCCGGGTGGCAGGGGCGAGCGGGCTCGTACGCCGTCCAGTCGATTTGCAGGCGCCGCCGGCGCGCTTCGGCGAGGGGCAGCGAGACGCGCTCCGCATCCCGCGACCCGTACTCGGTGCGCAGGCGTTCGTACTCCACCCCGACCTCGCCGAGATAGGCGTCGCGGCGCTCGGCGGACAGCAGCTGGCTGACGACGCCGACGCCGCGCGATGCATCGAGCACGTGAATCGTCGGGCCGGTGTACCCTGGTGCGATCTTCACCGCCGTGTGCGCGCGCGACGTCGTCGCTCCCCCAATGAGGAGCGGGAGCGTGAAGCCCTGGCGGCTCATCTCTTTGCCGACGCGCACCATCTCGTCGAGCGAGGGCGTGATCAGACCCGACAGGCCGATCACGTCCGCGCCTTCGCGGCGCGCCGTGTCGAGGATCGTCTGCGCTGGCACCATGACGCCGAGGTCGATCACTTCGTAGTTGTTGCAGCGCAGCACCACGCCCACGATGTTCTTGCCGATGTCGTGCACGTCGCCCTTCACGGTCGCCAGCACGATCTTTCCGGCGCGACGCACGCCACCTGCCGCCCGTTGCTCGGCCTCGAGGAACGGTACGAGGTACGCCACCGCCTTCTTCATCACGCGGGCGCTCTTCACGACCTGCGGCAGAAACATCTTGCCCGCGCCGAAGAGGTCCCCCACGACGTTCATGCCGTCCATGAGCGGGCCCTCGATCACGTCGATCGGTCGAGCCGCCTTGCGCCGTGCCTCCTCGACGTCCGCTTCGACGTGGTCGAGGATGCCTTCCACCAGCGCGTGCCGCAGCCGCTCGAGCACGGGCAACGCTCGCCACGCCGCATCGGCTCGCGTCGCGACCGTGCTCTCGCGGTGCTGCTCGGCGAGCGCGGTCAGTCGCTCCGTGGCGTCGGGACGCCGGTTGAAGAGCACGTCCTCCACCAGGACGAGCACGTCGGCCGGGACGTCTTCGTACACAGCGAGCTGGGCGGAGTTGACGATGCCCATGTCCATGCCCGCGGAGATCGCGTGGTACAGGAACGCCGAGTGCATCGCCTCCCGCACGTGGGCGCTGCCACGGAACGCGAACGACAAGTTGCTCACGCCCCCGCTGATGAGGGCCCGCGGCAACGTCGCCTTGATGCGACGCACGGCGTCGAGGTAGGCGATCGCGTACGTGTTGTGCTCCTCGATCCCCGTCGCCACCGCGAAGATGTTGGGATCGAAGATGATGTCCTCGGGGGGAAACCCCGCTTGCTCCGTCAGGAGTTTGTACGCCCGCGTACAGATGGCCACCTTGCGGTCGGCCGTATCGGCCTGGCCCTGCTCGTCGAACGCCATCACCACGACCGCCGCGCCGTAGCGGCGGACGAGCCGTGCCCGAGCGAGGAACTCCGCTTCGCCTTCCTTCAGACTGATGGAGTTGACGATGCCCTTCCCCTGGAGGTTCTGGAGTCCGACCTCGAGCGCGTCCCAGCGGGAGGAGTCCACCATCACCGGTACTTTCGCAATATCTGGCTCCGCTGCGACCAATCGAAGGAATCGCTCCATCGCGGCCTGCGCGTCGAGCATCCCCTCGTCCATGTTCACGTCGATGATCTGGGCGCCGTTCTCGACCTGGTGGCGCGCCACCTCGAGCCCGGCTTCGTAATTGCCGGCCTTGATCAGCCCGGCGAACCGCGCCGAGCCGGTGACGTTGGTGCGCTCGCCGATGTTCACGAACAGCGTGTCGGGCCGGATGTTGAGGGGCTCGAGTCCCGACAGCCGGCAAATGGGGGCGACCTCTGCCGGGACCCGGGGCGGCAGGCCCGCCACCGCCTCGGCGAGGGCGCGAATGTGCGCCGGCGTCGTGCCGCAACAGCCGCCGACGATGTTCACGAACCCCGACGTGGCGAACTCGCCGACCAAGACGGCCATCTCGGCGGCCGTTTGATCGTACCCACCGAAGGCATTCGGCAACCCAGCATTGGGATGACAGGTGACGGGGATGTTGGCGAGGCGTGACAGCTCTTCCACGTAGGGGCGCAGCTGCGCCGCCCCCAGCGCGCAGTTCAGGCCGATCGTGAAGAGATCGGCGTGCCGGACGGAATTCCAGAACGCCTCGACCGTCTGTCCCGAGAGCGTTCGGCCGCTCGCGTCCGTGATCGTGCCCGACACCATCAGCGGGACGTCGAGGCCGCGCTCATCCAGCAGACCGCGCACGGCGAACAGCGCGGCCTTGCAGTTCAGCGTGTCGAACACCGTCTCGACCATGAGGAGGTCCACCCCGCCCTCGAGCAAGCCTTCGGCCTGGGTGCGGTAGGCGGCGGCGAGCTGCGCGAACGTGGCGTTCCGGTACCCGGGGTCGTTCACGTCCGGTGAGAGCGACCCCGTCCGGTTGGTCGGGCCCAGCACGCCCACCACGAAGCGCGGCCGCTCGGGGGTCTGGGCCGTCTGCTCGTCGGCGCTGCGGCGCGCGAGCTGCGCCGCCGCCACGTTCAGCTCGTACACCAGGTGTTCCGTGCTGTAGTCGCTCTGCGAGATTACCTGGGCGTTGAACGTGTTCGTCTCGAGGATGTCGGCGCCGGCCGCGAGGTAGGCGCGGTGAATCTCCGTGATGACGTCGGGACGCGTGAGCGTGAGGAGGTCGTTGTTGCCGCGCAGGTCTTTGGGGTGCGCGCGCAGCCGCTCGCCACGGAAATCCTGCTCGTCCAGGGCATAGGACTGGATCATCGTCCCCATGGCGCCATCGAGGACGAGGATGCGCTGTGCGAGCGCGGCGTGGAGCTGGGTGAGGCGGTGTTTTCGATCGGTCATCGTCAAAAAAAATGCCCCCGTCGCCAATACGGACACCGGGGGTCCGGCTTTTTAGCGACTTGTTTAACGTGGCTGCAATAGGCCGCAACTCACCACGGACTGCCTTCAGTTGTTCAGCAAAGGTAATCGGCGCGACCGAACGAAGGCAAACCTCCCGTTGCGGCACCGCCACAGCGTGAGCCGGAGCACGGTTGACGAACCGGTTGACCTTGTATCGTAAATACCCTATTAGTCGGGACTTGGGAGACATGCGCGTGGCACCCGCTCTCACCGTGGCCGGAGTCTTGGCGCTCGCCGTGTCGATCACGACGTGCCGCCTCGACAAGCTCATCAATCCGGCGACGGCAGACCGGCTCCTTGTGGATCGAGATAGCGTCCTGGCCTCGGCGCACGTCGGTTCAGTCGACCCGGTGGCCACCACAGTGCACATCGCGAGCGCGGATGGACTCGCACTGAGGTGGACGGCGAGCAAGACCGCGGCTTGGGTGACGCTGGATGCGGATTCGGGGAGCGCGCCAGACTCGCTGGTGGTGAGACTGCACTCCGACACGCTCTCGAAGACCCTGCACCGCGACACGATCGTCTTCACGTCACTCCAGAGCGTCGTGACGGTCAAGGTGCCCATCGCATTCGACATGCTCGATTCGGCCGCGCAGCTCGTCGTGTCTCCGCCGAACCGCGACACGGCGGCGTTGCTCGGAAGCGCGCAGCCGGACACTTTTTCTCTGCGGATCAAGAACAAGGGAGCCCTGCCGCTGACGTGGACCGCCACGTTCAACGCCACCTGGGTCACCTTGTCCGATTCGGGCGGGACCGTGCCCGCGAAGGACACGACGTCTACGGTCGTGCTCGTGACGCTCAGGCCGGAGAGCCTCAGCACAGGCCCGCACAGTGCCAGGATCATATTTGCGGCGCCGGGTGCCATCGACGCTCCCGACACAGTGGCCATCACATACACGATCAATCCGTGCGCGGAGACGACGATCCCAACTTTGGATACCGTCGTGTCCGGCTCGATCGCTCTCAGCGATTGCGGAGCGCCGCAGCGATCCGGACGGCAAGCCAAGCTATATGGCGTGCAGGCGGTAGCGGGCGACACGCTGACATTGCGACTTTCCGCCGCGTTCAACGCGTATCTGATCGTGACCAACAACTCGGGAGCGACGGTGCTGGATTCGACCGACGAGTGTGCGGCAGTGGGCATCGCGTGCATTCGCAACTTCCCTGTGACGACGCCTGGGACGTATGTCATCGAGGCCACTACCGCGAATCCAGCCGAAACCGGTGCGTTTACGCTGTCGGCCGTCAAGGAGCGGGCGCCGAGCCCGCCACAGGCGATCGGCCAGTTCCGGGGCGACAGTGCGACCGCGATCGGCGTCGGCCTGACCACCACTGAGAACGTCGTCGTCCTCAAGGGCACACTCCACGATCCCAACCCAGCCGACTCCCTCCGCCTCCAGGTCGAACTGGTCGGCGTGGGCAGCGGCACGAAGCCTGACTCGAGCGCGCCCGTACCGGTGGGCGCATCGGTCTCGGTCCGGGTCACCCCCCTGGTCGAGAACGAGACGTATTACTGGCGGGCCCGCACGTGCGACAAGACAGGGCGGTGCAGCGCGTGGCAGGCCTTCGGAGGGAATGTCGATCCCGCGGCCGACTTCGTAG
>WNFK01066621.1_pt1 | contig 37343 bp, 40 predicted proteins | sample 5400281 | NCBI WGS metagenome assembly WNFK01 (sample SAMN13153350, study PRJNA577476) | soil metagenome | isolation source: 20 cm soil on Douglas fir-dominated hillslope | place: USA:California | collected 2013-09-17
CGCTGCAGTCGTTCTCCCTGACCTGGGACGGCCCCGTGCTGCGCGGCACCTCCACCGGCTCCAACAACCTGCCCCGTGAGGTGCAGTTCAGGCGCGACCGTCGCTGAGCCGATCGATCTGGTAGAGTGACCCCGTGCAGAACGGGCTGCTTCCGCGCTTCTTCGAGAGCGTGACCCGGCAGGCCTTCGGTGATCTGGCGATCGACGACGCGCCCGCCCTGCGCTACCTCACCGAGCTCCTGACCCGCTTCGTCCGCACCGAGGCCCTGCGCACGCTCCGCGAGCTACCCGGCCGCCGCCTCGACACCGTAGCCGACTCGCTGCTCGCGATCCAGCACGTATGGGACTGGCAGGCGCCCGGCTTCAACCCGGGCACCGAGCGAGTCCTCCGTCGCCAGATCGGCGACTACACGCTGTTCATGACCGGGATCTTCCGCGACTACGTGGACGGCCTCGCGGTCACCGGCTACTACGAGCACGAGGGGCGCCGCGCCTACCGCTTCGTGGCCGAGGTGGCCCGCGGGGGCGCCGAGCCGGACGCGCCACTCTATCGTCGCCTCGCCGATCGGTTCGAGATGTACGCGGGCGCGCTCACCTACGCGCGCAAGGTCTACTTCCGGGCGAACGCGGTGCCCGCGGAGGCCTGGCCCGCGGATCCCTTCTTCCGCGCGCTGCTCGCCGAATGACCGCGCCCGCGGCGCGCGATGAGACGGCGGCCTGCCTGGCCGCCCTCGAGGCCGCGCTCGCCGGCGGAGAGCCGCCCGCGCTGGCCCGCGTGAGCCCGGCCGCGCTCGACGACGCGCTGCGCGCGCTGGCCAAGCGGCACGGCGCCGCCTCCCTACCCTTCCTCGAGCACCTCGCGGACGCGGCGTCCGACAAGGGCCACCGCCGCGCGGTGCGCCGCGCGCTCTACCGGCTCGAGCAGTCGGGGCTCCGCCCGACGCGGGCCGCGGCGGCGGCGCCCGCGCGCCCGGTGGTGACGCGCGCGGCCGAGCATCCGGTGCGCGCGTGGCTCTCCGGCATCGACGGCAGCGGCTCCCGGGCCGCGTGGATCCTCTTCGAGGGCGGCTTCGGCGGCGGCCTGCGGCTCTGCTCCCTGATCCTGAACGACGAGGCGGGGATCATGGACGCGGCGGGCGGCCCCATCGCGCGCAAGCGGCTCGAGGCGGAGCTGCGCGGGCTGCGCGAGAGCCAGAAGCTGCCGTGGGTGGAGGTGGACGGCCGCCGCGCCTGCGCCCTCGTGGCCGACGCCCTCGCGCTGCACGAGCGCCTCGGCACGGTGCCGCCCCCCGAGTTCGCGCGCTGGCGGCGGCTATTCGCCGCCGCCGCGCATGCGCCTGGTGAGGTGAAGCCGAAGGCGAGCCGAACGGATACAAGAGAGAAGTATACGGTCGACATGCCCACGCCGGTCGACGCGACCAATAATCTCCTCGAAGCCTCCGCCGCGCTCCTCGACCTCCCCGAGCTCATGGGCTGGTTCATCGACCCCGCCCGTGTCCAGCACGAGGCGCTCGCGATGCTCCAGGTGCGCGAGAGCCGGCTGGTGGTCTCCGACCAGATCAAGGCGGAGCGCGAGGCCTCCATCGTGGACGGCGTGGTCGAGGCCCAGTTCCCCGACGCGGCGCGCCGGCGCTGGGCGGCGCGGCTGCGCGAGATGGCGGAGATCTTCCGCATGACCGGACGCCTCGAGCCGGCCGCGATGGCCGAGCAGACCGCGGCCGCGCTTGCGGACGCCGCGCGGCCGGCGACCGCGATCCCGTTCGCGCGGGCCCTCGCCGCGCGCGGCATCGAGATGGCCTCCGAGGTCGCGCTGGGCCGCACGCGCCTCGCGGACGTCAGCCGGGCGCCCGCGCGGCGCGCGCGCTCGTGATCCCCGGGCTGCGGGTCGGCCACGTCACGGACGCGGTCGGGCTCACCGGCTGCACGGTGATCCTGAGCGACGCGCCCGCGGTGGGCGGTGTGGAGATCCGCGGCTGGGCCGCGGGCGTGCACGGCCTCGACTTTCTCGACCCGCGCCACCTCGTGCCCACGCTCGACGGCGTCGTCCTGGCCGGCGGCAGCGCCTTCGGCCTCGAGGCGATCTGGGGCGTGATGCGCTATCTCGAGGAGCGCGGCGTCGGCTTCCCCACGAGCCAGACCGTGGTGCCGCACGTGGCCGGCGCCATCCTCTACGACCTCGGGCTCGGCGATCCCACCGCGCGTCCCGATCGCGCGATGGGCCACCGCGCGGCCGCCGCCGCGCGCCCGGGGCCGGTCGCCGAGGGCAATGTCGGCGCGGGCACCGGGGCCAGTGTCGGTAAGCTCCACGGCATCGCGCGCGCGACCAAGGGCGGGCTCGGCTGCGCGGTCCTCGAGCGCGGCGGCGTGCACCTGGGCGCGCTGATGGCGGTCAACGCGGTGGGCGACGTGCGCGATCCCGACACGGGGCGGCTCATCGCGGGGGCGCGCGACGCCACGGACGGCCGCCGGCTGATCGACACCGGCGCCGCGCTCGCCGCGGGCGCCCGCCCACCCGCGTTCCGCCCGACCAACACCACCATCGGGCTCGTGGCGACGACCGCGTTGCTCGACAAGGGGGCGGCGGCCCGGCTCGCGCGGCTGGCGATGGACGGCTTCACGCGCGCGCTCTCGCCACCGCACCTGAACTCCGACGGCGACACGCTCTTCTGCCTCTCGGTGGGCACCGAGCAGGCCGACGTCGACCCCCTCGGCCGCGATGCCGCCGATCTGGTGGCCCGCGCGATCGCGCGCGCCGTGCGCGCCGCCACCGCGTCCGGCGGCCTCCCCGCCGCCCGCGACCTCGAGTAAGGCCCGTTCTCCCTCTCCCCTCAGGGGAGAGGCCAGGGTGAGGGGGCTGTCGGCTACGCCTCGAAGGTGAAGCTCGACCCCACCGACGTCACCACCGTCTCCGACGGCAGGCGCTGGAGCAGGGTGGCCATGGACTCGAGCCCGGTGCAGTGCTGCGGCACCACCCAGTCCACCTCGAGCGAGCGGAAGGCGTCCACCACCCGCGTGACCCGCTCCTCCTTGAGGCCGCTCAGGTGGAAGCCGCCGATCACCGCGTGCACCTTGGAGACGCCCGCGATGCGGGTGGCGTTGCGGCAGATCCCGACGATGCCGCGGTGCGAGCACGACGTCACCACCACGAGGCCGCGCCCCTTCAGGTTGACGATCAGGGTCTGCTCGCCCAGGAAGTCGTCCGGCACGATCGCCCCGTCGCGCTCGACCCGGAGATTCGCCGGGATGGGCTCGAAGGGCTCCGCCTCGTGCATCTCCCCGCTCAGCAGCACGCCGTCGGCGAGCAGGGTCGGCGTCCGCACCGTCTCCACCCGGACATCGTAGCGCTCGATCTCCTCGCGGTAGAGCCGCCCCATGCTGACGCGGTCGGCCCCGCGCTGGTTCCAGCGCGGGAGGAAATGATCCGCCCCGCCGTGGAACGCGAGCGGCTTCTTCATGGCCGGGCGATAGGTCCGCAGGAAGCCGAGCAGCCCTCCGAAGTGGTCCCAGTGCCCGTGGCTCAGCGCGAGGGCGTCGATGGTCCCCGGATCGAGGCCGAGCACCCGGAAGTTGTGGGTGATCGCGGCCTCGGAGGGGCCGAAGTCGAAGGCGATCCGCACCGTCTCGCCGCCCCGCGTGATCTCGACGAAGTGGGCGAGGCCGTGCTCGGCCCGCAGGTCCACCATCTGGCGGGCCACGAAGGCGCTGTACCGGCGCGCGACCTTCTCGTCCTGACGGAGCGCGTCGATGTAGTTGTCCACCACCGTGGTGACGCGGACGCGATCGACCGGGGTGAGCGGAGCCATCAGTCCACCCGGGTCTCGTCGCGGTACATCACCTTGTGGCGGGTCGTCTTGACCCAGTCGTCGATCTCCGCGTCGGTCATGAGGTTGGCCGGATCGAAGCGGTCCCAGCTCGCGATCTGGTCGAGCCGCTTCTTCCAGCGCTTGTAGGACGGCTTGAGCGGCGGGCCGAAGCACATGACGTCGATGATGCTGAGCTCGTCGGGCACGTCGAGCAGCGGCTTCACCTGCTTCTGGATGTCGTCCTGCCCGATGGCGGTGATCCACCAGACCGCGTAGCCGAGCGCGGCGGCGGCCAGGTGGGCGGACATGGTGGCGGCGGCCACCGACTGGAGCAGGATGCGCTCGGCGTTCTGGTGGTAGAGGCGGTCGACGTCCGAGCCGTCGTTGAGCACCGGGAAGGCGCGGACGAAGCGGAAGTCGGCCGCGATCACGATGAGACCCGGCGCGGTCTTCACCCCGTGGTAGTTGGGGGTCGGAAAGCCCATGCGCAGCTTCGCGCGGTGCTGCTGCTCGTCCACGAAGCACTGGCCGATCGCCGCCTTCGCGGCCGCGTCGGTGACCACGACGAAGTGCCAGGGCTGCGCATTGGCTCCCGACGGAGCGTGCCGTGCCGCCTCCAGGATCATCTCGAGGTGCGCCCGGGGAATCTCGGCGGGGGCGAAGGCGCGGTTGGTCATGCGGGAGCGGATCACGTCCATCAGCGACTCGTAGCGGGAGCTCATGCGGCCCTCCGACCGGGCGGGATCAGGCGCCGGCTTGTTCTTGCCAGAGCCCCAAGGCGCGCAGGGCAGGCTCGTCGTTGAGATGGAAGAGACAGGCGGGCGCCTGGCTCGATCGGTTGCGGTGCGTGGTCCAGTGCCACGGCGGCACCACGAACACGTCGCCGGCCTGCCAGTCGAGCGTCCGATCGCCGATCTGGCTCTCGCCCTGTCCCTCGACCACGTGGACCACCTCGCTGCCGGTGCGGCGCTCGCGCTCGGTCTCCTCGCCGGGTCGCAGCCACCGCGCCTCGGAGCCGATGGTCTTCAGCGGATACTCGCCGGTGCGCGGGTTCACGTGACGCAGCACCACCGGGGCGCGCCGCGGCGCGGTGGCGGCCATGGCCGCGAGCGCGGCGCGCGCGGTGCGCCACGGCCAGCGCACCTGCGGGTAGCCGGTCTCCTCGTAGCGCGAGCGGCGAGGTACGAGACCGGCCGCGGTGAATTCGTCCTGGGAGGAGTCGGTCTCGGTGGTCGGGCTGGACGCGGGCTTCATGGCCGAGGCCCAGTTGGCCTCGACGCCGCGGACGAGTGGAATGTCGAGGCCGTCCAGCCAGATCACCGGCTCGCGGCCCTCGTGCCCGTGGTCGTGCCCGCGCATCGGCGGCGTGATGATGAAATCGCCGGGTTCCATCGCGCACCGGACGCCGTCCACCGTGGTGTAGGCGCCCGTGCCCTCGACGATCAGCCGCAGCGCCGCCGCGGTATGGTGATGGCTCGGCGCCGCCTCCCCGGGCAGGATGATCTGCAGCCCCGCGTAGAGCGTGGCGGTCGCCGAGAAGTTGCCGGGCAGGCCGGGATTGCACAGCACCAGGACCCGCCGCTCCGCCTGCTCGATCGGCACCAGGCGCGCCGCCTCGAGCAGGGGCGCGCGCAGCTCGCTCCATCGCCACCGGTGCGGCACCACGCGCGTCTGCCGCTCCGGCGGCAGGAGCGCGTGGAGCGCGGTCCAGAGCGGCGCCAGCGAGAGCGCCTCGAGCCGGTCGGAGTACGCGGCGGGGAGCTGAGCGTCGCGGGTCGAGAGGCTCATGACGTCAGCAATGCTTGCAGGGCGGGAACTCCCGCGAGTAGACCGGCTGCTCGAGGAATCGCGGGGGATCGTAGGTCCAGAACTGGCTGACCGCCGGATAGGTGTGGATCACCGTGTTCTGGAGCGCCCCGCCGACCTTCTCGACCTTGCGGATGTAGATGTTCTGGGTCGGGTTGCCGTAGGCGTCGATCTTGACCGGCCCGCGCGGCGCGTCGGTGATCTCGACCCGGCGCAGGGCCGCCATCAACGCGGCCCGGTCCTCGACCCGGCCGTTCACCGCCTTCACCGCCTCCTCGATCACCCGGGCCCCGGTGTAGCAGTTCTCCGAGTAGAACGACGGCGAGCGCGCGTACGACTTCTCGTACGCGGCGCGGAACTTCCGGTTGGCCGGCGTATCGAGCGCGGCCGAGTAGTGGTGCGCGCTGGTCACCCCGATGGCCTCGTCGCCGAGCTGGGCGAGCACGTGCTCGTCGGTATGGGTCCCGCCCGCGATCAGCGGGACCCGGCCCTTGAGGCTGCTCTCCGCGTACTGCTTGGTGAACAGCACGCTCCATCGCCCGAGGGCCAGCACGAAGACCGCGTCGGCGTCCCGCTTCACCTGGGCCAGGTACGGCGCGTAGTCCTGGATGTTGAGCGGCACCCAGATCTTCTGGATGACCTGGCCGCCGTTGTCCTCGAAGGCCTTGTGGAAGCCGCCGACCGTCTCCCACCCGAAGGCGTAGTCCAGGCTGATCGTGACGACCTTCTTGTACTTGAGCACCTTCGCCGCGTACTCCCCGAACGGATGCATGTTGCCGCCGGCCGAGAAGCCGGTGCGCACGAGCCACGCCGGCCGCTTGCGCTGGGTCAGGTCGTCGGCCGAGTTGATGGGGTAGATGGTGGGGATCCCGGCCGCCTCGATCGGCGGGACCAGCGCGTAGGCCACGTTGGAGAGGATGACCCCGGCGAGCAGGTTGACCCGGTCGCTGTCGATGAGCTTCCGCAGCTTGGTCACCGCGGTGGCGGGCTGGCCCTCGGTGTCCTCGAGGATGACCTCGAGCTTGCGCCCCGCGATCTGCATCCCGTGCTCCTGCCAGTACAGCTCGCAGCCGCTGTACATGTCCTTCCCGGCCTGGGCGATGGCGCCCGAGATCGGCGACAGGAATCCGATCTTGATCGGTCCCTGCGCCTCGGCGGGCCCGGTGGCCATCGCCCCGACCAGCCCGACCACCACCGCGAGCAGCGTTCCGATCGTGCGCATGCGCCGGCTCCTCCGCTCCAATATGGGCCCGAGTCCGGGACAGTCTACCGCTTTGGCGCCGGGTGGGGTATATGACCGGGGTGCGCGTCGAGCTCGTGCTGACCGCGGTGGTAGGCCTCGGCGCCCTGTCCATCGACATGTTCCTGCCGTCGCTGCCCACCATCGCCGCCGTGTTCGGCGCCGAGGCCGCGATCGCCCAGCTCACCGTGACGCTGTTCCTGATGGCCTTCGCGGCCGCCCAGCTCGTCTACGGGCCGCTCTCCGACCGCTTCGGCCGCCGCTGGGTGCTGATCGGCGGCCTCGGCCTCTACGCGGTGGCCGGGCTCGGCTGCGCGCTCGCCCCCACCATCGGCGTGCTGATCGGGGCCCGCGTGCTCCAGGCCCTGGGCGGGGGCAGCGGGCCGGTGGTGGCGCGCGCGGTGATCCGGGATCTCTACGATCGCGAGCGCGCCGCGCGCGTCTTCTCCTACATGGGGATGGCCCAGTCCCTCAACCCGATGCTGGCGCCGATCCTGGGCGGCTACGTGCACGAGGCCTTCGGCTGGCGCGCGATCTTCTTCGTCCTGGCGGGCGCGGGCGCGCTGTTCGTGGCGCTGATGATCGCCGGGGTGCCCGAGACCAATACCCGGCGGGATCCCCACGCGCTCCGGCCCGGGCAGATGGGCCGCAACGTGGCGGAGCTGCTCACCGACCGGAGCTACGTGGCCTACGTGCTGGTGAACGCGCTGATGTTCGGCGGCCAGTTCGCCTTCATCTCGGGCTCGTCCTTCGTCCTGATCGGCGTCCTCGGCGTCTCGCCGAGCGGATTCGGGCTCTGCTTTGGATCGGTCGCGGTCGGGATCATGACCGGCACCTTCCTCTCGGGCCGGTTCGGCGCGCGCCTCGGGCTCGACCGCGCCATCCTCTCGGGCACCATGCTCGGTGCCGCGGCGGGGCTGATCCTGGCCGGGCTGGCCTGGAGCGGCGTCCTGACGGTGGCGGCGGTGATCGTGCCGATGTTCGTGTTCGCGGTCGGGCTCGGCCTCACCCTGCCCAACGGCATGGCCGGCGCGGTCGGCCCGTTCCCGCGCATGGCCGGCCTCGCGGCCGCGGTGGCCGGCTTCCTCCAGATGACCGGCTCGGCGCTCTACAGCGTGGCGGTGGGGCGCTTCTGGGATGGCACCGCGCGGCCGATGACGACCGCGATCGCGGTGGCCGGGATCACCGCCCTCCTCTGCTTCTGGCGCCTCCGGTGGAGGCGCCGGCACGACGTGCTAGCATGAGCGCCATGGCGCGCCGGGCGAAGATCATCCGCTTCCCGACGCCTCCCCCGAAGCCGCCCGCGCCCGGTCGCGACGCCGCCGAGCTGGTGGAGGCGCGGCGCTGCCGCGATCAGACCGAGGCCCTGGTGGTCCGCGGGCTGCTCGAGAGCGAGGGCATCGCGGTGGTGCCACGCAGCCGCATCGCCCCGTCGGTCTATCCCTTCAGCGTGGGGCACCAGGCCGAGGTGGTGCTGCTGGTCGCCGCCGCCGACCTGCCGCGGGCCCTGGCCGTGCTCGCGCGGGAGCGCTAGCCGCTACTTGTAGAACTTCTCCGGGTCGGGGTCCTGCTTGCTGTTGAAGGCCCGCCCCATCTCCTTGGCCTCCTCGGTGTGGTAGTAGTTGGCGACCAGGTGATCGATGGACACGCGCGAGAGGCCGGCGACCCCGTTGTGCCGCGCGTGGAAGGCGGCCTTCAGCGCGCCCAGCGCCTGCGGCCCCCGCTTCTTCAGCTCCTCGCACATGGCCTCGGTGCGCGCGCGCAGCTCCGCGTGAGGCGCCACGTCGTTGACGAGCCCCATCGCCTGCGCCTCCTTCGCAGAGTACTTGCGATTGAGGTACCAGATCTCCTTGGCCCGCTTGCGCCCCACCGAGTCCTCGAGGTACCAGGTGCCGAAGCCCGCGTCGTAGGAGCCCATCGCGGGTCCGACCTGCCGGAACGTGGCCTGCTCGCTCGCCACCGTGAGATCGCACATGTTGGCGAGCACGTTGCCGCCGCCCACCGAGAAGCCGTTGACCATCGCGATGACCGGCACCGGCCGTCGTTGGGCTCCTTCTCGCCCCCGATGCAGAAGAAGCGGTCGCCCGCGCCGGTGATCACCACCACCCGCACGCCCGCGTCGTTGCGCGCCTCGTTGAGGGCCTGCGTCATCTCGAGGACGGTCTTGCGCCGGAAGGTGTTGCCCTTGTCGGGCCGGTTGATCGTGATCCACGCGATCTGATTCTTGACCTCGGAGAGGATGTCCGTGTACGCCATGATGCGACTCCTTCGTCTAGGGGAGCGGACGGGTCGGAATGCGGAAGAGCCGGTGCGCGTTCTCGGTGACGGTCGCCCCGAGCGCCTCGGGGGTGACCCCGCGGAGTCCGGCCACGTGCGCGGCGGTGATGGCCACCCACGCGGGCTCGTTGCGCTGCCCGCGATGGGGATGCGGCGGCAGATAGGGGCAGTCGGTCTCCAGCACAAGGCGGTCGGCCGGCACGAAGCGGGCGACGTCGGGGAGGGCCCGCGCGTTCTTGTAGGTCACCGGCCCCGCGAGGGAGATCATCAGGTCCAGGTCGAGGCAGCGCTTGGCCACCTCCACGTCGGCCGAGAAGCAGTGCATCACGCCGCCGACCTCGCCGACGCGCTCCTCCGAGAGGATCGCGAGGGCTTCCGGGTGCGCGTCGCGACAGTGGATGACCACGGGCTTGCCGACCCGCCGCGCCATGTCGAGCTGGCGGCGCAGCGCGGTCTCCTGCGCGGCGCGGGGTGAGAGGTCGCGGAAGAAGTCGAGGCCCATCTCGCCCAGCGCCACCACCCGGGCCGACCCGCGGGCCAGGCGCTCCATCGCCTCGAAGTCGGCCTCGGTGACCTCGCCCGCGTCATGCGGATGGATGCCCACCGTGGCCCAGACGTCGGGCAGGCGCTCGGCCAGCGACACCGCCGCCGGATTGGTCTCGCGGTCGGTGCCGATCGTCACCATCCCGGTCACCCCGGCGGCCTTCGCGCGCTCCAGCACCGCGTCGAGATCCGCCAGCAGCTCCGGGAAGTGCAGGTGCGCGTGCGTGTCGAAGAGGCGCATCGGTCGGTCCCGCGCAATGATATCAGGGCGTGACGGTGAAGCGCAGGCGGCCGATGAGCTGGCCGCTCGCGGTCACCACATCCACCCGATACTGGCCCGCGATGGGCGCCTTGAGATCGGTGAAGCGCGAGAAGGTGCGGAAGCCCTCGCGCCGGCCCCCCATCACCGGGGTCGGCAGGATCACGCGGGCGAGCGGCCGGCGATCGCGCCACCAGACGTGCATGATGGGCTGCCGCACGCCGGCCGGCGCGTAGACCGCGGTGTAGGCGGCCAGCTCTCCCCACTCGAGCACGGTCGCCGTGGACACCACGCCGCCCTGCACCGGCTCCACCGGCTCCAGCTGGGCGACGCCGCGCGCGGCCACCGCGCGGGCCAGCACGAGGGGCGCGGGCGGCACGAGCCCGCGCGCGAACCAGACGAGGACCAGGGCGAGCGCGGCGGCGGCGAGGGCCACCCCGTGGGCCCGCAGCCAACCGGTGAACCCTTCCCGCCGGAAGGCGGGAGCGAGCGCGAGCGCGGCCATCACCGCGCTGGCCTCGAGCGAGAGGATGGGCTGCACCCCGACCAGCGGCAGCGCGACGTTGAGCGCGGCGAAGATGGAGAACGCGAGCAGCGCGTGGTTGAGCCAGGGGCGCGGGTGCACCACTCGCCGATAGATCGGGTCGACCGCGGTGACGAGCGCGCCGGCCGCGACGAGCGCGGGGAATACCACGTTCCGCGAGTCCAGCGTGGCCGCCGCGTAGTAGGCCGGGAGCACGAAGAGCAGCAGGTTGTGATAGAGCGTCTGGATCGTGTAGTCCGCGGCGGTGAGCACGAGATCCCGGCCGCGCTCGGTGAGCGGCGCGCGCAGCTCGGTGATGAGCACGAAGAGCAACCACAGGAGCAGCAGGTAGCCGACGATCCAGCCCACGTGCGGCAGCCCGCGGCGGAAGACGAGCAGGGCGGCCAGCCCCATCGAGAGCGACACGATCGAGATCGGCCAGCCGCCGAGCCAGCCGACCAGGGGCAGGCGCGGGGCCGGCGCGGCGCCCTGGTCCGTCACGTCCGGACGGGCTCGGCGGGCACCGGGATCCCCTGCCGCCGCCAGTAGAAGAGGAAGAGCGCGATCGTGAAGAGGGACTGCGCCACCGCCAGCACGCAGTCGAAGAGGACACGCGCCACGAAGTGATTGGCGCCGGGCAGCGTCCGGAAGGCCTGGCCGCCCGCGACCGCGACCCCGAAGATCAGCACGAAGAGCGCGGCGGCGGTCCACAGGATGCTCCAGCGCTGGCCCGCGGTGAGGTCGGCGGCCTGCCGCCAGGCGTTGAACGGGGACGCCCCGCCCAGCACGACCGCCGAGTCCACGAGCGCGAAGCGCACGAGGAGCACCAGGATGAGCAGGGTCAGACCGATGAGGATCAGGCTCCCCACGAGCCGGAGCACGGACCCCGTCTGGTAGATGAACAGCCAGCCAAGCGAGGGGAGCAGCAGCACCCAAATCACCACGAAGCGCACCAGCATGAGGCGGGGCCACGCGCTGAACCCCTCGGCGAGGGCCTGCCAGTAGGTGACCGGCACGCCCTGCTTGATGCGGGCGAGCGCGGACAGCAGCGCGCTCACCACGAACGGATCGAGCACCACCTGCGCGGTGAGGACGACCCGGAGCGCCCGGCCCGCCGAGTCCTCGCCCGGGTCGAAGAATTCGAGGTAGTTGAGCAGGAGGTGGGTGGGCAGCCACACGGTCAGCGAGATCAGGGTGAAGAGGTGCAGGTGGCGCGCGAGGAGGCCGAACGTCTCCCCGAGAACGGCGCGCACTACTTGACCTTGGCGCCGGAGGGTAGGTCCCTGTCGAGAGTGATCAGCGACAGCGTGCCGCCGTGCTCGGCCGCGAGCACCATCCCGTTCGACTCGACGCCCATGAGCGTGGCCGGCTGGAGGTTGGCCACGATGACCACCTTCCGGCCGACGAGGTCGCCGGGCTCGTAGTGCTCGGCCACTCCCGCCACCAGCGTGCGGGTCTCCTCGCCCACCCGGATCGAGAGCTTGAGGAGCTTCTTGGACTTCGGCACCCGCTCGGCCGCGAGCACCTCCGCGACCCGCAGCTCCACCTTCTGGAAGTCGGTGATCGGGATCTTGCCCGCATCACCTCCGGCTCCCTCACCCGGCCCTCGCTGGAGGGAGAGGGTGGTGGGCGCGGCCTTGGTGTCGACGCGCGGGAACAGGCCGGAGATCTTGGTCGCCCGCGGCACCGACGTGAGGCGGCCCACGACGGCGGCCTCGAGCGTGGGCGGCGCGCTCTGTCCCAGCGCTAGGCGAATCTTGCGGGCCGCGTCCGGCAGGAAGGGATCGAGCATGATCCCGAGGAAGCCGAGCGAGTCCGCGAGCGTGCACAGCACCCGCTCGAGCCGGCGCCGCTTGGCCGGATCCTTGGCGAGGGCCCACGGCGCATTCGTGTCCACGTAGCGGTTTACCGCGCCGATGAAGCTCCAGAGCTCGGCGAGGGCCTTCTGGAAGGCGAACTCGCCCATCGCGTGGCCGACGAGGCTCTTCGTCTCCGCGGCGGCCATGTACATCTCCCGGTCGCCCGGCTCGATCGGCGCGATCACCTGCATGACCGCACCCGCCGCCGCGATCAGGGTGGTGGCGCGGCTCGCCAGGTTGCCGAGGTCGTTGGCCAGGTCCGCGTTGAGGCGGTCCACGAAGGCCTCCTCGCTGAAATTGGCGTCGAGGCCGAAGTTCATCTCGCGGAGGAGGAAGTACCGGAACGCGTCGTGGCCGTACTTGTCGGTGAGCTGGAAGGCCTCCACCACGTTGCCGACGGACTTGGACATCTTGCTGCCGCCCAGCGACCAGTAGCCGTGGACGTTGAGCCGCCGGTAGAGCGGGATGCCCGCCGCCTTCAGCATGGTCGGCCAGTAGACCCCATGCGGCTTCAGGATGTCCTTGCCGATCAGGTGCTCGACGTGCTCCCAGAGCCCGTGGGTCTTCGGGTTCTCCGGGTCCGAGACCGCCGAGTAGTAGTTGAGGAGCGCGTCGAACCAGACATAGGTCACGTACTGGTCGTCGAAGGGCAGCGGGATGCCCCACTCGAACCGCGACCGGGGCCGGCTGATGGACAGATCCTGAAGCGGCTCGCGCAGGAAGCCCAGCACCTCGTTCCGGTACCGGTCGGGCTGGATGAAGCCGGGGTTGTCCTCCAGGTGCTTGATCAGCCACGCCTGGTACTTCGACATCTTGAAGAAGTAGTTCTTCTCCTTGACGAAGGTCAGCGCGGTCTGGTGATCGGGACACTTGCCGTCCACGATCTCCTTCTCGGTGTAGAAGCGCTCGCAGCCGTAGCAGTACCAGCCTCCGTACTCGCCGAAGTAGATCTCCCCCGCGTCGTGGAGGCGCTGCAGAACCTCCTGCACCACCTTCCGGTGGCGGGGCTCGGTGGTGCGGATGAAGTCGTCGTTGGTGATCCCGAGGCGACGCCACGTCTCCTGGAAGACCGCCGCGATCTCGTCCGCGTAGGCCTGCGGCGACTTGCCGGCGGCGGCGGCCACCTGGGCGATCCGCTCGCCGTGCTCGTCGGTGCCGGTGAGGAGGTACACGCGGTCGCCCGCGAGCCGGCGGTAGCGGCACATCGCGTCGGCCATGATGGTGGTGCACGCGTGCCCGAGGTGCGGACGCGCGTTGACGTAGTAGATCGGGGTCGTGAGATAGAAGGTGCTCATGCGTCGGGGTGGACGACCGCCTCAGGCCGGCTTGACGTGGTCGCGTCCTTCCCAGGTGAGCTGCTCGAGCGGGACCTCCGCCTCGGTGCCGTCCGGGAAGCCGACGACCACCGACTGCTTCAGCACCCGCAGCGACCGCACCTTGCCGGTCATGCAGCCGCCCCCGCCGCAATCCGCGGAGCAGGCGGTGTTCACGCGCGGCAGCCGCGAGCGCAGCTCCTCGTAGGTCGAGAACTCGTAGAGCAGGCAGCACTTGAGCCGCCCGCAATTGCCGAGGAGCCGGCTGTCGGTGAGCGGCATGTCCTGGGCCTTGGCCATCTTCACCGAGATCGGGTCGAACTTGCGGAGGTGTGAGGAGCAGCAGAGCTGCCGGCCGCAGGGGCCGATGCCGTCGAGCATCTTGGTGGTGTCGCGCGCCCCGATCTGGCGCATCTCGATCCGCGCGTGGAACTCGCGGGCGAGGTCGCGCACGAGGTCGCGGAAGTCCACCCGCTCCTCCGAGTTGAAGAAGACGGTGACCCGGCGGCGCGAGGCCTCGATCTCCACGTCCACGATCTTCATGGCGAGCGCGCGCGCGCGGGCCATCCGCTGGCACGTCTCCACGCCGCGCACCTCGCGCGCCCGGCGGTCGCGCCACTCGCCCGCCTCCGCGGTGGTGGCGCGCCGGACCACGCGGCGGTAGACGCGGTCGCGCTTGAAGGCGGGCAGCGCGCGCTTGGGGCGGCGCACCTCGCCCACCGCGCTGCCCCCGCCCATGTCCACCACCACGAGGTCGCCCACGTGGAGATCGGTGTCGGTGGTCAGGTGGTCCTCGGCCAGGAGCGGCTCGCGCAGCCGCACCCCGATCAGGTACTGCGGCGTCTCCTCGGCCACCGAGGCGGCGGTCGCGGCGGGCTCGAGCGGCTCGGTCATGTCAAGCGGCCTTTCCGGTGAGCCGGCCCAGCAGCACTTCCACGCTGAGCCGGGGCGAGACGCTTCCCTGCAGTGCGAACCACGCCTCGCGACAATCGCGCAGCGCGCCCAGCACCCGATCGAGCGAGCGCCCCCCGCCCGCCTTCGCGGCGGCCTCGCCGAAGACGGCCAGGGCGGGGGCGCCGGCCGCCGCGCAGAGCAGATCGCGGTGCCAGAGCCAGCACGCCTGGACGAACGCCTCGGCGGCCGGCCGGTCGCGGCCGACCTGGTCGCCCAGGCGCAGGATGGCCTCGACGCCCTGCTCGCGCGCCTCGGCCAGGAGCCGCAGGCTACGGGTATGCGCCTCGCCGCTCACGTCGGGGAAGAGCGCGGGCGCGCCCGCTACGAGCCGGGGGAGGAAGCGCACGACCTGGCAGCGCGAGAGCACGGTGGCGGGCAGCGCGCGGATCTGGGAGAGGACCAGGATGATCACGGTCCGCGCCGGCGGCTCCTCGAGCGTCTTGAGCAGGGCCTGCGGCGTCGAGGCGGTCATCTTCTCCGCCTCGTCCACGATGAAGACCTTCCAGGCCGCCTCGGCGGGCTTGAGCGAAGCCCGGCGCTCCAGCTCCCGGATCGCCTCGATGCGCAGCGCCGGCGTGCCCTTGGGATTGCTCGGGGGCGGCGTCGGCCCCAGCAGGTGCACGTCCGGATGGCTGCCGCGCTCGACGCGGGCGGCGGCGGAGCCCCCCTGCGGCGCGACGAGGGCGGACGCGAAGGCCAGCGCGGTGGCCTTGCGGCCCGAACCCTCGGGGCCGACGAAGGCGTAGGCGTGGGCCACCCGCTCCGAGGCGATCGCGCGCCGCAGCAGCGTCACCGCCTCGGCCTGGTCGCGGATCGCGTCAAGCGCCACGCAGGCCTCCGCGCCGCGCCAGCAGCTCGTCCACCGCGCGCACGACGTCGGCGTGGAGCGCGTCCGGATCGCGGTCGGCGTCCAGCACCACCACGCGATTCTTGTCCGCGCGCGCGATCTCCAGATACCCCTCGCGCACGCGGCGGTGGAAGGCGGTGTCCATCTTCTCGAAGGCGTCGAGCGCACGCCCGCGGATGCGCCGCATCCCCGAGACCGGATCGAGATCCAGCACCAGCGTGAGGTCGGGGAGGACCCCGCCCGTCGCCAGCATGTTCAGCTCCCGGATCGTCTGGACGTCCATGCCCTGGCCGTAGCCCTGGTAGGCGACCGTCGCGTCCGCGTAGCGGTCGGAGATCACCACCGCGCCCCGCGCGAGCGCCGGCGCGATGACGCGCGTGACGTGCTCCTGACGCGCGGCCATGAAGAGGAAGGCCTGGGTGAGCGGTGTCGGCGTGGGACCGGCGGCCTCGAACAGCGCGCGCACCCGGACGCCCAGCGGGGTGCCGTCGGGCTCGCTGGTCCGCACAACTTGGAGGCCGCGCCCCGATAAATGCTGCTCCAGCCGCGCGCACTGGGTGGATTTGCCGGATCCCTCGACGCCCTCGACCGTGATCAGCACCGCAGGCATGGGCGTACTCTAACACACTGATTTGGCGGGGGCCCCCTCGCCACCCCGGGGGCTAGCTCAGGGTAATTTCTTCCACAGTTGGCACCCCGCCTTTCTTAACGCGAAGCAGCGAACCCGACGAGAACCCGCGCGGAACGGGTCTTTCCGTCTCTTTCCGTCGGAACACGCGGTGGCGCGCCTCTTGCTCTTCTCTGGAACACTCGCGGCGGAGAGCGGGTTGAAGAAGTAGCGGAGTCCTCGCCACACACCGGTTCTGAGCGAGGTTCAACCCGCCTCCGCCGAGGGTCCTAGTCACGTCGGGTCGGGAGGGGCGAGATCATGGAGAGCAGCCTGGCGCTACAGAGCACGGGGATGCGTGGCCGCGGACTCGGCTGGCGGGCCGAGCGGTGCGCCGACCCGCAAAGTTGCGACCTTCACCTCTGTATCTCGGACGACCGCGGCAGCTTCTGGCACCCCGCGGATCCCCTTGCGTTCGCCCGCTGGCGCATTCGCGCCGACATCGACGCCATTCCGGCCCACGTGGCGGTCCGCATGAGCCGCGGCCGGGAGGCGATCCGGCGCGGCATGATGCTGGGCGCGATCGGGGTCGGCGGCACCGCCGCGGTGCTGGGCAGCGTGTGGTGGGGCCGTCAGAGGCGCTTCTCCATGAAGACGCTGAGCGGATCCGGGCTGTAGTCGGCGAACGCTTCACGCTCCACGTAGCCCGCGGAGCGGTAGAGCCCGAGCGCCTCCGGCTGGTGAATGCCGGTCTCGAGGCGCAGGAAGCCGACCCCCTCCCGTCGCGCCTCCTCTTCGATCCGCTCGAGGAGACGGCGCCCGAGCTTGAGTCCCCGGGCCTCCGGGGATATGAACATTCGCTTCAGCTCCCCCCATCCCGCCGGATCGATCCGTAGCGCGCCGCAGCCCAAGGCCTGCCCATCCCGCCTCGCGACGAAGAAGCGCACGCTCGGCTCCGCCAGCGCGTCCACGTCCACGAAGTGGTTGCTCTCCGCCGGGTAGAGGACGCTCTGGTAGACGTCGAGCGCCTCGATCAGGCGCATCACGTCGGCCTGCCGGGGCGACTCGATGCGCAGCGTGATCTCGGTCATCGGCCCCGCCGCCGCTCGACGCGCCGCGCCACCGCCCAGTAGCGGAGCGCGGGCGGCACCAGCGGGAGGCCGCCGCGCGTGGCGGCGGCGAGGCCCCGCATCACGCGCTCGCGCCGGCCGTCCCAGGAGAAACCGTAGGCCGCGCGGAGCGCGGGGGGCAGCAGACCGACGGCCGGCAGCACGGCCAGCCAGAGCGCGGGCCGGACGACGGCCGGCGCGGGTGGCCGAATGATCTCCCGGGAGAGCCGACGGGCCGTGTCGGTCACCTCGATCACGCCCCCGCCGAGCATCGCGTCCAGGTACTCGCGGAGCCGGCCCTCCGTTCGCGGCAGCCGGCCCGGCGGGATCCCGAGCGCCGACTCGATGCCACCGGCCTCCTCGCAGTAGCGATCGGCCTCCGCGGGGCTGACCGGCCCCACGAAGAGCCGATACGTCAGCAGGAACGACTCGACCAGGGTCGCGTGCACCCAGGTGAGCAGCTCGGGATCATGGGCGCTGTACGCGGCGCCGCCCGCCGACTCGTCGAGCCGCCCGTGGACCCGGTCGTGGATGGCGTTGATCCGGGCGGCGGCGCCGGCCGCCTCGTCCGCCGAGCCGAAGGTCAGCGCGAGCATCGCGGAAATCGTCCGGTGCAGGCGCCGGAACCGCCCCCAGCGGTCGGTCGTGAACCCGCTGTGCTCGGCCACCCCGCGCGCCACCTTCGGGTGCGCGATCTGGAGCAGGATGGCCCGGCCCCAGCCGGCCAGGAGCACCCGCTCCCGGTGGATCTTCCAGGCCATGCCACCCCCGACAAAAGCCTCGGCGGAGATCGACCCGCGCATGCGAGCATTATGCGCGTGGCCCGGAAACTTCGGGAGCCCGTCGCCCGTTCTCTGAGAGTCACCCACTATCGTGGAAAGGAGCACGCCATGCGTCGCATGACCCTGCTGCTGCTCGCGACCCTGCTGCTGGCCGCCGTCGGCCTCGGCGCGGCCGGCCCGGCCGCCGCCCTGGAAGTCGGCCAGAAGGCGCCCGATTTCACCTTGCCCGGTCCCGGTAACAAGCCCGTGAAGCTGTCCGAATTGACCGCCAAGGGTCCGGTGGTCGTCTTCACCTTCATCCAGGCGTTCACCAGCACCTGAAGCAAGGAGCTCCTCGGCTTCGAGGAGAGCCTGCCCAAGTTCACCGCCGCCGGGGCCCAGGTCGTGGGCGTGAGCGCCGACCACGCGGCCACGCTCGAGGCCTTCACCAAGCAGAACAAGATCAACTACCTCCTGCTGTCCGACTTCCGCCGCGCGATGCTACCCGGGTACGACGCGCTGGTCACCGACGAGAAGAGCCCGATCTTCCGCTACGCCAAGCGCGCCTACTACGTCATCGACAAGAACGGCGTGGTCCGGTACATGAAGGTCATGGAGAACCCGCTCGACCTGCTGGAGCCGGCCGACGTGCTGAAGGCGCTCAAGGACGCGGGCGTGTGAGCACGCGCCCATTCGCCGCATCCATCCTGATCGCGGCGGCGCTCTGGGCCGGGGCCGCGGCGGCGCAGCCCGCCGCCGCGCCGCCGGCCTGGGCGAAGCTTGGCGTCCAGCCCTACGAATCGCCCAAGCCCGCCCCGGCCTTCGCGCTGCCCGCGCTCGACGGGCGCACCGTGCGGCTCGAGGATCAGAAGGGCAAAGCGCTGCTGCTCTTCTTCTGGGCCACCTGGTGACCGACCTGCCGGGAGGAGTTACCTTCCGTCAATCGGTTGTACGAGGAATTCAAGGGCCAGGGGCTCGAAGTCTTGCTGATCAGCTTTCGCGAGAGCGCGGATCTCGTGAAGCGCACGGTGGCCGAGCGCGGCTACACCGCGCCGGTGCTGCTCGACGCCTCGGGTGACGTCACCGGCCGGGCCTACGGCGTCTTCGGGCCGCCCACCGTCTACCTGGTGGACCGCGAGGGGCGGCTGGTCGGCCGGATGATCGGCGGCGGCGACTGGAGCGGCGCCACCGCGCGCGAGGTCATCCGCGGCTTCGTCGCGCCCAAGCGCTGACCGGCTAGCTGCGGCCGGCGGCCAGTGGGGGCGGGCCCGCCTGGTCGCGGGCGTGGATCGCCATCGCGACGAGCGCGCCCACCAGATCGCCGAGGCCGGCGCGCGCGGCCGGGTCGGCGAGCTTGCCGTCCTGGAAGTGACCGGACTCCAGGTACACGCTGGTCGCCACCACCCGCGCCCCGAACCACGCGAGCACCGCGCGGAGCTGCCAGTCCACCCCCAGGTAGTGATGGAGCGTCGCGCCCATCGCCACGATGCCCACCGGCTTGGCCCGCAGCGCCTCCACCGGCGTGAGATCGAGCAGGTTCTTGAGCGCGCCGGTGAACGAGGCGCGGTAGACGGGGCTCGCGAGCAGGACCGCGTCGGCCTCGGCGATCGCGCCGACGACCCGCGCGGTGTCGTCGGGGTAGCGGTCGAGCGCGCGCCCGTCCGCGAAGGAGACGCGATGCTCGCCCAGGCTCAGCACGGTGGCGGCGACCGCCGGCTGCTCGGCCGCGCGATCGGCCGCGAAGCGCACCGCCGCGTCGAGACGCCCGGGCGGCGTCACCGCGCCCACCACCGCCAGGACCCGGGTCACCGCGCGAGCGCCGCCGCGCGATCCCGCTCGCGGCGGGCGACCTCGGTGCGCACCAGGGGGATCAGCTCGCGGCCGTACTCGATCGCGTCGTTGAGCGGATCGAAGCCGCGGATCAGCAGCGTGGTCACGCCGAGCTCGTGGTAGTCCAGCAGCGCCTCCGCGACCTGCTCGGGGGTGCCCACGAGCGCGGTGGTATTACCCTGGCCGCCCACCGCCGCCGCGATCGGCGTCCACAGCCGCTTGTCGTGCACCTCGGCCTGCTGGGCGAAGTCGACCAGCCGCCGCGCGCCCACCGCCTCGGGCTGGGGAACGCCGCGCGACCCCTGCTTGGCCTGCACCTGCTCCAGGATCGCGCGCGCCTTGGCCCAGGCCTGCGCCTCGGTCGGGGCGATGATCGGCCGCAGCGAGACGCTGAACCGCGGCAGGTCCGGGTCGCGGCCGACGCCCGCCGCGGCCGCGCGCACGCCCGCGATGCGATCGCGGATCGCGGCGAGCGGCTCGCCCCACAGCATGTAGACGTCGCAGTGCCGGACGCCGATCCGGTGCGCGGCCTCGGAGGCGCCGCCGAAGTAGAGCGGCACGTGCGGCTGCTGCACCGGCTTCACGTCCGAGTAGGCCGCGGTCACCCGGTAGAACTCGCCGGCGTGATCGAAGGGCCGCGCCTCCGTCCACACCCGCCGCATCACCCCGAGGTACTCGTCGGTACGTCGGTAACGCGTGTCGTGGTCCACGAAGTCCCCATCGCGCGCCTGGTCGGCGTCGCTGCCGCCGGTGATGATGTGGAGCGCGAGCCGGCCCGCCGAGAGCTGATCGAGCGTGGCCGCCTTGCGCGCGGCCAGCGTGGGCGCGACGAAGCCGGGGCGGTGGGCGAGCAGGTAGCCGAGGCGCTCGGTGTGCGCGGCGGCGTACGCCGAGATGAGGAAGCCGTCCGCGGACGTCGACGTGTAGCCGACCAGCACCTTGTCGAAGCCGGCGCGCTCGTGAGCCTGGGAGAACTCCCGGACCCAGGCCATGTCGATCGCGCCGCCGATCACGTGCACCGCGGCGCCGTCGGCCCCTTCGGGCCGTACCCCGATCATCCCGATGAACTCGATGGCCATCACGCCCTCCTGATCAGTCCCGGCCGGGGGCGCGCGGCGCCCGCGGCGATATGGTCGGCGAGATGGGCGGCGTCGTCTCCGACCCCGCACAGCACGGACGACTTGAGCTTGTGGAGCCACGGCAGGCCCAGGAAGTAGAGCCCCTCGCAGCCGGTGACCCCCCGCTGGTGGATCGGCTCGCCCCGGTCGTCGAGCACGGGCGCGTCGACCCACCCGAAGTCGCGCCGGAACCCGGTGGCCCAGACCACCGACATGATGCCTGAAGCGACCAGGTCGAGCTCGCGAATCGGCGCCCGGGTCGCCGCGCGCGCCACCGCGATCACCGGCGGCGTCTCCGCCGGGGCCGCGAGCCCGGACCGGGCGACGTAGGCGTCCACCGCGCGCGTGAACACGCCGACGCTCTCGTCGCCGGCGGCCAGCAGCGCGGCCAGGTCGTCGGCCAGGCGCAGGCGTGAGCCGGTGACGTCCACGAGATGCCCGAGCAGCGTGACGCCGGCGGCCGCGTAGTCGCGCAGGTCGATGTCGTGGCCGCCGCCAACCCCGGTCACCAGCGGATTTGGCCGCTCCCGCGCCTCTGGACGCTCGTCGCGCGTCTGGTCGAGCGCGCCGATCCGCTCCATCCACCAGAACATGTCGCGGCCGCGGTAGCGGCGCGGATAACGCCGGTGGCGGCCCACCGAGAGGTACACGGGGCGGCCCGCGGCGAGCAGATCCTCCACGATCTGGCAGCCGGAGGCGCCGGAGCCGACGACGAGCACCGCGCCCGCGGGAAGCTGCGCGGGGTTGCGATACCCGCTCGCGTGCACCTGGAGGACGCTCGGCGGAAGCGCGTGACGGAGCGCCGGCACGATCGGCTCCTGGTAGGGACCGGTGGCGACGACGACGTTGGCGGCCTCGATCGGCCCCTCCGTGGTCTCGAGCCGGAATCGGCCGGCCTCCGCGCGGACGCGGTCCACGCGCACGCCGGTTCGCACCGGCGCGGCGACGAGCTCGCGATACCGCTCGATGAAGGCGATGACCTCGCCGCGCGTGGCGAAGCCGTCCGGCTCGCTCCCGTGATACTCGTGACCGGGCAGCCGGAGGCTCCAGTTGGGGAACTGAAACATCAGCGAGTCCCAGCGCTCGCTCCGCCAGCGCTCGGCCACGCGCCCCCGCTCGAGGATGACGTGCGGGCGCCCGAGCCGGCCCAGGTGGTAGCTGAGCGCGATGCCCGCGTGTCCGCCGCCCACGATCACCGTCTCGTACCGGGTCGCCATGACGCGACAAGGCTACGGAGGTGTGATGGCCGAGTCAATCTGACTATACTGTTGCGATGTTCCACCCCGTCGTCGAGTCGTGGTTCCGCGCCCGCTACTCCGAGCCCACCCCGGTGCAGGCCGGCGCGTGGCCGCTGATCGCCGACGGCCAGGACGTGCTGCTCACCGCGCCCACCGGCTCGGGCAAGACGCTCGCCGCCTTCCTGGCCTGTCTGGACCGGCTCTTCCGCGAGGCGGTGGACGGTCGGCTGGCCGACCGGACCGAGATCCTCTACGTGTCGCCGCTCAAGGCGCTCTCCAACGACGTCCGGCGCAACCTGGACGAGCCGCTCGGCGAGCTGGCCGCCGCGGCCGTCGCGGCGGGATTATCCGCGCCCGAGATCCGCACCGCGGTGCGCACCGGCGACACCCCCGCGCACGAGCGCCGCCTGATGGGCCGCCGCCCGCCGCACGTGATGGTGACCACGCCCGAGTCGCTCTTCATCCTGCTCACCGCCGAGTCGAGCCGTCGCTGGCTCGCCGACGTGCGCACCGTGATCGTGGACGAGATCCACGCGGTGGCCGGCGACAAGCGCGGCGCGCACCTGGCCCTCTCGCTCGAGCGCCTCGCCGAGCTGGTGGCCGCGCGGGGCGCGCGCCTGCAGCGCATCGGCCTCTCGGCCACCGTGCGGCCGATCCAGACCGCGGCGCGGCTGCTGGTGGGCGCGGACCGGCCGCTGCCCGAGATCGTCAACGTGGGGCAGCGCCGCGACATGGATCTGGCCATCGAGGTGATCGGCGACGAGCTGGGCGCGGTGTGCACCAACGAGCAGTGGGAGGAGATCTACGATCGCGTGGCCGAGCTGGCCCGCGCGCACCGCTCCACGCTCGTGTTCGTCAACACGCGGCGCCTGGTCGAGCGGGTGACCCGCCACCTGGCCGAGCGGCTCGGGGCCGAGCGGGTGGCCGCGCACCACAGCAGCCTGAGCCGCCAGCGGCGCTTCGACGCCGAGCAGCGGCTCAAGGCGGGCCAGCTCTCGCTGGTGGTAGCGACCGCCTCGCTCGAGCTCGGGATCGACGTGGGGACGGTGGACCTGACGTGCCTGATCGGCTCGCCCCGCTCGATCGCCACCGCGCTTCAGCGGGTCGGGCGCTCGGGCCACGCCCTGCTCGCCACCCCCAAGGGCCGGCTCTTCCCGCTCACCCGCGACCAGCTCGTCGAGTGCGCGGCGCTGGTGCGCGCGGCCCGCCGCGGGGAGATCGACCGCCTCGCCCTGCGCAACGCGCCACTCGACGTCCTCGCCCAGCAGATCGTCGCGATCTGCGCCTCGGCGGAGCAGGACGAGGACGAGCTCTTCGACCTCTGCCGCCGCGCCGCCCCGTACGCGGCGCTCGCCCGCGAAGACTTCGACCAGGTCGTGGACATGCTGGCCGAGGGCATCGCGACCCGGAGGGGCCGCCACGCGGCGCGATTGCACCGCGACGGGGTGGCGCGGCGGCTCAAGGCCCGCCGCGGGGCGCGCCTGGCCGCGCTCACCTCGGGGGGCGCGATCCCGGACAACGCGAGCTACGAGGTCGTGCTGGAGCCCGACGAGACCACCATCGGCTCACTCGACGAGGACTTTGCGATCGAGTCCATGGCCGGCGACGTGATCCTGCTCGGCAACAGCTCCTGGCGCATCCGCCGGATCGAGAGCGGCCGCGTGCGCGTCGAGGACGCGGGCGGGGCGCCCTCCACGATCCCGTTCTGGCTCGGCGAGGGCCCGGCGCGCACGCTCGAGCTGTCCGCGGAGCTCTCCGCGGTGCGGCAGGGCGTGGCCGAGCGCCTGCACGATCCGGAGAGCGCGGCGGCCTGGCTCGAGCGGGAGACCGGCCTCGACCGCCGCGGCGCCATGCTCGCCCGCGACTACATCTGGGCGGCGAAAGCGGCACTCGGCGCGGTGCCCACCCGCGAGACGGTGGTGGTGGAGCGGTTCTTCGACGAGGCGGGCGGCATGCAGCTCGTGATCCACGCCCCCTTCGGCGGCCGCATCAACCGCGCCTGGGGCATGGCGCTGCGCAAGCGGCTCTGCCACAGCTTCAACTTCGAGCTGCAGGCCGCGGCCACCGACGACGGGGTGCTGCTCTCCCTCGGCCCCCAGCACAGCTTCCCGCTCGAGACGGTGTTCGAGATGCTGCACCCGAGTGGGATCGAGGAGCTGCTGACCCAGGCCGCGCTGCAGGCGCCGATGTTCAACACCCGCTGGCGCTGGAACGCCAACCGGTCGCTCGCCCTGCTGCGCTGGCAGAACGGGCGCAAGGTGCCGCCGTATCTGCAGCGTATGCGGGCCGAGGATCTCCTCGTCGCGGTCTTCCCGGCCCAGCTCGCCTGCCAGGACAACGTGGCGCCGGGGCCGATCGAGATCCCCGATCACCCGCTGGTGCGCGAGACGCTCCGCGACTGCCTCACCGAGGCGATGGACATCGACGGCCTGCGCGCCACCCTCACCGCGCTGCACGCCGGCCTCATCAAGCGGGTGACCCGCGAGACGCCCGAGCCGTCCGTCTTCGCCCACGAGATCCTGAACGCCAATCCCTACGCGTTCCTCGACGACGCCCCGCTCGAGGAGCGTCGGGCGCGCGCGGTCACGCTCCGGCGCGGGCTGCCCGCCTCGGTGGCCGACGACATCGGCCGGCTCGATCCCGCCGCCATCGCCGCGGTGGTCGAGGAGGCGTGGCCCGATCTCCGGAACGCCGACGAGCTGCACGACCTCCTGCTCGACCTGGGCGCGCTGCCCGAGCGCGACGGCGACGCCTGGATGGGTCACCTGGAGGGGCTGATCGCGGCGGGACGCGCGGCCCGGCTCCGCCACGGCGACCGGGTCTTCTGGATCCCGGCCGAGCGGCGCTCGCTGGCCGCCACCGTGTGGCCACACTACCGCTTCGAGCCCGATCTGGTCGAGCCGCCCCCGCGCCGGGCGCCCGCGTGGTCCGATCGCGACGGCGCGCTCCTGGAGGTCGTGCGGGCCCGGCTCGGGCTCGTGGGCCCGACGACGGGGGCCGCGCTCGCGACGGCGCTCGACCTCGCGCCCGGCGAGGTGGACGCGGCGCTGGCCGCGGTGGAGGCCGAAGGCGGCGCGCTCCGCGGTCGCTTCACGCCCGAGGCCATCGCGGCCGAGGCCGTCGAATGGTGCGAGCGGCGGCTGCTCGCGCGCATCCATCGCCGGACCCTCGACGGCCTGCGCCGGCTCATCGAGCCGGTGTCGCCCGCGGTGCTCCTGCGCTTCCTCCTGTCGTGGCAGCACGCGCGACCGGCGACCCAGCAGCACGGGCGCGACGGGCTGCTGCGCGTGATCGAGCGGCTGCAGGGCTTCGAGGCCGCCGCGGGCGTGTGGGAGCGGGACCTCCTGCCGTCGCGCGTGGCCGCCTACCAGCCGGGCTGGCTCGACGAGCTCTGCCTCTCCGGCGAGGTGGCGTGGGGGCGGCTCGGCCTGCACGAGAGCGCGCGCCACGCGGGCCGGCGCCTCTCCGCCACGGTGCCGGTGGCGCTGCTGCTGCGCCGCGACCTCGCCTGGCTCCTGACCCCGCGGCCCGCGCCGGGCGACGCCGCGACCGAGCCCGTGGCCGCCGCCTCGCCCATCCAGCCGTCGGGCCCCGCGCGCGACGTGCTCGCGCATCTGGAGCGGGCGGGCGCGTCCTTCGTGGACGACATCGCCTCCGGCGTGCGGCGCCTGCGCATCGAGGTGGAGGAAGCGCTCTGCGAGCTGGTGACGGCGGGGCTCGTCACCGGCGACGGCTTCGCGGGGCTGCGGAGCCTGCTCCACGGCGAGAAGCGCCGGCGGGTCCGGCCCGGCCGGCCCGTCGCGCCCCGTCCGTCGCCCGGCACCGGACGCTGGGCCCGGCTGCTGCCGCCGGCCACCCCGGCGGCCGACGACATCGTCGAGGCCAAGGCCCGGCAATACGTGAAGCGCTACGGCGTCGTCTTCCGCGATCTCCTGCAGCGGGAGCCGGACGTGCCGGCCTGGCGGGATCTCCTACGCGTCTACCGGCGGCTCGAGATGCGGGGCGACCTGCGAGGTGGGCGCATCGTGGGCGGCTTCGTCGGCGAGCAGTTCGCGGCGCCCGAAGCCCTCGAGGCCCTGCGCGCCATCCGCCGCGAAGAGCCCTCCGGCGAGACCGTGCGCATCTCGGCCTGCGACCCGTTGAACCTGGTCGGCATCATCACCCCAGGCCCCCGCGCCCCAGCCGTCCCCGGCCACCACGTCACCTACAAGGACGGCGTCCCGGTCCTCGAAGAAACGCGCGAGCGCCGCAGCAGCGCAGCGGCGCGCAAGCGCCGCTAGCAGCCGTCAGCTGCGAGGGTAGCCGGGCGGCGAGAAGGGTCCAGCTGCGAGGCGGCGCCCGAAGGCCGGGCGCGAGGCGTGCTCTTGTACGTTGAGCGCCCCGGACGAGGGCGCCAACGAAGCAGATGGGCCCGTATCGGCGCCCGTCGCCGAAGCTAGCGACCCAAGCCCCTCGTCTGGATCCCCTGCGTGACGTCGCGGTCGAGATCGGGGCGCCGGGCGGGACCCGGCTGGACCTCGCGCAGCATGCGGTCGGTCCGCTGGCGGTCGAGCTCGCGCACCGCCTGCGTCGTGTCCTCCTCGATCTTCCGGGGGGGCACCGGCCGGAGGGCAGGCGCCCGCTGCTTGTACTCCAGGTCGAGCGGGCCCGTGGACTTCGTCTGGGCCGGCGCGATCCCGGCGCTCGCGAGCACCAACAGCACGGCCAGCGGCAACGTCTTCATGGCTCCCTCCGTGCTAGAGCCTAGGCGCCGCCCGGCCGCGGAGTCAAATTTTGCCTCCGGACCCGGATCAGGCCCCGAAGACCACCCGGGTGCCCGTGGGTCGATTCATAGGGCCTCCGCGGCCAGGACCTCGAGGTCCTGTGCGCGCGCTTCGAACCAGGCGAGGCGCTCCCGCAGCCGTACCACCTCGCCGATGATCGCGAGCATCGGCGGCGCCAGCCGGGCCGCGCGGGCGCGGGTCACGACGGCGCGGAGCGTGGTGACCGTGACCTCCTGCGCTTCGGTCGTGCCCCAGCGGATCAGCGCCACCGGAGTGTCGGGGGAGCGGCCGTGCCCGACCAGCTCTGCGGCGATGCGCGGGAGGCTGGCGGCGCCCATCAGCACGACGAGCGTGTCCACCGCGGTGGCGAGCCGGCCCCAGTCCACATCGGGGTGATCCTTGGTCGGATCCTCGTGCCCGGTCACGACCGCGAACGAGGAGCCCAGGCCCCGGTGGGTCACCGGGATGCCGGCGTAGGCGGGCACCGCGAGCGCGGCGCTCACCCCCGGCACCACCTCGAAGGGGATGCCCGCCTCCGCCAGCGCCAAGCCCTCCTCGCCTCCGCGGCCGAACACGAAGGGATCGCCGCCCTTGAGGCGGACCACCGAGCGACCGAGGCGCGCCTGCTCGATCAGCCGCGCGTTGATCTGGTCCTGGGGCAGGCAGTGGCCCCCGGCGCGCTTGCCCGCGAAGAGGCGCAGCGCGGCGGCCGGGACCTCGTCGAGGAGCGCGGGATTCACGAGGCGATCGTAGACGACCACGTCGGCGCGGCGCAGGATCTCGAGCCCGCGCACCGTCATGAGCCCGGGATCGCCCGGCCCGGCGCCGACCAGGTAGACGCGTCCCTCGTCCATCAGGCCGACTCGAGATCCCGCGCGAGCCGGGCGCGCGCCTGGCGGTAGCGCTTGTCCGCGATGAGCCGGCGCAGGCCGCCGTCGAGCGCGCGCCGCCACCGGTCCGGCCCCGCGGAGACCGCCCGCCGCCGCAGGTCTTCTCGCGCCTCCGCGGCCATCTCGACCAGCGTCGCGTGGTCCTCGGTGAGATAGCCCTCCAGCTCCTCCCGGATCGCCCGCGCCGCCGCCGGGCTCGCCCCGCCGGTGGAAACCGCGACCACGAGCCGCCCGCGCCGGATCACCGCGGGCAGGATGAAGTCGCAGCGCGCGGGCTCGTCGGCCGCGTTGACCCAGATCCCGCGCTCGCGCCCCTCCGCCGCGACCGCGCCGCTCACCGTGGGATCGTCGGTGGCGACGAGCGCGAGGCGGCGCCCCGCGACGTCACCGTCCTGGTACGGGCGTGGAAGATGCTCGATCCGGCCGGCCGCGACCCAGCCGGCGAGCCGCGGCGTCACGGTGGGGCTCACCACCGTGACGTTCGCGCCCGCGGCCAGCAGGCCCTCGACCTTCCCCTCGGCCACCGGACCGCCCCCCACGACGAGGACGGGGCGATCCGTGAGATCGAGGAAGACCGGGTAGTAGGCGCTCACGTCAGCGCTTGGCCGGCTCGGGCTGGGGCGTGAGGCGCAGGTACGGCTTGAGCGCGCGCCAGCCCCTCGGGAACTTCGCCCGCGCCTCCTCGTCGGTGACCGCGGGCACGATGATCACGTCCTCGCCCGGCCTCCAGTTCACCGGGGTCGCGACGCGATGTCCGTCGGTGAGCTGCAGCGAATCGATCACGCGCAGGATCTCGTCGAAGTTGCGGCCGGTGGTCTGGGGATACGTGATGAACAGGCGGATCTTCTTCTTGGGATCGATCACGAACACGGTGTCCGGATCGGCGATGATCGGGAAGTCCACCGCGTAGCCCTGCGTCTCCTTGATGTCGGCGAGCCAGCCCTGGTGCGACGTGACCGGATCGATCGAGAGGCCGATCGCCTTGACCCCGCGCCGCTCGAACTCGGGCCGGAGGCGCGCGACGTAGCCGAGCTCGGTCGTGCACACCGGCGTGAAGTCGCGCGGGTGGGAGAAGAGGACCGCCCAGCTGTCGCCGAGCCAGTCGTGGAAGCTGACGGGGCCGGCGGTGGTCTCGGCCTGGAAATCGGGAGCGGTGTCGCCCAGTCGCAGGGTCATGGTCGTGTCTCCTTGTCGGTTCGGGTTGTCGGGGTCAGCCTTCGAGGCCATGGGGGACGGGGCCGGGGGAGGCGTCGCGGGTCACCGCCGCGACGGGCGCGCCCGCCAGGTACGTCCGGAGCTCGTCGTCGGTGCGCGCGGCGCAGAACGCGCGGAAGCTCTCGCCCGCGTGGCGCTCGGCGAGGTAGACGCGCAGCAGGCGCTCCACCGCCTCGGGCACCGCGTGGGCGGGCACCCGGTAGCCGACGGGCCGGGCCACCGCCTGGTGGCGGCCGACCGCGCCGCCCACGCAGAAGTAGTAGGCGTCCACCAGGCGGCCGTCCATCTTGATCTTCTTGCCCTCGATACCGATGTCCGCGATCCAGTGCTGGCCGCAGCTGTTGGGGCAGCCGGTGACGTTGATGCGCACGTGCTCCTGGAAACCGGGCAGGCGGCCCTCCAGGTCCTCCACGAGCCAGCGGGCGAAGGCCTTGGTCTCGGTCAGCGCGAGCTTGCAGAACTCGCTGCCGGTGCAGGCCACCGTCCCGCGGCGGAACGGAGACGCGTCCAGCGGGAAGCCGGCGCGCTCGATCGCGCGCTCGAGCTCGGCCGCCCGGGCCCGGGGCGCGTTGACCACGATGAGGTTCTGCATCGTGGTGGTCCGGAGCTCCCCGGTGCCGAAGCGCTCCGCGAGCCCGGCGACCTCGCGCATCTGGTCCGGGGTGAGCCGGCCCCGCAGGATCGGCAGGCCCGCGTAGACGAGCCCGGCCTGCTTCTGCGGATGGATCCCCACGTGGTCGCGATAGGCCTCCTCGGGCAGGGTCTCCGGGACCGCCGGATCGAGGGAAAAGCCCAGGCGCGCGTGGAGCGCGTTCAGGAACCGGTCCGGCGTCCAGCCGTGGTCGAGGAAGAGGAACTTGAGTCGCGCCTTCTCGCGGTTCTGGCGGAGCACGTCGCTGTCGCGGAAGATCTCGGAGACGCCCTTGACCACCGCGAGCACCTGGTCGGGCCGCACGAAGGCGTTGACCCGGAGCGCGAGATGCGGCTGGGTGGACAGCCCGCCGCCCACCCGTAGCGAGTAGCCCACGCGCCCGCTGTAGCCGTCGCGCACCGCGGTGAGACCCACGTCGTTGATCTCGGGATAGCTGCACCACACGCGGCAGCCGGTGATCGAGACCTTGTACTTGCGCGGCAGGTTGTAGAACTCGGCGCTGCCGTTCACCATCGCGGTCGCGGCCTCCACGAGCGGCGAGGCGTCCACGATCTCGTCGGCGTCGAGCCCGGCGAGCGGGCAGCCGGTGATGTTGCGCGTCACGTCGCCGCAGGTGCCCAGGCTGCTGAGCCCGCACTCGCCCAGCGCGGAGAAGATCGCGGGCAGGTCCTCGATCCGCACCCAGTGCAGCTGCACGTTCTGGCGGACGGTGAGATCGGCCACTCCGCGCGCGTGGCGCTCGGCCAGGTCGGCGAGCACGCGGAGCTGCGCGACCGACAGGATCCCGTTGGGGATGCGGACGCGCAGCATGAAGTAAGGCACCGCCTTCCCTTCTCCGCCCTTGCCTCCCACCGCGCCCACCCCGTCACCCTGGGTATAGATGCCCCACCATCGGAAGTACGTGCCGAGCCACTCCGGGGGAATCGCCTGGAAGCCTTCCCGCGCGAAGCGGACGATCTCCGCGTGCGCGGCCCACGGGTTCAGCTCCCGCTTGAGCCGCTCCACCCGCTGCGCCTTGGTCTCCTTCGCCGCCTCGTTCACGTGCGTTCCTCCTGAAAACACGAAAGCCGAGTGGCGGCCGCCTCTTCACGGCCTCCACTCGGCTTTGCGTCTCGGTGCTACGACGTTCGGCTGCTAGAAGGCCTGAGGTGCGCCCGGACAACAACCCGGACAACAACAGCGATGCGCACGCCTGCTGACGACGGCCTTCTTCATGCCGGGAATACTACATAAACTTGAGCGGGATTGTCAAGAACTCATAAGTACCCGAACTTCCTGCTTGGGAAGCGGCACCTGGATCCCCGCGGCCGCGAACCGATCGACCAGGGCCCGGTAGAGCTCGGCCTCGGCGGCCACGACGTCGGCCACCCGCACCCAGGGGTTGACCCCGACCCGAACGCCGGCCAGCTCGAGCTGGGCCACCCCGACCACCGGAGAAGGATCCGTCAACACCCGGGAGTTGGCGACAACCACCTCGCGCACCATGGCCAGCACCGCGGCCAGGTCCGAGCCGTGCGGCACCATCACGGCCAGGTGGATCTGGCGGGTGTTACCGAAGTTGTGGAGGATCTCCCCGACGATCTTGCGGTTGGGAATGATGATGCGGGACCGATCGGGGTGGAGCAGGGTGGTCGAGAACAGCTCGATCGTGTGCACGTCGCCCTTCATGCCGACCACCTCGACGTGCTCGCCCACCCGGAACGGCTTGGTGAAGATGATGGTGAGCCCCGCGATGACGTTGCCCAGCACCCCCTGGAGCGCGATGCCGATGCCGAGGCCGGCCACGCCGATGCCGGCCACCAGCGGGGCGATCTGGAAGCCGAACTTGTCGAGCGCGATCACCAGCGCGAACAGCAGGACCACGACTCTCACGACCCGCACCATCAGCCGCCGCATCGGCGGCTCGAGCGCCATGCGGGTGAGCGGCCGCTCCACCACGTTGCCCACCCACCACGCGACGGCGAAGCCGACGCCGAGGATGACGAACGCGCCGAGGACCTGGAACCCGTAGCGGATCGCGAGATCGATGATCAGATCTTGGGCGGGCATGGGCGCCTCCCGGTCATGACCGCGGGCCGTGAGAGTCTGTCAATCATTGCGCTGCGCGTGCCTCAGCGCTCTTTGGTCAAGAACGTATCGTTGCGGTTCTTCGACCAGCACGCCTCGTTCTTCTCGGTGCAGCCCGGCCGCTCCTTGCCGTAGGAGATCGTGGTGATCCGCGAGGCCTCGACCCCGTTGGACACGAGGTAGTTCATCGCCGCCTTGGCCCGCCGCTCGCCCAGGGCCAGGTTGTACTCGGCGGTACCCCGCTCGTCGCAGTGGCCTTCGATCAGCACGAGCTGGTTGGGGTTGGCCTTGAGATAGGCCGCGCTGGCCGTGAGGGTCTGGGTGTCATCGGGCCGGAGGTCGGCCTTGTCGAAGGCGAAGAAGATCTGCTTGAGCGCGGTGTTGCTCCGGTACTCCTTGGGCGGCGCCGGCGGGGCGGGCGCGGGAGCGGGCGCGACGGTGGGCGGCGCCACCGGAGCCGGCGCGACCGGAGCCGGGGCCGGCGTGGGCGGCGCCACCGCGGCGGGCGGGATGGGCGGCGGAGCGGTCGCGGCGGTCATCGCGGGGCGCTTCGGGCAGCCCGCGAGGAGCAGGGTAAGCGAGATGATCGGCAGGAGCGTGGCGACGGTACGGACGTGTCTATTCATGGTCCAGTTCTCCTGATCGTCGACGTTGGACTATTTCTTCATGCGCTGCTCGAGACCACGCAGCAGCTTCTCGGCCTGGTCGATGTTGCGGCGGGCGTTGGCGTTGCTCGGGTCCATCTCGAGGACCACACGCCACTCCGCGATGGCTTCCTTGAGCTTCTCCTCGCGGTAGAAGCGCACGCCCTGGGTGTAGTGCTGCTCGATGATGCGGGTGCGGGCCTGGCGGAGGAGGCTGGGCACGTCCTCGTAGTCGGGCTGAAGGCGCGCCAGCTGGTTGAGGCTCTGGATCGACTCGGGGTAGTGGCGCGCCTCCATCTGGCTCTTGGCCTGCCCGTAGAGCGCCTGCTTCTTGAGGGTCAGGCCCTCGCGGTCGCCCGGCTTGCCGGACAGGAACTTGTCCACCGTCGCGATGGCGTCGGGATAGTCGCTGCGTTCGAGCGCCTCGCGGGCCTCCACGAGCAGCGGATTGACCTCGGGGACGAACTCCTCCTTGGCCGAGGGCCCCGCCGGCGCGGTGGGGCCCGGGGTCGGACCCGGGCGCGGCACGTCCGGGGTGGGAATGGCCGCGACCACCGGCGGGGGCTTGCGCGCCTCCGGGTGCACGAACGGCACGCCGGGGATCTCGGGGATCTTGAGCGTGGCGCCCGGGGTCAGGCGCGGATTGGGCGGGAGCTGGTTGGTCTCCCAGATCACCTCACCCCGCGAGCGGTCGCCGTAGTAGCGCTGGGCCAGCGCGGTCAGCGTGTCCCCCGCCCGCACGGTGTGGGTGAGGAACTCCACCTCGCGCGTGTCGCTCTGGAGCGCGTCGAAGGCGGGGCGGTTGAACGGGTCGAGCGCGAGGGCGGCGAGGAACTTGCGGCGCGCCTCGACCTGCACGCCGCGGGCGAGCGCCTTGCGCCCCTCGTCGAGCCGCTCGGCCACCGCCTGGTCGATGCGCGCCTGCAGGGCTCTCAGCGACTCGCGCGGCCGCGCGTCCGCGGGCGCGATCGCGAGCGCGATCTTCCATTCCTCGGCCGCGCGCCGGAGCTGGCCGTCGCGCTCGAGCGCCTCCGCCTGCTGGCGGTGCCGCGCCGCGAGCGGATCGCGCGCGGCCGCGGCGGGCCCCGCGCCGGGCTCGCTCGGGGTGGAGGCGGTCATCGAGGCGCAGCCGCTCAGGGCCAGGCCGAGCGCCGCGGCGGCGAGCCATCCGCGCCCCGCGGCACTCACCTCAGGTTCTCCTCCTGGAAGACGTTCAGGTTCTTGACGAAGTCGTCGAGCGTCATCTCGGAATAGATCTGGCTGCGGTGGCCCGCGAGCGGCCGCACGAAGGAGGCATTGCCCTGGCGGCGCACCGAGAAGGCGGCGATGTAGCCGTACTCCTTCACCTTCGGCAGCAGGCCTTCCTCCCAGCGCCCGTAGGGGTAGGCCAGGATCGGGCTCCGGCGGCCGAGGTTGCGATTGAACAGCTCCTGCGGCTGCTCGAGCTCCGCCTGCATGCGGCGCGCGTACTGGGCCTCCGTCTCGCCCTGGGCGCGACGCAGGTCCGCGTGGGTCTTGCTGTGGGCCTGGATGTCCATGCCCGCGGCGGCCATCTCGCGCAGGTCGGCCCACGAGAGCGAGGCGCGTCCCGCGCCCACCCAGTCCGTATAGATGAAGAGGGTCGCGGTGAAGCCCAGCTCCCGGAGGACCGGATAGGCGTGGTCCTTGAACGCGTGGTAGCCGTCGTCGAAGGTCAGCACGACCGCGCGCTGGGGGAGCTGCCGGTTGAGGCGGGTGAACTCGATGAACTCGGCGAGGCTCACCACCCGGTAGCCGTTGGTCTTGAGGTACCGCATCTGCTCGCGGAAGCTCGCGGCGGCCAGCACGAGCCGGCCCTTCGCCTGCTCGGCCAGGTTGTGGTAGGTGAGGATCGGCACGATCTGGTACCCGCCCGGCGTGACCCCGGCCGGGTTCCAGGGCCGGCGCGGGATCACGACCTCCTGGCCGGGCGCGAAGGCGCGGAGCCCGGTGTAGTCCTCGATCATCCACGCCTTGTCGGCGCCGCCCAGGTGGCGCTCGGCGAGCGTCTCGAGCGTGTCGCCGGGCTGGGCGAAGGCGACGATGAAGTCCTCCGACTGGTACGCGGCCGGACGCGACCCCGGCGGGCCGGGCGCGGCGGTAGGCGCCGGGGCCGGCGCGGGGCCGGTCGCGGTGGCGCAGGCGCCGAGCCACAGCGCCGCGACGCACACCAGCAGAGCCGATCCACGCGTGCGTCGCATCGTCATCCCCATATCCTACGCGACCGGGACGAGAACCCGCTCACACTACGGGCGCCAGGCCGAGAACCTCGTAGACCTCGACCTCCTCTTCCTTGCCCTTGACCCGGATCCGCCCCAGCGGGCGCGCGTCGACCAGGTCGCGCACGCGCTCGTAGGTGCGGTGGCTGATCAGGATCTGGCCGGGCTTGGCGTTGGACTCGAGCCGGGCCGCGAGATTGACGCTGTCGCCGATCACCGTGTACTCCATGCGGTCCTCGGTGCCCACCGTGCCCGCCACCGCCTCGCCGGCGCTGACCCCGATGCCGACCGAGATGGCCTCCTTGCCGTCGCGGGCCCGCTTCTCGTTTAGGCCGCTAATTCCTTCCTGCATGGCGAGCGCGGTCCGGATCGCGCGCGCGGAGTGGTCGGGATGCGCCATCGGCGCGCCGAACACCGCCATCACCGCGTCGCCCAGGAACTTGTCGAGCGTGCCGTCGAACTTGAACGTGGTCTCGATCATCAGATTGTAGAAGTCGTTGAGCAGCAGCACGACCTCTTCCGGGGCGAGCCGCTCCGACATCGGGGTGAACCCCCGGACGTCGCAGAAGAGCACGGTGACCTGGCGCCGCTCGCCGGAGAGCACGAGGTTCTCCGGGTCCTTCAGGATCTCCTCCACGACCTCGCGCGCCACGTAGCGCGTGAACGCGCGCTTGATCATCTCCTTCTCGCGCAGGCTGCGTGCCATCCGGTTGAAGGACTCGGTCAGCACGCCCAGCTCGTCGCGGGAGGCCACCGGCAGGGCGATGTTGAAGTTGCCCGCCGCGATCGCCCCGGTGGCCTGCACCAGACGGAAGATCGGGCGTGAGAGCAGCGCGGCCAGGCCCACCGCGCCGGCGAGACCGGCCAGGACCATGAGCAGGGTGATCAGCAGGGCCTGGTTGCGCGCGCTCGCGAGCGCCGCGGTGATGGCCTCCTCGCTGAAGCCCAGGTAGAGCGCGCCGACCGGCACGCCGCCGTAGATGAGCGGCACCGCGAAGTCGATGATGCGGCCCTGTGGGGTCTTGTAGGTCTGGATCAGCACCTGGTTCCTGAGGGGCTCCAGCCCCTTGGGCCGCACCACCGCGGTCTTGACCGCGCGGGCGTCGGAGTGGGCGAGGGTGTTGCCGTCCTGATCCGACACGATCACGTAGGCCACGTCCGGGTCCTTCATCGCGTCGGTGACCAGCACGCCCAGGGTCAGCTCGTCGTTGGTGAGGAGCGGGGTCTTGGCCCCGGCCGCGAAGTTCTCGGCCATGGTGAGCCCGCGCTTGGTCATCTCCGCGGTCAGGCTCTGCTGCTGCTGGCGGAGGAGGAAGAAGCCCACGAGGGCGACGGCCAGGACCACGAGCGCGGTGATCAGGAGGCTGAGCTTGACCTTGAGCGGGACGCGGATCGCGATCTGATCCGGCGGGGTCGCCGCCGCGGCCATGGTGACCGCCGGGGGGGCCACGGTCGCGGTGACGGGGGTCGTATCCACCCCCCGATTCTACAGCCCGTGCAGCGGGAATATCCTGTCCTGGATCTCCCCCACCTGCCGGCGCGCGTACTCCTCGGCCCAGCGGCGGGTGTCGGGGGGCGAGGCCTCGACGGGGTCGTCGAGCGAGAGGATCCCCAGCCCGAGCCGCTGCATGTCCCGGTGGCTCTCGCGCGGCAGGTCCCGGGGCAGGTCCAGGTCGTTCATGGCCGCCCACGCCGCCGTCCAGGCCCGCGCCACATTGGTCAGATCGTAGCCGCCCCCGCCCAGCGCGACCACCCGGGGCGCCAGGGGCAGCAGCCGCTTCACCGCGCGGGTGAAGCCCTGAACGGTGAGGCTCAGGTGGGTGAGCGGATCGGTCCGGTGCGAGTCGATGCCGAGCTGGATGACCAGCACGTCGGGCTTGAAGGCGGTCACCAGCGGCGGGACGACCGCCTCGAAGGCCTCATGGTAGACCGCGTCGTCGGTCAGCGGCTGGAGCGGCACGTTGACCGAGTACCCGAGGCCCGCGCCCTCGCCCATCTCCACCACGAAGCCGGTGCCGGGGAAGAGCCGGTCGCCGCGCTCGTGGGTGGACACGGTGAGCACGTTGGGATCGTCGTAGAACGCGAACTGACCGCGTCGTTGACGTAGCAGAAGCCGGAGGCGCGCCCGGGCATCGCGTGGTGCAGGCCGCCCGCGAAATGAAAGGCCCGGGTGGCCTCCCCGTCCGCGACCAGCCGGGCCGCGAGCAGGGAGCCGCCGGCGCCGAGCTGGGCGGCCTCCCACAGCCCGGGGAAGATGGGGTTGTCGCCTGGGCCGAGCCCGTAGCCCGCCGCGTTCGGCACCCAGTCCCCCGCGCTCACCGCGCGCAGGATCTCGATGTACTCGCGCGAGTGGAAGCGCGCGATCTCCTCGAGCTCGGCGCGTTCGGGGGCCCACACCTTGGCGCGGGGCAGCGCGGTGAGGCCGTAGGCCTCCATGAGCCGCCACGTGAGCCCGAGCCGCTCCATGCGGAGCGGGTGCTCCGGCCCGTAGTCGAACTGGCGCCACTCGTCGGAGTAGATGATCGCGGTGGTCATGGGCGGTCAGGGTCCATTGCGGTAGCTCAATCCCGCTATTATTTCCGTATCCGCGCGGCTCGCCTGCGGCTGCGCCTCGCCAAGCCACTGCCGCGCGTCCAGGTCCCCGATTTGCCGCCGGACTTTTCGACGAGGTAGAGGTCGGTGAGGACGATGCCCTTGTCGACGGCCTTCACCATGTCGTACACGGTGAGGCCGGCGACCGCGGCCGCGGTCAGCGCTTCCATCTCCACGCCGGTCTTGTCCACCGTGCG
>WNFK01196225.1_pt2 | contig 37279 bp, 33 predicted proteins | sample 5400281 | NCBI WGS metagenome assembly WNFK01 (sample SAMN13153350, study PRJNA577476) | soil metagenome | isolation source: 20 cm soil on Douglas fir-dominated hillslope | place: USA:California | collected 2013-09-17
GAAATCTTGTGCGTGCGCTGCACGGTGAGCCCGTGGGGACCAGGGTACTGGTGGAGGTCTAAGGATGGACCAGAAGCTCATCAAGAACTCCGAAGAGCGCATGAAGAAGGCGGTCGAGACGATCCGGCATGAGGTGGCAACCATCCGGACGAACAAGGCCACGACCTCGCTTCTCGACGGGATCAAGGTCGAGTATTACGGCAACCAGGTTCCGCTGCAGCAGGTGGCGAGCGTGAGCGTGCCCGAGCCGCGGATGCTCATGATCCAGCCGTGGGAACGGGCGGTGCTTCCCGAGATCGTGAAGGCGATCCAGCGTTCCGACCTGGGCATGAACCCCACGGACGATGGTTCGGTGGTGCGCCTGGTACTTCCCACGCTCACGGAAGAGCGGCGGAAGGACCTCGTGAAGGTCCTGGGGAAGATCATCGAGGACGGAAGGGTCCGCGTCCGGACCATCCGGCGCGAGTCGAATGACGAACTGAAAAAGCTGGAAAGGGAGCACAAAATCTCGGAAGATGACTCCAAGAAGGCTCAGGCTGAAATCCAGAAACTGACCGATCGCAATATCTCGGCTCTGGATGAGCTGTTCGGGAAGAAGCAGGCCGAAGTCATGGAGGTTTAAAACCCTGGACCCTCGCCGCGCCGGGCTCGACCGGTTACCGGACGCCGCGGGACGCTGTGCCATCGTGATCGGGCTCAAGGACCGGACGTCCGCGGGCCCGTTTTCTTTGCCGTGTATTCGGTAGCGATGAATCCCTCGAAAGCGGCACCGACGTTAGAACAGGTGCTGAAGCGTCCCACGCCCGCGCACATCGCCATCATCATGGACGGAAACGGGCGCTGGGCGGAACGCCGCGGGCTGCCCCGGTTGATGGGGCACCGTGCCGGACGCCGCGCCGTCCGCGAAGTGGTCGAAGCCTCGGTCGAGCTTGGGATCAAGGTGCTCACGCTCTACACCTTCTCCCTTGAGAACTGGGACCGGGGCGCGCGAGAGGTGAGCGGTCTCATGCGTATCCTGGAACAGGTGCTCCGGGAGGAGCGCGAGGAGCTCAAGCGGAACAACGTCCAGCTGCGCACGATCGGCCGTGTGGATCTGCTCCCCGAACGGAGCCGCAAGATCCTGGAATCCACGCGGAGCTATCTTTCCGGGAACGACGGGCTGGTCCTTGTTCTGGCGCTTTCGTACGGAGGACGCGCGGAGATCGTCGACGCGGTACGGCGCATCCTCGAGCAGGACCGCGAGCGGAGAATCGCGCCTGCTGCGATCGATGAGGATTTTTTCGCGGGAATGCTCGACACGGACGGTCTTCCCGATCCGGACCTCCTGATCCGCACGAGCGGCGAGCTGCGCGTTTCGAACTTTCTCCTCTGGCAGCTGGCGTACGCGGAATTCTGGGTCACCGATGTCTTGTGGCCCGATTTCCGGCGGAAGCACCTATTCCAGGCGGTCTATGACTTCCAACGAAGAAGCCGTCGCTTTGGCAGAACTCGCTGAGTCCCGCGACGAGGAGCTGGGCGTAGGATCCACGCCCGCGAAGGACACCTCGCTGTTCCTTCGGGTGGCGAGCGCGATCGTCTTCCTCCCGCTCCTCGTCCTGATGGCTCGTATCGGCGGGCTCGTCTATCTCGGGTTCACGCTGGTCATGATTGGACTCGCGCTGCGCGAGTTCTACCAGATGATGGCCTCGAAGGGCTTAGCACCCCATTGGAAGTCGGGGTTCTCCGCCGCCCTCCTGTTCCCGGTCGGAATCTACGTGCGGCTCCGCACGCACCGTACGGAGGAGTGGCACTTGGCCGGGCTCTTCACGGTGTTGCTCGTCGCGATGCTCCTCGCGGAGCTTCGACGCGGGGCGAGCAAACAGACGCTCGTGAACGCCTCTTCCACGGTCCTCGGCGTGCTCTACATCGGCTGGCTTGGCGCGCACGTCTGCGCCCTTCGGGAGCTGCCTTGGTCCCTCGGCTTGCCGTATTCGCTCGGAATGTCGTTCGCCCTCCTGCCCTTTTTCCTGGCGTGGACGTGCGACACCGCGGCCTACGCGGTGGGGCGCGTGTGGGGGCGGCACAGGTTGGCGCCCGGGGTGAGCCCGCAGAAGTCAGTGGAAGGCGCGGTGGGGGGCCTCCTGGCGGCGATCGCGGCAGGCGCCGTCGCCCGCGTGTGGTTTGCGCCGTACCTTTCGTGGCCGTCGGCGCTCGTGCTCGGAGGGCTGGTCGGTGTTTTCGCGCAGCTCGGCGATCTCGTGGAGTCGCTCCTGAAACGGGACGCGGAAGCGAAAGAGTCCTCGAGCCTGATCCCCGGGCACGGCGGCGTGCTGGATCGCTTCGACAGCCTGCTGTTCGCGGCTCCGCTCGTCTACTATTACCTCGTGTGGCAGGTTCTCGGACGATGATCCGTGTCGCGCTTTTGGGAGCCACGGGCTCGATCGGATCCGCGGCGCTCGATCTTGCCGGAGCGTATCGGGATCGGATCCGGATCGTATCTCTGGCCGCCCGCTCGAACGACGCTGCGCTCACCCGCGCCGCGGACGAGCTCGGGGTTCGCCGGATCGCCCTCGTGGACGCGGAGGCGGCCCGCCGGGCGCGCGACCGCTGGAAGAACGGGGAGGTGCTCGAGGGAGAGTCCGCGCTGACCGCCCTCGCGGAAGACGGTGAGGCTGACGTCGTCATCAACGCGGTCGTCGGCAGCATCGGGCTCAAACCGACCGTCTCCGCGCTCTCGAGAGGCAAGCGCGTGGCGCTCGCCAACAAGGAGTCGGTGGTTCTCGCCGGGGAGCTGTTGACCGCGGTCGCCAAGCGGTCGGGTGGGATGATGATCCCGGTCGACTCCGAGCACAGCGGTGTCTTTCAGTGCCTCGCCGGCCGCCCCGTGTCCGACGTGCGTCGCGTCACCCTCACGGCTTCGGGGGGGCCCTTTCTGCGGCGGGATCCGCGCACCACGCTCGACTCGACGCCCGAAGAAGTGCTCAAGCATCCGACCTGGTCCATGGGAGAACGGATCACCGTCGACTGCGCCACGTTGGTCAACAAGGGATTCGAGGTGATCGAAGCGCGCTGGCTCTTCGATCTCCCGCCGGATCGCGTGGACGTCGTCATCCACCCCCAATCGATCGTGCACGCCCTCGTGGAATTCGTGGACGGATCGATCGTGGCCCAGCTGTCGGTTCCGGACATGCGCCTGCCGCTCCTGTTCGCCTTGAGCTATCCCGAGCGCTGGACCTCGGAGCTTCCACGCCTTGGCGTCGCTGACCTGGCGACCCTCACCTTCGAGCCGCCCGACCCTGATCGATGTCCCGGGCTCGCCCTCGCGCGGCGCGCGCTGACGGCGGGGGGGACCGCACCCGCCGTCTTGAACGCGGCGGACGAGGAAGCGGTCCGGCTATTCCTCGACAGGAAAATCCGCTTCGGCGATCTGATGCCCCTCGTCGAGGAGGTGCTGACCGCGCATCGTCCGGAGGGGCCGCTCACCCTTGAGTCGATCCTTGAAGCGGATCGTTGGGCGCGCGGGCGGCTTCACGAGGCTGCCGCGCACATGACGCGCGGATGACGCCCGCGCCTCGCCGCCTCGCGGGGGACCGACGGGCCGGGGCCGCGCCACCCGGAAAGGAGGCGCTCCTCGACATCGTCGATCGGCTGCGTCGCCGGAAGGTGGCGGTAATCGGCGATCTCGTGCTGGACGAGTACTGGGTCGGACGCTCCTCGCGGATCTCCCGTGAAGCGCCGGTGCTGATCCTGGAACACGAGGAGGAACGGCGGGTGCCGGGGGGCGCGGCGAACGCGGCGATGAACGTCCGGGCGCTCGGCGGTGCTCCCCTCGTCGTCGGGAGACTCGGTGGCGACCCAGCCGGCATGGCGCTCGCTCGGGCGCTCCGGGCGAACGGACTGTCGACCCGGTGGTTCCACCGCGACCCGCGCGGAGGCACGATCGTCAAGACGCGTATTCTCGCCGGCTCGAGCCATGCCGCGCGGCAGCAGATCGTGCGTCTCGATCGGGGACACACCGAGCCGCTCTCGCGGGAGGCCGAACGGCGCCTCACCCGCGCGGCTCGCGAGGCGGTTCGCCACGCGGACGCGGTGCTTCTCTCCGACTATGGCTACGGGGTCCTGAGCCCGGGCCTCCGTCGTGCGGCCATCGGCGAAGCCAAGCGGGCGAACATTCCCGTCGTCGTCGATTCCCGCTACGATCTCCGCGCCTACCGTGGCGCCACGTTGCTCACACCCAACGAGCACGAAGTTCTGGATGCGATGCACCTGCCGTCGCTTCGCGCTCCGGTCCTGAAGCGGGCGGGTGAGGCGCTTGTTCGAAACGGCGGCGCGCACGCGGTCTGGATCACCCGGGGAAGCGACGGGATGCTCCTCTTCCAGCGCGGCAGCCGTCCGGTCGGAGTTTCGATCGTGGGGTCATCGGATGTCGCGGACGTGACCGGAGCGGGGGATGCCGTCTCGGCGACCGCCGCCCTTGCCCTCGCCGCGGGGGCCTCCCAGCTCGAGGCCGCGTTCCTCGCGACCTACGCCGCCTCGGTGGTCGTGATGAAACGCGGAACCGCCACGGTGAGCCGCAAGGAGCTCATGGACGCGATTCGCGTCCACGCCGCTCCCAAGGTGACCTAATGAACGCCGGGTCCAAGAAGGTCATGCCGCTCTCGTCGGTGGAGCGGCGCCTGCAGGACTCTCCAGGGACGCGCGAAGGGCTCGTCCTCGCGAACGGAATCTTCGATCTGATCCACGTGGGCCATGTCCGATATCTCACAGGCGCGAAGGAATCGGGTAGGACGCTCCTTGTCGCCGTGAATTCCGATGCCTCCGCCCGCAGGCTCAAGGGACCCGGCCGCCCCTTAACGCCGCTCGAGGAGCGCATCGAGGTGGTGGCGGCGCTCGAATGCGTGGATTGGGTCACCTGGTTCGAGGAGGATTCGGTCGAGCACGTCCTCCGTCGGCTGCGGCCCGCGATCCACGCCAAAGGCACCGACTACACGGTGGAGAGCGTCCCCGAACGGGGCATCGCGCAGGCGCTCGACGTCCGTACGGTGATCGTAGGGGACCCCAAGCACCACGCGACAAGCGACCTCATCCGACGTATCGGGCTCCTTGTGGCGGGGTCCGAGGGTACCCGGAGTGGATGAACGCGGCGGCAACCGCCCCGCGGTTCCGACGCCCCGGCGCGTGCTGGTCACGCGGCTGCGCAGGATCGGGGACGCAATCCTGGTACTTCCCGTAATCGAGGCGCTCCACGAACGGTTCCCCTCGTGCTCGATCGATTTTCTGGCCGAGGAGGCGCCGGCCCAGGCGGCCGCGAACCATCCGGCGATCGACCGCGTGCTCGTGCTCAACCGCACGCTGGGATCCTTGCTGCCAGCTTCGCCGCGCCTACTTTGGGGTCTCCGGCGGCGCGGCTATGATTGGGTGATCGATCTCTACGGGAATCCTAGAAGCGCGCTTCTTGCGGCCTGGACCGGGGCGCCGGTTCGCGTAGGGCCCGCGCGCCGCGGGCGTCGCCGTCTCTACACCCACGTGGTCTCTCGGCATGACGCCGGCGCTCCGCCCGCCGCGCATCACGCTCACCGAGCGCGAGCGGGAGCAAGGGCGTGCGCGTCTCGAATCAGCGCTGCCGGCCGGCGCGCCCCGCGTCGGAATCCACGCCGGGAATCGATGGCCCGCGAAGCGATGGCCCGAGGAGCGGTTCACCGCGCTCGTGCGCGCCCTGCCGCGCATCGGGGCGCGAGTGCTCGTTCTCGCGGGGCCCGGCGAGGAAGCCCTGGCGCGCCGGATCGCCGCGCGCGGGGGAGCCGGGTTGGACGCTCCGGTGATCGGCGGGCTGCCGCTCCGCGACTACTGGAGCGTCATCGCGGCGCTCGACGCGCTCGTTACGGTCGATGGCAGCCCGATCCATGCCGGCCCCGCGCTTCAGGTGCCCACGGTCGGTATCCTCGGGCCGACCGAGCCCGAGATATGGTTTCCGTACCAGGCGAGCGACGGGCACCAACTGCTCTCGCGCGAGATTTGGTGCCGTCCCTGCCACCGCCACGAATGCGCGCGGATGGACTGCCTCGATTGGATCAGCGTGGGCGACGCGCTGCAGGCGGTGGCGCGCGCGCTGGCGCACGCAGGAGGCGCGCGTGCGATCGCATGAGGGCGCGGGCCGAGCGCGGCCTGCCGTCGATCTTTCGCGCGTGCGTCGCGTCCTTGTCCTGCGGCATCGCGCGGCGGGGGATCTCCTGCTCACCACGCCCGCTCTTCGTGCGCTGCGCGCCGGGCTGCCGTCCGCTTCCATCGACGTGCTCACGGCGCAGGGTACCGGAGCGCTCTTGCGCGGGAATCAGGACGTGGACCGGGTGCTCGAAATCGATCGGCGATCGCTCGTGTCCCAGGCCTCGCGGTACCTGGATCTGATGCGCGGTGGATACGACCTGGTCCTCGACATGGTTTCCACTCCGAGGAGCGCGTTCATGGCCGCGCTCACACGCGCGCCGATTCGAGTGGGCTACGATCTCGCCGGCCGCCGCTACGCCTACACCATCCGCATTCCGCGCGAGCCGCTCGGGCCCAACGGGCCGGTGGTGCGCTACGCGCCCGAGGCTTCGCTCGATCTGGTTCGCGCGATCGGAATCGCGCCGCGCGGGCTCGGGCTCACGCTCACGGTGGCTCCCGAGGCCCACCGGACGATCGACGAATGGGTGCGCCGCTCGGGGCTGGGCGCGCGTCCCCTCGTCGCCTGCCTTCCCTCCGGCACGTGGCCGACCAAGACCTGGCCTCCGGAGCGCTTCGCGGCGGCCATGGATGGGCTCCACCAGGACGCCGACATCGTCTGGATCTGGGGCCCCGGCGAGGAGCCGCTCGCCCGGGCGTGCCGCGGGCAAATGCGAAACCCGGCCACCCTGGCACCCGCGACCGGCTGGCAGGAGCTTGCCGCACTGATCGCTCGCTGCGCGCTCGTCGTCAGCAACGATTCCGGACCGAAGCACCTCGCGGTCGCGCTCGGTGTGCCGACGGTTACGGTCTTCGGGCCGACGCATCCGGGTGCGTGGCAGCCCCCCGCGGGACCGCACGTCGCGATCGAGGCTCCGGGCCTGGGCTGCCTCCACTGCAACGAGACGGTCTGCCCGTTGGACGGGGACCGGTATTTGCGCTGCATGCGGGACGTGACGACGGCGATGGTGATCGAGGCGTGCCGCGCGCGGCTCCGCGAACGGGCCGGGAGCGTCGCTTGAGCCCCAGGGAAGCGGGTTCCGCGCGCGAGCCTCTGAGCGTGCTGGTGACGACGAAGAATGAAGAGAGGACGATCCGTGCGTGCCTGGAGTCGGTTCGCTGGGCCGAGGAGGTCGTGGTGGTGGACTCCGGGAGCACCGACGGGACGTTACCGATCGCACGCTCGATCGCGGACCGCGTGGTGGACCATGAATACGAAAATCCGGCCGCTCAGAAGAATTGGGCGTTGCCGCAGCTCAGGCACACGTGGACGTTGATATTGGACGCCGATGAGCGCGTCCCACCGCCCCTCCGGAGTGAGATCGAATCCGTGCTCGCCGATGCCGGGCGGAAGGACGGCTATTGGATCTACCGGGAAAACCATTTCTATGGGAGGCCGATCCGGTCCGCCGGCTGGCAGCGCGACAAAGTGCTTCGGCTGTTCGATCGGACCAAGGGGGAGTACCGGCCGACCATGGTTCACGAAGAGATGGTACTTCGCGGCCGTGAGGGCTTTCTTCGCGAGAGGCTCGTCCACGAGCCCTATCGCGACCTGGACCAGTAGGAAGACCTGCGCCGCCGCGGGGTCCGCGCCTCGGGGAGCCGCCTCCTCGTTCGACCTTGGCTGCGCTTCCTGCGCATGTACGCGCTCGAAGGGGGATTCCGGGAAGGGCGGCGCGGGGTGGTGCTTTGCTGGCTCGCCGCGTTCTCCGTCTTCACGAAGTACGCGCGCCTATGGGAAGCGGACACCCGGGACGAAGAACGATGAGGGTCGCGTTCTTCGGAGCGTACGACCCCTCCTATCCGCGCACGCGCGTCCTCCGCGAAGGGCTCGAGAGCCGTGGAGCCGAAGTTCTTTCGGTCCACGCGCCACAGCATTCTCCCATCGGGCTCCGGGAGATGCGGCTCGCGCTCTCCTGGATTCGCGGGGCGCGGAAGCTCGACGCGATCCTCGTGCCGTCCTTCGGGCATCGAGACGTTCCTTTCGCGCAGCTGGTGGGACGCGTCGTGGATTCCCCGGTCCTCTTCGATCCGCTCGTCTCGCGGTGGGACACCCAGGTCGGTGACTTGGGACGGCTGAAGCGGGGAACCGTGAGCGCGAGCCGGGTCCGCGCGAGCGATCGTCTGTCGCTCTCGCTCGCAGACATGGTGCTCTGCGACACGTGGGAGCACGGCGATTTTTATTCGAGCGAGTTCGGCGTCACGCGGAGGAAGCTGAGTCGGGTCCCGGTCGGAGCCGATCACTTCGCCTTCGAGCTGGGAGGCAGGCGAGCGTCCGTTCCCAGGAGCGGGCCGCTCGATGTGGTGTATCTGGGAGGCTACCTGCCGCTCCACGGGCTCCCGACGGTGATCGACGCCGCCACCGAGCTTGAGGCGCGCCACGGCACGCGGTTCGCGAGCTTCACGCTCATTGGAGGCGGCATGTTGATGCCCCGGATCGAGCGCGATATCGCCGCGCGCGGGCTCAGGAGCGTGCACCTTCTCCCTCGGATGCCGTACGACGAGGCCCTGACGCGCCTCGCGCGTGCCGATGTCAGCCTCGGCATCTTTGGCACGAGCGCCAAATCGGCTCGCGTCGTACCGCACAAGGTCTTCCAGTCGATGGCGCTCGGCGTGCCGACCATCACGCGCCGCTCCGCCGCGGTGGCGGAGTTTTTCCGCGACGAGGATCACGTCTTGCTTGTGCCCGCCGGAGATGGTGCGGCGCTCGCGGGGGCGATCGAATCGCTCGCGGAGAATCGCGAGCGCCGCGAAAGCATGGGGGCGGCGGGCCGCGCCGCCGCGCGCGCGCAGGCCTCGCCCTCTCGGATCGGGGATCTTCTCGTCGAGGCGATCCAACGCTCGCGCGAAGCCACCGCGCCGAGCGCACGCCGGTGATCCGGATCCTCCACGTCGATTCCGAACGACCGTGGCGGGGCGGACAACAGCAGGTGCTCTACCTCATGAGCCGGCAACGATCCCGCGGCGACGATCCTCACCTCGTGGCGCCCGTCGGAAGCGCGCTCACCCAGAGGGCATCGAAGGAAGGCTTCACGGTGCACCCGTTGCCCATGCGAGGGACGTGGGATCTACCCTCGGTGTTCGCGCTCGCGCGAATCATGCGCGCGGAGCGGCCCGACATCGTGCACTGGCACGCGGCGCGCGCCCACGCGATCGGCGCGATGGCCGCCCTGATCGCCCCAGGACCGGCCCGCGTGCTCTCGCGCCGCGTCCAGTTTCCGGTGCGCCGCTCGCTCGGTAGCCGACTTCTCTACACGCTTCCGATCGAGCGAATCGTGGCCATCTCGCAGGCCGTGCACGTTTCGCTGGTCCGGAGCGGGATCGACCCGGGGCTGATCCGAATCGTGCCGAGCGGGATCGACGTGGCGTCACTCTCAGGACCCTTCGATCGCGCCTCGGCGCGCAGAAGCCTCGGCGCGGGTGACCAGGACGTGGTTGCCCTCAACGTCTCGGCCATGGCGCCCCGGAAAGGTCAGACCGACCTGCTCCACGCGACGGCGCTCTCGATTCGGCGGGTGCCGTCGCTCAGGGTCTGGATTGCGGGAGAGGGGCCGCTGGAAGAGGATCTGCGCCGCGAGCAACGCGCGTTGGGGCTCGAGGAATCTGTGAAGTTCCTCGGCTTCCGGACCGATGTGTTCGATCTGCTCCGCGCGGCCGATTTCTTCTGTCTCCCGACGCTCTCGGAAGGGCTCGGAACGTCAATCTTGGAGGCCATGGCGGCGGGGCTGCCGGTGGTGGCGACGCGGACGGGGGGCGTTCCGGAAATCGTCGAGGACGGGCGGACTGGGGTTTTGGTACCTCCTTCGGACCCTGCGGCGCTTTCCGACGCCATGGTGCGTGTAGCTTCCGACGCCGATCTGAGGGCCTCGATGGGGGCCTTGGGGCGGGAGCGTGCCGAGCGGTTCAGCGCCTCGTGGCCCGGGGTCGGTTGACCGTGTAAATTCAACCTGTTAGAGTCACGAATCCACCCCCGAAAGGGGGCGTGAGCCACCTGAAAGGTATCCTCCACGATGCATGATTTTTGGACGATCGCTCTGTACGGCTCCACGGTGCTCGGCGTGCTGGTGTTCGTGCACGAGCTTGGGCATTTCCTCGTCGCGAAGTGGCTCGGCGTTCAGGTTCTTTCCTTCTCCATCGGCATGGGGCCGCGCCTCTTCGGGTTCCGGAGAGGGGGAACGGATTACCGTATTTCGGTTCTGCCCCTCGGCGGATTCGTGCGGATGGCCGGCGACAGCCCCGACTCCCAGGATCGCCAGGGGCAACCCCACGAGTTCCTCTCGAAGCCCTGGTGGGTGCGCGCGCTGATCACCGCGGCCGGGCCCATCGCGAACCTGATCCTCGCTTTCCTGATCAACGTCGTCGTCTATGTGATCGGGGTCAGGACACCGGACTTCCCGTCGGTGGTCGGGCGCGTGAGCCCCCACTCGATCGTCGAGAGCATCGGCGTCCGGGAGTGGGATCGGATCGCCGTCCTGGACGGGCGGCCCGCCGGGACCATGAGACAGCTCGCGGTGGCGATCGATCATGTCGTCGGAGCCAAGGGGCCGGAATATGTTCCCCTGACGGTCTCGCGACACGGGAAGGAGGTGGCTCTTCGCGTGCCGCGCCGCGACGCGGCCCGGCTGGCCGGGGAGCTGGACTGGAAAACGGGGACCGTCATCGGAAGGGTATTCGTGGGCTTGCCGGCGTACCAAGCGGGGCTCCGCGAAGGTGATGAGATCGTGAGCGTCAACGGCGAGCGCGTCGGGACCTGGTCCGAGCTGAGCGCGCGGATCCGGCGCAGCCCGGACACACCCCTTGACCTCAAGGTCCGCCGGGGGTCGCAGATGTTCCTGGTCACGGTGAAGACGACGCCGGATAGCGTGATCGGCATTTCGCTCCCGGAGACGATTACGGTCGTGGAGCGGTTCCCACTGCCGCAGGCAGCATGGCTCGGGGTGAGGCAGACGCTCTACGCGGCCGGACAAATCTACAGCGGACTCTGGAGCTTTGTGACCAATCCGATACGTTTGAGCTCGAGCGTCGCGGGACCGATCGCGATCGCGCAAGTCGCCCGCGACCAGGCGAGAAGCGGATGGGATCAGCTTCTCTCCTTCGCTTCCTTCATCAGCGTGGCCCTGATGGCCATGAACCTGCTTCCGATTCCGATCCTGGACGGCGGCCACGTGCTTTTCGCGTTGCTCGAGGGCGTACGCAGGAAGCCCCTTTCGCTCAAGACCCAGGCCGCGTTTCAGCGCGTCGGCCTCGCCGTATTGGGAGGTCTCGTCATCTTTTCCTTCGCCAACGACCTCACCCGGGTCTCAAAGCGATGGCGCGCCGAAGAAGATATCAACCGCCGGCTTCATCACAACACGCCTGCCGACACGGTTCTTTCCCCGGACGGGCGTTGATTCCGCCGGATTGACGCGGCGCGACACCCCGATGCGCGGCGCGGTCTACGCGAGAGTCCTCCTGGCCGTGCTGTTGCTCGCCTGCCCGTTTGCCGGCAAGCCATCGTCCGCGCAGAAGATCTCGGAGTTCGAGACGCCGCGCCAGGTACGGCGGGTCGAGATTCACGGAAACGAAGCGTTCTCGGACCGGAAGCTCCGCGGTTTCTTGAGGACCCGGGGCTCTTCATGGTTCAAGCCCTGGCGGCATCCTCCCTATCGGTCGGACTTTGTTCGCTTCGATCGGGTGACCTTGCAGTCGTATTACCGCCGCCATGGTTTCCTGGCCGCCCGGGTCGACAGCGCGCCCGCCATCCCCGTTCCGGGGACCTCCGCGAGGGTGGACGTCCACTTCTTCCTCACGGAGGGATCGCTGACCAGACTGGCGGGAGTGCGGCTTGAGGGAACGACTCCTCTATCCGAGGCTGAGGTACAGCGTGTCCTGAAGCTGGAGCCGTCGGACCCGCTCGACATCACGATGATCGAAGCGGATCGACAGGCGATCGAGGACCACTACGCGGACTTAGGGTACGCGGCCGTCCAGGTGCGTGACTCGCTCGAGGTGGACAGCGTGCGCGCTTTGGTGGTCTACCGGATCGTTCCCGGCCCCATCGTGCGAATGGGGCAGGTCGGGGTGGAGGGGATCAAGGATACCCGACGCCGGGTCGTGACCCGCGAGCTGACGGTCCATCCCGGGGACATCCTCTCCCGGAAGAAGCTCGCGGAAACCCAACAGCGGATCTACGACACCGGACTCTACGGCGATGTGATCTTCGAGCGGGGGGACATCGATTCGACGACCCACTTGGCGGACCTCCACCTCACGGTGCGGGAGCGCAAGATGGCGTGGGTCGATGTCGGGCTCGGGTACGGAACCCTGGACCAGCTCCGACTCACGAGCGAGTGGGGGCACCGGAACATCGGGCACGAGGGAATCCGTTTCGTTGCGTCCGGGAGGTTGGGCTTTCGCGTGACTACGCCCGACTCTGCTCAGCCCAAGTCCAGGCTCGGAAATCGCCGGGCCGATGCCGCGATCTCCCAGCCTTGGATCTTCGGGACCCGCACGCAGGCGACCGTCGGCGGGTATGCCGAGCAGATCGTGCAGACCCAGACGGGAGACCGGGCGCTACTACTCTTTCCCTTGCGAGCCTACGGCGCGTCGCTCGCGCTTCGGCGTGACCTCTGGCGATGGACCCGCGGAACCCTCGCGTTCGAGCACCGGCACGTGATTTCAGACAGCACGAGCTTGAAGCCGGCGCTGGGAGAAGAGGAGAAGAGCTATTCCACGCGGCGGGTCGGGCTCTCCATCGAGCGCGACACTCGGGTAAATCCCTTCGATCCCAAAGCGGGAAGCGATCTTATCGGGAACACCGTCATCGCGGGAGGGGTACTTAAAGGTAGTGCCCGCTTCACCAAGCTCTCCGGGGCCGCGACCACCTACATACCCGTTCCGCGTCGAATTACCCTGGCCCTGCGGCTCCAGGCGGGCTACATACGCCCCTTCGGGGAACGTGCGGTTCCGGCGGGCGACACGCTCTCCGAGATCGAGCGCAACATCCCGGTGGACGACCGGTTCGTGACGGGCGGCGCCTCCTCCGTTCGAGGGTATTTCGAGAACGAGATCGGTTTTCGGATCCTGTCGGTGGACTCGGCCGGTGTCGTGAAGGGGGAGATCCGGGGGGGAGAACTTCTTCTGCTCGGCTCGGTGGAGGCACGATTCCCGCTATTCTGGGTCCTGGGCGGGGCGGCGTTCATGGACGCGGGAAACGTCTGGGAGCGTCCGCGGGACGTGAGCTTGAAGCGCGTCTTCACCGTCACCGGCGGCGGGGTGGGCTACTCCGACATGCGCTACTCGGTGGGCGCGGGGATCCGGATCGCCACGCCGGTCGGTCCGGTGCGATTCGATTATGGCTGGAAGCTGAAGCGCGCGAGATCGGACGAGCGCGACCTTAGCTCCAGCCGAGGCACGTTCCACTTCAGCCTGGGGCAAGCATTCTGAGATGTTCTGGATCAATCGGACCACAAAGCGTCGCGAGGAGAACGGGGTGGATCCGCGTCCGAGACCCGGCCGCAGGGTTCCGGGCTGGCTGCCTTGGACCCTGATCGGCTTCGCCGCGCTCCTCCTGTTGGTCTCCATGGGAGCCGGCATCCTGGCGCTCCTCTTTGCCAAGGGGGACCCGACTCTCTCACGGCGGATCGCCGCCTTCATCAGCAGCTCGGTCGGATCCGATTCGACGAGGCTTGAGTCGGCCCGGATCCACGGCTCGATTTTCGGCGGTGCCGTCCTCGAGCAACCCCGGCTCGTCGTCGTTACCCCGGACGGGCCCGTCCCGTGGCTTATCGCAACCCGGCTCACGGCGGAATACGACACCTTCGAGCTGCTCTTCTCACGCCGCAGAACCCTGAGGATGACGATCGACTCGCCGGTACTCCCTCTGGTGCATGACCACCGCGGGAACCTCGTCGTGCCGCGTTTTGGACGATCGAAGCGCAGTCCCCTGGACAAGACCGCGACGCGGATCGATATCCGCATCCGGGACGGAACGATCTCGCTGGATCGAGGCGGGGTCCGATTCGGCAATATCGCCGGGAACGCCGTGGCCCTTCTCGAGCCGCAGCACACCACGATCCGAGTGGCGCGAGTGTCCGGTGTGAGCCGGATGCCCGGGCGCCCCGGATCGATCCGGGCGGAGGGCGTGGCCGTGGTTTCTAAAGGACACATGCGGTTCGATCCACTCTACATCGCGCTGGATCGCTCGCGAATCCGGTCGGCGATCGATTGGGACCTCGCGCACGCGCGCGTGGTCTCATCGCGAACCGGGCTGAACCCGCTGGACCTGGCCGAGGTGATGCGGCTTCTCGACCTGGCCCCGGTCACACAGGGCTCCCTCGTGGGGGAGATCTCGTTCACCGGCGATCCTACGTCCGGGGACGCGGCGGTCCGCTTGTCGGGGACGATCGCGGGGGAACCGGTGGAGGCGTTGACCGCCCGCGCGAATCTCGTCCCGGGCGCGGTGCGAATCGAAGGCGCCTTTGCCCGCGTCAAGCAGGCGGAGGTTTCAGGGGACGCGGTGATCGAGACGCGTGGTGTTCTCACCGCGGAAGCGCGTCTCAAGAACGTGGATCCCGCGCTCCTCCCCTGGTGGCGGCTGCCCGCGAACACGCCACACGGGCTCTTGAACGGCGCCGCCCGGGTCCGGGCGATTCGAGCGAAGCCATATCCCATCGCGAGCGTCGGTCTCGATCTCCACCAGGGAAAATTGGGTCGGCTCGCCATCGACCGGGGCATGGTCAGCGCCCGGTTTGGCCAGCGAGGGGACGTGAGCATCGACACGGCGTGGGTCGACACCCCGGGAGCGCGACTCCTGGGCTCGGGCAGGATCGCCCCGGACTCCACCCTCGCATTCTCCTTCGAGGCCCTAGTGCGCGACCTGGGCGCCATGGACTCCCTTCTGAAACCGGTCGCGATGGAGGCGGGGCAGGCGCGTATCACGGGGTCGATCCGGGGAAGGTCAAGCTCACCCGACTACCAGATGCGGGGGATCATCACCTCCGGCCGCCTCTCGAACGGGATGGCATTCGATTCTCTACGGCTCACCTCCCGGGGGCGCCTAGGCTCTCCGCCCTCGGCGGTCGCGGAGCTGGCGGTCGCCAGGCTTCGGGCCGCGGACCGGCCGCTCGGCGACGTGGCTTCCACGCTCACCATTACCGACAAGATCGTGATCGAGCGGTTCCGGGAGACATCGGGGGACACGACGCTCTCTCTGCACGGCGACGTGCGCTTTCAGGGAAAGACCGCCCTCGCGACGTTCGATTCGCTCACGGTCGCAGTCGGAGCCCGCGAATGGAGGAGCCAGGGACCGGTCGAGGCCTCTCTTGCGGGGGACAGACTCCAGATCTCGCACCTCACGCTGGCGATGGACCCAGGCAGACTCGATATCGCGGGATCGGCGTGGCTCAACGCGAGCCGCGTGGACGCGCGCGCCAACCTGCAAGGCATCGACCTGAGCCGCGTGATCGGTCCCGGTGAGTCGCCGAACGCCCCGCGCGGAATCGTGGAGGGGGACGTGCTCTTGGCAGGGCCGCTCGCGGATCCCGATATCCAGGCGAACCTTCATGTCGCCCGCCCCCGCCTCGGGGGCGTGAGCGGGGACTCGCTCTCGATGAACTTGAGCTACGCGCCCGGGGCGCTTTCTGTATCGGAGATGCGGTGGGTCGCCGGCAGCGGGCGGGCCTCGCTCGCGGGCTCGGCAAGGCCACGGCTCAAGTTTCAGGATTGGATCCACGCGCTGAGCCGCGGGGACCATTCGTGGACCTCGCGCGTGGATCTGGCGCTCACGGGGACAGCGGAATCGCTGGACATGACGACCTTCGCCCCGATGGACACGAGCCTGCGCTCGCTGCGAGGCATGACGACGGCGAGGGTGCGGGTGTCGGGAAACGCCGCCGAGCCGATCCTCGAGCTGGAGGCGCGCGGCTCGGCCCTCGCGCTCCACGGGGTGGAGGCTGACTCGGCGGAGTTTTCGGGAAGCTACGCTCACCGAAGGCTCACCATCTCGCGCCTCGATTTCACCCGGGCCGGCGCTCAATCCCACCTGGAGGGCTTCATCCCGATCGACCTGGCCCTATACGGAGGGCGCCGATTGCTCCGGGACCAGCCGATGGCGTTCAAGCTTCGTATGGCGAACGCCGACTTCGGAGTCGCGGCGCTTTTCGTCCCGGAGCTCGCGGCGAGCGCCGGCAAGCTCAACGTGATCGCAGACGTCGAGGGGACGCCGTCACGGCCGGTCATCAAAGGGTCGCTGAAGCTCGTGGAAGGGATCCTCCGCGTCGCGGGACGGGACGAGGTGGTGGACGGGCTCGAAGTGGACGCCACGTTCGACGAGCATCGGATCAATGTGACCCGGATCCTCGGACGCGAGGGGAGACGGGGCCGCTTGAGCGGTTCCGGCTACTGGCAAACCGCGGAGGGGCGGCGTTGGGGCGACTACGAATTTCATCTTCACGCGACCGAGTTCACCGCCACGGATCGGGAGACCTACCTGTTCCGTTTCAGCGGCGACTTTTTGGTGCGGGACGGGAGCAATCCCCAGGGAGAGGAAGTGCCGCGCATCACAAGCGTGGCCCCGGCGATGTTGTCCCGGGGTGAGTTGACGATGGACTTGAGCCGGTCCCGCGAGGAGCCGGACATGCCGACCCCGCTCCTTTACGACATCGTGATCGAGGTCCCGCGCAATCTTTGGTACCGGAATCTCGATACGGAAGTCGAGCTCATGAACGGGCAGCTCACCCTCCGAAACGAAGGACTTCGGGACTTGATCCTGGGATCGCTCGACGTACGGGGGAAGTATTACATGTACTCGAGCGAGTTCCGCATCATGAGCGGGAGCATCAGCTTTACCACGCTGGATCGGATCGACCCCGACATTTCGATCGAAGCGCAGACGACCCTGGCGGGCGTGGCCAATGAGACACGGGTGATCTATCAGACACTCTCGGGCCGGGCAAGTCAGCTCAAGGTGCATTTGCACGACGACGGCGGGCACAGCGAGGCGTATCTCTGGAAGGTGATCACGATCGGGCAGTTCAGTTCTGCCGGAGAAGAGGTGAGCGCCACGGAGGGGTTGGCGCCGAACGTGGGTCCCGACGCCACCCTTCCCGTCCGGAATTACCTTTTCCGCAACGCGGAACGCTGGCTGGCGGATGTGGGCTTCATCGATACCATCGATCTGAAATCGGGTACGGCGACAGGCCCCAATCCGACCGGAAACCCGATCGGTTTGCTCGGGGTCGGAAAGTACGTGACCCCGGAACTCTATGTTAAGTATTCTCGCAACTTCTCCGGTACGGCGGAGGAGACCCAGAGCCTGAGCGCCGAGTACCGGGTGACCCGGCATCTTCTGCTTCGAGGGGAGCAGATCCGCGGAAAGCCGCTCAACCCGGCGGCGGGCGGGGTCGGCCCGAACGCACCCCTGCAGCAGTACAACCTCGATCTCAAGGTAAGACTCGAGTACTAGGAGAGCCGTGGATCTCAACTCCGTGCAGCGCCAGGCGGTCGAGCATCCCGGCGGTCCGCTCCTGATCCTCGCGGGCGCCGGGAGCGGAAAGACGCGGGTCCTGACCGGGCGGATCGCCCATCTCGTGCGCGATCGCGGCATACCCCAGGGCTCGATTCTCGCCTTCACGTTCACGAACAAGGCGGCCCGCGAAATGAAGGCGCGCGCCCAGTTGCTCCTCGGGCGTGAGGACCTGGGCGTGTGGCTCGGCACGTTTCACGGCACGTGTGTGCGCATCCTACGCCGCCACGCGGAGCTCCTCGGGTATCCCAAGAATTTCGTGATCTACGACACCGACGATCAGCGCGCCCTTTTGCGGGAGCTGTTGCACGGGGCGGGTCCCGAGGACCGGAGCTTGACCCCCGCCGTGGCGGGCGGACGCATTTCCGGGCTCAAGAACGAGGGCTTGGGACCGGAGGAGTTCCAGAAGACGGCGTTCACGACGATCGACCGAAAACTCGCCTCTGTCTACGCCGGCTATCAAAAGGCGCTCCGGGACCGCGGGGCGTTGGACTTCGACGACCTGATCGGACATACCGTCCGCCTCTTCGAGCTCGACCCAGAGATCCACCGCGTCTACGCAACGCGCTTCCTTCACGTGCTCGTGGACGAGTATCAGGATACGAACGCGATCCAGTTCCGACTGATCGAGAGCCTGTCCCGGACCCACCGGAACCTCAGCGTGGTGGGGGATGACGACCAGTCAATCTACGGCTGGCGCGGCGCCGACGTGGGGAACATTCTCTCATTCGAGAAGTCGTTCCCGGAGGCGACGGTGCTCCGGCTAACCCAGAATTACCGATCCACCCAGATGATCCTGCGCGCGGCGAACGGGGTGGTCCGGCACAATGCCGCCCGCAAGGAAAAGGAGCTTTGGACCGAGAACGCTCGCGGAGAGCCCATCCGCGCGCACCTTGCCGAGGATGAGGAGTCGGAAGGGGAGCGGATGGTATCGCTCCTCCTGGAGACGCGTCGCGAGCTCTCGCTCAAGAACCGCGACTTCGTGGTGCTCTACCGCACGAACGCCCAGTCGCGGGCGGTCGAGAACGCACTCCGCCGGTCGGGCATTCCCTACCAGCTCACGGGCGGGATCTCCTTCTACGAGCGGCGGGAGGTCAAGGACATCATCGCCTACCTGCGCGCGCTCGCTCAGCCGCGCGATTCCATCTCGTGGTTCAGGATCTTGAACGTGCCGCCCCGAGGAATCGGGCGGACCACGCTGGACCGGCTACGGACGTTCGCGGAGGAGCGCGGGCTCACGATCCCGGACGCGCTCGAGCACCCGGATCTCGGTGCCGCGGCCGGACCGTCGGCGGCGAAGAGGCTGGCCGGGGTGGCCCGCCTCTTCGCGGCGCTCAAGCCCATGGTGTCGCTCTCCCCTCCCGCGTGCTTGGCCGAGCTGGTAGCGAAGATCCGCTACCGGGAGTATCTGGCCGAGGAGAATCCGGTGGAGGCCCGCGAGCGGATCGAGAACGTCGATGAGCTGATCGCGAGCGCGGAGTCCTACTTGAGACGCGCGGAGGACCCTACCGTCGATGGTTTCCTCGCCGAAGTGGCGCTCCTGACCGACGTGGACCTCTGGAACGACGAAGGGGATACGGTGAATCTCATGACGATCCACTCCGCGAAGGGGCTCGAATTCCCGGTCGTCTTCGTGGTGGGCCTTGAGGAGGGTCTTCTTCCCCACGCCTCGTCGATCGACAATCCCGCGCAGGTCGAGGAGGAGCGGCGGCTTTTCTATGTGGCACTCACCCGCGCGCAGCTCCGGGTCCATCTCCTCCACGCCTCCTACCGGCGCGCGTGGAATTCGGGCACGGGAGGCGCGTCGCGTTTCCTCCACGAGATCCCCGAAGACTGTCTCGAGTGGGTGGAGGGCCAGCCCTGGCTTGCCCCCACGGCCGCCTCGCGGAAGCCAAGCAGGGTTGGTCGCTCCGCCGGTGGGGGTGGCGCCCGAACGAGTCCGATCGGGGTCCATGTGAGCCACCCCCAGTTCGGGGAGGGCGTCGTGGTGGCGTGCGAAGGCCATGGGCAGCGCGCGAAGCTCACGGTCGAATTCCGGCGCGCGGGAACGAAGAAGATCCTTGCCGCCTTCGCGGAGCTGAGCCATGCCGATTGATGCGAAGGTCGTCCACGATGTCGCGGCACTGTCGAGGCTCCAGGTCGATCCCTCGGAGGAGGCTCGACTCGTCAAGGAGCTGGCCTCCATCCTCTCCTACGTGGAACAGCTTCAGGCGCTGGACGTGAGCGGGATCGAGCCGACCAGCCAGGTCGGCTCGGGCTCGAAGCCGCCGCTCCGCGAGGACCGCGTGAAACCATCCGACGTCCGCGACGAGGCGTTGGCTCAGGCCCCCGACAGAGACGGCGACTATTTTCGCGTCCCACGGGTAGTATGAGCGACGCGTTCGTCCTCGAGTCGGCGGAAGCGATCGGCCGTTCCGTCTTGAGTAGGGAACGAAGCGCGGCGGATGTGGCGCGGACGTTTCTGGACCGGATGGACAGTACCGCGGAGCAGCTTCGCACATACCTTCACCGGGATCGGGAGCAGACCCTCGCCATGGCGAGCGCGGTCGACGCGCGCATCGCGCGCGGGGAGAGGCTGACGCCGCTCGCGGGCGTCCCGGTTGCCCTGAAGGACAACCTCTGCACGCGCGGCGTCCCGACGACGTGCGGCTCCAAGATTCTCGAGGGATACCTTCCGCCCTATGACGCCCACGTCGTGGAGCGGTTGCGAGAGGCGGGAGCCGTCTTCACCGGCAAGACCAATTGCGATGAGTTCGCGATGGGCTCCTCGACGGAGAATTCCGCCTACTTCCCGACCAAGAACCCATGGGACTTGGAGCGGGTGCCCGGCGGATCCAGCGGCGGATCCGCCGCGTCGGTTGCCGCCGGGGAGGCACCGCTGGCGCTCGGCTCGGATACCGGAGGATCGGTGCGCCAACCGGCCGCTTTCTGCGGGGTGTTCGGCTTGAAGCCCACCTACGGCGCGGTCTCGCGGTACGGGCTCGTGGCGTTCGCTTCCTCGCTCGACCAAATCGGGCCCATCGCGCGGAGCGCGCGCGACACGGCGCTGCTCTACAACGCCATCTGCGGCCGGGACGAGCGAGACATGACGAGCCGCGCGGAAGCCGCGGCCGTTTCGCTCGAGGATCTCGAGCGCGGGGTTTCGGGGCTCCGTTTGGGCATTCCTCGCGATTTGATCGGTGAAGGGGTGGATCCTGAGATCCTCGCCTCCCTCGACCGCGTCGCGAAGGCGCTCGCCAAGAAGGGTGCCGAGATTCTCGACGTCAGCTTGCCGCACGCGCGCTATTCGATCGCGACCTATTACCTCATAGCGCCGGCCGAAGCTTCCAGCAACCTGGCCCGCTACGACGGCGTGAGGTACGGATTCCGCGCCAAGAGCGACGATCTGCAGACGATGTACGCCGTCACCCGGGGTCGCGGTTTCGGGCGCGAGGTGAGGCGACGGATCCTCCTCGGCACCTATGCGCTCTCGGCGGGCTATTACGACGCCTATTACTTGCGCGCGATGAAAGTGCGCACGCTGATCCGGAGGGACTTCGAGCAGGCGCTGACCCGCGCGGACGCGATCCTTCTCCCCACGACGCCGACGCCCCCGTTCAAGATCGGCGAGAAAGTGGATGACCCTCTCGCGATGTACTTGAACGACATCTTCTCGGTCCCTGCTTCTCTGGCCGGCGTGCCGGCGTTGTCCTTTCCGGCCGGCCTGACAAAGGCAGACTTGCCGATCGGGCTCCAGCTCGTGGGGCGCCCCTTCGAGGAGGCGACGCTCCTCCGTGTCGCGCGGGCCTGGGAGTCGGAGAACGCCGACGCGGCGCGCGTGCCGCGGCTCCTGAGCGAGCGCCGGTCATGAATGCGACCAGGCTCTCCCTCGAGGAGGCATGATGAGCGCGACGGGGCCCGCGACCGAATCCACCGCGGGGGCGGGCGCGCGCCAGGACCGGTACGAGACGGTCGTGGGATTGGAAGTCCACGCCCAACTCAGGACCGAGTCCAAGATTTTCTGCGGTTGCAGCACGAAGTTCGGCGCGCGGCCCAACACGCAGGTCTGTCCGGTCTGTCTCGGACTCCCGGGCGTGCTCCCCGTGCTGAACGAGCGCGCGGTCCGGTTCGCGGTCATGACGGGCCTGGCGGTCGGCGCCAAGGTCGCGGAGCGGAGCGTCTTCGCCCGGAAGAACTATTTCTACCCGGACCTCCCCAAGGGTTATCAAATCTCCCAGTACGATCGGCCGCTCTGCACCGGCGGCGGCATCGATATTCGGTCTGGCGTCGGCTGGAAGCGGATCGCGCTCGTGAGGATCCACCTCGAGGAAGATGCGGGAAAGTCGCTTCATCCGGAGGGTCGAGAGGGCGTGACGACCACGCGCGTCGATCTCAACCGGTCCGGGGTGCCGCTCATCGAGATCGTCTCCGAGCCGGAGATCCGAAGTGGAACGGAGGCCTACGATTACCTGATCCGGCTCAAGCAGATCCTCATGTACCTGGACGTCTGCGATGGAAACATGGAAGAGGGGAGCCTTCGCTGCGACGCGAACGTTTCGGTCCGGCCCAAGGGGCAGACCGCGTTCGGCACGAAGGCGGAGATCAAGAACATGAACTCCTTCCGGAATGTCGAGCGCGCCATCGCCTTCGAGACCGACCGGCAAATCCGCATCGTGGAATCGGGCGGCCGGGTGGTGCAGGAGACCCTCCTCTGGAATGCGGACAAGGGTATCGCCGAGACGATGCGTAGCAAGGAGGAAGCTCACGATTACCGCTATTTTCCGGAGCCCGATCTCCTGACGCTCGATCTCGATCCGGCGTGGGTCGAGGCGGTCAGGTCCGAGCTGCCCGAGCTGCCGCACCAGATTCGGGACCGGCTCACCCGTGATTTCGGCATCCCTGAGTACGACGCGGAAGTCCTCACCGAAACCCGCGCGCTCGCGACCTACTTCGAAGAGGTTGCGCGCCGCTCGGGGAACCCCAAGCTCGCCTCGAACTGGATCATGACCGAGGTGAACGGCATCCGGAACAAAGAGGGCCAATCCATCGAGGAGTTTCCAATCCGGCCCGACCGGCTGGGTGACCTTATTAAGATGATCGCGACGGAGCGAATCTCCGGCAAGATCGGAAAGCAGGTTTTCGAGATGATGCTGACCCGGCCGGAAGGTCCCGACGAGCTGGTCAAGGCTCACGGCCTTCTGCCGATCGACGATGAAGGTTCCCTCCGAGCGCTAGCGCGGGAGGTGATCGCGGCGAACCCAGGCCCCGCGGCGGAGGTGCGAGCCGGGAAGGAGCGGACCTTCGCGTTTCTCGTGGGGCAAGCCATGAAGCAGTCCCGAGGCCGCGCGCATCCGGAGAAAATCCAGGAGGCGCTCCGGAAGGAGCTCGGGGCAGGGTGAGCGGGCCCCCCAAGATCCTCGTCGTCGGCAGCGGTGGCCGGGAGCACGCGCTCGTGCGCGCGCTGCACGATTCAGCGGAACACCCGGCGGTGTTCGCCGCTCCCGGAAATCCGGGGATGGAATCCGAAGCGACGTGTGTCCCGATCCGCGCCACGGATCTGGCGGCGCTCACCGGATGGGCCGCCCGAGAGAAGCCGGACCTTGTAGTCATCGGGCCCGACTCGGCCGTGGCGATCGGGCTCGCGGACGCCCTCGCAAAGGTCTCTGTCCCGGCGCTCGGACCGGTTCGCGCGGCGGCTCGCCTGGAATCGAGCAAGAGCTTCGCGAAGCAGGTGCTGCAAGAGCTGGCTCTACCGACCGCTCCGTACCGTGTCGCGCACAGCGCCGCGGAGGCGAAGCGGATCCTGGCGGGCGCGACGTATCCGGTCGTGCTCAAGGCAGACGGCCTTGCGGCCGGTAAGGGCGTCGTGGTCGCCGAGCGCGAGAGCGAGGCGTTCGAAGCCATCGGCGCGTGGATGGAGCGGGGAGAGCTAGGGGAGTCGGGTAGGGTCCTCGTTATCGAGGACTTTCTTCGCGGTGAGGAGGCGTCGCTCCTGGTCCTCACGGATGGGGAGCGGTGGATGCTGTTTCCTCCCGCGCGCGACCATAAGCGCGCATACGATGGGGACACGGGGCCGAACACCGGCGGGATGGGTGCGTGCGCCCCGGCGCGCGTCCCGAGCGCGCAGGATGCGATTGCGATCGCGCGCCGGATCGTGGACCCTCTCCTCGCCGAGCTTCGTGCCCGCGGCATCCTCTATCGGGGGATTCTCTACTTCGGGCTCATGCTGACGCCCTCGGGCCCGATGGTGCTCGAGATCAACGCGCGGTTCGGCGATCCCGAGGCTCAGGTCGTCCTGCCGCTCCTCGATGAGGACCCGCTGCCTTTGTTCCTTGCCGCTGCCCGTGGCTCGCTTCCTCCGGATCGCCACGGTACGTTTGTCCGCTACGCCGGAGCTGCGGTGTGCGTCGTGCTCGCGGCGCCGGGATATCCGAAGGAGCCGCATACCGGCCAGGCGATCGAAGGCTTGAACCACGCGCGACCCCACGGAATCCGGTTCTATTGCGCGGGAGTGGACCGCCGTGCCGGCGGATTCGTGACCAGCGGTGGACGGGTCCTCGGTGTCACCGCGCGCGCCGACACGCTGGAGCGGGCGCGTGAGGCCGCTTACGAGGCGGTCTCCTGGATCCGGTTCGACGGGATGCAGTATCGGCGCGATATCGCGGCCGTGCTCCAGCCAGGGAGGCCCATCTCATGAGCGAGAAGACACGCGTTCTGATCCTGTTCGGGAGCGACTCGGACCGCGCGACCATGGAGGAGGCAGCCCGTGTGCTTGAGAGCTTCGGCGTAGCCTTCCGCATGGAGACCGCGTCGGCGCACCGGAGCCCGGACCGCGTCCGCGACATCGTTCGCGAAGCGCCGGCGCAGGGGGTCCAGGTCTTCATCGCCGGGGCGGGCATGGCGAACCATCTCGCCGGCGCGGTGGCGGCGCACACTACGCTTCCCGTGATCGGGGTGCCGCTCGGAGGGTCGGCGCTGGCCGGGGTGGATTCTCTCTACTCGACGGTCCAGATGCCGGCCGGCGTGCCGGTCGCGACGGTGGCGATCGGTGCCCCGGGAGCCAAGAACGCGGCGGTGCTCGCGATTCAGATCCTCGCCCTCTCCGACCCGGGTCTCGCGCTGAAGCTCGAGGACCTGAAGCAGAGGCTCGCCCGCGGCGAGCGGCTCTGATCGCGGGGGAGCGAGCGAGGATCCATCCATGGAGCGGGTCGTTCTCGCGCCGGGGACGGCGTGGCAGAACGCCTCGGAGCGCGCGGCCGAGGTGCTCCGCCGAGGCGGCATCGCGCTCCTCCCGGCGGAGGGGGTGTACGGCCTGCATGCCTCGGCCGACCATGGGGGCGCCGTGGCTCGGCTCCTGGGCTTGAAACCGCGCGGTGTCGGGAAGCGCTTCATCGGTTTGATCGCCGAGCCGGGGGATCTAGACCGCTGGGCCGCGCCGAGCCCGAAAGCGCTCGCCCTCGCGCGGGAGCATTGGCCCGGCGCCCTCACGCTCGTGGTGCCTGCTTCCCCGTCGATTCCCGAATCGCTGCGCGCGACGGAAGGAACGGTCGCCCTTCGCTGTCCAGGCAGCCCGTTCCTGCGTGCCGTGGTTCGCGCCGTCGGCGGGATCGTACTCTCCACCTCCGCCAACAAATCCGGAGACGAGCCCCCGGTGCGCGCGCAGGACGCGCTCGCAGACCGGGTCGATCTTGTTGTCGATCAAGGGGAGCTTTCCGGCGTTCCTTCGACCGTCGTTTTGGTCGAAGGGGATCGCGTTCACGTGCTTCGCGAGGGAGCCGTCCGGCTGACCGGAAGGTCCACTTGACGCTGCCGTGCCCCGCTCCTACACTCGATCGTCTGATGGATTCTTGTTCTCGTGCTCGAAGTGAGGCCCATGTTCCAGGTTCTGATCATTTGCACGGGGAACACCTGTCGCAGCCCGATGGCTGAGGGGATCTTGCGATCGCTGCTCCCGTCGGACCTCGCGGACGTGACGCGGGTGGTCTCCGCCGGCACGGGTGCGACCGAGGGTGCTCCCGCGACGCATCTCGCGGTGGAGGTGTGCGCCGCGGGCGGCGCCGACATCTCCTCGCACCGCTCGATCCCGGTCACCCGCGGCCTCATCCGGGCGTCCGATCTGGTGCTGGGGATGGAGCCGCAACACGTCGCGTACGCACGGGACCTCGCGTCGGACGCGGCGGATCGGATCCACCTCATTACCGAAAAGGGCGCCGCGCCGGGCTCCGCGGCATCGGAGGGGGTTCTTGACCCTATAGGCGGGAGCGCCGACCAGTATCGTGACACATTCAACCGGATCCGGAGCCACCTTCTGGGATGGATTCCGGTGATCCGGGAATCGGTCGAGCGGCGCGAGGGCGTGCGCCGCTCGAGCGAACCTTAATACGCCGAAAGGAGGAGGGCATGGCGCGTGAATCGGGCGGCTTGATCTGGATGAATGGGAAGTTCGTGCCGTTCGAGGACGCAAAGATCCACGTCCTCTCCCACGTGGTGCACTACGGCTCGAGCGTGTTCGAAGGGATCCGGGCGTACGCCACACCGGGCGGCACGGCGGTATTTCGCCTCGACCGCCACGTGCAGCGCATGCTCGACTCCTGCAAGATCGCACGGCTCCCCATTCCTTACGGCTATGACGAGCTGATGGACGCGATCCGGGATACGGTCCGCAAGAACGGCGGCGACGCGTGCTACATCCGCCCCGTCGTATACCGGGGGTTCAAGACGTTGGGGGTGAATCCGACAGGCGTTCCGATCGATGTCGCGATCGCGGTCCTGAACTGGGGAAAATATCTGGGCAAGGATGCGCTCGACCACGGCATCTCGGCCAGGGTTTCCTCGTGGAATCGGCAGGCGCCGAATACGTTCCCCGCGATGGCGAAGACAGGCGCGAACTACATGAACAGCCAGCTGATCAAGCTCGAGGCGGTTGCCGACGGCTACGAAGAGGGAATCGCGCTCGATGTGTTCGGGTACCTCGCCGAAGGAAGCGGCGAGAATATCTTCCTCGTCCGCGGCGAGACGCTCCACACGCCGACGATCGCGAACGCGATCCTGCCCGGGGTCACCCGCGACTGCGTCATGACGTTGGCGCGCGAGATGGGCCTTGAGGTGCGGGAGGAGCAAATACCCCGCGAGATGCTCTACATTTCGGACGAGGTTTTCTTCACCGGAACCGCTGCCGAGATCACGCCGATCACGAAGGTCGACCGAATCCCCGTGGGCCAGGGGACGGTCGGACCGATCACGCGAAAGCTACAGAAGGCGTTCTTCGATATCGTGGAAGGCCGCGCCCGCGACCGCTTTGGCTGGCTCTTCCCGGTGGAGGCGCGCGGAAAAGTCCAGCGCGCGGCGAAGAAGGCGCGGTAGCCAAGCCCCCCATGACAACCGGATTCGGCGCCGCCGCCGCGACGCCGCGCGAGGCGTCGCTTCGGTCCGTCGACCCGGAGATCGAACGTGCGATCCGCGCGGAAGTCTCGCGCCAACAGAGCACGCTCGAGCTCATAGCCTCCGAGAACTTCGTGAGCGAGGCGGTGCTCGAAGCCATGGGCTCGCCGCTCACCAACAAGTACGCGGAAGGCTATCCGGGGCGGCGCTACTACGGCGGGTGCGAACACGTGGACGTGGCGGAGTCGCTCGCGATCGAGCGCGCGAAGGCGCTCTTCGGCGCGGAGCACGCCAACGTCCAGCCGCACGCAGGAGCCCAGGCGAACCTGGCCGCGTACCTCGCGCTCATGCCCCCCGGAGCCACCCTTCTCGGGATGGCCCTCGCACACGGCGGGCACCTCACCCACGGCCACAAGGTGAGCTTCTCCGGGATTCTCTTCAAGGCGGTGCAGTACGGTCTGTCGCCCGAAACCGAGCTGCTTGACTACGATCAGGTGGCGAGGCTCGCGCGGGAGGTGAAGCCTCAAGTGCTGGTCGCGGGCGCGAGCGCCTACCCGCGCTTCTTCGATTTCCCGAAGCTTCGCGCGATCGCGGACGAGGTCGGCGCGAAGTTCGTCTTCGACATGGCTCACGTCGCGGGACTGATCGCCGGCGGCGTCCATCCGAATCCCGTTCCTCACGCCGACGTCGTTACCTCCACGGCGCACAAGACCCTGCGTGGCCCGAGGAGCGGGTTCATCCTCTGCAAGAGCGCATACGCGAAGGCGATTGATAAATCGGTGTTTCCGGGAATGCAAGGCGGGCCCCTGATGCACGTGATCGCCGCCAAGGCGGTCTGCTTCAAGGAGGCGTCGACCCCCGAGTTCCGCGCTTATGCCAAGCAGGTGGTCGCGAACGCGAAGGTGCTCGCGGAGGGACTCACGAGCCGGGGGTACCGGCTGGTTACCGGAGGCACCGACAACCATCTTCTGCTCATCGACTTGCGCGAGGCCGGTTACTCGGGAGCCGATGCCGAGTCGGCCCTCGATGAAGCGGGCATCACGGTGAACAAGAACGCGGTGCCGAACGATCCGAGGCCCCCTGCCGTCACGAGCGGGATCCGGATCGGGTCCGCGGCGGTCACCACGCGCGGGCTGGGAGAAAGCGAGTTCAAGCGCCTTGCGGGTTGGATCGACGACGCGCTTCGCCATCGTGGGGAACCGGCCGCCTTGGCGAAGATCCATGCCCAGGTCCAGGAGCTTTGCCGGGCCTTCCCGCTCTACACGAACCGGAGCCAGTAACCCCCAATCGCGCCTTGGCCATGCCCCAGCTCACCATCGAAGAACGGAACGAGAAAGTCCGCGAGGAAAGTGCCTTCCTCGGGACCCTTCTCGAATCCGTGGAGTCGATCATCGTCGGGCAGAGGGAGATGGTCCGGCGGATCCTTGTCGGGCTCTTGGCGGACGGGCACCTCCTCTTGGAAGGGGTACCGGGCCTAGCGAAGACCCTCGCCGTCAAGACGGTAGCCCAGGCGATCCAGGCGACCTTCCACAGGATTCAATTCACGCCCGACCTTCTGCCTGCCGACTTGACCGGAACGCTGATCTTCGACCCGACCAAGGGGTCGTTCACCCCCAAGTTCGGGCCGGTCTTCACGCAGATTCTTCTCGCCGACGAGATCAACCGCGCCCCCGCCAAGGTCCAGAGCGCTCTGCTCGAGGCGATGCAGGAACGGCAAGTGACGATCGGGGACACGACGTATCCGCTCGAAGGGCTGTTCTGGGTTCTCGCGACTCAGAACCCCATCGAGCATGAGGGAACCTATCCGCTCCCCGAGGCCCAGATGGACCGCTTCCTTCTCAAGATTCGCGTGGGGTATCCGAGCCCCGAGGAGGAAGGGCTCATTCTCGATCGCATGGGCGGTGAGCTCCCGGCTCCGCCCAAGCCGGTCATCGCGGCCAAGAAGATCCTGGATTCGCGTCATCTGGTGAACGCGATCTATCTGGACGAGCGGATCCGCGGCTACATCGTGGATCTGGTCCACGCAACGCGCGAACCGGAGCGCTTCGGGCTCGACCTCAGGCCTTTGATTCAGTACGGCGCTTCGCCCCGCGCGACGCTCGCGCTGGCGCGGGGCTCACGAGCACTCGCGTTTCTCGAGGGTCGCGCCTACGTGACGCCGGACGATATCAAAGGGATCGCGCCGGACGTGTTTCGCCACCGCATCCTACTCACCTACGAGGCCGAAGCCGAGGGCGTGCCGGTGGACGAAGTGACCCGCCGGATTCTTGCCCGCGTCGAGGTTCCGTGATCACCCCGGAGCTTCTCGCCCAAGTCCGGCGCCTCACCATTCGAAGCCGCCGGGCCGTGGAGCAGGTCTTCGCCGGCGCCTACCGAAGCGCGTTCCGCGGCAAGGGGCTCGAGTTTTCCGAGGTCCGCGAGTACGTCCCCGGCGACGACGTGCGCACGATCGATTGGAACGTGACCGCGCGCCACGGGCGGCCGTTCGTGAAGCGGTTCGACGAGGAACGCGAGCTCACGGTGGTCCTGGCGCTGGACCTGTCCGGATCGCTCAGGTTCGGGAGCCTCGCGAAATCGAAGCGGGACACGGCGGCCGAAGCGGGCGCCCTGCTCGCGCTCGCCGCAAGCCGGAATCGCGATCGGGTGGGCCTTCTCCTCTTTACGGACCGAATCGAGCTCTATCTCCCTCCTTCGAAGAGCCGCGCGCGGTCGCTCCGGATCGTGCGGGATCTCGTGGCGTTCGAGCCGCGCGGCACGGGTACCGACCTCCACGGCGCCCTCGTCTTCCTGGGCCGCGTGCTCCGCCGGCGCGCGGTTCTCTTCATCCTCTCGGATTGGTTCGCGGAATCCTTCGACCAGCCTCTGAACCACCTGGCCCGGCGGCATGAGATCGTGGCGGTCGAGGTTGTGGATCCGCTCGAGGACGCGCTCCCAGCCCGTGGCCTTCTCCAGACAAGGGACCTGGAGACCGGAGCGACGCGCCTCGTGGACCTGGCCTCCTCGAGCGCCCGGCGCGAATGGCGGGGGACGCGAGCCCGCCGGCAGCGGGCGCTCAAGGAAACTCTCACCCGCGCGCGCGCGGGCCGGATTCGCGTTACGTGCGGCTCTCCCGTCGCGCCCGAGCTGGTCCGGCATTTCGAGCAGCGCGCCTACCCGCGCTGAACGCCGTGTCCCACGCTGGCCAAACGCGCCTTTGGGGCGCGCTCCTTCTGGGAGCCGTTTGCTGGCTCGCCGGATGCGGTGGAATCGGTGGTACGACGCCACGCCGCGTGGTCGAGCGAGACGAGGCCCTGGGCGAAACCCACATTCGCCTCCGGAGCGAGCTCGCGCCCGCTCGGGGGACCCTCGGGGACCGGGTCTCCTGGCGTCTCACCGCTTCGCTCGGCGCCGGCGCGCAGGCAGGGCCCGTCATCGTGGGGGACGCGCCCCGCTCGCTCGAGATGGATACGACGCAAGCGGCGGTCGAACGAACAGCGCAGGGCGGCTCCGTCTGGTCTCGCGTGCTTGTCGTGCGGGGATTCGACCTGGGTTCCATCGAGCTTCCTCGGGCCGCGCTGCCGATTCGCGTGGCTGCCCGCGCCGACACCGTGGAGTTTCCGCGAGACACGCTGTTCGTGGACTCGCTCACTCCAGCCGCGTCCGGCGCGATCCGGCCCGACCGCGGTCCCATCGAACCTCCGCTGCGTCTCGTGGACTACATCGTCGCCGCCTTCCTGGCAACGGTGGTCGTGGTTGCGATCGTTGTCTTGATTGGGCATTGGATTCGCGGTCGCAGACGGCGGCCGCTCCCTGCCATCGAGAAGCCGCCGGAGCCGGCCGAGGCGGTCCTGCGCCGCGCGCTCGACGCGCTTCAGGCCGAATTCGCGGCGATACCTCGCGATGTCTTCTATGAGCGGCTCTCGCTTGCGCTGCGCGCGTACGCGGCCGCCGTGACCGGTGTGCCCGCCCCTGATCTCACCACGAGCGAGCTCGCCCGCGAGCTCTCGCGCGCCCCGCGCGTGGTCGCGAAGGCTCGGGACGATTTGATCGCCGCGCTCCGCCGGGCCGACCTCGCCAAATTCGCGCGCTTCGAGGACGAGGAGGCGGAGGCAAGGGGCATCCTGCGCCTCGCGGAGTCGATCGCCGGGCGGCTGGTCGGGGCGGCGGCCTAGCATGCGATTCGCCGAGCCCTGGTATCTGCTCCTCTTCATCCCGTTCGCGCTTGCATTCTGGCTCGCGCGGAGGCGATCCGCGTGGCGTGATCCCGAGCTGGGCTATTCGAGCCTGGCCGCTCTTCCACCGACCTCCGGGATTCGTGCGCGCGCGGCGCGCTTGCTCCCGCGGCTCAGGCCCCTGGCGGTCGGGCTTGTTCTGCTCGCCGCAGCGCGGCCACAGGCGGGGCGTGAGATTCGGGAGGTTGTGAGCGAGGGGATCGACATCGTCCTCGCGATCGACCTCTCTGGAAGCATGCGCTCCGAGGATTTCAGGCCGCGAAACCGGCTCTACGTCGCGAGGCAGGTAGCTAAGGAATTCGTCCGAGGCAGGGTGCAGGATCGGATTGGTCTCGTCGCGTTCGCCGGGAGGAGCGAGCTGATCTCGCCGCTCACGCTGGATTACGACGGACTGTGCGCCCTCATCGACGGATTGGACTTTGGACAGCTGCCGGACGGCACCGCCGTCGGAGCCGCGATCGCGCAATCGGCCGAACGCCTCAACCGGGCTCCCGGGAAGAGCAAGGTGCTGATCCTGCTCACCGACGGAATCAATAACGCCGGCGCGGTCGATCCGGTGACCGCCGCGAAGCTCGCGAAGGCGGTGGGGGTCCGGATCTACGCCATCGGGGCCGGAACGCAGGGGGCGGCCCCGTTCCCGGTGGACGATCCGATACTCGGGCGTCACTACGTGTGGGTCGCTTCCGAGGTGGATGAGGCGACCCTCAAGGAGGTGGCTCGTGAAACAGGAGGACGATATTTCCGGGCCACCTCGGCGGAGCTCTTGAGTCAGGTGTACCACGAGATCGGCGCGCTGGAACCCTCGCGCGTCGAGATGCGTTCCTATACGCAGTGGGCCGAGATGGGGCCGCGCGTCCTGGCGCTCGGCGGAGCGCTCCTCGCGCTGGAGCTCTTGCTCGGATTCACCGTGTTGAACCGGTATCCTTAACGCGATGCGCTGGTCCTCGCCGCAGCTCGTCCACCTGCTTTGGACCGTGCTCGTGATCGCGCTCTTGGTGTGGGTCGCGGAGCGGAAACGGCGCCGCACCGAGCAGTCGCTCGGGGACCCGCAAGCCCTCCGCACACTGAGCGGGGAGCCGGGCTCGCGCACCCGGAGGTGGCGTATCGCTCTCTTGCTCGCGGCGCTCACGCTCGTGGTTCTCGGGCTGATGCGCCCGCAGTCGGGGTTCCGTCTCGTGACCACGACCGCGCGCGGAGTCGACGCCGTGATCGCGCTCGACCTGTCGCGGAGCATGGAGGCGCGCGATGTCCGTCCGGATCGGCTCTCGGCCGCGAAACGGGACGCGCTGTCCCTTCTCACCGCGCTCGAAGGGTCGCAGGTCGGGCTCGTGACCTTCGCGGGCTCGGCCAAGATCGTGAGTCCGCTCTCCACCGATCGCGAAGGGCTCGCCTCGATCGTGGAAACCGCGAGCACGCGGGACATGGATCGACCCGGGACCGACCTGGGCGCTGCTCTGACCCTTGCCGGCCGCCTGCTGGCGCGATCGGGTGAGAGGCCGCGGGCGATCGTGCTTCTCACGGACGGGGAGAACCTGGAAGGGGATCCGCGTCGCGCGCTGGAGAGCGTGAAGCGGGCGGGCGCGAGGATCTACGCGATCGGCGTCGGGACCCCCGAGGGGACGACGATTCCGCTGGTGGACTCCACGGGCGCCCAACGCGATGTGAAACGGGACGCGGAGGGTCACGTCGTGATCACCCGGCTGGACGAGAAAACGCTCCGCGATCTGGCCCGGCAGGGAGGAGGGCGATACGAACGGGCGGATGGGACCGGGCGGGCGGGGCTTCGTCTGGTGGAGCCGATTCGTTCGGGAGGAGCGTATGAGGCCAAGGGCCGCTCGATCCGGGCATACAACGAGCGCTTTCCGTGGTTCGCGGCGGCGGCGGGGGTTTTGCTCGTGATGGAGCGGCTGGTGCCGCGACGGAGGCGCCGATGACGCGGGGTATAGCGCTTCTGCTGCTCGGGCTTACCGCGCTCGGCGCGATCTACGAGTGGGGCGGGCCCGCGCGTTCCGGAGTCCGGGCGCTCAAGTCACACCGATACGACGAGGCCCTTACGGCCATGCGCGCCGCGCGTCCCGAGATGCCCTACTCGGCCGTGATCCCCTACGACGAGGCGCTCGCGCATCTCGGAAAGGGGGAACCCGATTCCGCGCAGGCCCGCTTTCAAGAGGCGATGACCCTCAGGGGGGATGCGGCGCGTGCGGCTTCGGCCTACAACCTGGGCAATCAATCGATGCGCGCCAGGAAATTCGCTGATGCGGCGCGGCTTTACCGTGATGCGCTCCGGGTCGCTCCCCGGGATCTCGACGCCAAGCGGAACCTCGAAGAAGCCATCCGCATGATGCGGCAGTCGCCGCGCCGGTCGCCCCGTGAGCCTCAGGTGGGCGCGGGACCGCCGGCTCCGGGTGGGCAGGACAAGCAGCTCCCGATGCCGAGCGGGGGCGGGCAGGGAGAGACACGACAGCCGCCGCGGGGATCCAGCGGCGAGTTCACGCGCCAGGAAGCGGAGCAGTGGCTCCAGGCGCTGGAATCGGAGCGACGCGCCCGGAAGCATGAAGGGAAGGGCCGTCCCGAGGAGGAGACCGGACATCGTGATTGGTAGGACCGCTGTCATCGCGTTTGCGTTCGCGGTCTCCGTGGGTGGCGTGGCGACTCCTCGCGCCTCCTGGTGCGGCGTGTCGCCGAGCGGCGGACTCTCGATTGAGGCGACGCTCCAGCCGGACCATGTGGCTCCGGGCGAGCAGGCCACCTTGACGGTCCAGATCCGCTCGGCAGGGCTCAACCTTCCCGACGTCGGTGTCCCTCCCCTTCAGAATGTCGCGGTGCAGCGTGCGGGAACGGCGCAGAATTTCTCGATGGTTCAGGGCCGCGTGGAGCGCACATCGACTACCGTCTACCGCCTCATTCCCCGGACGGAGGGGATCGTGACGATTCCGCCGCTCCGGGTATCGGTGGGCCGCGATCACGCGGAAACAGCACCCCTCACCCTCACCGTATCGCGCGCCAGCGCGTCGCGTGGTACGGCGCAACGCCCACTCCGCGGAGGCGCGAATGCCCCAGCGGGGACACCCGAGGTGTTCGTCAAGGCCACGGTGGACCGCTCGCGGGTCTACTGGAACCAGCAGATCGTGCTGAGCCTCAGGCTTTACTCCCGTGTCGACATCATCGGTGACGTGGACTGGAAAGCGCCGAGCATGACCGGATTCTGGACCGAGGGGCTCGGGCCGCCGCGCCAACGCCGGGTGACCCTGAACGGGGTTGAGTACGGGATGATGGAAATCCCGACGGCGCTCTTCCCGACCCGGACGGGAACCTTGACGATCGGCCCCGCCCAAATGCGGTTCCGCGTCGCCCGCGTCATCCAGCCTCCCGATCCGTGGAGCGCGCTCGCGATCCCGGAGGTCGTGCCTCAGGATATGGCGCTCACGAGCGATCCCATCACGATCACGGTGGATCCACTTCCGCCCCGGCCTCCTCCCGGATTCCAGGGTGCGGTGGGAGACTTCACCCTGGCTCTTCACGTGGACGGTCCAACCGCGCGGGCGGGAGAGCCCATCTTGGCGCGCGCCACGATCCGAGGGACGGGAAACGTTTCCACGATACGCGATCCCGAGATCCGTGCCGCGGGGGCGGCGCGACAGTACGTGGCGGGCTCTGCGACCCGGATCGATCGAAGTGGGGACCGGCTCATAGGTGAGCGCGAAACCGACGTTGCCTTCGTCGCCGATGACCCGGGCGTCGTCGTCATCCTGCCGGTCCGTTTCGCTTGGTTCGATCCGGAGGGGCGCCGTTACCGATCGCAATCGTCGGACAGCGCCAAAGTACAGGTGCTACCCGGGAACCTGACCGAGTCCAAGGCCGGCCGCCCGTCACCGGGCGCTCCGATGCCCGCCGCGCCCCGGCGGGCACAAGGTCCGTCCGGTCGGCTGACGCTGGATCCCCCCATGGGCAGCACGGCGCTGGTTGGTTTCTCGGTCCTCGCCTACGCGGCCGCGGTCGCAACCGCGAGGGCCCGCCGTCGCCTGCATCGGGACCCGCGATTCGTGCGGATGCAATCCCTCGACACGCTCATCGCCAGAGATCTTGCCCGCGCGAACTCCCTCGTGGCGCAAAAGAAGCCGGCACCTGCCGCCGTGCTTGCGGAGAATGCCCTTCACGCCGGAGCGGGATATCGGTTCGATGTGGATGTGGCGGGTCTACCGCGGGCGGAGATGTTCGGAAAGCTTCGCGCCCACGGCGCGCAGGAAAGGCAGATCGCGACGCTCGAATCGCTTTTTGAATCGCTCGAGGGAATCGCCTATGCCCCGCCTGAGACGCGCAGCGCGGACGCCAGGCAGGCCATCCGCGCGGTCTCGGCCGAGATCGGGCGCTATCGGAGGGATCTCGCGCGGTGAGGGGATCGGGGAGGCTCTTTCTCGCGATCGCGGTGCTGGCGGTTACCGTGCCGGTGGGTGCGGCTGGCAGGGCCGGTGCGAAGGTGCCAGTGGCGGGGGAGGTCCCGACCGATGCCCGCGCGGACGTTGCCGCGCTCTACAACGCGGGCACCGACGCCCTGTCTCGCGGTGACACGGGACGCGCGGTCGCGTTCCTTCTCGCCGCGCAGAGGATCGATCCACGAGCACGAGACATCCGAGCCAACCTCGCGATCGCCCAGGCGCGCGCCGAGGACGTCCAGGGAACGACGGAGCGCGAACGGGTAACGCCTTCGCCGGGAATCGTGCTTTCCCCAGAGGAAGCGTGGTGGATCGCGGCCTTGATCGCCTTGGCGGGTGCCCTCGTTGGGGGGCTGGCGGCGCTCCGTCGAGCGGGGCGCGGCCTTTTCGTTTTCGGCACGGCAGCCCTGGCCGTCGGCGTCCTATTGTGGGGAACCCTTCTGCTGCGCGCGAGGGAGGAGAGGCGGCACCCGGAGGCGGTCGTCGTGGTGCCGGTGCTCGAGGTCGGACCGGCTCCCGATGAGCAACCGCGCTCCCCGTACCTGCTCGGCGGGGGAGAAGAAGTGCGCCTCGGGCGGACGCGCGGCGATCTGGTCGAGATTCGGGTAAGCGGGAACGCGATCGGCTGGGCGCGGCGGTCGGGCCTCTGGCGTGTCGCCGACGCGGCACGGTATACTCCGGCCGAGTCACGCTGAGGCGGGAAACCCGGGGTAAAAAGAGATGGCGGCAGGATCTGCGTTCGTAACCGGCGGAACCGGAGCCTTGGGGCAGGCCGTGACCGGCAGATTCCTGAGCGACGGGTATCGGGTGGCGGTGACCTACCGCGCCGAGAATGAGTGGGAGGCTCTGAGACGGGAGCACGAGGACGCGGCCCGGACCGGCTCTCTCCTGGGCGTGCGGGCCGACGTGACCCAGGCGGGATCGGTCAGCGAAGCAATCGGGTCCGCGGCAAAGCAATTCGGGGATCTGCGCGTCCTGATCCACTTGGCGGGAGGCTATCGTGGCGGCGAGCGGGTCGAGTCGGTGGCCGAGGACACGGTGCGTGGAATGATCGAGCTCAACCTGATCTCTGCGTTCTGGTCGGCGAAGCATGCGATCCCGCACGTGAAGCGGGCGACCGATGGACGGCTTCTCTTCGTCTCCTCGCGGGGCGCGGTCGAGTGCTATCCGGGCGGGTCGGCCTATGCTGCGGCGAAGCTTGGGCTTCATGCGCTCGTGCAGACGCTCGCGAAGGAGCTGAAGCGGGACGGAGTCACCGCCAATGCGATTCTCCCGAGCGTGATCGACACACCCGCCAATCGGGCGTCCATGCCTGACGCCGACTTCTCGTCCTGGGTGACCCCGGACGCTGTCGCGGGGCTGCTCGCGTATTTGGCTTCGCGCGAGGCGGGGTCGACCTCCGGTGCGCTCGTACCCATCTACGGGAGGGCCTGATGGCCGGACGAAAATCGACGGTGACGAAGGGGCCGAAGATCGCTCCCGATCCGATGACGGCGGGAATGACGGTCGAGCAGATGGTCGACTCCGCGTTCCTCGCCTACAACGCGGCGCGGCTTCGCGAGGGGTGCCGTCTCTTCGTCGAACGGATGCTC
>WNFK01212606.1_pt1 | contig 37174 bp, 39 predicted proteins | sample 5400281 | NCBI WGS metagenome assembly WNFK01 (sample SAMN13153350, study PRJNA577476) | soil metagenome | isolation source: 20 cm soil on Douglas fir-dominated hillslope | place: USA:California | collected 2013-09-17
TTCATCCACGTCGAGATCGTCGAGAATCCCATCTCCTCGCGCAGCGCGGAGAGCCGGTCGACGACCTCGTCCGGTGAACCGAACACCGCGTACTCGCTCAGCACCTCGTCGTACGTGATCTCGGAGAGCCGGTTGGCCCGCGCCTCGCGCGCCTCGGCGGTCTGCGCGGTCGCGCCGTCCGACTTCTTCAGCGCCTTGCTGATCGATCTGAAGAAATGCATCGTGCTCGCCTCCGCTTCCTCGCGGGCCTGGCGCGCGCTCTCCGCGACGTAGAGCGGCACGCTCATGCCGACGTTGCCGCGCCCCGGGCGCCCGGACGCCGTCCACGCTGCCTGATAGGTGGGAAGGTGGCGCTTGAGATCCGTGATCGAGACGGTGCGGACGGCCACGAACACCGGCGCTCCCATCTGCGCCACCATCGGGTACGTCTCCGGTGTCGTGGCGGCGATGCGAATGGGCGGGTGCGGCTTCTGGTACGGCTTGGGCATGATGCAGACGTCGTTGAACTGGAAGTACTTCCCCTCGTGCGAGAACCGCTCCTGCGTCCACGCCTTGCGGAGAATCTCGAGCGTCTCGACGAAGCGGTCGCGGCTTTCGCTATAGGGAATGTTGAAGCCCTGGTAGTGGCCCGGCAGCCCGCTCCGGCCGACGCCGAACTCGAGGCGCCCCTTGGAGATGTGATCCACGGTCGCGACGTCCTCGGCCAGTCGCAGGGGGTGGCTGAGCGGTAGGACCTGGACGGCGATCCCGATCTTGACGCGCCGCGTGCAGGCCGCCAGCGCCGAGGCGATGATCAGCGGCGCGGCCAGGACCGATCGGTCCTTCTGGAAGTGGATCTCGGCCAACCATACGGCATCAAAGCCCAAGTCCTCGGCCGCCTTCATCTGCGCCAGCGCGTCGTCGAACGCCGCCGCCTCCGTCACGCCCGGCGGGCTCGGAAACTCCGTGAACAGGCCGAATTCCATTCCACCCTCCCGATCGAATTCGGTTTATCCTACGCCAGAGCATCCCGTGACGGGGGGCCAAGAATTGGGGGGGCACTAATGCCAGGCGACAGAGTGTTCGATCGTAGCGCTGAGGACATCGGCAACATCATCCTGCTCGAGCACGTGAACGTGAAGATCCCCGACCAGGTGGTCGCGACGAACTTCTACGTGACGGCGCTCGGACTCACCCGCGACCCGTACATCATGACCGGCACCGAGAACATGTGGATCAACGCGGGCCAGCAGCAGTTCCACATGCCCACCGGGAAGCCGGAAGTCCTGCGGGGCACCATCGGCTTCGTCATCCCCGATCTCGAGGGGCTGAAGACGCGGCTCATGAGCTCGCGGGAGAAGCTCGGGGGCACGAAGTTCAATTGCGCCGCCGAGGACAAGTACATCAGCGTGACCTGTCCGTGGGGGAACCGCATGCGGTTCCACGCCCCCGGGCCGGAGTTCGGCGACATGACGCTCGGCGTGCCGTACGTCGAGTTCGACGTGCGGCCGAACACCGCCGTGGGCATCGCGAAGTTCTACCAGACCGCGATGGGCGCGCCCGGCACCGTGTCGTTCAACGGCAACGTCTCGGCGAAGGTCCAGGTCGGTCACCGGCAGCACCTGATCTTCCGCGAGACCAACGCGCCGGAGGCGATGTACGACGGCCATCACATCGCGATCTACGTCACGAACTTCTCGGGGCCCCACAAGTGGCTGAAGGAGCGGGGTCTCATCAGTGAGGAGTCGAACCCGGTGCAGTACCGGTTCAAGGACATCGTGGACCCGGAGACCTCGCGCGTGCTCTTCACCATCGAGCACGAGGTGCGCAGCGCGACCCATCCGATGTTCGGGCGCCCGCTGGTGAGCCGGAATCCGATGCAGCGGCAGGCGACGTATCAGCGCGGCCGCGACGCGTTCTACCCCGGAGCCTAACGAGCCCCTTCGCGCGATGTGAGCCCTTCTCCCGGCGGCGGGTCAGTGCCCGGCGCCGGGAGAGGGCAGCCCGCCTGCTCCTACTTCTTCACGCCGGATAGAAGTCCGTTCGTCACGGCACTGGTCGTGCCCGTGACCGTGTTGAGAATCGGATTGACGAGAGTCGCCGGCGGCGGGGTCACCACCGGAACGCTGGTCAATCCGCCGACCGCACCGGTCGCGGTTCCCGTCAGGCCACCGACGGCGCCGCCGGCTGCGGTTCCGGCCACGCCCGGAAGGGCCTGACCGACGGCTCCCGTGACCGTGCTGACCTTGCCGGTCACCGTCGTGACCGCGCCGCTCGTATCGCCCGTCGCCCCGGCCGGCCCGTTGACGGCGCCGCCCGTGGCCTGCAGCACCTCCCGGATCGCCGCCTCCTTCAGCGAGGCGTTCAGCGCTTCCACGCTGGCGGCCGGGACTTCCCTCGGGACCAGGCTGAACTCCGAGGCCAGGCGCCGCGCGGCCTCCGGCGAGATGCTCGTCGGCGCCGACACGGGTCCCGCGCCGAGCACCGACACCCGCTGCAGCGCGCCCACCTTCACGGCGGGGCCGACCGGGCCGGCCGTCGCGTCCAGGCGCGTGAGCGACCACGACCGTGCCGCGGATCGCGGTCACGGCGTTCGGAGTCTTGATCTCGATCACCTCGCCCGGCTTCATCAGGGCCTTGGAGACCGCCACGGAGATCCGGCCATCGCCGAGCTGAACGGTGGCCACGCCCGGCACCTCGGTGATGGTGAGCACCGACCGCTCGCGCGCGGTCACCGTGGCCTTACCGCCCAGGAGCACCCGCACGAACGAGCGCTCGCCGGTGGTGATGCGGTCGCGCAGGAACACGGCGTCCTTGAACTGCAGGGGCTGCGCGTCCGGCTGCGTCAGACGCGCGACCGTCGCCGTCCCCTCGATGTTGGTCACCACGCCGACCCGCTCGCCGGCCATCGCCGAGGAGGCGAGCAGCAGCGCGGCCGCGGCCGTGAGCAAGAGTGCGGCGATCAATCGTTTCGCGAGAGCCATAATCCCTCCGTCGGCGGCGGCGCCGTTTCGTCACGTCGGCGCACGCGGCGAAGATGAAGGGAGCAAGCGAAATGCCACGCAATTCCGGATTTCCGATAAATTGAGATCAAAAGGTTCTTGTGGATTTCGACCACCGGTCGCGGGCGCACCGGTGGCCACGCTCGAGCCAGGCTGGCAGCTTCTGGTCAGACTGGCGCGTTTCGCGCGCGATTCCGGATTCTTGCGTTCGCGAGCCGGTGGGACTACGCTCGCCCTCGCTCACGGATTCTCGACAGCGGATTCTCGACAAAGGAGCCGGACATGGCGCTCAGAGTGATGTCGGCCGACAGCCACATGGACCTCATCTACCTGCCGCAAGACACGTTCACGTCGCGCATGTCGGCGGCGTGGCGCGATCGCGCGCCGCGGGTCGTCGAGCGCGACGGCCGCAACGTGTGGATCTCGGGCGACGCCGTGCTCGGTCCCTGGGGCGTCTACGGTCCGGGCGTGACGGGCGGCCGGCGGGGACGCATCCTCGCCGAGGCGGGGTTCGCGTCGGGCAAGCAGACGCGGCCATCGAATCCCCTCGAGCGGCGCCAGGACCAGGAGCGCGACGGTGTCGAGGCCGAGGTGATCTACGGCATCATCGGCATCTCCCGCGGCCTCTTCACGCACGCGGGCATCGCCGACCACGAGACGCTGGCGGCCGTCTACCGCGCGTACAACGACTACGTCGCCGACTTCAATCGCTCCGCGCCCGGCCGCTTCTTCGGCCTGGGCTGCCTGCCCAACCACGACGCGCGGGCCGCCGCCGACGAGGTGCGTCACTGCGCCGAGCTCGGCCTGCGCGGGGGCGTCTTCGTTCCGTGGGGCGCTGCGGCGCCGGTGTGGGACGCGATGTGGGAGCCCCTGTGGTCGGCCGGCGAGGAGACCGGGCTCGTCATCTCGTTCCACGTGTTCGAGGGCGGCGCCACGACCGTCGGCTACGCCGTGAAGGGCGGTCAGCATCCGGCGTCCGCCGGCTCGTGGACGGTCGTCGCGCCGCTCCAGATGGACGAGATCTGCGCCTCGGTGATCCTTTCCGGTGTGTGCGAGCGCCATCCGAAGCTCACGCTGGTCCTGGGCGAGAGCGGCATCGGCTGGCTCCCGTACATGCTCGAGCGTCTCGACGATACCTACGAGGAGCGCCTCGCCGACGACCTCGGGCTCCCACTTCCACCGAGCGCCTACTTCAAGCGCCAGATGTACGCCACCTTTCAGAAGGATTTCCACGGCGTGCGCGCCATGGCCGAGATCGCGCCCGACAACGTCATGTGGGGCTCCGACTATCCGCACCGGGACGGTACGTGGCCATTCTCGAAGAAGGCGATCGAGGAGCAGTTCCGGGGAATTCCCGAGGCCATCCAGGCGAAGATGCTCTGGGAGAACGTGCGGCGCGTGTACCGGATCGCGTCGTGACGATTCGCGCTGCCTGAGCCGCCGCCCGCACCGCTGATGCGCGAGGCCGATCGCCGGCGGGAGATCACGACGTACTACCTCGGTATCTCCCCCGACGAGATCAGCTCCCACGTCGCCGCGTCCTTCGACCTCTGGGAATCGCTCGCCCGCTACCGGCGCGAGCTCGCGGTCGGCGCCCGGTGGCTCGAGCTCGGTGGCGGGATGGGCGATCTGGCGGCGGCCGCGCTCGATCACGGCTACGACGTCCTGATGACCGACGTCCAGGACGAGCTGCTCGAGACGGCGGCGCGGCGTCATCCGCGGCTGCGCGCGCGGCTTCAGCGCGCGGACGTGTTCGACGCGCGCGCCGTCGCCGCGGTTGGCGCCCGCGGGCCGTTCTCGATCGTCGCGGCGCTCGGCGCCGTGCTCAACCACGCCCGCGACGGCAAGCAGCTCGCGCGCGGCTTTCGCCACCTCGTGGCGCTCGGCGAGCCGCGCTCGCTCCTGGTCGTCGACCTCCTGGTGCGGGAGATGTTTGCCGGCCACCCGGCCACGGTCTGGGCCGACTTCCTGCACGTCCTGCCCGGGCTCGACCAGCTGGCTCGTCTGATCCGATCCTCGGGACTGCAGCTCCTCGAGGCGTACTCCCTCTTCCACCGGTATCCGCCGACGCCCGCCTACGATCGCGCGTTCGACGAGCGGATGCTGCGGGTCGTTCTCCACAAGAGCCCGCCGGGGCCCCGCCGGCGCGCGCGGGCCGGGAAATCGTCACGCGCCTGAGCGGCGGACCCGCCTTGCCCGGCGGGCGGCGCGCTGCGATAATCCCTGCCGCGATCGATCAGCCATAAGGAGGCGGGCATGCCGAACATCACGATCCAGTGGTTCGCCGGGCGCACCGACCAGCAGAAGCGCGAGATCACGGCCGCGATCACCGACGCCATGGTGAAGATCGGAAAGACCACGGCGGACCAGGTCCACATCGTGTTCCAGGACGTGGAGAAGACGAACTGGGGCGTTAACGGAAAGCTCGCCAGCGATTAGGGTAGGGAACGCGCCCTGCCGCTCGCGGCGCCCCGCGGCGACGATCGCCGGCCTCCTCGTCGTCGCGCGGGCGCCTTTCCCGGGTCCCGGCGATAGCTTGACCGGATGAGGTGCCCCGGCTGCCAGCAGGAAAATCCGGAAGGCGCCCGCTTCTGTAACAGCTGCGGGACTCGGCTCACCGCGGCGGTGCCGACCGCCGCGCCTCGAACGTACACGCCCGCGCATCTGGCCGAGAAGATCCTGACCTCGCGCTCCGCCATGGTCGGCGAGCGCAAGCAGGTCACGGTGCTGTTCGCCGACCTCAAGGGCTCCATGGAGCTCCTGGCCGACCGCGATCCGGAGGAGGCCCGCCGCCTGCTCGACGCCGTCGTCGAACGCATGATGGAAGCGGTCCACCGGTACGAGGGGACGGTGAATCAGGTCATGGGCGACGGGATCATGGCGCTCTTCGGCGCCCCCGTCGCCCACGAAGATCACGCCGTCCGCGCCTGCTACTCCGCCCTCAGGATGCAGGAGACCGTCGGCCGCTACGCCGAGCAGATCCAGCGCACCGAGGGAATCTCGCTGAAGATCCGGGTCGGGCTCAACTCCGGCGAGGTCGTCGTGCGCTCGATCGGCAGCGATCTCCACATGGACTACACGGCGGTCGGTCAGACGACGCACCTGGCCGCGCGCATGGAGCAGATGGCGGACCCCGGCTCGGTCGTCGTCGCGCCCAGCACGCTCCGGCTCGCCGGCGGCGCCGTTCAGGTCACGCCGCTCGGGGCCCGGGCGGTCAAGGGGCTCGACCAGGCGATCGAGGTCTGCGCGCTCGTCGGCGGCGCGCCGGCCCGATCGAAGCTCCGGAGCGCCGACGCCCAGCAGCTCTCGCGCTTCGTCGGGCGTACGGTGGAGCTCGATCACCTGCACGACCTGCTCGAGCTCGCGCGTACGGGCCAGGGCCAGGTCGCCGCGGTCCGCTCCGAAGCCGGCGTCGGCAAGACGCGGCTCGTTTACGAATTCCTCCGCTCGGCGAAGACCCAGTCGTGGCGGATCCTCGACGGCCGCGCGCTCTCCTACGAGCGGGCCGCGTCCTACCTGCCCATCCTCGAGATGCTCAGGACCTATTTCGAGCTCGACGCGCGCGACCCCGCGTCGCGCGTGGCGGAGCGCGTGGCGGCGACCATCCGCGATCTCGATCCCGGGTTCGCCGACGCGACCGCGCCGATCCTGTCGCTCCTCGACGCGCTCCCGCCGGACGATCCGTTCAGGGCGCTCGACGCCCACGCGCGGCGGGAGCACGTCCTCGACGCGCTCGTGCGCCTGATCGTACGGGAGAGCCAGCGCCAGCCCCTGGTGCTGGTGCTCGAGAACCTCCAGTGGATCGATCCCGAGACGCAGGCGCTGCTCGAGACGCTCCTCGAGCGGGTGGGGAGCGCGCGCTTGCTGCTCCTCATCGACTACCGGCCCGACTACGAGCACGGCTGGGCGAACCGGCCCGGCTTCACCGAGCTGCGGATCGACTCGCTCCCGCAGGCCGACGCCGACGAGCTCCTGCGCACGCTGCTCGGCGACGCGCGCTCGATGCGCCCGCTCCGCGAGCTCCTCACCCAGCGCGGCAGCGGCAATCCGTTCTTCCTCGAAGAGATCGTCCGGGCGCTCGTCGAGACGAAGGTGCTGGTCGGCGAGCGCGGCGCCTACCGGCTCGCCGGCGAGCTCGGAGCCCTCCAGGTGCCGGCAACGGTCCAGGCTGTCCTGGCCGCGCGCATCGATCGGCTCCCGCTCGACGAGAAGCTAATTCTCCAGTCGGCGTCGGTGATCGGCTCGGACGTGCCGCAGGCGCTTCTCGAGGCGATCGCCGAGGTTCCCGCGGAGCGGGTTGGCCAGGCGCTGACCAGCCTGCGCAACGCGGGCTTCCTCTACGAAGCGAGCCTGTTCCCGGACGTCGTCTACCGGTTCAAGAGCACGCTCACCCGCGATGTCGCGTACGCCAGCCTGCTCCGGGAGCAGCGCCGCGTCCATCACGCGCGGATCGTGGAGGCGATCGAGCGGCTCTATCACGACCGGCGCACGAGCCACGCCGATCAGCTCGCGTTTCACGCCTCGCGCGGCGAGGTGTGGGCGAAGGCGCTCCCCTACAACCGGCAGGTCGGCATCCGGGCGGTGCTGCACGCGGCGAACGCGGAGGCCGTGCAGGCGTTCCAGGACGCGCTCGCGGCACTGCGGCACCTGCCGGAGACCCCGGAGACGATCGAGTCCGCGATCGACCTGCGGCTCGATCTGCGTCCTCCCCTGCTCCAGCTCGGCCGCCTGGAGGAGGTCCTGGCGGTCTCGCGGGAGGCCGAGCGGCTCGCCATGACCCTGGGCGACGAGCAGCGCCTCGCCCGCATCTACACCTATCTCATCAACTACCACTATCTGAAGGGCGAGACCCGCGAGGCCATCGAGTACGGTCAGCGCTGCCTCGCCGTGGGGCGCTCCACCGATGACACCGCGCTCCAGGGTCTGGCCCGGCAGCACATGGGCCAGAGCTACCACGCGCGCGGCGACTACGCGCAGGCGGAGCGCGCGCTCAGGGAGAACATCGAGGTGTCGGCGCGCGACCAGGCGACCACCTCGTATGTCGCCTCGTGCGGCTGGCTCGCCTTCAGCCTCGCGGACCGCGGTGCGTTCGACGCCGCCACCTTCTACCTGGCCGAGGCCCAGCGCGCCGCCGAGACAACCCAGCACGCCTACAGCCGGCTCATCGCCTGGACCCTGATCGGCCTCGTCTGGATCCGGCGCGGACGCCTGGCCCGCGCGGTGTTGCCCCTCGAGCGCGGGATGGAAGCGTGCCGGCGCAAGCACCTGACGGTGTGGCTCCCGATTCCGCTGTCGCTGCTCGGGCTGGCCTTCGTCCGGATGGGTCACGTCGTCGAAGGCCTCCGTCTCCTGGAGGAGAGCGTCGCGCTCAGCCGCGAGCTGGGCATCCGCGCGTATCTTTCCGCGTGGCTCGTCAACCTGGCGGAGGGCCTCCTCGCCGCCAGCCAGGTGTCACGGGCGCGCGAGACGGCCGGCCAGGCTCTCGAGCTCGCGCGCGAGTGCGGTGAGCGCGGTCACCAGGCCCAGGCGTTCCAGATGCTCGGTGACATCGCCGCGCACGGTCCGCGGCCGGATGTCGCGGAGGCGCGCGAGCGGTACACCGGCGCGATGCGGCTGGCCGAGGAGCTCGGGCTCCCGCCGCTCGTCGCGTCGTGCCAGTCGAGCCTCGGCGCACTCGACGCGCTGGCGGGTGACGATGCCGCAGCCGCGGGGCGCCGCGAGCTGGCTCAGCAGATCTTCGACGAGCTGGACATGCGCTCGTGGCAAGAGCAGGCCGAGCACGAGGTGACCGAGCTCGGCCACCTCTTCATCGTGGCCCGCTCGCAGCCCGACCTCTACGACTTCCTGTCGCAGGAGCTCGTGGGCGCCGGGAAGATCCGGGTCCTGCTCGATCGGCGCCGCGGCGAGCAGCGCCAGCGCCTCGACGAGCTGACCGAGGAGCGCCGGCGTGCCGAGCGGCGGCGCGAGCAGCTCGACCAGGACCTCCGCGACTGGGGCTTCGCGGTGGCGCCCCGGCAACACGGATGACGGACGACCTGCGGGTCGAGCGCGAGGGTCCGATCGCGCTCCTCACCTTCAACCGCCCCGACGCCCGTAACGCCATGACCTTCGAGATGTACGAGGCGCTGCACGACGCCTGCGCGGAGCTCGAGGCCGATCCGCGCACGCGCGTGCTCGTGCTCACCGGCGCCGGCGACCGCGCCTTCGCGAGCGGCACCGACATCCGCCAGTTCCTGGATTTCAAGACCGCCGAGGACGCGCGCGGCTACGAGGCGCGTCTGACGCGCGTGCTGTCGAAGCTGGCGGGCATGAGCAAGCCGACCATCGCCATGCTGCAGGGCGACGCAATCGGTGGCGGGCTCTTCATCGCGCTGGCGTGCGATCTCCGGCTCGCCGCCCCGCACGCGCGCTTCGGCGTGCCGGTGGCGCGCACGCTCGGAAACTTCCTGGCGCCCGTGAGCCTCGCGCTGCTCGTCGCCGCGCTCGGTCCAGGCCGCGCCCGCGCGCTCGTGCTCACCGCCCGCCTGCTCGATGCCGCCGAGGCGCAGGCCGTCGGGCTGATCGACCAGGTCCACCCCGCGCCCGAGCTCGAGTCACGCGCGCGCGAGCTCGCCAGGAGCCTCGCCGAGCTGGCGCCGCTGACCCTCGCGGCGACCAAAGAAGCCACCCGGCGCACGCTGGCCGCGGTGACGCCGCGGGACCTCGACGATCTGATCCTGTCGTGCTATTTGAGCCGCGACTTCGAGGAAGGGGTGCGCGCCTTTCTCGAGAAGCGAAAGCCGGACTGGCAGGGCCGTTAGGGTTCTTCTGCTTCGGTAGGGCAGGGCGAAACGCGGGCGGGCGAGACTCAGGCCAACTGGCTGGTGGCGGGCGACCGTGTCGTGCGTCGGCCCCGCCGACCAGCCTTAGTTGTTGCTCGTCATGTTGAGGATGCGCCCCTCGAGCTGATGGAGAAGCGGCACGTACTCATCGCTGCCGCAGGACGGGCACGTCGGGTCGCCCAGGTCGAAGCACTCCTCGCAGGCCACGCAGACGGCGAGGCTCCGGAGCGGCATCGGGACTCTCGAGAGCGTTCGAACGATGTTGCTGATCATTGTCTGTTGCCTCCCACCCCCTAGTAAGGCAAAGCCGATACCAAGCTCCGATAGATCCTAAGTATGCTTTATCGCTATCTTTCTCGAGCGTGGCCGGTCGTCCGGACGGCCGGGCTGGTACGAACGTTACCGTGCGATCGTGGCCGGTCCTGATCACACCTCGACCACCTGTCTACTCCTTCCCGTACCGAGGATGGTACGGCCCGTAGAGAAGCCCCTGGTCCGTGTCACCGAAGAGCCGGACGTTGGCCCGCCCGCTGAGATCGTGGGCGGCCTCCGTGTTGTCGCCGAAGATGCCCCCCGATCCCACGTTCGAGTTGTGCTGCACAGCGAACCGGCGCTCCCATAGGAGGAGCCCGCTCCTGGTGTCGACCAGCCTGGCCCGGAGCTTGACGATCGTGGCGGCGTTCAGCACCTGATGCTTCGTCCCGTACTCCTCCAGCGTGACGTACAGCACCGCGTCCGCGCCGAGGATCTCCGCGACCTTGCCCGGCGGAACACCGTTGTCCTTCATGAGCCGATCGACGACGGCAACCGGGAACACGTAGTAGCCCCGTTCGGCCAGAGGTCGTGTGACCGTGGACTGATAGCTCCACGCGGCGTCCGCTTCCCTGCTCTCGTTCACGGGCGGCAGGACCAGGATCGAGCGCGGCCGATGCTCCCGGAAATTGGTGTAGTCGTACGGCTTCGCGCAGCCGGCCGGTGTCAGGAGCGCCAGCGCGCACGCGGTCGCCGAGACGAGCGCGCGCGCGTTCACGGCTTTCTCGGGCTGGCCAGCAAGCGATCGACGAAGGCGGCCGACTCCGGGAACTCGGCCTTCTCGGCTTCGAGCTCATGCCGGGCCTGGTCGATCTTGCCGAGCTCCAAGTATATGGAGCCCAGATAGGCGTGAAACCCGGGCGGCATCCGCTTGTTCTCGGCGCGGGCCTTCTGGTAATCCTGCTCGAGCTCCTCGACTTGCTTCTCGGGCGACACCGCGCCGGGAGCCAGGTATGACGCGTAGATCCGCTCTTCATAGTGACCCCATGAATACAGGGTCGGCGTCGAGCAGCCGAGCAGCAAGACGCAGAGCCACGGCCCAGCGATCGCGGTACCTCGTAGGGACCCCATCGTGCTCCGGACTACAGCGCAAGCACGAGATCTGTCAAGGAATCTATACTCGATCGATGAGACTCGCGGCCTCGCGGCAGTCGCTCGCCGTCGCGGCGCTCGTCATGGTGGCGCTGGCCGGCTGCGCGACGCCGTACAGTCAGGCCCTCGTGGCGGCCCGACAGGGCCGGTATGTGGACGCCTCCGTGCTGTACGAAGAGGCGCTGGCCCGCGATCCCGATCGGCTCGACGCGATCGTGCAGCTCGGGATCGTCCGCTACAAGCTCGGCGCCCTCGACGGGGCGATCGAGCTGCTCGAGCGGGCCCGGCCGCGCGCTCCGGCCGAGCCGACCGTGCGGCTCTTTCTCGCGCTCGCCTATCTCAGGAAAAACAATCTGGCCTCGGCGGACGAACACCTCACGACGTTCGTCGCCCTCAATCCCGATCGGAGGGTCTCGGCGCTGGCCGAGCGCACGCTCGCCATGATCCGCTCGGAGCCGCTCTCGGAGCAGACGCGCGCGTTCGCGGCGGCCAGTCTCGAAAACGCGTTGGAGCTAGCCCAGGAAGTCGACGCCTGGCGAGCGTTCGAGAGCGATGGCTGGTACTTCTGGGGGCCGTATCCGTATCCACCGGCTCCGTATCCCGGCTGCTGTTGGTACGGGTGGCGGGGCGGCTGGCTTCGCTGCTACTAGTCCCGGCGCCCTCCCGGGCAGGGGACGGCGGGCGAAGCGCGGTCGTTTAGGCCCCGTGTTAGAATTTCGGCAATGCGATTCCGGGTGAGCGTCGGGTGAGCCGCGCCGGCCACTACGGCTTCGAGCGGCGGCGGCGAGCCGACATCCAGAAGGCGAAGCAGGAAGCGAAGCGCCAGCGCAAGACCGAGCGCGCGGAGGCCGGGGTCAGCGGGCCCGAGATCGGCGAGGCGCAGGATATCGGCGCGCCGACCGGCATGTGGGAGTGGTTCTCGCCCAGTCGCGGCCGCACCGTCACGTCCCGCGCCGGCACACGGCCCGACCCGGATCCGCCCGACGACTGGGTCCTGCTGACCGACGTCGAGCCCGACGCCCCCCCAGCCTGACCTACTTCTTCGCCGCCTCGGCGGCCTGAAAGCTGATCTTGTTGTGGGTCCCGTCGCACATCGGCTTGTTCGACGACCCGCCACACCGGCAGAGCGCGATTCTCGCCTGTCCCGTCGTGTTGATTGTGGCTCCGGTCGGATCGATGAGCTCGCACTCGCCCTCGACCAGGTACGGACCGTTCGGCCGCGTTGTGATCTTCACGGTCATCGGGAAGTCCCTCCTTGGCATTTGAGCAGCGCCCACCAACATACCACCGCCGGGGTACACTCCTGGGCGTGAAGGAATCCGGCGCCATCCTCCTCGTGGCCTGCTACGAGCTCGGCCACCAGCCCCTGGCCGTTGCCTGGCCAGCGGCGTTTCTCGAGCGCGAGGGCTACCGGCCGGCGGTCATGGACGTCTCCGTCGAGCCCTTCGACGCCGAGCGCGTCCAACGAGCCAGGGTGGTCCTGATCTCGGTGCCGATGCACACGGCGCTTCGGCTGGGCGTGACGGTGGCCGAGCGGGTGCGCGCGGTCAACCCCGCCTGTCACATCGCCTTCTTCGGGCTCTACGCCACGCTCAACGCCGAGCATCTTCTGGCCGGCCCTGCCGACTCGGTCTTGAGCGGCGAGGTCGAGGCCGCGCTGGTCGGCCTGGTCCGGAGGCTCGAGGCGGGCGCCGATTCAGCAACGGCGTCCCGTGCGCGGTCGCTCCCGGTGCTGGAGAAGCTCAGCTTCCCCGTGCCGAGCCGCGCACAGCTCCCGTCGCTGAAGAAATACGCGCGGCTGGAGCGAGACGACGGGCAGGAGCTGGTGGCGTACGTCGAGGCGAGCCGCGGCTGCAAGCACTTGTGCCGGCACTGCCCCATCCCGCCCGTCTACGGCGGGCGCTTCTTCGTCGTGCCCGTCGAGGTCCTGCTCGCGGACGTGCGCCAGCAGGTCGAGGCCGGCGCGACCCACGTCACGTTCGGCGACCCCGATTTTCTCAACGGGCCCGGCCACGCGCTGGCTGTCGCGCGCGCGCTGCACGGCGAGTTCCCGCGTCTGACCTTCGACTTCACCGCGAAGATCGAGCACCTGCTGCGCCATCGCGCGCGCCTGCCCGAGCTCGCGCGCCTGGGCGCTTCGTTCATCGTCTCGGCCGCGGAATCGTTGAGCGACACCGTTCTTGCCCACCTCGAGAAGGGCCACACGCGCACCGACATCGAGACCGCGGTCCGGCTCGTCTCGGCAGCCGGCATGACGCTGCGCCCCACCTGGGTGCCGTTCACCCCGTGGACCACGCTCGACGACTACCGGGAGCTTCTCGAGTTCGTCGAGACCTGCGGGCTCGTCGACGCGATCGATCCGGTCCAGTTCTCGATCCGGCTCCTGATCCCGCCGGGCTCGCTCCTGCTCGAGAGCGCCGCGCTGCGGCCGTTCCTCGGCGACCTGGTGAAGAACCAGTTCCATCACGCCTGGACCCATCCCGACCCGCGCATGGAGGCGCTTCACCGGGAGGTGTCGGCGGCGGTCGCGCGGGCCGCCGACGGCCGCGAAGACGGGGCGGTCACGTTCCAGCGCGTGCGCGAGCTGGCCGACCGGGCCGCCGGCGTGGCGCCTCGCGCCTTCGCGACGCCGGCCCGCGATCGCAAGCGTCCGCCGCGACTCACCGAGCCCTGGTTCTGCTGAGCGGAGCCTACCGAGGGCCAGTTGGCCCTGCGTGGAAACTCGGGTAAAGTATCGATTTGAGAGGTGGCCACATGAGCGAAGATCTCAAGACGCGCGTCCAGGAGCTGATCGAGACCATGATTAACCCCGCGGTCGCCGGCCACGGCGGATTCGTCGAGCTCATCGACGTGCAGGACAACCGCGTCTACCTCCAGATGGGGGGCGGCTGCCAGGGGTGCGGAGCTGCGGACGTCACGCTGAAGTCCGGGATCGAGCGGCTGATCAAGGAAGAGATCCCCGAGATCGCCGAGGTCCTGGACACGACCGACCACGCGTCCGGCCAGAACCCCTACTACACGCCCGGCAAAGCTTAGTCCCACGCCGCCGCGTGGGCAGGAGGGGTCAGTGCCGACTTCGGCCGGCCGGTTGCTGCTTCTCCTGCCCACCACGACGTACCGCACCGAAGCGTTCATCGAGGCCGCGACCAGGCTCGGCGTCGAGCTGGTCTGCGCCTCCGAGCGACCGAGCACGCTCGAGTCGCTGACGCCGGATTCGCTCGTCACCCTCGATTTCGGCGATCCGCTCGGCAGCGCGGAAACGATCGCCCGGTTCGCCCGGTCGCGACCGATCGACGCGGTCGTCGGGGTCGACGATCTCACCACCGTCGCCGCCGCCGCGATCAGCCAGCGGCTCGGCCTGAAGGCCAACGCGCTGCCCGCCGTCAGCGCCGCCCGCGACAAGCACGCGATGCGCCAGCGTCTCGCCGAAGCCGGCGTGCCGGCGCCGCGCTTCCGGCTGGTCGAGCTGGCCGACGACCCGGCGGCGGTCGCCGGGAAGGTCGAATACCCCTGCGTGCTCAAGCCGCTCATGCTCTCGGCGAGCCGCGGCGTGATCCGCGCGAACGACGGACGCGAGCTCGTCGCCGCCTTCCGGCGCATCGCGGCCATCCTGGCGCAGCCTGACGCGGCGCCGCCCGTCGGCGCGCGCCGGGCGCTGCTCGTCGAGGAGTTCGTCCCCGGCCGCGAAGTCGCCCTCGAGGGGCTTCTAGTCGGTGGCCGACTCCACGTACTGGCACTCTTCGACAAGCCAGACCCGCTCGACGGTCCGTTCTTCGAGGAGACGATCTACGTCACGCCGTCGCGCCTGCCGGCGGCGACGCAGGAGCGCATCGCCGCCGTGACCCGTGATGCCTGCTCGGCGCTGGGCCTCACCGAGGGGCCGATCCACGCCGAGCTGCGCGTCAACGAGCGCGGCCCCTTTGTCCTCGAGGTCGCGGCTCGGTCGATCGGCGGGCTGTGCGCGCGCACGCTCACCTTCGGGACGGGCTTGAGCCTCGAGGAGCTGATCCTGTGCCACGCCCTCGACCGCCCGCTGGAATCGCTCGAGCGCGAGCGGCGGGCCGCCGGCGTGATGATGATCCCGATACCCCGTGCCGGCCGGCTCGTCGCCGTTCGCGGCGTCGAGGAGGCGGAGGCGGTCGAGGCCGTCGACGATGTCGTGATCACGATGCACCCGGGCCAGGAGGTCATCCCGCTTCCGGAAGGCTGGCAGTACCTCGGCTTCATCTTCGCCCGCGCCGAGAAGCCCGCCGCCGTCGAGGCGGCGCTCCGCAAGGCGCACGCCCGACTGCGCTTCGACATTGCGTAAGGCGAGCCGCCGCGCCCCCACGGACGACGCGATCGTGCACCACGGGGTGCTCGATCCGGGCACCTCGCTGTTGCAGAAGCCCTTCACGCCCGACGCGCTCACGCGGCGGGTGGGCGAGGTGCTGGGCGCCTGAGGCTCCGTCGGGCCCGCCGCGATCAGGATCGCGGCTTGAGCTCGATCATGTGCCCGTCGGGATCGCGCAGGTAGATCGACGGACCGTCGCCCCACGCCCCGAAGCGCTGGACGACGTCGCCCTCGAGCGCGATGCCCTTGCGCCGCAGCTCCTCGGCGACAGCCTTGAGGTCGTCGCACTGGATCGACAGGCAGAAGTGCTCGGGCCCGACCGGTCCCTTGTCGTCCGCGGGCAAGAGATCGATCAGGGCCTCGCCGAAGCGCAGGTGCATCAGCGAGATCCGCTCGTTGAACTTGGCGAGCGTGCAGCCCAGAACGTCCTCGTAGAACCGGCGCGAGCGGGCCTGGTCGGTGACTCTCAGGACGACGTGATCGAGGCCGAGCGGCTTGTACATCGCCACCTCCGTCGGGCCAAGACTACCACGCGCCGCTCATTCCTGGCGGAGCACCGAGAGCGGCGCGCGGCCGATCAGCCGAACGGTCGCGAGGAGACCGATCGCGAGCGAGCCCGCCGTCGTGAGCAGGACACCCAGGAGCAGCGTCTCGGGCTCGAGCGTCCACGGCGTGTCGAGGACGAAGCGCAGGACGATCCAGGCCAGGAGCGCCGCCAGGAGCGTGCCGCCAAGGCCCGCGGTCGCGCCGAGACACGCGTACTCGACGGCGAACGCGCGCGCGATCGCCCAGCGCGTGGCCCCGAGCGTCTTGAGAATGACCGACTCGTAGAGGCGCTGGTAGCGGGTCGCCGCCAGCGCGCCCGCCATGACCACCAGGCCCGCGGCGATGGTGAAGAGCGCCATGAACCGCACGGCGAACGCGATCTGGTCGAGCACCTCGGCCACGCGCTCGAGCACGCCCCGGAGCGGGATCGCGGTGACGTTGGGGAAGGCCGCCACCACGTTATCCTGTAATTCGGTCTCGACGTCGGCCGGGACGCGGGCCGTCGCCATGTAGGTGGCCGGCGCCCCGTCGAGCGCGCCCGGCGAGAGAATCATGAAGAAGTTGGCGGTCAGCGTCTGCCAGTCGATCTTGCGCAGGCTCGTCACCTCGGCCTCGACCGGCACGCCCTGGACGTCGAAGGTGAGCGTCCCGCCCACACCGACGCCGAAATACTTCGCGGCTTCGTCCTCCACCGACACGCGCGGCCGGGCCGCCGCCTCGCTCGGATTCCACCAGCGCCCGCCGACGATGACCGTGGCGGGGGGCGGCGCGGCCGCCCAGGTCAGCACGTACTCGCGCGTGAGGTACCAGACCTTGTCGGGCGTCTCCCGCTTTCGCCGGTCGATCAGCGCGCGCGTGACGGGCGCGCCGTCGATCGCCGCGAGCCGGGCGCGCACGATCGGTGTCAGCACGGGCTCGGCGCCGCCGTTGACCTCGGCGACGACCCGCGCGAACGCCTCGCGCTGGTCCGGCTGCACGTCGATGAAGAAGAACGTCGGAGCCTCGCGCTTTCCCTCGTAGGCGAGCTGGCGGCCCAGGCTCGCCTCGAGCAACGCCACGGCGACGAGCAGCATGACGCCGACTCCGAGGGCCACCACCACCCTGACCGTGTGGCCCCCGGGACGGCCGAGGCCCGCGAGCCCCTGGCGCCAGGCGAGCCCTGGCAGGCGCGGCAGCCGCCGCGCGAGGCTCATGAGCCCGCGGGAGAGGCCGAGGAGAATCGCGAGCGCGGCCAGCGCCGCGCCGAAGAAGATCGCGCCGAGACGGAGCGAGCCGACCTGCCAGACGGCCAGCGCGGCCAGGCCCGCGAGAATCGGCAGCGCCGCCGGCCACGGCCGGCGCGGCCGCCACGCGCCCGCCGCCACGTCGCGCCGGAAGATCAGCGAAGGCGGCACTGCCCGCACGGCCAGCAGCGGCCAGAGCGCGCACAGGAGGGCCGTGAGCGTGCCGAGGGCGAGCCCGCGCGCGATCGTGCCCCCGTCCCACCGGGCCTCGAGCGCGAACGGGGCGAATGGCGCGAGCGCGCGCACGAGCATCGGCTGAACCGCCGCCCCCAGCGCCGCGCCGGCGAGGCTTCCGCCGAGGCCGACGGCCAGCGTCTGGAGCAGATACGTGACGAGCAGCGTGCGCCAGCCGGCGCCCAGGCACTTGAGGATCGCGATGGTCCCGAGCTGCCGCCCGAGAAACGTCGCCACCGACGACGCAATCCCCACGCCGCCGACCAGCAGGCTCGCGAGCCCGACGAGACCGAGATAGGTCGCGAGCTGGGCGAAGAAGCGGCGAAGCCCGGGCTGTGATTCGTCGTAGGCCGCGACGCGGATCGCCGGGTCGGCGAGCGCCCGGTCGAGGTCGGTGGCGGCCGCGCGGGCGCTGGCGCCGGGCGCGAGGCGCACGAGCGTCCGGTAGCGAACACGGCTGCCCACCTGCACGAGGCCCGTTCGCTCGAGCGCCGAGCCGGAGATCAGCACACGGGGCCCGAGGCTCACCAGACCGGTCGGGCGATCGGGTTCCCGCACGAGCACACCGGTCACCGTGAAGGGCGCGCCGCCAAGGACCAGCGGATCGCCCACGCCGAGGCCCAGGCGCTCCAGCAGCCGGGCCTCGACCACGGCGCCGCCCACACCATCGCGGTCGCCCAAGAGCTCGGTGAGCGGCGTCCGCGGGGTGGTCTGCACGCGTCCATAGAGCGGATACGCGCCCTCGACCGCCCGGAGCTCCACCAGCAGTGTTGACCCGCGCGCCGGATTGCGCGCCATCCCCGCCACGTCGCGCACCACGGTCGTGACGGCGCCGGCCGTCTCGAGTCCCGCGAGCACGCCGCGCTCGGTCGCGTCGAGCGGCCGCGCCGAGCGAAGCTCGAGGTCGCCGCCCGTGAGCGTCCGCGCCTCGCGCGCGAGCGTCCGGTCGAGATTCGAGGCGAGCGTGCCGACCGAGACCAGCGCCGCCACGCCGACCGCGACGCAGCCGAAGAACGCCGCGAAGTGGCGCCAGGCGCCCCGGGTCTCGCGCCACGCCATCCGCGCCGCGAAGCCGGCCGTCACGAAGCGCCGTTCCTGACGCGCCCGTCGCGCAGGGCGACGACGCGGTCGGCGTGGCGGGCCAGCGCCTCGTCGTGGGTCACCAGCACCAGCGTGGCGCCGCGGCGGCGCTTGAGCGCGAGCAGGAGCTCGATGATGCGGGCGCCGGTGGCCGAGTCGAGGTTGCCCGTCGGCTCGTCGGCCAGGAGCAAGCCGGGATCGAGCGCGACCGCGCGGGCGAGCGCGGCGCGCTGCTGCTCGCCCCCCGAGAGCTGCACCGGATAGTGGTGCGCGCGGTCGCCCAGCCCGACGTCGTCGAGCAGCGCGCGCGCGCGACCGAGCGCGTTCGACGCGCCGGCGATCTCGAGCGGCACGGCCACGTTCTCCACGGCCGTCAGGGTCGGGATGAGGTGGTAGGACTGGAAGACGTAGCCGAGCGTCTCGCGGCGAAAGCGCGCGAGCGCGTCCTCGTCGAGCCGGGTGATCTCGACACCGGCGACGACGATCGAGCCCGAGCTCGGACGATCGAGCCCCGCGACGAGTCCCAGCAGCGTCGACTTGCCGCTCCCCGACGGTCCGGTGATCGCGCAGACCTCGCCCGCCGCGACGTCGAGCGTGATCCCGTCGAGAATCGTGAGCGAGCGTCCGCCGCTCGGCAGCCGCATGACGACGTCGCGCACCCGGATCATCACGAAACTCATACTACACTGGGTGCGTGAGCGGTCTCGTCGCGCGCACGCTCTTCGGCGCGGCGCTCGCGCTGCTGAGCTTCGGCGTGACCGAGGCGCGCGGCGAGCGCGTGATCGTCGCGCTCGGCGACAGCCTGACCGCGGGCTGGGGCGTCGCCGCCGACGAGGCGTATCCGGCGCGGCTCGAGGCGCGGCTGCAGCGCGAGGGCTACGCCTATCGCATGGTCAACGCCGGCGTGAGCGGTGACACCACCGCCGGCGGCCTGCGGCGTGTCGACTGGGTGCTGCGCGCGAAGCCGGACATCGCCATCGTCGCGCTCGGCGCCAACGACGGTCTGCGGGCCCAGAGCCCGCAGGCGATGCGCGACAACCTCGCGGCCATCGTCGCGCGCCTGCAGGCCGCGGGCGCGCGCGTCCTGCTGGTGGGCATGCGGCTGCCGCCGAACTACGGCGCGGAGTACACGAAGGAGTTTCAGGCGGTATTTCCGGACGTCGCCCGGACCGCCAGAGTCGCCTTCGTGCCGTTTCTGCTCGACGGTGTCGCCGCCGACCCCCGTCTCAACCAGCCCGACGGCATTCATCCCACCGCGGCCGGGCACCAGGTGATCGCCGACCGCCTGTGGCCCTCCCTCCGGCCCCTGCTGACACCGGGTAAATAAGAGCCGGGCCCTCTTCGTCTTAGTTGGCGAAGGAGGAATGAGCCATGAAACGCCTCATCGCCGCGGTTGCCGTGACCACGCTGTTAATCGGCACTGTCGCGCCGGCGGCTCACGCCGGCGGTCCTAACGACGCCGCGCGGGCGCTGGCCTCGTTCGCGGTGTTCCATCAGGCAATGTTCTCGGCTTTCGTCGCGCCGCTGCTGTTTCCGCCTCCGGTGGTGGTCGTGCGCCCCGAGGTCGTCTATCGGCCCGTGGTGGCGCCGCCACCGGCTGTCGTGTACGCCCCGCCGGCGCCGCGGGCGTATCCGGCGGTCGCGCAGTACCCGCACGGGCGGTACGAGCGGATGTACCGGGGCTATCGGTACGTATGGGTCCCGGCGACCGATACGGGGCGCGCCCAGCATCTGCGGCTTCTCGCTGGGCGCGCCTCATTTTTTTGGCCGGCCGCTAGCCGGGGGCCGCGCGCCGACTCGCCGGCGCGAGTGCCCGCACCGCCTCGAGCAAGATCGCCCGCCGCCGCGCCGGGTCCTCTTCCACGGTCGAGAGCGCGAGCGACGCCGTGTCGATCCCCGCGTCGAGATAGCGTCGGACGTGCGCCGCGATCTCGTCCATCGAGCCCCGAATGATCAGATCGTTCATCACGTTCTCCGGCACCGCGGACACCGCGGTCCGGCGGTCGCCGCGCCGCCACGCGCTCCACATCGGCTCGAGCGCCTCGCCGCGGCCGAGCCACGCCTGGAACGCCTGGTAGACCGGAACGTTGAGGTAGGCCGTGACGTGCCGGCGCACCGCCAGGTCCGAAGCCGGGCTCGGGGGATCGACGTTGATCAGCAGACGCGCCGTGATCTCGACGGCGGCCGGATCGCGACCGGCGCGGGCCGCGGCCTCTCGAACGACCTGGACCGATCGCGGGACGTCGCTCGCCGAGAGCCAGTTGAGGATCACGCCGTCCCCCACCTCGCCCGCGACCCGCAGCATGCCCGGCCGCAGCGCGGCGACGTAGATGGGAACCGGTCGCGCCGGCGGGCGGCTCAAGCGAAAACCATTGACCGAGAACGTCTCGCCCTGGAAGACCACGCGCTCCCCCGCGAGGGCCTGCCTCAGAAACTGTGTCGTCTCGCGAACGCGGGTCGCCGGACGCGCGAACACGTCGCCGTTCCACGATTCGACGATCGGTTGGGAGCCCGCGCCGATCCCGAGGCAGAAGCGGCCCGGCGCGACCTCGGCGATCCCGGCCGCGCACATCGCGAGCGTCGCCGGGCCGCGCGTGAAGACATTGGCGATCGCCGTGCCCAGGCGCATGGAGGTCACCGTGCCGACGACCGCCAGCGGCGCGAAGCAGTCCACGCCGTCGGCTTCGAGCGACCAGGCGTCCGTGTAGCCGAGCCGCTCGGCCTCGCGCGCGATCTCAGCGTGCTCGGCCAGCGTGAAGCCGTCGAGCGGCACCGACAAGGCCCAGCGCTTCACGACCGCGAGTCCAGCTCTCCCGGAGTGAGGATCAGGGGCCGGCGTAGATCCGGCGGTACTCGTCCCAGGAGATGACGATCCGCTTCACGTAGAGCCGCGTCTCGTCGAACGGGATCTGCTCGACGAACACCTCGATGTCGTCGCTCCGGCGCGCCGCCCACCATTGCCGCACGCGATTGGGCCCCGCGTTGTAGGCGGCCAGCGCGAGCCGCGGGTCGTTGAACTCGCGCAGCAGGCCGGCCAGGAAGCGGGTGCCGAGCTGGATGTTGAACGCGGGGTCGTCGAGATCGCCGGCCGGAGCCAAGAGCCGCGCCGTCGTCGGCATGAGCTGCATGAGCCCGCGCGCGCCCGCGCGCGACAGGGCGCGCGGGTAGTAGCTCGACTCCTCGCGCACAACCGCCGCGACCAGGTAGGGATCGAGCTTGACGCCCTGCGACGCCGCCAGCACGTCGTCGCGCCAGCCCCATGGATAGTAGATCTGCCAGAAGGCGCGCGGCAGCGCCGGATCGCCGGTCGCGGCCGCCGGCTGGAAGTAGCGTCGCATGATCCGGAGCGCCATGTGATAGCGCTCCGCCTCGACGTAGGCGCCCGCGAGGCCGTAGAGGCGGATCGGATCCGCGCCCGCGCCCTGGACGGCGTACTCGAGCTCCTGGGCGGCGTCCTCCGCGAGATTGATGCGCCGGAGCATCTCGACCCGCGCGAATCCGGGGTCGGCCGCGATCGCCTCGCGGGGCTCGGTCGGCAGCGAGATCGACGAGGTCACGCCGCCCTCCGTGACGCGCCCCATGCGCGCGCTCGCGAGCAGACCGTAGTAGCTGCGCGGCGCCTCGGCGAGGATCCGGCTATAGAGCTTCAGCGCATCGCCGCCGGCCTGCTCCCGCGCGCGCCCGGCCCAGTAGAGGGCCGGATATCGGTACGTGCCGGCGCCGCCGAGCTCGGCGAGGCGCATCCAGCTCTGCTGAGCGGCCTGCGCGTCTCGCTTGAGGTACCCGAGCCAGCCGAGCCGCCAGAGCGACGCCGCGGCGGCCTCGCGCGTCGGATAGCTCGCCGCCACCTGGCGATACGCGGCAATCGCCTCCGCCTCGCGCGCCTGGTCCTCCAGGACACGGGCCTTCAGGTATAGCGCCTCCGCCTTGTCGGCGTCGGAGCCCGCGGCGATGACGGCGTCGAGCGTGGTGAGAGCCCGCGGCCGATCACCGGTCCGGACCAGGACGCGGGCCAGCTCGAGCCGCAGCGCGGGACGTCGCTCGGCCGACGAGCGGTCCGCCAGCAGGCCGAGCGTGCGCCCCGCCGCGTCGAAGCGGTTGAGCCGCCGCTGGCTGTCGGCCATGATGCGGAGCGCGCGCAGCGCGACCGGACCCTGCTTGACGTCGTCCAGCAGGCGCTCGGCTTCGCTCAGCGCCTGCTCCGGCACCCCGGCCTGCAGGAGCCGCTCGGCGCGGTCCGCCCGCTGCGCCGGCGTGAGGGGAGTCACGGTCACGCCCTGGCTCTGCAGCGCGACCAGACGATCGCTCGCGCCATCGGCGTAGCCGCTCGCGGGCGCCAGCATCCGCAGCTCGCGGTAGGTCTGGGCCGCGACGTCGAACTTGCCGAGCGCCTCGGCGGACTGACCGAGCAGGTACAGCGCCGCCGGCGTTTCGGGGGCGCTCGGATAGGCAGCGATCAGCCGGGTCAGGTCGCCCTGCGCCGCGCCGTCCTGGCCCGCGCGCAAGTCCAGCGCCGCGGCGAGGAGCAGGGCGCGCGGCACCAGCCGGCTCGTCGGATACTTGTCGGCCACGCTCAGCGCCGCCGCCCGGGCGCCGGCGAAATCGTCGACGCGGGCGAGCGCGTCGGCCAGAAGGTAGCGAACGTAGTCGCCGATCACGCTGTCGCGGGCCGCGTCGGTCCCGAACTCTCGAATGAGCGGCTCGACCTCCCCCCGCTGGTAGGCTTCCACGGCTGCCGCCCAGCCCTTCTCGATCCCCTGCGCGGCAGGAGGCGCCGGGGGCGCGGCGGGCAGTGACGACGGCGCGGGCGCGGCCGTGGGCTGCGTCGAGGGCTCGATGGCAGCTGGCGCCGCCGGCTGGACTTCGGGCTGTCCCGAGGGCTCGGTCGCGGACGGCATGGCCGGCTCGGTGGCGGGCGGCGTCGCGGGATCGAGGACGGTCGGCGTCAAGGGCGCGACCGTGGCCGGGGGTGCCGCGGGCTCCGTCGCGGCCGGCGGCGTCGACGGCTCGGCGGTCGACGACGGCGTCTCGGAGCCGGCGACCGCGAGCCCCGGGAGGAGCAGCGCGACGGTCAGGAGCAGCGTCCGAAGGAGCGCGGTGTCGCGGGTCGCCCGCCAGGTGAAGGCGATGCGCTGGATCGCCGTGAGGTTCGACAGGATGGCCAGAACCCACAGCGCCGGCTCCAGCAGATCGAGCAAGGCGCCGGCGATGAGGCAGATCATGCGCTCCGGGCGCTCCATCATGCCCACGGTGCAGCGCACGCCGATCGACTCGGCCCGCGCCTTCGTGTAGCTCACCATCATCGAGCCGATGAGCCCGGCCATCGCGACGATGGCGCCGCGCGCGTGGGGCGTCTGCGCGAAGAACACGACGATGCCCAGCAGCACGACGAGATCGGAGTACCGGTCGATGACCGAATCGAGGAACGCGCCGAACGCCGACACCTGCCCGGAGGCGCGGGCCAGCGAGCCGTCGAGGAAGTCGCAGAGACCGGCCAGGATGAGCAGCAAGCCGCCGTAGCCCGTCCGCCCCGTGCAGAACGCCGTCGCCGCCAGGAGGCTCACGCCGAGGCCGAGGATGGTCAGGTGATTCGGGCGCAGACCGAGCCGTCGATAGAGCACGAGCCCGATCGGCTCGACCCAGGTACGCACGGACTCGCGGTAACGGCCGAGCATCGTCAGATCGGCTGCATCAGGGCTTGCTCGAGCGCCTCCCGCGCGCGCCCGAGCGCGTCGGGGTCCTCGATCTTGCGTCCCCCGCGGTCGTGCACGTAGAAGGTATCGACCGCCTGATCGATCTCGGTCGCGATCCGCGCCGTCGCGATGTCCAGCCCGAGCTCCGCGAGCGTGCGCGTGATCAGGTAGAGCAAGCCCAGGCGATCGGGGCACTTCACCTCGAGCACGGTGTAGTCGTCCGAGAGCTGGTTGTCGAGCGTGATCTTCGGCGGGCCGCCCGCGCGCGCCGAGGCGCGGCCGGCCGCCCTCGCAGCGCGTCGAGCGTCCGGACCCAGGTCGCCGGCGACGTGACCGCCTCGCCGGTCGGCTCGTTGACCTGGAAGGTATCGATGGCGATCCCGTCGCCGCGCGTGTGGATCTGGGCCGACATGATGTTCACGCCCTGCGAGGCGAGCGTGCCGGCGATCAGCGAGAAGAGCCCCGGCAGATCGCGCGTGACGACGACCAGGTCGGACGAGCCCAGGTCGGTGTGATGGAACAGCTCGGTGACGACGGGAGTTTCGGCGAGGCGCTGGAGCATCCGGAGGTGCTCGGCCATTCTTTGCACCCCGGTCGTCGCCACGTAGCGGTCCGACATCATCGCCAGGTGCGCCTTGACCGTCTGGGCCGTCTGCTCGGCGCCGGCGGCCGCCCGCAGCCGCTCGGCGAGCTGCACGCGGCTCGGGCGCTCGGCGCGCCCGCCGGTGAGCCGCACGAGGGCCCGGCGATAGAGCTCGTGGAGGATCGATGCCTGCCAGGGGGTGAGCACGCCCGGCCCGACCGCCCGCATGTCCGCCCACGTGAGCAGGTAGAGCATCTTCAGGCGCTGGGCGTCGCCGGCGGTCGCCGCCAGATCGGCGATCGTCTTCGGATCGTCGATGTCGCGACGCTGCGCGATGTGCGAGAGCGTCAGATGGTGCGCGACGAGGAATTCGACCACCGCGCCGTCGGCGGGGTCGAGCCCGATGCGCGTTACCAGCTCGCGGATCAGAGGAATGCCCTTGGCGACGTGGCCGTGCCCCTTCGCCTTGCCGACGTCGTGCAGCAGCATGCCGAGCATGAGCAGCTCGGGCTTTTCCACCTCGTGGAACACCTGCGCGGCGCCCTCCGACTCCGCGGACTGTCCGGGCGCCAGCGCCTCCAGGTGCTCGACGGCGAGCAGCGAGTGCTGGTCGGCGGAGAACTTGTGATAGACGTCGTACTGGACCAGGCACGTCAGGGCGCCGAACTCCGGCAGGTACCGTCCCAGCAGCCCGATCTCGTGCATCTCCGAGAACGTCTGCGCCGCCCGTCCCCACGTCCGGCAGATGTCGAGAAACAGGTCGCGTACGGCCGGCGAGCGCTGAAACGCGCCGTCGGCGAGGTAGAGCGTATCCTCGACGGCGCGCTCGAGATCGAGCGACAGCTCGCAGCCCTGGCGATGGAGATGCCAGAAGACTTTCATGAGGCGCGACGGCTCGGCGCGGAGCGGGCCAGGGTCGCGGTCGACGAGATGGAGCTGTCCGTCGAAGAACACGAGCCCGTCGGCCAGCGCCTGCTGGCGCTGCCGGCCCTCGGCCGAGCCCCGCCGCGACAGCGTCTCCTGGCAGCGCGCGATCAGGCGGCGCGACACCCGATGGATCACCCGGGCATGCAGATAGTAGTCGCGCATGAACCGCTCGACACCGAGCGAGGTGTCGTCGTTCTCGTAGCCCAGATTCTTCGCGATCCGCGGCTGGACGTCGCGCCCGAGCACGTCGTTCTTGTGCCCGGAGAAAAAGTGCAGCTCGTTGCGCACGCGCCAGAGGAAGGTCAGCGCCGCGTCGGTCGCCGCTTGCTCGCGCGACGTGATGAGCCCCTTGTCGGCCAGCTCGCGCAGCGTGCGGGCACCGAACTTCGCCTCGCCCAGCCACATCGCGGTGTGGACGTCCCGCAGCCCCCCGGCTGACTCCTTGACGTTCGGCTCGCCGATGTAGGGCGAGGCGCCGAAGCGCCGGTACCGCTGATCGCGCTCGCTCAGCGTCGTCTCGAGGAACTGGCCGAAGTCGCGCCGGTACACGTTGTCGCGCAGGACGCGGCCGAACCGGGCGAAGAGCCTCCGGTCGCCGGAGAGGAATCGCGCCTCCTGCATCGACGTGCGGCTCGGAAAGTCGGTGCGCGCCATCGCCACGCAGTCGTCCAGGGAGCGCAGGCTGTGGCCCACCTGCAGACCGAGGTCCCACAGGGAGTAGAGCAGCTCCTGCATCATCCGCTGGACGTACGGCGAGAGCTCGCCGTCGTACACCACCATGAGATCGATGTCGGAAAGCGGGTGGAGCTCCCGCCGCCCGTAGCCGCCGAGCGCCACGACCACCAGCGGTGTCGCGTCCAGCCGGGCGCGGGCGGTGTCGTCGGCGATCAGGCGGGTGAGCGAGAAGATGACCTCGTCCATCAGGTAGGCGTGCGCGCGGACCGATTCCTGTCCCGACGCGCCCTCCGCGTGCCTCACCTTGAGGGAGTCAAACCCCTGCGTGAGCGCCTGCCGGAAGAATTCGAGCCGAAGGCGGCGCCGGTCTTCGGCGCGCTCGGCTCTGGCTTCGGCGCGCCGGGCCCGGCGAAACAGCTCGACGGACATGACATGTGAGCCTAGCAATCCAGTACGAAGACTGTCAAATCCGACGCAGACTTACTAGAATGACCGGGTGCGACGCCTCTGGCGCTCGGTCCTCGACGTCCTGCCCCTGTACGATCCGGGTCCGCCGCTCGAGAGTCTGGCCGCCGAGCTCGGGCGAGCGGACATCGTGCGGCTCTCCGCCAACGAAAATCCCCTCGGCCCCTCGCCGCGGGCCGTCGCCGCCGTCGCGCGCGAGGCCGCGCGCATTCACCTCTACCCCGACGGCGGCTCGACCGCCCTGCGCGAGGCGCTGGCGCGCCACCTCGGCGTTCGGGCCGACCAGTTCGTGGTCGGCAACGGCGCCGACGAGCTGATCGCCCTGGTGGCGGCGGCGGCGTTCGAGCCCGGCGACGAGGTGATCGTGCCGGAGCCCTCCTTCGAGCCCTACGCGATCGGGGCGACGCTGGCGGGCGCCCGCGTCGTGTCGAGCCCGCTCGCCGCCTACGACACCGACCTGGCCGACATACGGCGCCGGCTCACCGACCGCACGAAGGCGGTGATGCTCTGCTCGCCGCACAACCCGGCGACGACCATCATCCGGCGCTCCGCGCTGCTCGGCTTCCTCGACGCGCTCGGCACCGACCCGCCGCTCGTCGTGCTGGACGAGGCGTACCGCGACTTCTGCGACGACGCCGAGTATCCCGACGGCATCGCGCTGCTCGCGCGCTATCCGCGCCTCATCGTGCTCCGGACCTTCTCGAAGATCGCCGGGCTCGCCGGGCTGCGCGTCGGCTACGCGGTCGCGAACGCCGAGACGATCGACCGCCTCAACCGCGTCCGCGCCCCGTACAACGTGAACCGGCTGGGCCAGGTCGCCGCGCTGGCGGCGCTGGAGGACAAGGAGCACGAGGAGCGTACGCGCCGCCTCGTGCTCGAGGAGCGCGCGTTTCTCAGCGCGGAGCTCGCCCGGCGCGGCTACCGGTTCCCGCGCTCGCACGCGAATTTCCTGCTCGTCGCCGTCCCCGACGCCCCGGCGCTCCGCGCGCGACTGCTGAAGGGCGGGATCCTGGTTCGCGACGGCGCCAGCGTGGGCTTTCCCGGCCACCTCCGGTTCTCCGTCGGCCTCCGCGAGACCAACGCGCAGCTGCTCTCGCTGCTCTAGCGGAGCGATCAGCGGCGCGGAGCGGGGGTGCGGCCGAGCAGCTTCTCGAGCTCCTCGAGCCGGCGGATGAGCGTGTCGCGCTCGGAGGTGAGGGCCGAGATCTGGCGCTCGCGAACGGAGTAGCGCTGGTCCTGCTGCGCCATCTTCGTCTGCAGGTCGGCCTCGCGGCGGTAGAGGTCCTTCAGCTCGGCTTCGAGGCCGGCGATGCGCTGCTTGGCCGGCAGATAGCCGACGAAGAGCACGTACAGAATCACCAGGACGAGCAGGACGCTCGCGGCGATGAGAAGCCATGGGAATCTGTCGCTCGGCCGGTCCGCCATCGGGCTCTCGGATGATAGCAAATTCTCAAATTTGCTATCATCCGGGCTGTGGAGTTGCGCGGCTTCTTCGATCGGGCGCTGCGGGCGAGCTTCCACGACCTGGCGCTCGGTAACGACCCCGCGTCGCCGTATCTCGCCGACCTGCTGACGCGCTTCGCGCGCACGGAGAACCTCTATCCGCGCGGCGTGACCATGCCGCGTCTGGAGACCGTCGTCGACCTCCTGCTCGAAGCCGAGACCGTCTGGGAGGATCCGAAGCACTTCAAGCCGGAGCACGAGGTCGCCGTGTCCCGGCACATCGGCGATTTCACGCTGTTCATGACCGGCATCTTTCGCGAGCGGGTCGAGCGCACAGCGTCGATCGGCTACTACGTCACCCAGGGCAAGCGCGCGTATCACTTCGTCTGGGAGCACGACCGCGCCAGCTCGCGCGCCGCCGCCGACGCGGCGCCGCTCTACCGGAGGCTCGCCGACGGATTCGAGCGCTACGCGGGCGCCCTCGACTACACGCGCCGCGTGTACTTCATCGACCATCCGCAGCACCCGTTCTTCCAGCTCCGCTTCGGATGACCGATCCGGCCGCCGGCCTCGATCCGGAATCGCTGCGGGGCCTCTCCGAAGAGGCTCTCGACGAACGGCTTCGCGCGTTCGCGAACGCGCGCGGCGCCGACGCCCTTCCGGCGCTGAGCCGGCTCGCCGAGAGCGCTTCGGAGCGCGGCGTCCGCCGCGCGGCGAAGCGGGCGCTCTACCGTCTTTCGCAGCGCGGCGTCGCGCCGGCGCCCCCGCCGCCGCCGGCGCCGGTGGTGCAGCGTCGCGCCCCGCGCGCCGTGCGCGCCTGGCTCTCCGGCATCGACGGCAGCGGATCGCGCGCGGTGTGGATCCTGTTCGAGGGCCCGTACGGCGGCGGCCTGCTCTGCTCGCTCATTCTCAACGACATCGTCGGCATCACCGAGGTCGCCGGCGGCGACATCACGAAGCGGCGGCTCGACGCCGAGCTGGCCTCGCTGCGCGCGGCGCAGAAGCTTCCGTGGGTGGAGACCGATCCCGCACGCGCTGTCGGCCTGGTGGCCGAGAGCCTGCAGATCCATCGGGAGCGCGGGACCTCGCCGCCCTCGGCGTTCGGGCGCTGGCAACCGCTCTTCACCGAGGTCGCGGCCCCCGAGCCGCCGCCGGTGCCCGTCGCGGACGCCGATCGGCTGGCGCGCTCGGACGAGCTGCTCGGCCTCCCCGAGCTGGGTGGGTGGTTCCTCGACCCGGAGACCGTCCAGAGCGATGCGCTCGAGATCCAGGAGACGCGCCAGAGCCGCCTCGTGGTCTCCGACCAGATCAAGGCCGAGCGGCAGGAGGCGATCCTGACGCGCGTGATCGAGCGCGAGTTCGCGCCCGAAGCCCGGCGCCGCTGGGCGCGGCGTCTCGCGGAGATGGCGTGGATCTTCAGCGCGACCGACCGGCCCGAGCAGGCCGCGATCGCGTCGGCCGCGGCCGCCGCGTTCGCCGACAGCGACGCGGCGCCCCTGCGTCATCCGCTCGCGCGGGCGCTCGCTCAGCGCGCGCTCGAGCTGGCCAGCGAAGTGGCCGCCGGGCGGCTGCGCGCCGCCGACGTGAGCCGCAAGCCCTGATCACCGAGGTCCCGGGCATCCGCGTCGGCCACGCGACCGATCTGGCCGGCCTCACCGGCGTCACCGTCGTGCTGTGCGACGGCCCGGCGGTCTGCGGCGTCGAGCTTCGGGGCGGCGCGAACGACGTCGTCGGGCTCGATTACCTCGATCCCCGCCACCTCGTATCGAGTGTGAACGGCGTCGTCCTCGGCGGCGGCAGTCGCTTCGGCGGCGAGGCGATCTGGGGCGTGATGCGCTGGCTCGAGGCGCAGGGCCGGGGCTTCGCGGCGGGCCCGACCGTCGTGCCGCACGTTCCCGGCGCGTTCCTGTTCGACCTCGGCCTCGGCGACGGCCGCGCGCGGCCCACGCGGGAGATGGGCTACGAGGCCGCCGCCAGCGCCGCGGCCGGCCCCGTCGCCGAGGGCAACGTCGGCGCTGGGACCGGCGCCACCGTCGGCAAGGTGCACCGCATCGGCCGGGCGATGCGCGGCGGCATCGGCAGCGCCTCGTCGAGGCTCGGCGACGTCGTGGTCGGCGCCCTCGTGGCGGTGAACGCCGTCGGCGACGTGCGCGACCCCGACACCGGAGCGCTGATCGCCGGCGCGCGCGAATCGCCCGACGGTCACCGGCTGATCGACTCGGCCCGCGCGCTGACGGCCGGCGGCGTCCTCGAGCGCTTCGCCGCGCCCGAGAACACGACCATCGGCGTCGTCGCCACCAACGCCCGCCTCAGCAAGCCGGAAGCCGCGAAGATCGCCTCGCTCGGGATGCTCGGCTTCGCGCGGGCCCTGTCGCCGCCGCACACGGCGTTCGACGGCGACACCCTGTTCGCGCTGTCGGTCGGCGATCGGCCCGCCGACCTCACGCGGCTCGGGCTCGTCGCGGCGGACGCGGTGGCGCGCGCGATCGTCCGCGGGGTGCGCGCCGCGACCTCGCTCGCCGGCCTCCCCGCGGCCCGCGATCTTTAAAAGTCAGAGGGGCCGCGACGGCCCCTCCGACACCTCCCGGAGCGGCAGAGGGGCCGCGACGGCCCCTCCGACACCTCCCGGGGCAGCAGCGGGGCCGCGATAGCCCCTCCGACACCTCCCAGGGGCAGCAGCGGTTCACATGGTGCGGTCGTGGGAGCGAACCCAGCCGATCAGCGCCGCGGACAGCAAGGCGGCGGCGAGCCAGAGCCAGCGGCGCACGGTAGCGGCGCGCTCCGGGGGAAGCGGCGAGAGGACGACCGGGTGCAGGTAGCGCGCGATGAGCGCGCCGCCGAGCGCGCCGCCGATGTGGGCACCGTTGTCGATGAAGGGCTCCATGATGCCGCCGGCGATCGTGTAGAGCGCCCAGACGATCAGCACGAAGCCGACGCGCCGGTCGCGCACGAGCAGCCGGTCGCGGTGAAGCCGGAACAGGACGATCGCCGCGCCTTGCAGGCCGAAGATCGCGCCGGAGGCGCCCACCGACGGCCCGGCGCTCATCGCCACGCTCACCAGGGAGCCCGCCAGCCCGCTCAGCACGTAGAGCACGACGAACTGCGCTCGCCCGAACGCCGCCTCGCACACCATGCCCAGGATGAAGAGCGCGATCCCGTTGCCGACGAGGTGATCGACGCTGCCGTGGAGCCACGGGGCGGTCATGAGCCGCCAGTACTCGCCGGCGGCCACCCGCTCCCGCGCCAGGGCGCCCATCTTGACGATCGCCTCGCGCGACTCGAGCGCGCCGACCCGCAGCTCGATGACCAGGATCAGGACCAGCACGGCGAGGATCGCCACGGTCAGGGGCGGAAAGCGCCGCATCCGCCGCTCGAAGTCGACGCGGCGCGAGAGGAGCATGTCCGGCGTGATGCGCAGCGGCATCTCCGGCGCTCCGGCCATCAGCGGCGCTCGCCGGTGTCGAGCATGACGCCGAGGGCCAGCGCGATTCGACGGTCGAACGTCCGGTCGGCGTCCGCGGAGAGATCGAGCACGTAGCGATCGAGCAGCGTGAACTTCCGGTTGAACTCGCCGAAGACCTCCTCGTCCTGACCCCGCACGAAGACGAAGTTGGTGCGCAGGAAGCCGAAGAATGGGCCCAGGACCCGCCGCAGAAGCGAGAGCACCATCGAATCCTCGATCGCCAGCGCCAGGGTCGCGCCCGTCGGGCTCAGGACGTACCAGCGCTTGCGGATGACGTTGTGCAGGTAGGTCTTCCGGAGCTTCGCCAGGGGCTCCCCCGCCGCCGTCACGATCGTGTAGGTGCGGGTCAGGAACGCGACGCGCTGGTCCTGGAGCACCCGGAGCAGCGGCGCTCGCCGCGAATCGTCGCGGTAGATCGTCACGTGACGGAGCGGGCGGAGCGACATGGACACCGCGAGAAAGACGAACGCCGCCAGCGGGAACACGAGCAGGACGAGCGCCTCGCCGCCACCGCGCGCGAGCGGGGCCCCGGCCCATCCCATGACCAGCAGCGTCGTCACGATCGCGACGAGGTAGGCCGCGAGGGTCCGCATCGGATAGGCCGGCCGCTCCACGTAGAGAATCGGCGTGCCGTCCTCGGCCCAGACCTCGTACTTCGAGGTAATCGTGAAGATGCGCTCGCGGAGCAGGAACACGTCGCGGTCGAAGGCGGGGTCGACGTCGGGCGCGGGCGCGCGCGCCGCGCGAGGCAGCGGACCGGCCCGCAGGTGGCGTCGGCACGACGGGCACTCGAGGAGCCGGCCCGCGAACTCCGGACGTACCTCGTACACCTCGCCGCACGGGCAGGCGACGACGATGCCGACCGGCCGGCTCACGGCGCCCTCACGGCTGGCGAGCCAGACGCCAGACGTCTCGCGCCGCGACCAGCCACCCGACGGTCAAGAGAGCGACGCCGGCCATCCACACGGGCCATGCGAGAACGGGCATGCTGTCGAGAAAGTGCTCGCCGAACAGCTCGAGAAAGCCGCCGCTCCCGAACACGGTGGACAGCCGCCAGCCCGGCCGAATCTGACGGGCGCCGAACACCATGAGCATCACGCCCGCCGTGCCCAGAAGTCCCGCGGCGAAGCCGGCCCAGCCTGCGTCGGCCGGAATCTGCTCGGCCATCGTGAGCACGATCTGGCCGGCCAGGAGCGCGGGAACCCCGTAGAGGACGCCGGCGGGCAGTTGAGGCATACTATGTCGACCTCCGAGCTTATGCCGCGACTGGCGAAAGTCATCCGATTTCCGAGGCGCCCGGCCACCCCGAGCCACGAGCGTGGATTCGTGGAAGTGCGGCGGTGTGACCAGGCCGAGGCGGTCGTCGTGCGGAGCCTCTTCGAGAGCGAGGGGATTCCGACGCTGCTCCAGTCGCGCCTGGCTCACTCGGTCTATCCGTTCAGCGTGGGCGACCAGGGCGCGGTCGTCATCCTCGTGCCCGCCGCCGAGGCCCCACGGGGCCGGCGCCTGCTCACCCGTCTCGTCTCTCGACGCAGCTCGGCCTGATCGGGTCTACGCGACTTCCGCGACGACGGCCTCGAGCGCTCTGAGCGTCAGCGCCAGCGCCGCCGGCTCGAGCGTGCTGCCACGGTCTCGCGCCGTGTGGTAGGTGTCGAACGGCGCCGGGCGCTTGACCAGGAAGCGAAACGCGCTGCGCGCCGGGTTGAAAATGAACTGCCGCAGCGCCTCAGCCTGCGCCGCCGGCACGACCGTCAGCGCGTAGGCGGGCACGCCCGCGGGCGCGAATGCGCGGTGGTCGCTCCCGAACAACGGGATGCGTCCGGCGATGTGATAGCTCTCGTCGCGCCGGAGCCCGAGGCCGTCGAAGGCCGCCCGCACCCGCCCCAGGAACGGCGTCTGGTCGACCGCGTCCCAGACCGCGAGCGTGTCGCCGATGCCGCACAGCTCGAGGCTCAGCACGCCGGCCAGCTCGGCCAGGTTCGCCCCGCGCGCGTACTTTCTGGCGCCGAGATAGCCGCGCTCCTCGGCGGCCGTGAAGAGAAGCCTCACGCGCAATCCCGGCGGGACGGACGCGGCGAGCCGCTCCAGCAGCGTCAGCAAGATGCCGACGGCGGCGGCGTTGTCGTTGGCGCCGGGGCTCCCGGGCACCGCGTCGTGATGGGCGATGAGCAGGAGCACGCGGCGCCCCGAGCCGATCTCGACGGTGAAGTTCTCGCCCGAGCCCTCGCTCGACTCGAACGGATGGCGCGCGAAAGGAACGCCGCGCGCCTCGAGATAGCTCGCCACGGCCGCCTCGCGCTCGGCGTTCGAGCGCCCCTCGAGCAGGCGCGAGAGCGCCATCGGCGAGCGCTCGCCACCGATCACCTCCGCCAGCGGCGGCGGCACGACCCGTGGCGTGCGGTCGCGCGCGTTGAGCGCCTGGCTCAGCCGGGTGTTGATCTGGCCCCGCAGGAAGAGCACGGCGTCGCGCACGGGATTGCTCATAGCCGAAACAGCGCTCGGGCGTTCTCCGACATGCGCGCGGCCAGGTCCGCCAGCGGCTCGCCCCGCAGCTCGGCCACGCGGGCGGCGGTGATCGCGAGGTAGGCGGGCTCGTTGCGCTTGCCGCGGTGAGGCTGGGGCGGTAGGAACGGGCAGTCCGTCTCGACGACCAGCCGATCGGCCGGAATCATCCGCGCCACCTCGGGCAGGGCGCCGGGCTTGGGATAGGTCACCGGCCCGGCGAGCGAGACGAGAAGCCCGAGCTCGATACACCGGCGCGCGAGCGCGAGGTCACCCGAGAAGCAGTGCATGATGCCGCCACGCTCGAGGGCGCCGTCGGCGGCCAGGAGCGCGAGCGTCTCCGCGTGCGCGTCGCGACAGTGCACGAGGACGGGCTTCCCCACCCGCCGCGCCAGCGCGACCTGCGCGCGGAACGCGCGCGTCTGAGCCTCGCGCGGCGCGCGGTCGCGAAAGAAGTCCAGGCCGGTCTCGCCGATCGCCACGACGCGGGGGGCCGCCGCGAGCCGCTCGATCTCGGCGAGCGCCGGGTCGTCGGCGTCGGCGGCCTCGTGCGGATGGATGCCGACGGCCGCCCACACGTCCGGCTCGCGCTGCGCCAGCGCCGCGGCGGCGCGCGAGGTGGCCACGTCGGTGCCGATCGTCACCATGCGCCGCACACCGGCGGCTCGCGCCCGCGCCAGCACCGCGTCGAGATCGCCGGCGAACTCCGGAAAATGAAGATGCGCGTGCGTGTCGAAGAGATCGGGAGCGATCACACCGCTCCGAGCACGCCGGCCGCCTTCTTCACGTCGCGCGCCTTCACCCAGAGGATGGCGGCGTATCGACCGCCGCCGGCCAGCGCGTCCATGGCGGTCACGTTGACCTTCGCCGCCGCGAGCCGGCCGAGCACGTCGGCGCAGGCGCCGATGCGATCGTCGCCCTCGATCAGGAACGCGCGCTTCGGCCCGGTGAGCTTCCACTTCTGCTGACGGGCAACCGCCTTCAGGGCCGCCCCGTCGGTCGGGACCAGGTCGAGCTGGGCGCCGCGGCCGCTCGGGAAGCCCGAGTACGCGATCAAGTTCACGCCGGCGCGTCGAAGCTCGCCCAGGATGCGGGCACCCTCGCCCGGCTTGTCCGGCACCATCACGTAGTAATAGTCGGCGGTTCGCACGCTCTCAGCCATGGCGCCCTCCCCTCGCATCGTCCGATGTCACGGGACCACCCGGAATCGGAGCCGTCCGATCAGCTGGCCCGAGGCGGTCACCACGTCGACGGACCAGCGCCCCTCAGAGTCGTCCGGAAACGACGTCTTGCGCGAATACGTGCGGTAGCCCTCCCGGCGACCGCCGAGGACCGGGGAGAGGCCCACGGTCTCGATCACGCGCCCCTTGTGCCTCCACACGTGGCTCACCCGCTGCCGCAGGCCGGCCGGCGCGTAGATCGCAGTGTACGCCACCAGTCCGCGCTGCCTCACCTCCTCGGCCTTGACGACGGGCGGCAGCGCCTCGATGGCATCGAGGTCCAGCACGTCCCACATGATCGCCGCGCGCGCCATGAACAGAGGCGCCGGGGGAATCCACGCGCGCCCGACCGCCACCAGCGTCGCGGCGACGGCGCCGATCGCCACCGTCACGCGAAGCGCCGCCCGCCAGCCGCGCCCGCTGGACCGCCGCACCACCGGCGTGACCGAGAGCGAGGCGGCGAAGGCGCTGATCAGGAGCCCGATGTAGGGCGGCACGCCGACCAGCGGCAGCGCGACGTTGAGCACGGCGAAGATCGACACGACGAAGAAGGTGTACCCGAGCCAGGGTCGCGGCTGCACGAGCACGCGGTACCACGGATCGAACGTGACCAGGAGCGCCATCGCCACCAGCAAGAGGAAGAAGAACACGTTCAGGGACGTGAGCGTCGTGCTCGCGTAATAGGCGGGAAGCACGAACAGCAGCAGGCCGTGGTAGAGCGTCTGGATCGTGTAGTCGGCCGCGTGGATGACGAAGCGCCCCGCGCGGCGCCCGGAGTCGGCGAGCGGCTGGCGTATCGCCACCAGCAGCGCGAAGACCAGCCAGAGCAGCAGCAGGTAGCCCACGAGATACGCCGCGTGCGGCAGCCCGCGACGGAAGAAGAAGATGGTGGCGAGGCCGCCAGTGAGCGAGGCGAACGAGACGCCCCACTCGGTGAGCCAGGCGAGTGCGCCGCTCACACGGACGGGGGGGTCGTCGGGCCGCCCGGCGCGGACGGGAGCGCGGCGCCGAGGCGCTCGCTGATGCGCTGCGCGACCGCGTCGCGCTTGAGCGCGTCGATGCAGTCGAGGACATCGCCGGCGGCCGAGTGCACGCGCAGGTGCGCGGCCACCAGGTCGAGGGCGCTCGACCGCACGACGCCGTCGAGGCTCAGGATCTCGCGGAGCACGCGACCGATCGACGCGTCGCGCTCGGCGACCTGCACGATCGCGTCGACGTATTCGTCGGGCGTGAGCGGCGGGCCGGCCGCGCGGCGCGTCACGTGACTTTCGCTCCGGGCGGAAGGTCGCGGTCGAGCGAGAGGACGGACAGCGTGCCCCCGGTCGACGCGGCCAGCACCATGCCGTTCGACTCGACGCCCATCAGCTTCGCCGGCTCGAGGTTGGCCACGATGACGACCTTCTTGCCCACCAGGTCCGCCGGCGCATAGTGCTCGGCGATCCCGGCGACCACCGTGCGCTGCTCCTGGCCGAGCGACACCGTGAGCTTCAGGAGCTTCTTCGACTTCGGCAGCGACTCGGCGGCGACGACCTCGGCCACCCTGAGCTCGACCCGGCCGAACTCGTCGATCTTGATGCGCGG